>Ga0105107_10001689_pt1 | contig 14396 bp, 12 predicted proteins | sample PPLLaktember2015_6_FD_79335 | JGI IMG/M metagenome (GOLD analysis project Ga0105107, IMG submission 79335) | Freshwater sediment microbial communities from Prairie Pothole Lake near Jamestown, North Dakota, USA - PPLs Lake P8 Core (1) Depth... | ecosystem: Environmental > Aquatic > Freshwater >...
ATCTCTTCCTCAACTATCCTTTCAAACAGAAAATAAAAAATCTCCTTTTCTTGCCGGACTTTTTTCACTTGTGGTACCGGGTTCAGGAGAAGTATATGCAGGGAATTACTGGAAAGCTGCAATCTTTGTTGCAATTGAAGCTGCCGTAATAACTACAGCAGTTATTTATGATAATAAGGGTAATGACCAGACAGAATTTTTCCAGCGGTATGCTGATGAAAACTGGGATGTTACAGAATATGCTGCATACATAAATTCTACTTATGGAAAAAATATTTCAATTGATCCCGATGCATCGAAAAAACCCTGGCAAAGAATAAACTGGCGAGAGTTAAATGAAGTTGAAAGAGAAATACAAGGGTTCTCACATACATTACCACCATATGGAGATCAGCAGTATTTCGAATTAATCGGGAAATATTATCAATTTACTTCAGGCTGGGATGATTATTCTGGGGGCGTTATTTCTAATTTTACTCCTAATATGCTTTATTATGCCCATGAACACGCAAGAGCAGATGATTATTACAATGTGGCTTCCAAGGCAGTGATTGGCATTTATATCAATCATTTTCTCTCTGCAATTGATGCTGTATGGACTACAATTAATTATAACAAATCTCTTGCATTTCAAATGAGAATGGAAGAAGTTTATCTTGCCGATAGGATGGAGTTAGTACCAACCTTAAAATTGAATTTCAGTTTTTAGAGATTATTGAATTACGAATTTATTTAATCCATTAATTAGCTATTCATTAATTCTCAAAACCTTCCTACAACTTGTGTATATTTGCATTTCAAAAACATTTATTTTTAATCAATGAAAACTCCTGTTGTTGTAATTGTTGGAAGGCCAAATGTAGGCAAATCAACTTTTTTTAATCGCCTTGTGGGAAAAAGAGAAGCAATTGTTGATAATATTAGCGGTGTTACACGCGATCGTAATTATGGCGATGTTGAATGGAATGGAAAAGAATTTAAACTGATTGATACCGGAGGTTACGTTCCTAATTCGACAGATCTTTTTGAAAGAGCAATTCGTGAACAGGTTGAAATAGCAATATCGGAAGCAGATGCAATTATTTTTATGGTTGATGTTAGAACCGGTATTATCCCTATGGATAGAGAAATTGTGCAAATGCTAAGAACTTCTCAAAGAGATTTTTATATTCTTGTGAATAAAGTTGATTCTGAAAACTTTGAGACTGCTGTTACTGAATTTTATCAATTTGGTGTAGAAAAGATTTTTGATATTTCTGCATTAGTTGGACGGAAAACCGGCGACTTTCTTGATGTGCTTACTGCTGATTTTAAAATTGCAAAAGATGAATCAACTGATCCGAGATTAAGAATAGCGGTTGTTGGAAGACCAAATGTGGGCAAATCGTCCTTAATAAATTCTTTACTTGGATACGATAGGAGTATTGTAACTGAATTACCGGGAACAACAAGAGACAGTATTGATTCAATTCTCAAGTATTATGATCAGGAAATAGTTCTTATTGATACTGCGGGACTTCGTAAAAAAAAGAGGATTGAAGAAAGCATTGAATTCTTTTCAACCATCCGCACTCTTAAGGCAATCGCTGAATGCGATGTTGCAGTAGTTTTAGTGGATGCAGTCATTGGTTTGGAAAAACAGGATCAGAAAATAATTGATGAAGCAGTAAGAAGAAGAAAAGGATTAATACTTGCAATCAATAAATGGGATCTTGTAGAAAAGGATACTAATACAGCTGCCAAACAAGAGAAAGAAATTAAAGATGAAATGGGTTCTATAGATTTTGTGCCTGTAATTTTTATTTCTGCTTTAACAAAGCAAAGAATCTTTAAGCTTATTGATTTATGTCTTAAAGTAGGTGAAGAGAGAAAAAAGAAAATTCCGACAAGTAAATTAAATGATGTTCTGCTGCCTGAGATTGAAAGAAATCCACCGCCATCAACTGGTACTGGTAAGGAAGTAAAAATAAAATATATAACACAGGGTGGTGATCATTATCCGGTTTTTATTTTCTCAACTAATCGTCCTAAAGATATTCCCGATAATTATAAAAGATTTCTTGAGAAAAGTATCCGCAGACACTTTGGGTTTGAGGGAATTTCGTTTACAATGGTCTTTAAATTAAAATGATGAGTCTACTCCGAGATTGTCATTCCCGTGAAAACGGGAATTTATACTTCTTGAATACATTCTGGATTCCCACTTTTTTGGGAATGACATTTCGAGAATACAACTATTCTGAGTGGGCTCAATGATAAAGTCGAGGGAAATAATTGTAATTGGCGGAAATGCAGCAGGAGCTGCAGCTGCAGCAAAAGCCAAACGAGTAAACCCGGAAGCAAATGTTACTATTTTTGAAGCAAGTGAATATATTTCTACCGGCACTTGTGAAATCCCTTATGTCCTTTCAGGTGAAATAAAAGACTATAAAGATCTTTTAATTTATGATCCTGCAACTTTCAGGAATGAAAAAGGAGTTAATGTTTTTACAAAGCATAGAGTTGATGAAATCAACCGGAAAAATAAAGAGATAAAGGTACTTGATCTTTACAATGGAACAATTCACTTTTATAAATATGATAAGGTTATTATTGCAACAGGGGCCAAATCAAAATCATTAAAACAATTTTCCTCCCCTGCTGTTAATTTATTTGAACTGAAAAACATTAATGATCTTTTAAGAATTCAGGAATATCTTAAAAAGGCTAATAGGAATGTTGCTGTAATTGGTTCAGGATATATAGGACTTGAAACTGCTGATGCTTTTAGCAAAAAAGGATTTGAAGTTATTGTGATCGAACAGGAAAAACATCCTTTATCATCGGCAGAGCCTGAAATTCAATTATTAGTTGAAGAACTTATTACGAAAAAAAATGTGAGATTTTTTGGCGGAATAAAAAATCTTAAACCAAATTATGTTGATGATAAAATAGAAAGTCTTAATATTGAAGGGAGGATAGTAGATGTTGACCTGGTTATTCTTTCTGTAGGATTTATTCCCAATTCCGATCTGGCAAAAAAAGCCAAGCTTGAAATAGGAGAATACGATGGAATCAGGGTTGATGCGATCTTGAAAACTTCCGATGCCCATATCTATGCAGCCGGAGACTGTATAGAAATTTTGAATGAAATTACTCACCGTCCTTTTTATTTGCCGATTGCTACACTTGCTCATGACCATGGTCATATTGCAGGAGGAAATGCAGCAGGGAGAAATAATAGAGTAAATCCGGCTATTAGAAATATCTCAGTTAAGCTATGGGATAAATTTTATATAAACGTTGGACTTAGTACTTTGGAGGCAAAAGAAAGTAAATTAAAATTCAAAACAGTCACTGAAACCGGGAGAAATTTAGTCTCAATTATGCCTGGGAGTGAAAAAGTATTTGGCAAAATAGTCTATGAAGAAGATTCTAAAAGGATTCTTGGTGCATCTTTTTTTGGTGGAATGGAAGTCTCAGGCTATGGAGATTTGATTTCTGCTTTAATTAAAACTAAACAACCTGCCGGAATTCTTACTGAAATAAATTACAATTATACACCGCCCCTTTCTCCCCAAATAAATTTATTATCTTTGCTCGGAAGAAAAATTAATTGATTCAGCTTTGGTTAACTAATGAAAAACATCAAAAATTTAAATCTTATTGAACATCCGTTGGTTAAACGGGATATTACCTTATTAAGAGATAAAAATACTCAACCCGAATATTTCAGAGCGGCAGTAAGAAGGATTTCAAATATCCTTGCTGTAGAAATAAGCAGGGAGTTAAAAGTGAAAACCATAAGTGTTGATACACCTCTTGAAAAAACCAAAGGATTTAAACTTGAAGAGGAGATTGTTCTCATTCCTGTTCTCAGGGCAGGTTTAAGTATGGTAAGCGGTTTCCTTGATGTAATTCCTGATTGTAAAGTCGGGCATATAGGGCTTCAAAGAAATGAAGAGACATTGAAACCAATGGAGTATTATTTTAAAACTCCAGTACTGCGGAACAATTCGAAGATCGTTCTTCTTGATCCAATGCTTGCAACAGGTGGAAGTGCTTCTGAGGCATTGAAGTTTTTGAAAAAAAGAGGAGGGAAGAAAATAGTTTTTGCCTGTCTTGTTGCAGCACCGGAAGGAGTTCGAAAAATTAATAAAGAGCATAATGGTACAGAAATTTATTGCGCAGTATTAGACAGGAAGTTGAATAATAAAGGTTATATTTTACCAGGACTTGGAGACGCAGGAGACAGGACTTTTGGAACTTTATAAACCAGGGGTATGGTTGAATGAATATATGGATGAATATCAAATAACAAAATCATTAAAACATGCATTCATTCATTTTTTCTTAGTTTTATTTTCATATAGAATTTTCTTTACATTAACATATTTTTGTTTTAACCTTTCATTCATTTCAGCTCAAGTTTATCCAGACCTAAAAGTAGATTCTCTGCTCAAGTCAGGGATTAATAATATTATTATTCAGAATTATGATTATGCAAAACGGGATTTTGTAATCCTAGAAAAAGAATTTCCGAATCTTCCATTAGGAAAAATTTATTTTGCTGCTGTTGAGATTGCTAAATCTTACGATCTTGATATTCCTTTTAATGTAAAAATAATTCAAAAAAAACTTGAAGAAGCAAAGAAAATTTCCGAAGCACTTATTGATAAGAACGAGAACAACATCTGGAATTATTATTTTCTTGCGCTGGCAAATGGATATGAAGCATACTTTAATGCTTTGAACGGTAATTGGCTTTCTGCTTTTGGGACTGGTGTTGTATCTGTCAATCTTTTTGAGAAATGTATTTCCCTCAATCCCGATTTTTATGAAGCTCTTATTGCAATAGGTACATATAAATACTGGAAGAGTAAAGAAATGGGATTTCTTGACTGGCTTCCTTTTGTTGAAGATCAAAGAGGAGAAGGAATTATGCTGCTTGAAAAAGCAGTTAAAAATTCTTCATACAACTCTTACCTCGCAATTAATTCTTTGATATGGATTTATATAGATAAAGAAGATTATAAAAAATCAGTAAAGCTTTCACAATCTGTTTTATCCAATTACCCCAAAAGCAGGTTTTTTAAATTTGGTCTTGCCAGGGCTTTGGAGGAATTTGATTTAAAGGAATCAATAAAAGAATATTATAATATTCTAAATTCATATTCTGACTCTGAAAAGAAGAACCGTTGCAATGAAATTATGATTAAACATAAAATTGCCCAGCAGTATGAAAAAATTGGAGAACATCGGGCGGCATTAAATCTTTGCAATGAAATTTTGGGTATTAAAAACCTTACACAATATGAACACATAAAAATGGATGCCCGTTTGGAACGGGTAAAAACCCTAAAAAATGAGATCTCAAAGGGGAATTAAACATAAAAAGTTGTACCTGCCATTTCTTTGATGACTTTAACTATTCAAATAAAAGAATTAAATTGTTAAAGAATTAAGAAAAAATTCAAATATTTAATTTCTTAATAACTGATTTTAATCAAAAAAAATGAGTTGTAAAGAGATGACATCTTTCTTTTCGAATTGAATTCAGATATAAATAACATTTTCGGATTAGAATTTAGTATTTGTTTCCCTATAAAAGATGTCTTCTCTCCATTTTGCATAAGGTGAATTAATAAATAAAAGATATAAGATATTTTATGGCCGTAGATCCTAAATACAGAAAAATGCTTGGAGAACTTTTAGATGCTTGCAGGAAAAATCTGCCTGCTCTTAATGAACAATTAATCGTTAAAAGTTTTGAATTTTCTGTTGAAGCACACAAAAATGATTTGCGTGCATCAGGTGATCCATATTTTATTCATCCATTCCACGTGGCATTAATTGTAGCAGAAGAACTACCTCTTGATGATATTACAGTTGCAAGCGCTTTATTGCATGATGTAGCCGAAGATACTGAGTTCAATATAAATCTTCTTTTAAAAGAATTTGGAAAAGAAGTAGCTGAAATTGTTGATGGTGTTACTAAGATAAGCGGGATATTCAAAGGGCAGGAGATTACGAAAGCGGAAAATTACAGGAAACTTCTTCTTTCGATGGTTAAAGATGTAAGGGTAATTCTCGTTAAGTTTGCTGACCGTTTGCACAATATGAGGACTCTTGAATATGTTAATCCGGAAAAACAGAGAAGGATAGCACAGGAAACTCTTGAAATATATGCACCATTCGCACATCGCTTTGGACTTGGACGTATTAAATGGGAGTTTGAAGATCTCTCATTCAAATATCTTAACAGGGATGCTTATGATGAACTTGTTAAAAAAATAAACGCCAAAAGAAAAGAGAGAGAAACTTACATCAAAAAATTAAGTGAGCCTTTTATTGGAAAACTGGATGAGTATAACCTTAAGTATGAAATAAGCGGGAGAGCCAAACATCTCTATAGCATTTACCGTAAAATGGTAAGAAGAAACAAGCCGTTTGAAGAAATTTATGATTTGTTTGCAATCAGAATAATACTTGATACAAAAAATGCCTATGATTGTTATACAACTCTTGGAATTGTAAATCAGATTTACCTGCCTGTTCCCGATAGATTTAAAGATTATATCTCAATCCCAAAGACAAATAATTATCAGTCAATCCATACTACAGTTGTCGGACCCGAAGGAAGATTAGTTGAAATCCAGATTAGAACAAAAGCTATGCACGAGGTTGCTGAAAGAGGTGTTGCAGCTCATTGGAGATACAAGGAAAATAAATCTGCAAGTGAAAAAGATCTTGAAAATTGGATAAACTGGATAAGAGATATTTTTGAAAATGCTCCAAAGGATGAAGCACGTAAAGATTTAATGGAAAGCTTTAAGCTAAATCTTTACCAGGATGAGATTTATGTTTTTACTCCAAAGGGAGATTTAAGACGCTTACCTGTAAATTCTACTCCAGTTGATTTTGCTTTTGAAATACACAGTAAAGTTGGTTTCCATTGTATTGGTGCAAAAGTAAATGGTAAGATTGTACCATTAGATACGCCGCTTCATAGTGGAGATCAACTCGAGATTATTACATCTAAAACTCAGCATCCAAATAAAAACTGGATTAAGTTCGTCACAACTCATAAAGCAAAATCAACAATTAGAAAGTGGATGAAAAAAGAGGAAGAGGTAATTGTAAATACAGGTAAAGAAATCTGGGAAAAGAAAGTTAAGAAGTCTAAACTCTCTTTCACTCAACAGGATTTAGATAAAATTGCTGCAAGCCTTAAGTTTGATAGTCCTCGCAATATGTTTAAGATGATAGCCCAGGGTAAATTAAATCTTGATGAAATATTATCTGCCTCAAATGAAAAGGAGAAAAAAGAAAAAGTTCCTGTTCTTGAGTTTAATACTTTTGCTGATACTGCAAGAAGTTCTGCAGGCGGAGTTATAGTTGAAGGTTTGGATTCCAGTGTTATGTATTCGTATGCAAAATGCTGCAACCCGATTCCAGGAGACCCTGTTATAGGATATATAACAATTGGTGAAGGAATAAAAATTCATCGTAAAACATGCAATAATCTTTTAAGATTATCGGAGTTGGATACAACTAAACTTATTACTGTTCAATGGCCCGAAGCCGAAGGTTCACTTTTTGTTGCAGGGTTAAAAGTTATGGGAGAAGATTCTCCTGGCATTCTTAATGAAATTTCTCATGCAATAGTTGCTTTCCAGAATACAAATATCAAATCAATTAATATTAATACAAACGATTCAACGTTTGAAGGAAGTGTAACACTATATGTTCATAATATTGAACACCTTATTAAGATTATGGATCGCTTGAAAAAGGTGAAAGGTATTTATTCTGTTGAGAGATTTGAAGGTTCAACTTCACAGGTTAATTAATATTTAGATGTCTGAAGAAACAAGAATACTCTCAATTGATTTTGGTATTAAAAGAATCGGGCTTGCAGTGAGTGATCCTCTCAGAATATTTGCTTTTCCTTTTAAAACTCTAAATAATGATAATAAATTTTTTAATGAGCTGACAAAACTGATTGAAAATCAGAATGTTGTAAAAGTTGTTTTAGGATTTCCTGACAATGAAAATTTAAGTACAAACGAAATAAAAAAGAAAATATTATTATTAAAACAGAGGATAGAAAAACTTAATGTTGAAGTGATTCTCTGGGATGAATCTTTCACATCTGTAATAGCCAGTGAAAGAATTATGCAATCAGTTACAAAAAAATCTAAACGCCGGGATAAAGGTTTGATTGACCAACAAGCAGCTGCTATTATTCTACAGGAGTATCTTGACAACATTTTAAAGACTAATAGTAAATAAGATTTCATGCTGTAATTCGCAATAAAACATTGACTATTAAAAACATATACTATATTTTCGGATAACTTAAATTTTTCATTGGGAGCATTCTTATGTCACTTGATGCACTTGGAATGATCGAGACCAAAGGGTTAGTCGGTGCAATTGAAGCTGCAGATGCAATGGTTAAAGCAGCTAAGGTTGAATTGTTGGGGAAAGAAACCATTGGAGGCGGTTATGTAACAGTTATGGTAAGGGGAGATGTCGGAGCAGTAAAAGCTGCAACTGATGCGGGTGGTGCCGCAGCTCAAAGAGTTGGTGAACTGGTTTCAGTTCATGTAATTCCTCGTCCGCATTCCGAGGTTGAAGCTTTACTACCAAAAAGAAAATAATTTATGCCAAAGGCACTTGGGTTAGTTGAAACCCGGGGTCTTGTTGCCGCAATTGAAGCTGCAGATGCAATGGTTAAAGCTGCTAATGTAGTTCTTGTTGGCAAAGAAAGAACAGATCCCGCGTTAATTACGATAAAAGTTGTTGGTGAAACTGCTGCTGTCAGATCGGCTGTTGATGCCGGAGCTGCTGCTGCCAGCAGGGTAGGAGTTTTAGTTTCAACGCATATCATTCCTCAACCTGACATTCAGATGACAAGTTTAATTCCTGAAATTGAAGACGATAGTAACAGAAAAAAAGAAATACCAATTCCGGTTGGTAAGGATGAGAAGAAATATTTTATATCAACTGAGGAAAAACCTAAAAAAGAAATAAAACCTGCTGAGAAGAGGAAAGAATCTCTGAATTCAAGCGATACTATTTCACGCCTTAGAAAAGAAGCTCTTGGAACTAAAAAAGAAATTGAAAAGAAGGAACCAAAAACTGTATCTGTAATAAAAGACAATCTTAAGATAGAAGAAATTGAGATATTGAATGTTCACCAATTAAGAAGGCTTGCACGTGATACAGAAGGATTTCCAATACAGGGAAGACAAATATCTATGGCTAACAGGAATGTTTTACTGGATTATTTTAAAAATCTGATCTGAAAATAATTTCTCCTTTTTAAGTTGATATATAACTCCACACGGTGTGGAGTTTTTTTATTTTATTTTAATTTATATTTGCATTGTGAAGAAGAATATCCACATAGTTATTATTTCACTCTTTTTTTCATTCATTATTTGGGGATCAATTTCACTTTCAAAGGATTACTATATAACGATTGATATTCCTGTAAGAATCATAAACTTTCCTCCAAACTATTCAAGTGGGTCTCAACTACCCGAAAAGATTTCTGCTAAGATCAGGGGAAACGGCTGGAAATTAATTTCATTAAACCTTAGTTCCGAGCAAGAATATTTTGTCTCTGCAGGCAGTGATACCGGAAAGAAATATATCAATCTATATAACTCCCTTACAGATAATCAGTGGCTTGCTTCCGACATGGAAGTGCTTAAAATTATCCCTGATACGTTATCAATCTATATTGAAAAGGTTACGGAAAAAAAAGTAAGAATCTTACCTGATCTTGATCTTGACTTTAAGCAAGGATATGGACTTGCTTCTGAAATTTTACTAAGTCCCGATTCAACCCAAATTGTCGGGCCGATGAGTGTTCTTCGGGATTTAAATTTTATACAAACAGAACGAACGGAAATCAGCAAATTGGATTCCAGAAAATTTGAGATGGCAAAAGTTAAAAATATCCGTGGAATTACGACTGATATAAGTGAGGTAACAATTAATCTTGATGTTCAGAAAATTGTTGATAAAAATTTTGATAACCTGCCGGTTACAATAATTGATATTCCAGGTGATAGGGAGGTTGTCTTATTGCCTAATCGTGTTTCAATCGGGATTCATGGTGGAATCAATATTCTTGGAAAACTAAACGAAAATAATTTCAAGGCATACATTTATTACAGAGATGTTGTTTTGGATACTCTTGGAAGCGTAACTCCAAATATTGAAATCCCTGCGAATACTTCCTTGATATATATTAAACCTGAAAGACTTAGGTACATCATTAAAAAATATAATTAAAATCAAACTATGTTCATTACTTTTGAAGGAATAGACTTTTGTGGAAAATCCACACAAGTTGAACTACTTAAAAATTATCTAATAGGCAAGAAGAAACTTGTAGAAATTATAAGAGAACCTGGTGGAACTGAAATATCTGAGAAGGTCAGGGAAGTTCTGCTTGATAAAAAACATTACCATATGTTTATGGAGACAGAAATTTTTCTTTTCTCCGCAAGCAGAGCGCAATTAGTTAGAGAAAAAATTAGACCTTACCTGAATGAAGGAATCTATGTAATTTCCGATCGTTTTCATGATTCAACAACTGCATATCAGGGATTTGGCAGAGGAATTGACATTGCTACAGTAAATCATATAAATAGCCTTGCAATTGGCCAAACAATACCGGATTTAACTTTTATTATAGATATATCTGTAAAAGTTGCAGATGAAAGAAAAAGAAACAATAACGAACTTGACAGGATTGAAATTTCCGATTCCGGTTTTTATGAGAGAGTGCGAAAGGGATATTTAAAACTCGCAGAGATTGATAAAAGATTCAAAATAATGGATGGAACAAAAAGTAAAGAAGAAATTCATTCTAACATTGTAAACGAAATAATAATATTAGATAAAAGGAGACTAAATGAAGTCAGCTAAGATTACCAGGTTAATGCTTGCCTTTGGTGTGTTGCTTTTGTTCTCAGGTTTTTTCCCCGGCAATGACGATGTATATTTTGAAATCTCAAAGAACATCGATCTTTTTGGAAATGTATATAAAGAGATTTCACTTAATTATGTAGATGAAATTGATCCTGAAAAATTTATGCAGGCAGGTATTGAAGGAATGCTTAATTCACTCGATCCCTATACAATCTTTATTGATGAGAATAAAAAAGATGATATTGATCTTATAACAAGCGGAAAATATGGTGGCGTTGGAATTTCAATTGGTGTGAGAGCTGATAAAGTTACAGTTGTTGAGGTGCTTGACGGTTACTCTGCTCAAAAGCAGGGAATAAGAATTGGTGATGTTTTAATAGAAGCTGGCGGAATGAAAATTGGCCCCGAAAATGTAAATGATATTTCTAATCTTGTTAAAGGTGAACCAGGAACTGAAGTTGAATTAAAAATTTTAAGAAATGGTGATGCCGACACTCTCAGGTTTAACCTTATCAGAGAAGAAGTAATTATTAAAAATTTAACTTATTATGATTTCTATCCTGAGAACAGTAACAACGTATATATGAAATTAACTAACTTCAGCCGTTCTGCAGGGGATGAAGTAAGAAAAGCATTGAAAGAACTTAAAGAAAAAAAGGAAATTAAATCTATTATTTTCGATTTGAGAGGAAACCCCGGCGGATTGCTTGACGTTGCTGTTGATATAGTTGATAAGTTTCTTGATAAAGGACAGCTTATTGTTACGACCAAAGGCAGGGATGAATCAACTAAAAAAGAATATTTTGCCGTACAAGAACCGATGGTTGGTATCACGAAACTTATTGTTCTTATAAACGAAGGCTCAGCTTCTGCATCTGAAATTGTTGCAGGTGCAATACAAGATCATGATAGGGGAGTAATACTTGGGACAAAATCATTTGGCAAAGGGCTTGTACAAACAATTACTCCCTTAAACTTTAATACTTCCTTGAAAATAACTACTGCAAAATATTATACTCCAAGCGGAAGGTGCATTCAGGAGATTGATTACTCCAAGGACAATAAAATTATAACAAATGTTGATTCACTCATTACTACTCCTTTCTCAACCGATAACCTGAGAGCTGTTTACGGTGCCGGTGGAATAACACCTGATACTATTGTTGAATATAAAATTCAGGGAGAAATTACTTCGGATCTTTTAGCAAAAGGTTTCTTCTTTAAATTTGCGGATAATTATTATTATAAAAATCAGAATGAAAATTTTATTTCTATTAAAGAAGATAAATTATTAAGTGAATTTGAAAAATATCTTACAGAGAATAATTATACTTTTCAATCAGAGTCTGAAAAGCAGCTTCAAAAACTTATTGCAGATTCAAAGAATAAAAAATTGGATAATGATGTTATTATTGATCTTGAAAATGCAAAAAAGCATTTTGAAGAAAATGTAAATACCGGACTCAAAGTTTTTAACAAAGAAATCCTAAGAGAAATTAAGGGAGAGCTTGCTTCAAGATATTCAGGTTATGAAGGTAAAGTTGAAGAAATATTGAAGTATGATTACCAGTTCCAAATTGCTTTGGATGTTGCAAATAGTGATCAGACCTATAACAAGCTGTTAAATAATAAATAAAATAGTTTTAATAAGATTATTTTAACAGCCGGACTCATCCGGCATTATTTATTTATGGGGATCAAATATATTTTGATTAGTGTAAATTTGCACTATTCAATTAATCTTACTTAAACTTCTCTAACAAATTATTCTTAAATTATTATTAGTTATGAATCAAAATTTAAAGGAAAAAATAAAAAGCATTGTTAGTCCCGGAAATTATTTTGACTCACACGAAGACAAACTCTGCTATTCTTTTGATGCAACTCCAATTTTTCAGCAGCTTCCTGAAGCAATAATCTTTCCTGAAAATGATAAACAAATTTCTCAGATTGTAAAATTAGCAAATGAAGAAAAATTCAATATTGTTCCAAGAGGTGCAGGAACTGGTTTAAGTGGCGGGGCAATTCCTGTTGAGAATAGTATTGTTGTTGTAATGACTAAATGGAATAAGATACTTGAGATTGATACTCAAAATTTAACTGCAACTGTTCAACCTGGTGTTGTAACCGGGATTCTTCAAAAAGAAGTTGAAAGGTATGGTTTATTTTATCCTCCTGATCCTGGGAGTTTAAATGTTTGTACAATTGGTGGAAATGTCGCCAACAATGCAGGTGGCTTACGCGGACTAAAATATGGTGTTACAAAAAATTATATTCTCGGAACAGAAATGATTTTACCAAATGGAGAATTACTGAAAACAGGAGGAAAAAATATGAAGGATGTCGCAGGATATAATCTAAGGGATTTTATTGTCGGAAGCGAAGGAACACTTGGAATTATAACAAAGATTTTATTGAAGTTGATTCCCAAATCTACTAAATCCGTTACTCTTCTTAGTTATTTTGATAAAATGACAGATAGTGCTAAAGCTGTTTCAGATATAATTGCTGCTCATATTGTTCCTTGCATGATGGAGTTTATGGATAACACAACAATTAATTGCGTAGAAGATTATACACACATTGGTTTACCGGTAAACAGCCGAGCGATGCTTTTAATTGAAGTTGATGGAAGAGGAACCGAAGTAAATGAAGATGCGGAGATCATTAGTAATATCTTTAAGAAAAATAATGCATCATTGGTTAAAATTGCTGCCTCGGAAGAAGAAGCATTAAAATTAAAAACTGCAAGAAGAAGTGCATTCAGTGCCCTGGCAAGAAGAAGGCCAACAACAATTCTTGAAGATGCAACTGTTCCGCGAAGTGAGCTTCCGATTATGATTGAGAAAGTAACAGAAGCTTCAAAAAAGTTTGATGTAATGTTTGGAAATTTTGGACATGCCGGGGATGGGAATCTTCATCCAACATGTCTTACTGATGAAAGAGACAATGATGAAATCACCCGTGCACATAAAGCATTTGATTTTATCTTTAATGAAGCGATAAAACTTGGTGGTACGATTACTGGTGAACACGGAACTGGTTTAGCAAAAAAACATTTCCTTGAACTGGCTGTTGGAATTCCGGCAGTTGAGATGATGAAGAAAATTAAATCTGCAATTGATCCAAACAATATTATCAATCCGGGGAAGATTTTTTCAATAAGTCCAAAGTGTGAGGAATACTCACCAATTGGCCGTTTTCAGTAGACAGTTGACTATTTCAAATAGAATTAATTGCTTAATGTGGACTGTTAATGCAAGGTATTAAAGTAAATAACAATCTTCTCGGTATTCTTCCCAGCGATGACATTCTTTCCCAGTGCATTCATTGTGGAATGTGCCTTGCAACCTGTCCTACTTATGAATTAACAAAACTTGAACGATCATCCCCAAGAGGCAGAATAAAGTTAATCAAATCTGTTGCTGATGGAACTTTATCAATTTCAGAAGTATTTACAGATG
>Ga0105107_10001691_pt1 | contig 14391 bp, 8 predicted proteins | sample PPLLaktember2015_6_FD_79335 | JGI IMG/M metagenome (GOLD analysis project Ga0105107, IMG submission 79335) | Freshwater sediment microbial communities from Prairie Pothole Lake near Jamestown, North Dakota, USA - PPLs Lake P8 Core (1) Depth... | ecosystem: Environmental > Aquatic > Freshwater >...
GCCTTCTCTATGTCGCTGGCAATCAGGTCCTTCTTGAGCATGTTTACAATTTCGGGAGGAGGTACCGGGATTCCGTTGGTCCCATATGTATAATTCAGCAGGGCAAATGATATTCCTTTTCTTTCAATAACAAGTGGCTGGAGGGAGTCCCTTGATGATTTATTAAGAAATGTACCTGTATGCAGTATGCCGATGCTGTCGAGTCTGTTTATAGTAGTTACAATACCTTCATTGCCGCGATCTGCGGAATGATTGTTCGCGGTGACAAGACAATCGATTCCTGCATCCATACATGCTGCTGCAAGAGCAACGGGTGAACTGAACCGCGGGTATCCTTTGTATGGTGGTCCTGCCAGGGTTACTTCGAGGTTCGCAGTGGCGAAATCAGCATCGGATATTATCGGTTTAAGGTACCTGAAGACCTCATTATAATCGTATGTTTTCGATTCACTGTTCAGGGCTGCCGAAATTTGTGAATCATGTCCCATTATGTCACCCATAAACAAAAGAGAGATTTTTTGTTCTGTTGAATCTGTTTCCTGACCAGACAGGTATACCGGTATTAAAACCAGGATAAAACTTGTGAGGAATCTTCCTGTTATCCGTAATAAATTCAACATTCCCCGGGGCCCGGGGTTATCTACTCCTTTGAAAGGTTGAAACACCTTGTTCATAATGAATCTTTTCCCTGAACAAAACTGATTTTTATTTACTGTCAATTATGATCCTGTGTTCCGGACCCGACACATCAGCCATGTTTACTGCCCGGAATACAAGTTCATATTTTTGTTTTTTAAGCGGAAGATCAAAACTCTCTTCTGCCTTTCCCCATTCTCCGTCCGGCAATTCTTTCATCTTATATTCCTTTAAATTGGGTGTTGTTGATTTAAAAACAATATGCGCAACCTTTCCGCTGATTTCAACATGTGAAGCAATAGTATTAGGAGTCCAGTAAATCGCATTCCTTTCCTGCACAAGTTTCATGAATTCGGGTTTGGCATAAGCCCAGTGAGGTTTGTTGTCCCAGATCCATGTATTGTTCTTAAAATAATCGTCTTCATACATAATCAACAGATCTTTTGGTTCGGGCCATCTTGTAAAACTATCACTGTATGCATGCCATTCAATCCATGTATAGGTCTGGGCATTTTGTATCTTACTGTATCCGGTTTCAGCATCAATATCGAACGGAACGCGCTCAGGTCCTTTTACTTTTATAATGTCGGCTGCTTTATTTTTAAGAAATTCATCCCTTACCTCCAGGGCAGATAAAGGAATTCCGTTCTTTTCGAAATGATGGTCGTATTTAGCATCTGACAAAAACCATTTATTATATTGGTTCAACCACACTTCGTTTATCCCGTGATGGCCGTCGGGCCCGCCTTTGACTCCCGGACCAGCACCAAGAGTCCTTGTCACATATCCGTAGGCATTAAGAATGGCATTCTGAACAATCATGAAATGACCGCAGTGAAATCCCTGTCCTTTTAACGCTGCATCAAGAATGCCCTCCGGATTTCCTTCTCCGGGATATGGATCGCCAAAATCATTAATAGCAATCACTGATTTTATCCAGTGCCGCAGTAACAGGATCCTTCTGAGTTCATCTGTCTCACTGTGAAAAATTGTATCTAATTGATATTTCTGAATAAGATGGCTGAATCCTGGAGCTGTCAGATCTTCAAAACCCTGAAAAACAACATCTGGCAGATAAACAGGATTCTCAACCTCAATGTTGTAATAAGCTCTGTTTCCGCAACCGGAAAAGAGGACAATTGTTAAAATGAGGAATATCTTTTCTTTCATCACCCTGGTTTTAATTATAAATGAGTATCAGGAATCATGCATAAAAATCCATTGATTTTCAAGCGATTTGCAATTTATTATTCATGATTGCCGATAGTCATATAATTATATAAAAGTAAAAAAATTCTTCGGTAATCAAATCCTTGACTTTTATTAGATTAAGGTTTAATTTTGAATATGGATAATTCTATGCCCGATATAAATTCTTCTATCTGAACTATCTATAATAAAATTACCGCGTGTTTATAGTCAAAATCAAATCTGATGAGAAAAATCCTTACACTTCCTGCCTCTCTTTTGACATCCCTTCTATTTTTGGTGATGTCACCAGGTTCGGATGGACAAAATCCCGATCATCTCACAGTAATTAAACCGAAGGTGATCAATGATGTTCTTATCAATCCCGGCATTGGATTTATGACCTTCCAACGGTTCAACGGTGATGACCTTAATGCGGGTTCCGGGTGGACTGAAGGCTTTCCCATTGATTATCAAAATTTTAATGGTGATCTGACAAACAAGGATTACCCGGCAACAACAATTGCCTACTGGAGGATCTACTGGAAGTTCCTGGAACCCCAAAAAGGAGCCTATCGCTGGGATATGCTCGACAAGGCGCTTGAAATTGCAAGATCAAGGGGGCAGACCTTACTTTTGCGCATTGCCCCTTATGGTACGGGGAATGAAAGGGATGTCCCCGGCTGGTACAGGGAAATAGTCGGACCCGGCAAGGACTGGAAGTACAGCAATCCGGTAAATGCCTGGATGGTTGATCCCGAAGACACGAGATATGCAGAATATTTCGGGGGAATGATAAGGGCAATGGGTGACCGCTACGATGGTCATCCCGATCTTGAGGCAGTGGATCTATCGATTGTAGGTGCATGGGGCGAGGGTGCCGGTTCAGAACTACTCAGCCGCACAGCACGCGAAGCATTGATTAATGCCTATACAGATTCCTTCAGAAAAACCCCTCTCATAGCTTTACTGATGGATAAAGAGACAAATATGTATGCCAATTCACAAATTCCGGTCGGCTGGAGGGTGGATTGCATAGGAGATCTGGGATTCTGGGCAAACGAACAGAACGGATGGACCCACATGTACGACTTTTATCCCCGGGAGATCATTAATTGCAATATTCAGGATGACTGGAAGAAGTCGCCTGTCAGCTTTGAGATCTGCGGTACCTTTTTAAACTGGCGCGATCAGCAGAAATATGGCAGGAATGAAGTAAAATATATTTTTGACCAGTCTCTCAAATGGCACATATCCTCTTTCAATGCAAAATCATCACCTGTTCCGCCTGAATGGTCTGACCTTGTTGATGACTGGCTCAGAAGGATGGGATACAGATTTGCACTGAGAAGGTTTACCTATCCTGAAGAAGTCGAACAGAACGGGAAATTTCCATATACCTCATGGTGGGAAAATCTTGGAGTGGCACCCTGCTACAAGGACTTTGTCATGGCCGTTCGTCTGAAGAACGGTGATACGAAGAGGGTATTTATAACCGACGCTAATGTCAGCGATTGGATGCCCGGTGATATTGTATATGACAATTCTGTTTTTGTTCCATGGGATTTCCCTTTGGGAATCTGTGATGTGCAGATCGCAATTGTCGATAAACTGAAACACGATCCAAGGATTAATCTGGCTATCGAAGGAAAGATGAGTGACGGATGGTATGAACTGGGGAAATTAAAAATATTACCGGATGCTAAATAGGATTCAGTTCATTTAATTTTATTTGTTTTCTTTAACTAATTCTATCATATAACTTTTAAAATCTTATTATTCAAATTTCTTCTCTTTTTGTTTATTGAAAAATTATGAACTCTTAAAATTTACGTACGTATATACCCGAAAATAAACATTATTATTTCTGGATTGTTAAATTATTGTAGATAAAATATACAGGAATTGATTACCCAGGAACTATCGGGATCTTTTCTTTTCGTAGATGTTTCAGGTTCTTATTACAATAGACCACAAAGCATTCAGATGACCTTTAATTACTAATCTAAATTATTTATTATGAGAAAAAAACTGTTCTTGTCTCTAACACTGTTCCTGGTCGTTCTGGGTAGTGTTTTTGCGCAGGAACGTACCGTGACAGGTACTATTACTTCTGCGGAAGACGGATCTCCAATGCCGGGAGTAAACATCCTGGTTCCGGGAACAATTGTTGGTACAATTTCCGATTCCCGGGGAATGTACACCATCAGGGTTCCATCGGGCTCTGAAAAGCTGGAGTTTACTTTCATTGGCATGAAACCCCAGACAGTGCCAATAGGTACTTCCAGCGTTATTAACATATCAATGGAAGTCTCCTCTGAGATGCTGGAAGAAGTTGTTGTCACAGCTCTGGGCATCCAGAAAAGTGCCAAAGCCCTGGGGTATTCCCAGCAGGAAGTCAGTACCGCGCAACTTACTGCTGCAAGGGAAACAAACCTTACCAGTTTTCTGACTGCCAAGGTTGCAGGGGTCCAGGTTACTAAAACCTCGTCAGGCACCGGAGGGTCGGCAGCAATTACGATCAGGGGTGCCAAATCCCTTCTTGGAAATAACCAGCCTCTTTATGTTATTGACGGCGTTCCGGTCACTAACGAAGGGCACAGCTCTGGCGGTACCTGGGGTGATTATGACCTTGGTGACGGTATTGGCGATATTAATCCCGAAGATGTTGAGTCAATGACTGTACTCAAAGGGCCGAATGCCTCTGCATTGTATGGTGCAAGAGGAAGTAACGGCGTTATCCTGATCACCACAAAATCCGGGAAGATGAGAAAAGGAATCGGTGTTGAATTAAATTCCAATCTCTCATTTGAAACCCTTAACCTTGTGCCTACTTTTCAGAACTCCTATGCTACCGGGTATGAAGAAACAAATCTTTACGGGAGTTGGAAAACCATTGATGGCGAGCAGTATGAAACAATGGACACCTGGCACGGCGACAGCTGGGGACCTCCCCTGGATGGAAGAAGGACAATCGTTGACCCTTTCTGTTATCCCGAAGATATGTTTACAAGAACCCTGGTTCTTTTACCTCAACCGGCTGATAATGTAGCAGATTTTTATGAAACCGGCATGGTCAATTCCAATACCCTGTCGATATCCGGAGGTTCAGAAAGAACAACAGCCAGACTCTCAATTGGTAATTCCAGTACCAGGGGGATTATTCCTAATAATAAGCTTAATAAGCAAACTATTGTATTGCGGACATCATCGCAGATCACTGATTTCCTGTCCTTTGACGTAAAAATCAATTATATTCATGACGTTGGCAATAACCGGCCCGTTCTGGGCTCAGCTACTGATAATGTTACCAGGAGTTTAGTTACTATGGGAAGATATGTTCCGATGCCCTGGTTAAAGGAATATTACGAAACAACCAAACAGGCAGGAAGCTGGCCGGGTATCGGCTACAACCCCTATTATGTTGTAAATGAATTAAAGAATCGTGATGCACAGGACAGGATAATCGGATTAGTATCGGCAACCCTGAAATTAACAGAATGGTTATCCTTAATGGGCAGGGCCGGAACGGATTATTATACCCAGACACTGGAAAGAAAGTGGCCGGTGGGCGCTAAAGGCAGTGATAATATAAATGGCAGGATCTATAATAATTTCAGTACAGTAAAGGATCTCAATGCCGATGTTATTTTAACTGCCTCAAAGGATATTTCAGCCAATTTTGCATTGAACGCTTCAGTTGGTGCAAGTATTTTGCATCAGGATAGAAACAGCCAGACGCTTGATGCCAGAAAGTTTAAAGCTGCAGGCGTTTTTGACGTTAGTAATAGTACAGATATTCGCCCGTCAACGTGGTTATCGAAGAAACAAATGCAATCGGTTTATTTTACGGGACAGCTTTCCTTCAAAAACTACCTGTTCCTGGATGTAACCGGCCGGAATGACTGGTCGTCAGCTCTGGGAGTGGATAATTTCTCATTCTTCTATCCCTCGGTAAGCACAAGCTTTGTTTTCACTGATGCTCTTAAATTTATCTCCAAAGATATCCTCCCCTATGGAAAGGTAAGGGCCTCATGGGCCCAGGTAGGTAATGATTCTGATGTATATTTGACCAAGAACGGATACAATTCCTCGACAACACTCTATGGAGGACAAAGCGTTGCATGGATGAACTCGACAATACCTTTGTTCAATCTGAAGAACGAGCTGACCCAATCATGGGAAATAGGGACTGATCTGAGATTCGTTAATAACAGGATAGGTTTAGACCTTACCTATTACAGCGGTAAAACCACCAACCAGATTTTACCGGTGGAAGTTTCAAATGCCAGCGGTTATTCATCTGTTGTAATTAATGCCGGAGAAATCCGGAACAGAGGAATTGAGATAGCACTTAATATAACTCCAGTCAGAACCAGCAGCGGGTTCTCATGGGATATCAATGCTAACTTTGCAAGAAACAAGTCAAAAGTAATTGAACTTGCACCGGGTATTGAAACCCTTACACTTGCAGGCGATCCATATCCAAATAAAATTGAAGCCAGACCAGGTTTTGCTTATGGAAATATTGTCGGGTATGCTTACAGAAGAGCTCCTGACGGACAAAAAATAACTCTTAATGGTGTATACCAGGCAACGAGTGAGCAGCAAATATTAGGCAATATTACACCCGACTGGATTGGCGGTCTGAACAATACATTCTCATTCAAAGGCTTTTCTCTGAACGTACTTCTTGATTTTGTACAAGGCAATGAATTGTCATCAGCCACTAAATATCAGATGGAGGCAAAAGGAACAGGATCCTGGACCGTTGAAGGCCGCAGGACAAGGGATTTTGATGATCAGGGAAATCAATTGCCTTATGTCGGGATTGTGGATGGAGTTGAAGAGATAACAGATGCCGGGGGAAACAAAACCTATGTAAAGAACACCACAGCAGTAAACGGACAGGATTACTGGGCAAACAGGGCGTGGGGAGAAATCGGCGAAGAATTTGTTCTCGACGGGAGCTATATCAGCCTGAGGGAGGTTATGCTTTCCTATAACTTCAGCCCTTCCTTCCTTGAGAATACTCCGATTGCTGGAATAACCATCACCGCTTTAGGACGTAATTTAATGTACCTCGAAGAACACATGCAGGATATGGGAGTTTCTCCGGAATCTGCCCCTAATACATCCTCAAGTTACGCCGGGATAGAAATGATCACAATGCCCACTACACGAACCTGGGGTTTCAATGTTAAGCTTACATTTTAATTAAGTTATTCACCTTAAGCAATGAAAAAGATGAAAACAATAACGAAAATATCAATGGTATGCTTATGTACGCTGGGCTTAATGTTGGCTACTTCATGTACAAAGGACTTCGAAGAAATGAATACTAATCCGAAGATTGTGACCGCCGAACTGATCGATCCGGGTCTGATACTGACCTATGTCGAATGGAACGGAGTCATAGCTAATGCTTCAAACGGTAATGGCACTTACGGATCCTTCTGCGGAATGTGCAAAAGAGATGATGATGCCCCGTTCAGGGAATTTGATGCACCTGGAGCCTGGAATTTTGCATACACAAATCAGCTCAATAATCTTTCCAATATCATCCAGCTAATGGAGGGTAAAGAAAATAAAGATGAACTGGTAAATAAAATAGCAATTGCCCGGATCTTAAAAGCCTGGGCAGTCTCCATACTTACTGATGTTTATGGGGATGTCCCATATTCCGAGTCGTGCCTGCCCCAGGATCAGGCTGTATACGGGCCGAAATATGATACCCAGCAAAGTATTTATGAGCATCTGTTCATTGAACTGAAAGATGCTGCAGCTCAATTGGATGCCACTAAGCCAAGCTACGGTGCTGCCGATCTGATATATGCCGGAAATGTTGACAAATGGAGAAAGCTGGCCAATTCGCTCAGACTGCGTATGGCCCTGCGTGTTCGTTATGCAGATGAAAATCTGGCCAGAACCCAGATGAGCGATCTCACTGAAGCTGGTCTGATTACTACTCTGGCTGACGATGCAACTATGAAACATAATACGGCCTATAACACTCAGATGAATCCGCGCTATTACAGAATTATCAACTATAATTCAACATCGGAAAGTGTTCATGCCCACATGGTTATGACTAATATTCTAAAGAATGACACAATAAACCTGGATCCACGCATTGGGATATATGTTGATACTGTAATGGCTCCCTTCAAAGGCGGACTTTCACCAAATGGTTATTTTTTCCCTAATTATCTGTATCGTGGATCTCCAACCCTGGGAATGGTGGAGGAGAAATACAAATACCCATGGAACTCACCTACCGTTTCGGAAATAAGTGAATTCTGGAGAGTGCCCGTTTCTGCCCGATCCGTTATGAAATGTTCAGAAGTTTATTTTTCTCTTGCTGAAGCAAAATTAACCGGTTTGTTACCTGCGGGTTTCACCGGCACTGCAAATTCTTATTATCAGAAAGGGATCGATGCGGGCATTGACTGGGCTAAGTGGTACTACGACCTGGCTGCCCCACAGATTTCTGACTTAATGATAAAATATATTCATAACCCGGTCTATGGCGCAGATTCTCAGTGGACTGCAGCAGATGTTCAGGAGTACCTCGAGTATAAAAGTATAAAGGATGAAGCAATTACAGCGTATAAAGCAACTCCTATCTACACATTATCCGGAACCAATGAACAGCAACTTGAAATGATTATCAATCAAAAGATAGTTGCTCTTTATCCGGATGAATTCCAGGGATGGTGCGAGTATCGCAGGAGCGGATATCCAAAGATACCTATCGGACCTGATACAGCACCGCTTCATGGAGTGGTACCCAGACGGGAACCATGGCCTACTGTTGAGGAAACCATTAACAGTGTAAGCTTCGATGAAGCATTGGCACGTTATAGTACGGATAGCAGACTTACCAAATTCTGGTGGGATGCTAATCCGAATGCACCGCATATTTATGTATGGACCGCACCCTGGATGGAAAAAGGGTGGCAATAGTCTAACAGATCTTTTTAACTGAAAAATAGCTCATAGAGGTAATTCTCTCTGAGCTATTTTTTAACCTTTTATCCGGAGACTCGAATCATGAAGGCAAATAATTTAATCATAGCACTTTCTTTTATTCTCCCTTTGCTTTATTCCTGCACCGGGCCGGGACCAGACCATTCTTCCCTTAAAAAAACCGGAGGTGATGTACTCGTTCTGAATGATTTTGAAAAAGAATCTGATTTCAATAAATGGGAAGGGACTGCATCTCTTTCGGATAAGTTCCCTGCACATGGTAATGCATGCTGTAAACTGGATACCGCCCGGGAAGAGCCGCTTTGGCTCGAAACCCGGGAATTGCCCGAAGACTGGAGCGCATTTGAATATCTGAAATTCGATATTTACAATCCGTCCGTCCGCTTATATTTTGGAACTATCCGGATCTTTGACGGATCAGGTACGGATGAAGAGGCTGAATTTCAGGGTCAGAGCTATAATGGTGAGAAACTTTTTCTGAACACAGGCTGGAATCATTTTGAATTCCTTCTTCAACATGCTATGGTTGAAGAAGGCAACCGTTCATTGGCTCTGGATAAGATCCGAAGGCTTCGTTTTTCTTTCGGATCTGCTGATACTCCATTATTTATTGACAATATCAGACTGGTTTCGGACAAAGAAAGCTCCTTTACCATGTCACACATTGATCCACATGACTGCCTGGTAGTGATAGATAACCGTGATGTATACACCTCCCTGGCTGGCCCGGTCGGGCATATCAAAACAAGTGACAGCATAATTCAGCTGAGAAAAGAGGCTCAAAGGGCGGTTGAGGAACTCAGAAATGAGATCAGAATTGCAGAAATGCAAGGCTTCCAGACACTTTATCAACGTATTCCGCTGATCACTGCCGATGTGGGAATGGGAATCAGGAGCAAGCTGGTCTGGTTTCAGAATGAAACCGAGGAGGAAAAAATACTTGATTATGTGATTTCTTCCTGCAATAAGGCTGCAGATGATATGGCCACTATGATCTCATCTAAACAAACAAACCTGGTGACTCAGGAACCTGAAAATGAAGTTAGTACTGCTTCATTTTATGTTCCGCCCTATCCTCCGTTGAAAGATCTGAAAACTGCTGATGGATTTTATCGGGACAAATCAGGGAACCCGGTTATCATTTTTTCCATGCTCCAAATTAATTCAGGACCTCTGCTGGATTATTTCGCACCATTCGATCATCGCCTGGAAAGTTATACAGTAGGAGGAGGATCACGATACAATATTGAAAGCAGTCCCGTATATGAAGCTTTTCACAAGTACCCGGGCACTCACCGTGTTGGCTGGGACGGATGGTGCGGACATCTTATAAAGGACAGGTGGGCAATGGGAGGTAAAAAGGAAGATGTTGTAATATGTCTTGAGAGTCCTCACATCCGTCAGGCAGTACTGGAATATATGAAAAAGCATTATGGTGAATGGAAAAATAACCCCAATCTGTTATACAATATTATGGCTTACGAACTGCAATATATCTGCTATTGCGAAAAAAGCCAGCAAATGTTTCATGAGTGGCTTCAGAAAGAATACGGGAATATTGATGTTCTCAACCGGACATGGGGAACCAGATACGGATCATTTGCAGAAATCAGAGCTCCGGCAACGCATAACGCCCGGCCTGTCGACGGCATAAACCGGGCAGCATGGTACGACTGGTCGTGCTTTAATACCCGGCGTTTTACGGATTACCTCCTGTGGATAAAAAGTGGAATGCGAAAGCTTGACGCTGAAATTCCGATTTGTGCCGGTGGAACATCCTCAATGCTCAGCTCCTCCAACAGTGTTACCGGTATTGATGAAGAGATGATCATCAATGAAGTGGATGATATTATTCTGAATGAGTCCGGCGGATCGACAATTTTTTCAGATCTGCTTCTTTCCTTAAGCACCTCCCGGAAAGTAATGGCAGATCCGGAAATGGGAGGCGGAACACATAACCTTTTGCTCCAGTTCCTGCATGGCAAGTCAGATATATCAAAGTGGTGGTGGGGAAGCTATCCCAGCACTGAATACATGCACATGAACCAGACCTCAATTCCGCACAGCAAGGAAATTTCGCTGGCCGATATTGATGAAGTCCTGAGAATTGGTCTTGATGTACGGCGTCTGGGTCCGGAGATAGCCGAATTTACAAAGCCAGAACCAGAAGTCGCCATCCTGTATTCAAAAACGAGTATTCTGCAGGTTCCACCACAACTGGTCCAGTCAGGTACAACTCCATATATCGACGCCCTTCGGTCAGTATGGGAAGGAGCCCGGTTCCTCGGCTGCCGCATCGGATTTATCAGTGAGAATCAGATATTCGCAGGCAAGCTGACAAAAATCAAATTGCTGCTTGTCACGGCAGTTAAATACATTAAACCTGAAATTATTCCGGAAATAAAAAAATACGTTGAAGCTGGAGGTACCGCAGTGATCATTCCCGAATCATTTTTGTTCAACCAGTATGCCAGAGAGAATAACAGGATAGCAGACTTCGGGATAACAATTACGGGAGTTACCCTGCCCCCCGTAACCGGTCAGGCAGAAAGAACGCAAAACTATGACCAGAGTTTTTCACAGGCAATTATATATGGTGAATTCCGGAAAAGGATAACATGCACCAATGAAGATCTGTTTGCCGGAAATGCAACCCCTGTGATCATGCAATCGGATGGTCTTATTCAGGCCATTAAACCCGGCAATAATAAAGTGCTGGCACGGTTTGATGACGGTGAGCCTGCAATAATTCTTGTCAAACAAGGAAGAGGGTCATTGTATTACCTTGCATCACCACTGAGAACAGGAGACTATCACCTGCTTTTATCACCTCTTGCTAACCTGGCTGGTTTAAACCGGCCGGTAGTCGGTATCAATAAATACGGGGATCTGGTCACAGGTGCTGAAGTCAGGGCTGTTGAACGGGAAAAAGATTACCTTGTTTATGCCAGCAACCTTACTACAGGACCAGTTGAATTTGATCTGAACGGAACATTTGCATCTGGCACCATAACTGATCTTCGCAGCCTTATCAAATGTAAAAGTGAACATATAAGGCTTGAACCATTCCAGGAAACAATATACAGGATTGAGAAAATCAAATGAAAAATGTCCATTAACCCTTGTATCAGATGAGACAAATTGAACGCTGCCTGTTTTCGTTATTGCTCTCCCTTTTTATTTGTTCAAACACCTCACATGCTGAAGACGAGCATTCAGCATTATGGAAAGCAGGGATAACTCTTATACCCTATCCTCATTCCGTGGTGCTGGAGGGAGATGATTTTGTGCTTAATGAAAAAATCTTCATCAGGACTGACAAAGGAGCATCGAAGGATGAGATATTTGCTGCTGAGGAACTTCGCCAGCAACTCATGGACAGGTGGGGAATAAACAGCCAGATTGCCGTTAAGCCTGAAAGAAAAGAAATAGTATTGACCTGCAAAAAGGCACCTTCTGAACGGGGAGAGCAAGGATATAAAATTGTTCCATTGATACAGGGTCTGGGCCATGTAAGCTACATTTTAAAACACCCTGAATTTAACATCTCAGGGAAATTGAATCAAACAACTGGGGTTTCTGCCCTCTAAGGGAAGGCACTTATGATCTGATGGCCGATATGATTAAAGAAGCTGTTGAGGCGACTACCGGATCGGAATACGTTCATATCGGCTGCGATGAAACTTATGTTCTGGGCAAAGGTGTTGAATGCGGATGCCGGGAAGGACATCAGGTAGCATTTCATCCTGCTCAATCATGCAACAAAGATCATTGAAGACAATCTGGCTGAACGCAACCCTGTTTTCAATGAAATAAAGGCAACCTGGGAAAAAAGCCAGTTGCCCAAAGGGATGTCGACTCCCGGTAAAAAATATGTACATGCCAGGGATCAGCAGCGGAATTTTGCAAACAGACGCCCCGATCTCTCTTTCATGATTTGCGATGAAGAAGCGTTAGGGCTCGAGGATTACTTAAGGAACCTTAAAGATTATATTGAATTCTACAAAACAAAATATTTACAAAACTGAAACAGATTTACTCCGGACCTCCTGTTTTGGTCAAATTTTAAATATTTCTTTATAACTACCTGATATCAAGTATTGTTATTTTTATTTGGGTGTTGCATCAACAAAAACAGAGATGCATGATTTTTGTCTCTGGGTTTACTCCAGTACGTAATATAATTCCGGCTTTTTCATAATTGTTTCGTAAAGGCAGGATGTTTTTTTGAGATATCGTTTCTAATAGTTTAAGCCACGAATGTGGCTTTATATGAATAACCCCCGGTGCAACCGGGGGTAGAGAATAATAATATGATGTAAAACCCTGAAGGGGTTTAATATGATTTGATTTTATATGCAAATTTTGTATATTAGGCTTTTATCGCTGCATATTAACCTAAAATTCAAAATTATGTCAAGTTATCGTCAACATCTTTATCACATTGTTTTTAGAACAAAGGATAGTAAGCCAACAATAAAGCAGGATCATGTCGGTCAGCTTTATGCCTATATTACAGGGATAATAAGAAACAAGGTTAGTCACCTGTATCGTATTAATGGCGTTGAAAATCACCTGCATATTCTCACTGATATGCATCCATCTATTGCACCTGCGGATTTCGTGAAAGAGATCAAGGTATCATCTTCTATATGGATGAAAAGCAGCGGTCTTTTCCAATCATTTAAGGGATGGGCAGAGGGCTACGGTTCGTTTACTTGTTCATTTATGGACTTAGAAAGGCTTATTGATTATATAAAAAATCAGCAGGAGCATCACAGTAAAAAGACATTCGAGGAGGAGTTCAGGAGTCTGTTACTCGAATACGGCATCAAGATTGATGAAAAGTTTTTCCCTTAATCATTATATTACGCTCCTTCAGAGCTTAAGGGTGTAGTGTGTTGGTCTTACCCCCGGTTGCACCGGGGGTTATTCATATTTGGCTCTTTCAGAGCCGATTACTGCCTGAGGTTTATTATTATACGGCACTACGATTAACTCTTAGTATGTAATTAAATGAACTAATGATACTTTTAAGAAAAGTAATAAGATTTGACTTTAATGCGACTTCCCAATTATATAAGTTGATACACTATTATTCCTGTTTTCGCCACCTTAAAAAAACTTATATAATATTTTTAAAAGTATCATCTGTTCTTATAATCCGGGTAATGCATTGACGAAAATATCAAAAAAGTTTATACCAGATCTTTTAACTTTTAAAATTCATGTACTTTGTGAATCCTTCGTGTAATCCTTTATGATCATTTTTTCTGAACACCTATACCTCCCTGAACATTTGAAACCGGGTATAACGGAGTAGTATATTCCGGACCTCCGGTGAAGGGCTCTGTGGTAACCTGAGCCCGGAAGACATTCTTCAAGGTTATTGAAATTGCCAATGCAATATTTATTGCTTCAACAGATACTTTCTTAATTGTCATCGGTCCCATGTTTATTTCTCCATTTTTTAAAACCATTCAACAGCTCGTCTACCTGTTCATCAGTATGGTTGGAGGAAACTGTTATCCGTACCATAAACCTGTCCATTTTTACAGGATAATTGATTAAGGGAAC
>Ga0105107_10001692_pt1 | contig 14390 bp, 10 predicted proteins | sample PPLLaktember2015_6_FD_79335 | JGI IMG/M metagenome (GOLD analysis project Ga0105107, IMG submission 79335) | Freshwater sediment microbial communities from Prairie Pothole Lake near Jamestown, North Dakota, USA - PPLs Lake P8 Core (1) Depth... | ecosystem: Environmental > Aquatic > Freshwater >...
CGTCACGCTCTGCGACCCCGTGCCCGCCAGGAACAGCGTCTGCACCCCAGTCACCGCCGTGAAGTCCGCGTCCACCACCGTCGCGTCATCGGTAATGCGGATCTCGTTGGCCCCCGCACCACCTACTACGGTGACCGCAGAAGTGAAATCAGTATTGGCGAACCGGAAACTATCGTCCCCTGTGCCTCCTGTCAGGATGTCGGCGCCGCCAGCACCGGTCATGACTGTTGTGCCTGTGAACGTTGACGCGTTAATCGCGTTCGCGCTTGCACCGCCGCTGAGGGTAGCTGCCTCCACACTGCTGAGGCTCAACGCATAAGCACCAGTCACCGTAAGTAAGGCGTTCGTGAGCGTCATATCGACGTCACGAGTGACATTTACCCCGTCCGTACCCGCTCCGCCGGTCACTGTGGCCGTGCCAGTCGTAACGCCATCCGGAAGGCTTGCGGTACTGCTGACGAATAGCGTTCCTCCTCCACCTGCTTGCCCGATGTTCAGCTCTAAAGCGCCTGTAAGTGCTCCGACGATCGAAGCGTTCCCTTGGATATGTATGTCCCGCTGTGCATTAAGGGTAAGGGTCGTAAGCAGCGGAATAGTTATGCTCACCCCATTTTCGACCGTAATGTCTCCTGGCTCTGTCCCCTCCGGCGTCCCGCCGGTGGTTGTGATGATCACGTCTGCGCTCGCCAAATTCGTCTGAATATCGGCGTCAGCTACCCGGGACGGCGAGGCATCTGGGGTCCAGGTCAGGGGATTGGTACCCGTAAACGCACCGCCCTCAGATGGTGGCGTTACGCCATCGCCGTCATAGATAGTTACGTCAAACGGATCCAGGAGCCACGTACCCGTAGTACCCAGAGGCGCCCTTGCGTCTATACGCAACCCGGCAATGGAGAGGTGTTGCTTGCCGGAGGTTTCGATGAATCCGCCATTCCCACTCTGTTCGCCACCCCGTGCTGAGATGCGTCCGTGTGCGCGCGTCATCCCATCAGACCAGACGACGACCATGCCGCCATTTCCAGCCGAAACAGCGCTTGCATCAATCAGCACATCTGGGCCTACGATCGTGGCAGATGCATTCGTCTCCGGCCCATGACCTTGGTAGTTGCCGCCGATTAGCACGATGCCGCCGCCAGCGTCGCCCGACGCGTCTATTGTTGCTGTGCCGAACAGGCCAACCTTGTCTCCGAGGATCTTTACGGTACCGCCAGTGGTGCCAGCTTCGACTCCGGCCGCTTGAAGCGTTCCACTGCTGCTGACTACACCACCAGCGCTGCCTCCATCGAGAACAATCTCGCCATCGCGCTCGATAAGCGAGTTCGCTCGGATTACACCTGCATTGTTGACGACCGTATCCAGCAGCGCGTTGGCGCTGCGCGCGGTGAGTAGGACATTGCCGCCATCCGCTTCAATGCGGCCGCTGTTGATGGCTGAGGCGTTCAGCGCGGCTTGATCGACGCTGACGCTGATGAGGCCGTCGCCGATCATGTCGAGTGAAACGCGGTCGGCGGCGGCGAGGGTGACGCTGCCGAGTCGAGCGGCGATGAGGCCGTCGTTGCTGACTTGCGGGGCCATCAGGGCGGTGTAGCCGTTCGCCGTGATGATGGAGCCTTCGTTGCGGACGCTGCCGGCGCCGCCGCCGTTCGAGAAGACGTAGCGGCCGGCGAGGAAGTCCTGGTCGCTGATGGAGAGGGTCGTGGCGACGAGGCTGCCGACATCGACGCTGGCGCTGCGGCCGAAGAGGACGCCGCTCGGGTTGACGAGAAAGACCTGGCCGTTGGCGGAAAGGCGGCCGAAGATTTCAGAAGGGTTGTTGCCGAGGACGCGGTTGAGGGCGATCGCGGAGGCGCTCGGCTGCGAGAAGTTGACCGCTTCGGTGCTGCCGATCGAGAAGCTCTGCCAGTTCAGGACGGCCTTCTGAGTCGCCTGGTTGATCTGCAGACTGGTGGCGGTGGGCTGGGAGATGGTGGCCTGGCCGGCGGCAACCTCGCCGCCCGTGGGAAGGGCGAGCGCCGTGAGTGGGGTGCCGAGGAGCGCACCGGCCACCGCGACTGCCAGGGCGGTTGGACGCGTGTTTAACGGCGGATTGCTAGCGGGACTTGTTTGCCGTCTTGACATGGTCCTCTCCTGTAAACCTCACCACCGTGCACCGCGTCCGGCGGCTGGGCGAGTCTAGGCTCGCCTTTCTTTCGCCGGCTGTCAGAAATCGTAAGAACCGGGAGCCGATCACGGTATCCACTTCACCGCCTGCAGCCAGACGCGCGGGTGGCGCACCGCCGGATCCGAGTTCGGCACTTCGCCGGTGCGGTCCGAGGCGGTCGCGCGAAAGACGAAATCACCTTCGTTGCCAAGCGATACGCCGAAACCGACGCCCCCAAAGGAGCGCTCGTTGTCGCCATCCGTTGGCAAGGCGATCTGATTGATCTTGACCCAGCCGTAGTCCCAGTGCGCGGACAACGTCACGTCGCCGCCGAAGACCCTGGCCCCTGGCAAGCGATAGCGAAGCTCGGTCTGAAGAACCATCCCGGTGTCGCCGGTTGCCTCCCCTACGGGATAGGCGCGCACGGCGTTGGGGCCGCCGAGCGAGATCTTCTCCGCGGAGGCAAGGTTCTTCGACGCTTCCTGTCCGGAGAACGCGACCAGCAGGTTGACGTTCTCCGTGACCTTCTGGAGGCGCCGCAGGTCGATGTTTGTCTTCCTGAACTTGCCTTGAGTACGACGGCCAGTAGCCGCGACATCCGCCGCGACCAGGCTCGCCGGCGCCAGGCGAAGATCGCCTTGCGTCAGTGTCAGGGCATATGAGTTGAGGCCACCGCCGAAGACGCCGTCGCGGAAGTCGCCGACCACGCCGGCTTTCACCGCGTCGATCGCGCGTTGCTCGATCGTGTTCGTGCTGAGCACCTGATCGAGCAGACGCTTGTCTTCATAGGCGAACTGCAGGATGACGTTGGAGTTGCGTGTTCGCAGCAAGGGGTGGAAGGCAAACAGGCTGCTCACTTCGCCTTCGCCATCTGCCTGCAGCGACTCGAAATCCTTCGCCAGGTTGTAGGCGAATTCGGAGTAGCTCACGCCCACGCGCGTGCCGTAGTACCAGACCGGGACCAGGTAGGAGAGCCGCACGAACCACATGTCTTCGTCGGTGCGGAAGCCGCGGAAGCTCGCCTGGTCTGCCAGGGTGAGCGGGTTGTTGATGTTCAGGCTCGCGCCGAAGCGGTATTCGCCGGTGAAGCGGTTGCCATGGTTGTCGAAGTCGACGAAGCCGTTGGCGAGGCCGACGCCCTCGTCGACGTTCACCCGCAGGTCGGCGGCGCCGAGAGTGCGGCTCGGCCGGATCTCGGAGGTGACAGCCGCCGTCGGCAGGTCATTGATGAGCAGGAGCGGCTTTTCGAGGCCGGTCTCGGTGATGATCTGCCCCTGCCGCCAGTGCGAGCCGACGATGCCGGCGAGCAAGCCCTCGCGCAGGCGCGTCGCCGGACGGCGCACGATCTCGATCTCGCCGATGCGGCCCTCGATGATGGCGATCTGCACGACGCCGTCGCGGATCGTCTGCTCGGGCAGGTAGGCCTGCGCCAGAAAGTAGCCGCGCTCGCGGTGGAACGCGCGCACTTTCGTGGCGGCCTCGATGAGGTCGTCGAACGTCAGCTCCTGGCCGATGTACTCCTCAACCAGCGGCTGGAGGAAGGCATCGGAGAAGATCGTATTGCCCGTGAAAGTGAAGCTCTTCACTTTCACGCGCAATTGCGGCTGCACCGGAAGCGCCGGCTTGGGGTCGGGCGGCCGCGGCAGGACGTCGGCTTCTCTCGGCGGCGGCAGCCGCAGCGGCTCGCGCGTCTGCTCGAGCACCTGGCCCGCATCGGGACGCACTTGCGCGATCGCCGTGGAGCTCGCGAGCGCCAGCACGGCAACCACGAACGGCTTGCCCATTTTTCTCGCTCCGGTGATTTCTTGGGGTGTCAGTGCCGCACGACACGTGCGTGAACGCAACGCCGCTTTCTTGGGAAACGGCGAGACAAGGAAATCCTTCCGGGGCGCATGCGCAAAAAGACCGGATTGCCCGGTCGCCGCCCCTCCCCCGGCCCCCTTACCCCTGTGCATCAAAATGATCCCTACTTCAACGACTTAGTAATTTTTGTGTCTTCGACCTCGTAGAAAGGCCTGCCGGGGCAGGATAACGTGAAATTTATCGCGCGGCAACGCAAAAACCTCTGGAACATCAAGCGCGTTGCGCCGCGGCAAACCTGTCCCGTCGCCCCCCGGGCGACAAAACGATAAAAAAGTCACACTTTCGACGGAAGAAAGTGCAGCGTCACTTGCCGACGCCGAGCCTGCCGCCTTTGCCGAGGCCGCCTTTCACTTCCTGCGCCTTGTAGCTCTTCACCGAGCGCACGAGGTTGTTGTAGGCGTCGGCGAAAGCGCTTGCGATGACTTTGCCCTCGGGCGTCTTGGTGTACCCACCCATGCCGGCAGCGGCACCGCCGCCGAACACCCCGCCCCACGCGCCGAAGTCGGTCTTCGAGGAGTTGCCCTCGGTCGCCGCGAGCTGCACGCCCGAGCGGTTGTCCACCAGCGTCAGCATCGTCGAGGCTTCCTTGAACTTGAGGTTTCCGGCCACGGCGCCTGCCGCGCGCCCCCAGGATCCGAGCTGGCTGGTCAGCCCGCCGATCGCGGCGCCGATGCCGCCGGAATCGCGGCTGCTGAAGGTGATGGTCGGGTTCATCGCGTAATCGGCGGCGACCATCTGTCCCTTGCCGAAGTTGCTGCCCTCGCGCGATTCGCCCGAGCGGTCGAGATTGCGCTCCTGCATCATCACGTTCATCGCCGCGCCTCGCTCGACCACCACGAAGCAGTTCGACTGCTGCACCAGCATCCGCAGCAGGGGGACGGTCGACTGGACCTGGTACTGCTGCATGTGGCGGTACCAGCCCGCGTTGCGGTCTTCCACGACGGCAAGCGTGCCGAGCGACTCGGAACATTTCTCCAGGGCGATGTTGCCCGCCGTCTGGGATTGCGCCCAGGCGTTGCCGCCAGCGAGCGCGAAACACACTGCCGCGATGCCTGCTGCCGAGTGGATCTTCATGGACGTGCTCCCCTTGGTGTCTTTGGTTCTGCGCAAAAGTCTAGGCCTATTTGCCTTCGGATGCGACCGTGGCGTTGCCCGCCGACGAGATGACGACGATGTTCGCGCGCGCGGTGTAGCGGTTCGCCTCGCGCGCGGCAAAAGTCACGATAAAGCCGGTGGCGCGGCGGGCCGCGCGCTCCCTCTCCTTTTCCTGCTCGCCGAACCCGCGTACCACGCCGCCGACGATGGGAATGTTGCCGCCCACGACGCCGAGCACCTGGCCGGGGGTGAGCGTGAATCCCCTCGGCGAATCGGCGGCGAACTCCTGCAGGGTCACCTCCATGCAGCGCGCGCCACAGGCCGCGTCGACCGGCACAGTGCGCTCCACCAGGCGAGTGCGCAGGAATTCCGCCACGACCGGCTCCAGGCCGGTGCCCGCGGCGCCGGCGGAGCGAACGACGACGGGGAGATTTCGATAGGCCTCGGTGCTCAATCGCTGGACCACCTCGTCCCCGAGGCTGTCGATGACCTTTTTCACGCCGTCGACCGGATGCGCCGGCGGCGGTGCATCGCCCTGCGTCGCACAGCCGGCGAGAAACGCCAGCACCGGGATCCACGATCGAGCAGCCATATTCCCCTCCCCTTCTTTCTTCTTAAATCAATCTACACTAGAAGCGTTCGGCCGCATACGGCGCCGGATCGACGAACGGCTTCTCGCCCGTCACCATCTCGGCGACCAGCCGCCCGGTGACCGGCCCGAGCGTGAGTCCATGATGCGCGTGGCCGAAAGCGAACCACAGGCTCGCGTGGCGCGGCGCCCGGCCGATGATCGGAAGCATGTCCGGCGTGCAGGGCCGCGACCCCATCCAGGCCTCGGTATCGAGGCGCTCGGCCAGCGGAAAGAGCTCTCGCGCGATCGGCTCCGCCCGGGCGAGCTGCACCGGCGTGCGCGGTGCGTCGCGCAACGCAAACTCGGCGCCGGTCGTGAGCCGGATACCCCGGGCCAAGGGACCGAGGAAGTAGCCGCGCTCGGTATCGAGCACCGGATGATTGAGGCGCGCTTCCCCGGCTGCCCGATAGTGCATGTGGTAGCCGCGCTTCACGGCGAGCGGAAAGTCGTAGCCAAGCGCCCGCGTCAGCACGTCGGCCCAGGGGCCAAGCGCCACGACGGCCCCTGCCGCGGCGAGCGGCCCGTTGGCGGTCTTCATCCGCCAGCCCTTGCCCTCCGCCTCCAGGCTCGCCGCATTGCCCTGGAGGAAGGCGCCACCAAGCGCCTCGAAGCGCCGCAGGTAGGCAAGCGCCAGCCCATGAGGGTCGGAAACGCTGATCGGATCGGTCCAGTGCAATGCGCCGACGAGCACGGGAGCGAGGTGCGGCTCGAGCTCCTGCAGGGCGCGGGCATCCAGGGCGCGATGGTTGATGCCGAACTCGCGATGCCATCGCTCCGCCTCGGCGAAGCGCGTATCGCGCTCGCGCTCGGTGCGGAAAAGGCGCATCCACCCGACGCGGCGGATAAAGCCGTCCGCGCCCGCTTCCGCCACCAGCGCCTCGTGCTCGGCGAGGCAGTGCTCGATCAGCTTGGCATAGCGGCGCGCTACTTCGGCGTGCCGCGCCGGGCGCGAGTGCCGCCAGTACTGCCACAGGAACGGCGCCAGGTGCGGCAGCGCCAGCGGGTGATAGTGTGCGTCGATGGTGCGGTTGAGCGAGTAGCGCAGCAGCGCGCCGAAATCATGAGGAAAGCCGTACGGATAGACGCCTTCGCGCTGGATCAGCCCGGCGTTGCCGAACGAGGTCTCTTCCGCGGCGCCGCGACGGTCGACGAGCGCCACCGAGCGCCCGCGCTTCTGCAGATGCAGCGCAACGCAGATTCCGACGATCCCGGCACCGAGGACGACGACATCGTGACGCATCAGCGGCGGGAGGGAGAACCTCCCCCCTTGCTTCCGACCAGCCTGCGGTACTCCGCCATGTGCCGGATCGCCTCGCGCGGCTTGTCGAGCTGCTCGCACAGCAGCGCCAGGTTGTAGTGGCAGTCGGCGAGAGCCGGATCGGCTCCCAGCGCCTGCTCGTACGCGCGCAGCGCTTCCACCTTCCTCCCGCTGTCCTCGAGGAGGACGCCGAGGTTGTACAGCAGGACCGGATCGTTGCCGCACACCGCGATCGCTTCCCGGTAGGCAAGCTCCGCCTCCTCGAGGCGCCCGGTCTCGTGCAGCAGCGAGCCGAGGTTGATGCGTGCATCGAGGAAATCCGCGTCGACCGCGATGGCCTGCCGGTAGGCGTCGATGGCGGCGCCGGCGTCATCCGCCTCGAGCGACCGGCCCGTCTCGAACCAATGCTGCCCGCTGACCGCCGCCGCCGCGGGGCGCTCGATCACGCTCAGCGATCCGTTCGCCGGATCCCCTTCGAACGCCAGCAGATACTGTCCGGACTCCGCTTGCCAGCGCGTGCGTCCTTCCTTGACCACGACGCGGTCCGCCACGGCGCAGATGCTCAGCCCGGAGAGCGGCATGGACGCGGGGAGATGCCGGCGCAGCTCCTTCACGGAGCGGGTGATGCGCTTGGGCGGCACCTTGGCCGCGGCCAGCGCCTGCGCGGTGCGAAGGACGATCAGGTCCTGGAAGGAGAACATCCATGCCTGCCGCGGCCCGCGCTCCGGGGTGACGAAGCCGGCGCGGATCAGCGCGCGGATGGTGCTGCGCGGAAGGCGCAGCAGCCGCTCGACTTCCCGCACGCCGTACCGTTGCACTTATTTCTTGGCTGCCTTGCGTGCCGCGGGCTTCGCCGGTTGGGCGCGCTGCGCGGGCTTCTTCTCGAGACTGGCCCGCAGCGCTTCCATCAGGTCGATGACTTGCGCGCCCTGCTCCGGCGCCTCGGCCATGGTGATCTCCTGGCCTTCGACCTTCTTCTGAATCGCCGCCTCGATGCGCGCCCGCACCTCGTCGGTATAAGCGGCAGGATCGAACTTGTCGACCGACTGCTGCTCGATCAGCTGCTGCGCGAGCTTGAGCTCGGCGGGCCTGACTTCCGTCTTCGGAATGTCGAGGTCGTTGATCGAGCGGACTTCGGTGGCGTAGAGCAGCTGCTGCATCACCAGTCCTTCGACGAGGCCCGTGTCCACCGGCCGGATCAGCACTGTGTACTGCTTCCCGCGCGCCGCCCAGCGGCCGAGCGCGCCGCGCCCGGATTCCTTCAGGGCGCGGGCGAGCAGCGCGTACGGCTTGGCGCCGCCCTTGTCCGGCCCAAGGTAGTACGCCTTGTCGAAGTACACCGGGTCGATCGCCTTTGCCGGCACGAACTCGGTGATCTCCGCGCTGTGCGTGCCCGCCTCTTCGAGGGCCTTCAGCTCTTCGGGTGAGAACATCACGTACTGGTCTTTCGCGAACTCGTAGCCCTTGGCCATGTCCTCCCGCGCAACCGGCACCTCCTCCTTCACGCAGAAGTACTGCTGCTTGAGCCGCGAGCCGCATGTCTTGTGCAGAAGGTTGAACGACATCGCGCGGCTCGCCTCGGTGGCCGAGTAGAGCTTTACCGGGATGGAAACCATCCCGAAGGAGATGGTCAGTGACGCAATCGATCGTGCAGCCATCGGTTCACCTCTTAGATCAATAGCTTAACCGCATTATGCCTTGGACCGTTCGAGCGCGCTCTCGAGGCTTTGCTTGCGTGCGAGGGCGTCGCGCCAGCGGTCACCCGAGCGCGCCAGGAATTCCAGCGCATTCGTGATCCTGAAGTCGAGCGGGTGCGCCTTGGCGAGCTCGTCCCACGTGAGCGGCATGGAGACCGGAGCGCCCGGCACGCCGCGCGGTGAATAGGCGACGTTCAGCGTCTTCCCGCGCACGTTCATGTTGTAGTCCATGAAGATCTTGCCGGTGCGCTTGGGCACGCTCCACTCCAGCGTCACGTCCTTCGGATGCAGCCGCATCAGGTGCCGCCCGACGCGCTCGGACACCTCCCGCGCCATGTCGAAGTCGATGGTGCGGCGGATCGGCAGGAAGACGTGCAGGCCGGTCTTGCCCGAAGTCTTGACGATGGGCTCGAGCTTCATGCCGTTCAGCACTTCGCGCAGCCGGAAGGCCACTTCCTTGCCTTTTTCGAAGGCCACGTTGTTCAGCTCGGGCTCCCCGCCAGGGGCCTCCTTGCCGGAATAGATGTACGGATCGATGTCGAACACCACGTAGTCGGGATAGTTCAGCACCGAGCCTTCGAGCGCCTCCAGCGAAGAGGCATAGTCGGTGCTCTTGCTTGCCGCGTCGGGCGCGGGGCGCGCGCGCGAATGCCAGACGTGGAACTCGAGCGTCCCGGATTGCGCGAGCCAGAGCAGGGTCGGCAGGTTGCTGCAGAGCAGGTACTCGTGGCTTTCGTCCTTGTGCCCGGAGAAAACCGTGATCGTCTCGACGTACTTCGGCCGCTCCTGCGTCCAGTGCTTCTGGAAGAACCGCTGGCCGCCGATGCCGTCGGGCATGCGGATCATCGTCAGCGGCCGATCCGCAAGGTGCGGCAGCATCGCGGGAGAAACGCGCGCGAGGTAGCGCAGCAGGTCGCGTTTCGTGAGCGCCGGCTGCTTGAGCGCCGCATCCGCCGGCCAATAGACCCGGTCGAGATGCGTCAGCTTCAGGGCGTGCGGCCCGACCGCGATGCTCAGATTGGCCTTCGGGCTGGCGAGCTGCCGCAGGACGTCGTCGATGACCGAGTCCGACGAGCGCACTTCGGCAGTCGGCGTCGCTTCCTCCCCTTCCTTCCGCCTCACCGCCTTCGGATCGATATCGTCACGCAGCCGGAGAAACACCGGCGCCCGCAGCGAGCCATCGTCCGTCCACCCCTGGAACTTCACCTCGACCACGACCTGCGGCTCGACCCAGGTGGCCGGCGCATTGAGCGCCGGCTTTTCGGCGAACGGGCAGGTCTTGCGATGCAGCGGCTCGAGACGCGCACGCACGCCCGGAAGCGAGCGCTCGTCGAACCCGGAGCCGACGTGCGATGCATAGCGCAGCTTCCGGCCTTCCCAGGTGCCGACCAGCAGCGCGCCCAGCGGCGCGCGCGAACCCTTCCCTCGCGTGTAGCCACCGACGACGAACTCGGCGCTGCGCGTCGACTTGACCTTCAGCCAGGATGACGAGCGCTTGCCGGCCTCGTACTTGCCTTGCTTGCGCTTGCCGATCACCCCCTCAAAGCCGCTCGCCAACGCAGCCTCGTACAGCGCGACGCCGTCTTCGGCGGCATGCACGAGCTGGACCAGCGGAGAAGGCAGCAGGCACTGCGCGAGATAGCGCCGCCGGTCAGCGTATGCCGCCTCGCGCAGGTCGACGCCGGCGAAATGCAGCAGGTCGAATGCATAGAACACCACCGGAGTGCTCTTCTCGGCGGCCGCGATGTCGCGCGGCGTCTTCAGCTGAAAGCGGTTCTGCAGCGCGTTGAAGGAAGGCCTGCCATCCTCGCCGAAGGCGACGAGCTCGCCGTCGAGGATCATGGGCGGGCCCTGCTTGCCGAGCTCGGCGGCCAGGCCCGGGAACTGCTTCGCCAGCTCCAGGCCGCGCCGCGAGCGCAGCCTGACCTGCTCGTTCACGAAAGCCAGCACGCGATAGCCGTCGAGCTTGGGCTCCCACATCCAGTCCGCCCTGTTGAACGGCGCGTCGGCCGGCTCCGCGTGCATCGGCTCGAGCTTGTCCGGCATCGCCTCCCGCTTGCCGGCGGGTGCGAGCCTCGCCGCCGCGATGCGCTGCACGGGCATGGCCTTCATCTCGTCGACGGCGATCCCGGACAGCACCGAGCGGTTGCGCGCGGTGATGTCGTCCTTCGTCACGAAACGGTCCTTGTGCTTGATCAGCAACCAGCTCTTCCGGTCCGAGGTCCGCACCAGCGCAAAGGAACCCTTGACCTTCTCTCCCCGCAGCGTGACGCCGAGCTTTCCTTTTTCGAGCCCCTGCATGACTTGCCGCTCGGCCGCGTCGCGGTCTTCCACCCAAGGCTGTTCCTCGTCCGGCGAGTACACGCCGCAGTCCCAGACGATCACCTCCCCCGCGCCGTACTGGCCCGGCGGAATGACGCCCTCGAAGGAGGCGTACTCGAAGGGATGATCCTCGGTCTGCACCGCCAGGCGTTTTTCGGCGGGGTCGAGCGACGGGCCCTTCGGCACCGCCCAGGACTTGAGCACGCCGTCGCATTCAAGCCGGAAATCGTAGTGCAGCCGGCGTGTGGAGTGCTGCTGGATGACGAAGAGAAGCGGCCCGCTTCGCGCGCCGGCCACCGCGGGCCCGGGCTCGGGTGTCGCGGTAAAGCTGCGCTTGGCGGAATATTCGCTAAGCTTTCCCTTCGCCATGGCCAATTCTAAGAGGCTCTTCGCGGGCGCAAGCGGGTACTCCTTCAAGGAGTGGAAGGGCACCTTCTATCCGCACAACATACGGCCTGAAGCCATGCTGGCCTGGTACGCCGAGCGCCTGCCCACGGTCGAGATCAACAACACCTTCTACCGAATGCCGCGCGCCGAAGTGCTGGAGGCCTGGGCGAAGGCAACGCCGCCGGGCTTCAGATTCGCCATCAAGGCATCCCGACGCATCACGCACCTCGCGCGCCTCAATCCCGATACCGCAGCCGATTCCATGAGCTACCTCTACAAGAATCTCGCGGCTCTCGGGCCAAAGCGCGGTCCCGTGCTCTTCCAGCTGCCGCCGTTCCTCAAGAAGGACCTGGCGCGGCTGAACGCTTTCCTCGACCTGCTGCCCCAGGGGCACGCCGCCGCATTCGAATTCCGCAACGAGACCTGGTTCGGCGATGATGTCTACGACACGCTCAAGGGCGCCGGCGCTGCGCTGTGCCTCTCGGAGCGCGAGGACAACGCCCCGCCGCCGCTGGTGGAAACGGCGCCCTGGGGGTACGTGCGGCTGCGGCTGGAAACCTATTCGGATGAAGACCTTGGCCGATGGGCGGCCCGTCTGGCGCAGACCGGGTGGACGGAGGTCTATGCGTACTTCATGCACGAGCCGACGGCGCCGGCGTACGCACAAACCCTGATGCAGCAGTTCTAGAATTGCCGCATGGATTCCCAGGCCCTGAAGGTGTACTGGCGACCGGGGTGCTCGAGCTGCGTCAAGGTCAAGGAGTTCCTCTCCGGACTGGGCGTCCCCTATGAGTCGATCAATGTCTCCGCCGAGCCGCAAGCCATGGAGGAGCTGCGCGCGCTCGGCGTGCGCACCGTCCCGGTGGTCGCCCGCGGCAAGGACTACGTCTTCGCGCAGGAGCTCGCCGACGTTTCACGCTTCATTGGCCGGGAGGTGACGTTCCGCCGTCTCGCCGCCCCCGAGCTGGTGCAGAAGTGGCTCGCCGTGCTCGAGGCCGCGCAGCGCCATGTGATGCAGATGCCACCCGAGCGGCTGGGTGAGCGCGCGACGCCCGGGCGCGACCGGAGCATCCGCGATCTCGCCTACCACGTGTACCAGGTCGCCGACGCCTTCCTCCAGGCGGTGGAAGGCGGCAAGGAAGACCTGACGACCATCTACAACGCGCCACCCCCGGCTGCGGTGCGCACGCCCGAGGACATCCGGCGATACGGCGCCGGCGTGACCGCGCGCCTGCGGCGCTGGTGGGCAGGCGTCCAGGACAAGTCGTGCGGCGGCATCGTGAAAACGTACTACGGCGTGCAGCCGCTGCACCATGTGCTCGAGCGCTGCGTGTGGCATTCCGCCCAGCACGCACGCCAGATCATTGCCGTGCTCGAAGGGTTCGGTGTCGCCGTCGACGCTCCGCTCACCGCGAAGGACTACGCCGGCCTGCCCCTGCCCGCCGGCCTCTGGGAATAGCCACCAGGAGGAAGCCATGAAACTCAGCTTCTCGGTGACGGTTTGCGCCGCTATGGCGATCGCCGCCCATCCACCCACGGTGGTGGCGGTCAACGCGTGGCGTCCTGCTCGACGCCGTGGCGTTGCGCGGCAGGCAGCTGCCGATCACGGTGAAGAACAGCAAGGAGGATCCGGGCATCGTCACCGAAAAGGACGTGCAGGAGATGGTGCGCCGCCAGGGAATCGCGCCGATCGGCGAAGGCGACTGCGTCTTCCTGCACACAGGTCACGGGGACATCTGGCATCCCAGCAAATGGGACGGCTTCGACGCTGCGGAGAAGCAGCGCCGCATCGCGCTGTTCAACTCAGGGGAGCCGGGCTTCGGCATCTCGGCCTGCGAGTACCTCGCCTCGCGCAAGATCACGTTGACCGGTGCGGACACCTGGGGAACGGACGCGGTGGGCGCCGGTTTCGGCGGCGAAACCGAGCAGCCTTTCGAATGCCACATTAAGCTGCAGACCAAGCGCGGCATCTGGAACCTGGAGAACCTGGACTTCACTCAGCTCGTGGCAGACAAGGCGTACGAGTTTCTGTTCGTCTGGTCGCCGCTGAAGATCAAGGGCGCCACCGGCTCGCCCGGCAACCCCATGGCGCTGTACTGAAAGAGGTGCTTATCTCGCAGACGGCACAGTATCATCGGCGCTACGCCGGGTTGCCGATGCCGGCACGCCTCTGCGAATAACCGCCAATCAGGAGGAAGCCATGCATTTCGAAAAGGAGGAGGAGGCATCATGCGCAATCGAGCGTTAAGGAGTCTTGGCGCTGCCGTGATAGGCGTCGCTCTGGCGGCGGTCGCACTTGCGCCGGCGCAGGCGGGGGCCGCGGATTTCCAGGGCAAGACCGTCGAGTTCGTCGTGCCGTTCCCGACCGCCGGCGGCTCCGACGTCTGGGCGCGGTTCTTCGCGCCGTTCCTGGCAGAGGAGCTCCCGGGCAAGCCGACGGTGGTGGTGAAGAATGTCCCGGGCGGCGGCTCCATCACCGGCACGAACCAGTACGTGCAGCGCGCCAGGCCGGACGGGCTGTCCATCCTCGGAACCTCGGGCAGCACCCAGCTGCCGTATCTCCTCGACGATGCGAGGGTGCGCTACGAGCTCAAGGAGCTCGTGCCGGTCCTGGTGTCGCCGACCGGCGGTGTGGTGTATGTCAACCCCGAGCTCGGCGCAAAGGACGCGCGCGACATCGGCAAGCTGCGCGGCCGGAAGATGAAGTACGGCAGCCAGGGGCCGACTTCGCTCGACCTCGTGCCGGTGCTCGCCTTCGAGATTATGGGGCTCGACGTCGATCCCGTGTTCGGCCTGGCGCGCGGCCCGGCGCGTCTCGCTTACGAGCGCGGCGAGTCGCTGATCGACTACCAGACCTCTTCCGCCTACCTGCGCAACGTCGTGCCGCTCATCAAGGCCGGCAAGGCCGTGCCGCTGTTTTCCTGGGGCGTGCTGAACGACAAGGGCGAGTTCACGCGCGACCCCACCTTCCCGGACCTGCCGCACTTCGCCGAGGCC
>Ga0105107_10001694_pt1 | contig 14350 bp, 13 predicted proteins | sample PPLLaktember2015_6_FD_79335 | JGI IMG/M metagenome (GOLD analysis project Ga0105107, IMG submission 79335) | Freshwater sediment microbial communities from Prairie Pothole Lake near Jamestown, North Dakota, USA - PPLs Lake P8 Core (1) Depth... | ecosystem: Environmental > Aquatic > Freshwater >...
ATCTTCGGCGGCCTCCCGACCGCCGCGCGGCGCGAGCGCATGCGCGCGAGCCGGGTGCTCGCGACGCGCCGGCTGGTGGAAGCGCTCGCGCGGGTGCCCGAGGCGGAGCGCCCGGCGGTCCTCGTCTGCGCCTCGGCGGTGGGCTTCTACGGCGACCGCGGCGAGGAGCCGCTCGACGAAGCTTCGGCGCCCGGCGCGGGCTTCCTCGCCGAGCTGTGCGCCGACTGGGAGGCCGAGGCGGCGGGCGCCGAGGCCCTCGGCCTGCGCCGGGTCTCGCTGCGCTTCGCGATGATCCTGTCCCGGCGCGGCGGGGCCCTCGCGCTGCTGGCTCCGATCTTCCGTCTCGGCCTCGGCGGGCGCGTGGGCTCGGGCCGGCAGTGGATGCCCTGGCTGCACCTCGACGACGCGGTGGGCCTCGCGCTCCGCGCCCTCGACGACGGGGCTCTCGCCGGGCCCGTGAACGCGGTCGCACCCGAAGCGCTGCGCAACGCGGACTTCACCCGCGCCCTCGCCCGCGCCGCCGGCCGGCCCGCCCTCTTCCCCCTGCCCGGCTTCGCGGTGCGCCTCGCCCTCGGCGAGATCGCCGGCGAGCTCCTCGCGAGCCGCCGCGTCGCCCCCGCCCGCGCGGAGGCCGCCGGCTACGCCTTCGCCTACCCCGAGCTGGCCCCCGCCCTCGCCGCGTGTCTAGAACACTAGTGGGGCAGGGTGCCGGTGAAGAGCTTCGGCAGGATCACCTTGGCGGTGGGCTGCTTGCCGCCGGTGCGGACCGCGTAGAAGCGGATCGAGACCGGCAGGTCGCCGGCCGTGGGGAAGCGGCGGCCGAAGTCGTCGCGGATGCGCGCCACGATCTGCTTGGCCTGCTCGAGGTCCACGTCGGTCAGGAGCAGCACCGCGCGCTCCCGGGTGAGCACGAAGATGCCGTCCTCGACCCGCAGCTCGCTCTCCAGGAAGGCCACGAACTCGGGGATCAGCAGGTCGCCCTCCGGGCCGGCGATCCCGATGAACACCGATCCGATCCGATGCTCGCGCATCAGCACGAAGGCGCGGTCCATCAGCGCGCGCAGGCGCCGCGGGTCGCTCTTCGCCGCTTCCGAGGTCTGCATGGCGTAGCCGATCATCCCCGTGATCATCGACCGCCCGCGCCGCCTTCTTGAAGCGCCGCGGCACGGGCCCTGGGAATCCGGGCAAGGGATGCTAAAGCACCGTCGATGGCCGACGCAGCCCCCCCGCTCCCCCGGCTCCGCCGGGCCGACGCCGCGGGCCTCGCGCGGGCGTTGGCCCGCGGGTATGTGGCGCTCGTCACGCTGACCACGGGGCTGATCGTCCTCGGCGCTCTGGTGCGCGCCCACGGCGCGGGCCTCGCCTGCCCGGACTGGCCGCTCTGCTTCGGGACGCTGGTGCCGCGCATGAACCTCGAGGTGGCCTTCGAGTGGACGCACCGGCTCGTGGCCGGGACCGTCTCCCTCGTCTTCGTGGCCCTCGCCGCGGCCCTGCTGCGCGACGGCGCGCTCCGGCGCCGCGCCGCGCCGCTCCTCGCGCTGGCGGCGGGCCTGCTCGCGCTGCAGGTCGTGCTCGGCGCCCTCACCGTGTGGCATCTCCTCGCGGCCTGGACGGTCACCGCGCATCTCGTGGTCGGGAACTCCTTCAACGCCTGCCTGCTGCTGCTGGCGCTCCGCCTGCGTGAGGCCGGCGGCAGCGCGGCGCCGCTCCCCGCGGCGCCCGGGGCCGCGCGCAGCGCGCTCGCCGCGGCCGCCGCGCTGCTCCTCGCGCAGGTCGTCCTCGGCGGCCTCGTCTCGTCGACCTACGCGGGGATGGCCTGCCCCGAGTGGCCGCGCTGCAACGGCGGGGCCTGGCTGCCGTCGCTCTCCGGCCTCGTGGGGCTGCACCTCGCCCACCGCTGGAACGCGGTGCTGCTGCTCGCCGGGCTCGCCGCCGCGGCCCTCGCCACCCGGGGCACCCCCGTCGGCGGGCTCGCGGCCGGCGCCTTCGCCCTCGGCCTCGCCCAGACCGCTCTCGGCGTCGCCAACGTGCTGCTCGCGATCCCCGTCGAGGTCACCGCGCTCCACTCGCTGCTCGCGGCGCTCCTCGTCCTCAGCCTCACCGCCGCCCTCCACGCGGCCTTCGGCAAGGGGTCCGGCCTTGCCCTCTAGGAGCTCCGATGCGCGCCTACCAGGTCTTCGGGAAGATGAACGACGCCGAGGCGGGCCGTTTCCTCGCGGTGCTCGCCGAGAAGGCGCCGGCCTTCCACGTCCAGGCCCTCGGCGCCGCGGCGGCGGCCATGCGGGCGCGGCCCCAGTACCTGATGCGCCAGCCCCACGAGAAGCGCGCCGAGCTGGTGCGGCGCGCCCTGGCGCGGGTGGCGGCGAGCGCCGTCGCCGAGGAGCTGCTCGCGGTCTACTTCCTCGACTGCCGCAAGGAGCTGCTCGTCGAGTGGCTCGACGCCGTGGGGCTCGAGCACGAGGACGGCACGCTGAAGGCGGACGCTCCGCCCTGCCCCGAGGCCGGGACGCTGGCGAAGGCCGTCGAGCGCTTCCGCGGCGCGGCGAGCGGCGACGGCGATCCGGGCGACCGCGCGGAGCGGGAGCTCCTGCTCCGCGCCTTCGCCGCCCAGACCGCCGTCGACTGGCCCGCCCTCGAGAAGCTCCTCGAGTGAGGCGCCTCGGTGCGCGAGGGAAGCGCCTCGGCGCACCGGGGAAGCGCCTCAGCGCACCGTGATCGCCGCGTTGCTGATCACCGGCGCGCCCCGCTCCTTGCTCGACGACGAGACCAGCAGCTTGCTCCCTTCCCGCCAGATCGACGTCACCATCGTCTCGCCGGGAAAGAACACGCCGCGGAAGCGCGCCTGGTAGCGCGCCACCTTCGCCACGTCGCCGCCGAGGGCGCGGTCCACGGCCGCCTTGCAGACGATCCCGAACGAGCAGAGCCCGTGGAGGATCGGCCGGTCGAAGCCGCCGATCTTCGCGAAGTCGGGGTCGGCGTGGAGCGGGTTCTTGTCCCCGCAGAGCCGGTAGAGAAGCGCCTGCTGGGGCAGCGTCGGAGACTCGACCACCAGGTCGGGCTTGCGGTCGGGCGGCTCGTTGCCGATCTCCGGCCCGCGCTCGCCGCCGAAGCCGCCCTCGCCGCGCAGGAACAGGGAGAAGCGGTTGGTGAAGAGCGGCGCCCCGCCCTCCTCCTTCGTCGCCACCTCGAGCACCGCGAGGGCCGCCTTGCCCTTGTCGTAGATCCCGGCGATGCGCGCCTGGCTCTCGAGCTTGGCGGCCACCGGCAGCGGCCGGTGGATCTCGATGTCCTGCTCCCCATGGAGCAGCAGCGCCGGGTTGAACTTCAGCCCCGGCACGTTGAACACCCCGCCCAGCGCCCCGAAGATCGGGATCACGCCGAAGCTCGGCAGGACCTTCAGGTTCTTCTCGTAGGTGTACTCGAGCTCCGCAGGATCCGTCGCCGGCACGCCGGCGCCGATGCCCAGGTGGTAGAGGATCACGAGATCCTGATCGTAGGAGCTCTTCGCGGCCGGAAAGCTGTGGCCCACGGCCTTGTCGGGTTCGATCGGCATCGCGCGCTCCTCAGCCCTGGCCCTGGAAGGCCTTGAGGATCGCCTGCATCTCGCCGGCGATCGAGTCGGGGATCACGTAGCCCTCGGTGCCGCGGATCTTGTCGAGGTTCGCCGCGATCTCCTCCACCGAGGCCGGCTGCCCGGGGCCCTTCACCCAGCCGGGCGTCAGCCCGATGAAGATGCGGGCGTAGCGGCCGCCGCCGACGTCGAAGATCTCGTGGGTGAGCTGGCAGCTCTCGGAGACGAGGTACACGGCGAGGGGCGTGACGCAGTCCGGCGCCAGCTTGTCCGCCATCGGCCCGAGCAGCTGCTCGGTGAGGCGGGTCTTCGCGATCGGCGCGATCACGTTGCACTTGATGTTGTACTTCGCGCCCTCCTGGGCGAGCACGTTCGACAGGCCGACGAGGCCCATCTTCGCGGCGCCGTAGTTGGTCTGGCCGAAGTTGCCGAAGACGCCGGCGCCCGAGGCCGTGAACAGGAAGCGCCCGTAGCCCGCCTCCTTCATGTGGGCGAAGGCCGGCTGGCTGACGTAGAAGGCGCCCTTCAGGTGCACGTCGATGACGATGCCGAGCTCCTCGGGCGAGAGCTTCAGGAAGGTCTTGTCGCGCAGGATGCCTGCGTTGTTGATCACGACGTCGACGCGGCCGAAGTTGTCGAGAGCCGCCTGGACGATCGCCTTGCCGCCCTCGGGGGTGGAGACCGAGTCGTAGTTCGCGACCGCCTGGCCGCCGAGCTCGTTGATCTCCTTCACCACGGCGTCGGCCATGCTGCTGCCGGCGCCGGTGCCGTCGGCCTTCCCGCCGAGGTCGTTCACCACGACCTTGCCGCCGCGCTTCGCGATCTCGAGGGCGTAGGTGCGGCCGAGGCCGCCGCCGGCGCCGGTGATCACGGCGACGCGGCCGTCGAAACGGATGTCGGACATCTCGCTACTCCTGTCAGCCCGCCGGACTCCCGGGTCGGGCGCTCTTGGGGGTTCTGGGGCCGGGACTCTACCACGGTTGATTCGGGAGTCAGCTCCCGGAGCCCCGAGGGGCTCGAAGGTGCCGCGCGGATGCGCTCTCGTGATAGGCTGCGATCCGGGGGGGCCGAGGAGGAGCGCGTGAAGCGCGGCGCTTCGCTCGTGCTGGCCGGGCTGGCGGTGCTCGGAGCCGGCAGCGGGCCGTGCGTGCCCCCGCGCCCGCCGCTCGCGGAAGGCAACGTCGTCCACGCCTGCGAGGGCTTCGCCGGCGTGCTGCGTCTCGTGCGCGACCCGGGGCGCTGCGGCCCCCGCGAGACGCCCCTCTCCTGGCAGAAGCGCGGGGGCCTGCGGCTGCTCGACGCGAGCGGGCGGGACCTCGGCCGCCTGCGGCCCGACGAGCAGTACGTGGTGCGCCACGACGCGACGGGGCTCTCCTTCGAGCTCAACTCGCTGGACGGCAGCCTCGAAGCGGGGGTCTTCGTGCTCGAGCTGTTCTTCGAGGCGCCGGGCTGTCAGGGGGTGGCGCATGTCCGCACGACGGACGCCGAGAGCGGCGCCTTGGTCCCCGACCCTCGCGCGGCGGGCGCGATGCTGGCCGTCACCGACCGCGTCGCACCGGGCTTCGCCTTCGCCTCGCGCTACGCGCGGGCCAGCGGCTGCCGGGACTCCGGCGGGAGGATCAGCCAGGGCGCGGCCGAGGCGGAGCCCTTCGCGGGCGACCTCGGCTTCTCCTTCCCGGTCCCCGTCCCGCTCCGCGTGACGGCGGAGCTGCCGCCGGCCCCCGAGCTCGGCGAGACGATCCACGCCTGTGTCCGCAGGAACGGCCTCGTGCGGCGGGTGCGTCCGGGCGACGGCTGCCGCCGCTTCGAGTCCCCCGATTCGTGGCTGCGCGTCGGGGGCCTGCGCGTCTTCGACGGCAGCGGGCGCGCCCTCGGCCTGCTGATGTGGCGCTTCATCCGCTACGCGATCTACGTGCCCGAGCACGGCGTCTGGTTCGACACCCACCCGCTCCAGGGCCGGCTCGACACCGGCTTCCTGTTCTTCGCCGAGCCCGGCTGCAGCGGCCCCGCCGCGCGCCGCTTCGGCCGCGCCGCCGGGGAGCTGCTGGCTGCTCCCGCGCCCGGAGCCCCGCCCTTCGTCGACTCCGGCCGCCGCCGCGCCGACTTCTCCTTCCTCTCCTCGTGGAGCTCCGCGGGCTGCCGCGACGCGCCGGGGGTGCTGGCGGACGCCGCGGAGCTCGACGTCTTCGAGGGCGATCTCGGCTTCGAGTTCCCCCTCACCCTGCCCCTCGTCCCGGCCTTCCCCGGCGCGACCGCCGTCGATCCCGCGGGCGAGGCCCCGGGCACGGGGGTGCTGCGGGCGTGCGCGGGGCTGCTCGGGCTGCTGCGCGCGGTCCCCAGCGCCGCGGACTGCGGGCGCTTCGAGCTGCCCTTCGCCTTCGAGCGGCGCGGCGGCCTCCGGGTGCGGGACGCCGCCGGCGTCGATCTCGGCGCCTACGCCGCCACCAGCTCGCGCTCGCCCTTCCGGCAGCGGATCAGCGTCGACGACGCGACGGGGCTGCGCGTCGCCCTCGACGACCAGACCGGCGACCTCGGCGTCGAGCCCTTCGGCAGCGGCGGCATCTACTTCGAGAACGCGGACTGCACCGGCCGCGCGTTCCGGGACGCCGCGATCACGGGCCTCGTGATCCGGGGCCACCCCGCCGCGACGGCGACGGGCCTGCTCGTGGGCACGGCGGACCTCGTCCAGGGGGCGCAGGTGAGAGCCTTCTCCCAGAGCCTGCAGGACGGCGGCTTCAGCTGCGGCGAGGTGCTGCCGAGCCCCGCCACGCTCCCCACGCTCGCGACGGAGCTCGCGCCCTTCGAGGGGGAGCTGCCCTTCCTGGTGCCGGTCGCGGCGCCGCCGCGGGTCGGGGTTGCGCTGCCCTGACGCCTACGCCGCCGGCGCGAGCCGGTAGCGGAGCGGCAGGTGCTTCACGCCCGCGACGAAGCTGGCCGCGAGGCGCTCCGGCGGGGCCGCGAGCTCGACGTGCTCGAGGCGCCGGGCGAGCTCGGCGAACAGGGCGCGCTGGGACTTGCGCGCCAGATTGGCGCCGAGGCAGAAGTGCTCGCCGATGCCGAAGCCGAGGTGCGGGTTCGGGTGTCGGTCGATGCGGAAGGCGTAGGGATCCTCGAACACGTCCTCGTCGCGGTTCGCCGAGGCGTAGTAGAGCACCAGCCGGTCGCCCTTGCGGAGCTTCGAGGCACCGAGCTCGTAGTCGCAGGCGGCGGTGCGCATCATGAAGTTCACCGGCGTCGTCCAGCGCACGACCTCCTCGACGGCGTCGGCCACGCGCCCTGCCGGGTCGCGCTTCAGCTTTGCGAGCTCCTCCGGATGCTCGACCAGCGCCAGCATGCCGCCGGCGATGGCGTTGCGCGTGGTGTCGTGGCCCGCGGTGAAGGTGATCAGGTAGTAGCCGAGGGTCTCGAGATCGCCCATCGGCGCCCCGTCGATGCGCGCGTTGGCGAACACGCTGGCGAGGTCGTCGCTCGGGTTCGCGCGGCGGTCGGCGATGATCTTGCCGAAGAACTGGAGGAACTCGATGCCGAGGTTCCGGAACGCCTCCTCCCGGTCGGCCTCGGGGCGCTTGAACTCGGGGTCGTCGGCCGCGAACAGCTCCTGGGTGAGGCGCAGCACGCGCGGCTCGTCGGCCGGAGAGACGCCGAGGATGCTGGAGAGGATGCGGAGCGGGTGCTGCACGGCGACCTCGGTCACGAAGTCGCAGCGGCCCTCCCCGCCCCGCTGGGCCTCGTAGAGCCCGTCGACGAGGCGCCGGGCGCTCGCCTGCACCACCTCGTCGAGGCGGCCGAGGGCCTGGGGCGTGAACCAGGGACTCGCCACGCGCCGCACGCTGCGGTGCTTGGGCGGGTCCATCGTGATGATGGTCTGCATGGCGTCGAAGGGACCCTTCTCGCCCCTCGCGATGCGCTCGGCGACCTGCTTGGTGGCCGGCACGATGCCCGGGCGGGACAGGAACTTGTCCGGCTGCTTCGAGACCTCGCAGATGTGGGCGTGCTTCGTCACCGCCCAGAACGGCACCAGCTCCGGCCCCTCGCACCAGTGCACCGGGGACTCGCGGCGCAGCCGGCGCCAGAGCTCGTGGGGATACCCGCCGCGCGCATAGGCGTGGGGGTCCATCAGCTCCGTGCCGTCGGTGAGCGTCACGCCCGCCCCGCGCCGCTTCAGGCCGAGGCGCGCACGCCGCGCGCCTTCAGGGCCTTGCTGATCACCCGCCCGCTGCGGGCGTTGATCTCGCGCAGCTCCTCGACGGTGCGATCGGCCACGTCCATGCCGGCCACCTCGTCGGGCTCGGCGCGCAGCTCCTCCATGTCCACCCACGCGGCATACACCGGCTTCGTGCGCTCGGTGATGATGCCCGCCTTCAGCAGCGTCTTGATCAGCACCCGAAAGATGTTGGTGCTCTCGGTCATCATGCGGCGCCGATCGGCGTCGGTGAACGCCTCCATCACGGCGCTGCGCACCCACTGCCATTCGAGGCCGAACTGGGGATAGATCGCCTGCTTCTGCTCGGCGTTCACGAGGTTGAAGAGCAGGGTCTGAAAGCACTTCGCCGCCCAGTCCTCGACCTTCTCGTGCTCCTCCTCGGAGAGCTTCGGCACCGTGCGGTCGGCCCAGATCTTGCCGAAGCGGTGGTGGAAGGCCTCGTCGGACATCACGAGCTGGACGACCCGGCGCAGCAGCGGGTCGTCCGTGCGCGAGTGGAGGCTGGCGAAGGCGCCCATCGCGAGCCCCTCGATCAGCATCTGCATGCCGACCAGCTTCTTGTAGACCTCGGGCGCCAGCACGATCTCGTTCATCAGGTTCGCGAGCGTCGGGCCGCAGGCGATCGGGCCGCCCCAGCGCTTCTGGATGTAGCGGGAGAAGCCGTTCACGTGGCGCGCCTCCTCGCGCGCCTGGTTCGCGGCATACTCCTGGGCGCCCGGGTCGCGCAGGATCTGCACCAGGCTCGTCGAGAGCGAGAGCGCCCCTTGCTCGCCGTGCAGGATCGACGAGAGCGAGAAGCGCGTCACCTCGTTGGCGAGGCGGATCTTCTGGCCCTCGTCGAGCCGGTCGGCCACGGCGCAGTTCAGCTCCACCGTGAAGTCGCGCGGCATGATGGTCCGCTCGCGCACGTCGAAGGGCTCGGCGTCGAAGTCGACGTAGGCGGGGTCGTTCGGGTCCCAATGGTGGTCGCGGGTCAGCGCGATGATCTGGTCGAAGGCGTCGGTGCGGTCCGCGTAGCGCGGGACCTCGATCAGCGAGAGGAAGTCGTCGCGGTCGACGGTGTTGTAGATGGGGTCGTGGGTGATGTGGTCGGCCATGGCGATCCTCAGCGGTAGACCGGATGCATCCGGCACAGGGTGTTCGTGACTTCGTCCCGGGTGGCGCGGCTCGGGTCCTCGACCCACCACGCGATCACCCTCGAGTTCATGGCCGCGATCGCCTGGGCGGCGCTCGCGGGATGGAGGTCGGCGGGAAGCTGCCCGGCGGCGACGCGGGCGCGCAGCGCCTCCTCGATGCCCGGGATCAGCGCGTCGAGCACGTCCTCGCCGAGCCCGGCGGCCTGGTGGCCGCGGCCGAAGAGCAGGAGGATCAGGCTGCGGTTCTCCTCCGCGAAGGCGACGAGCTCGGCGCAGCGCGCGCGCACCTCGGCGTTCGGGTCGGCGGCGAGGCCCGCGAGCGCCCGGCGCTGGCGCTCGCGCAGCTCGGCGAGGGCCGCGAAGGCGATCTCGCGGAACAGCGCCTCCTTGTCCTTGAAGTGGAGGTAGAAGGTGCCCGTCGCGACGCCGGCGGCCGCGGCGATGCGCGCGCTCGTCACCCGGTGCAGGCCCTCCCGGGCGAAGAGCTCCGTCGCGGCCGCGACGAGGCGGCGCCGGGTGGCGGCGCGGCTGCGGGAGGGAGCCGTCGTCCTGACCGTGGATTCAGCGACTGACATCGAATTCAGTTCGGCAGGATAAGGCGTCCCCGAGGGGACGCAAGCTGCCTGGAAGGGCTCAGCGCAGGGTTCTCTCGAAGGAGGCGCCGATAGCCCGTCGCACGAGGGCCCGGGGCAGCAGGCGCTGGAACGGCGCGAGGAGCCGGTTGCCGAGGCCCGGAATGCAGACCACCTGGCCCCGCTCGAGGCCGGCGAGGGACGCCTCGACGACCGCCTCCGGCTCCATCCAGGCGAAGCCCGGGATCGTCTGGGGGTCGATCCCCGCCCGCTCCTGGAACTCGGTGCGCGTGAAGCCCGGCAGCAGCACCTGCACCCGGACCCCGGTGCCGCGGAGCTCCTCCGAGAGGGCCTCGCTGAAGCTGGTCACGAAGGCCTTGGTGGCGGCGTAGGTGGCGGTGTACGGGGCGGCGGCCTCGCCCGCGAGGCTCGAGACGTTGATCACGCCGCCGTGGCCCCGCTCGACCATGGGCGCCAGGGCCGCGTGGGTGAGGCGCAGCAGGGCGAGCACGTTGAGGCGCACCTCGCGCTCCTCGCCCGCGACGTCGAGCTCGGCGAAGCGGCCCACGGTGCCGAAGCCGGCGTTGTTCACCAGCAGGTCCGGCGTGCGCTCGCGCACCTCGGCCTCGACCCGGGCGAGGTCCGCCGGCTCGGTGAGGTCCGCGACCAGCACCCGGGCCTCGATCCCGCGCTGCTCCGAGAGGCGCTTGGCCAGGGCCTCGAGGCGCTCGGCGCCCCGGGCCACCAGCACGAGGTCGTACTGATCCCGGGCGAGGCGCTCGGCGAAGGTGCGGCCGATGCCCGTCGAGGCGCCGGTCACGAGGGCGTGGCGGCGGGGGCCGCCGGCTTCTTTCTGCATGCGCCCTAGAGTAACCGGAGGGCGCCCCCGCGCATCCCAGTGCAGGAGCGGCGGGCGCGCCGCGAGGAGGTCGGCGGGTGCGGAGGCTGGTGCGGACCCTGGCCCTGGTCCTGGCGGCCGTCGCCCTGCTCCTCCTCGGCCGCGCCCTCGGCGGCTACGTCGAGCCCTTCCGGCACTGGGTCGAGGGCCTCGGGCTGCTCGGGCCTCTGGTGTTCGTGCTCGGCTACGCCGCCGCGGTGGTCGCCTTCGTGCCCGGCTCGGCGCTGACCCTCGCCGCCGGCGCGATCTTCGGCGTCGCGAAGGGCACCGCCCTCGTGTTCGTGGCCGCGGTGCTCGGCTCCGCCGCCGCGTTCCTCGTCGCCCGCTACTTCGCCCGCGGCGCCGTCGAGCGCCGCATCGCCGGGAGCGCCCAGTTCGCCGCCATCGACCGCGCCATCGGGCGCGAGGGGCGCAAGATCGCCTTCCTGCTGCGCCTCTCGCCGGCGATCCCCTTCACGCTGCTGAACTACGCCCTCGGGCTGACGCGGATCCGCTTTGCCGACGCCCTGCTCGCGAGCCTCGGCATGCTCCCGGGCACGCTCCTCTACGTGTACCTCGGCAGCGTCGCGGGCGACGCGGCGAGCGCCTCGGCCGGCGACGCCGAGCTGGGGCGGACCCTCGTGAAGGCCGTCGGCCTCGCGGCGACCGCCCTCGTGACGATCTACGTGACGGTCCTCGCCCGCCGCGCTCTCCGCGAGGCCACGGCCGAGGCCGGGGAGTGACGCGATGAGCGACTCGAGCGGCGAGGCCCACGGCTACGGGAGCATCCTGCCCCGCGACGAGGCGAACCTCGAGCTGCTCTCGAAGGTCCATCCTCCCGAGTGGCGGAACCCGGCGCCGAAGGACCGTTACCACCTGGTCGTCGTCGGCGCGGGCACCGCGGGGCTCGTGACCGCCGCCGTCGCCGGGAGCCTCGGCGCGCGCGTCGCCCTCGTCGAGCGCCACCTCCTGGGCGGCGACTGCCTCAACGTCGGCTGCGTGCCCTCCAAGGCCGTGATCGCCGCCGCGAAGCAGGCCCGCCTCGCCGGCGGCGCCACGCCGGAGGCCTTCGCCGACGCGATGCAGCGCATGCGCCGGATCCGCGCGCGCATCGCCCACGAGGACTCGGCGGAGCGCTACACGCGGGAGTTCGGCGTCGACGTGTTCCTCGGCGAGGCGCGCTTCGCCGGCCCGGACCGCGCCGTCGTCGCCGGCGCGGAGCTGCGCTTCCGGCGCGCCGTCGTCGCGACGGGCGCGCGCGCCTCGGCGCCCCCGGTCCCCGGGCTCGCGGGCTCGGGCTTCCGCACCAACGAGACGATCTTCGAGCTCACGCGGCGCCCCGCGCGCCTCGCGGTGATCGGCGGCGGGCCGATCGGCTGCGAGCTCGCCCAGGCCTTCCAGCGCCTCGGCGTCCGCGTGCACCTGCTCGAGATGGGCGGCCACGTGCTCGAGCGCGAAGACGCCGACGCCGCCGAGATCGTACAGGGCGCCCTCGCCCGCGACGGCGTCGACCTCGTGCTCGGCTGCCGGATCGAGCACGTCGAGCGCAAAGAGGACGAGATCCTGCTGCGCCTGAAGCGCGCCGACGGCCGCCCGGAGGTCCTCGCCGTGGACGAGCTGCTGGTGGCCGCCGGCCGCGCCCCCAACGTCGAGGGCCTCGGGCTCGAGGCGGCGGGCGTGGCCTTCGATCGGTCGCGCGGCGTCCAGGTGGACGACCGCCTGCGCACCACGAACCGCCGCATCTACGCCGCCGGCGACGTGTGCATGGCCTGGAAGTTCACCCACGCCGCCGACGCGGCCGCGAAGCTGGTGGTGCAGAACGCGCTCTTCGGCGGCCGCAAGAAGCTCTCGTCCCTGGTGATGCCCTGGTGCACCTACACCCAGCCCGAGGTCGCCCACGTCGGCCTCTACGAGCGCGAGGCGCGCGAGCGCGGCATCGAGCTCGACACCTTCGTGACGCCCATGGCGAAGGTGAACCGCGCCGCGACGGACGGCGAGGAGGAGGGCTTCGTGAAGGTCCACGTGCGCAAGGGCACCGACCGCATCGTCGGCGCGACCGTGGTCGGCAGCCACGCCGGCGAGCTCGTCACGCCCCTCACCCTCGCGATCGCGACGGGGGCCGGCCTCGGCGCCTTCGGCAACCTGATCTACCCGTACCCGACCCTCGCCGAGGGCCTGAAGGCGGCGGCCGGGGCCTACACGCGCACGCGGCTGACGCCGCTGGCCCGGCGCCTGTTCGGGCTCTGGTTCCGCCTCACCGGTTGACGCCGGGGGCTCAGCTCCCCGCTTCCGCGGCTCAGCTCCGCTTCAGCAGCAGCGTCTTCGGATCGAGGGCGACGTGCAGGGACGAGAGGTCCGGGCTGCCGTGGTCCTTCAGGGCTCGCAGCGCCACCGCCGAGTCGCCGGGCTCGAGGGCGAGGATCACGCTCAGCAGGTCCTCGATCGGCCGGATCTCCGGCGGGAGCCCCCGGACGCGCTCGTCCTTCAGGGAGGCCGACAGCCAGATCTCGGCCTGGAGCTCGCCGGCGAGGGCGCGCAGCTCGAGCACCTCGTCGCGGGGGGCCGCGGCCAACTCGAGCCCGTCGACGATCACCAGCTCGGGCTTGCCGCCCGCCTCGGACTCGAACTTCACCGCCTCGCGCAGCTTGGCCGCGCTGAAGCCCGGCGCCGGGTAGGCGCGGATGCTGCGCCGGCGGTCGACCTCGGTGCGCACGCGGGCGGCGTCGGCCAGGTGGGTGGTGGAGGTGAGGTCCTCGAACACCGTGTCGTAGAAGGCGCGCACGTGGGCCACGGGCTCGTCGAGGGCCACGTGGAGCACGTGACCGCCCCGCAGCAGGTCGTCGAGGGCGATGCCCACCAGGCACGCCGTCTTCCCGACGCCGGGGCCGGCCAGCAGGAGGCCGACGTTGCCCTTGCCGAGACCCCCATGGAGGCCCTTCTCCAGCAGCCGGAGCGGGCTCCTCGCGTTCAAGAACTTCCGGTACATGGAGGGCTATTCCTCGTCCTTGATCCGGGCCTTGTACTTCTCGATCAGCGTTTCGGTCAGCTCCGCCGGCGCCGGGCTGTACTTCGCGAACTCCAGGGTGAACTCGGCCTTCCCCTGGGTCGCGGAGCGCAGGTCCGTCGCGTAGCCGAACATCTCCGAGAGCGGCACCTCGGCCTCGACCTGGCAGAAGCCTTCGTGCTCGGTCGTGCCCACGACGGTACCGCGCCGCTGCATGATCGTCTTCAGCACCGACCCCTGGAACTCCACCGGGCTCTCGACGGCGAGCTTCATCACCGGCTCGAGCACGATCGGCTTGGCGCGGGGGTAGGCCTCGCGGAAGGCCCCGCGGGCGGCCTGCTGGAAGGCGATGTCCGAGGAGTCGACGGCGTGGGCCTGGCCGTCGTCCACGACGAAGCGCAGGCCCGTCACCGGGAAGCCGATCAGGCGGCCCTTGTCGAGGCAGGTCCGCACGCCCTTCTCCACCGACGGGATGAACTCGGTGGGGATGGCGCCGCCGCGGACCTTGCTCTCGAACACGAAGCCCTCGCCCTCGCCTTCCGCGAGGGGCTCGATGTAGCCGGCCACCTTCGCGTACTGGCCCGAGCCGCCGGTCTGCTTCTTGTGGACGTAGGTGAACTCGGCCTTCCGCGAGATCGCCTCGCGGTACGCCACCTGGGGCGCGCCGGTCTCGACCTCGACGTTGTACTCGCGCTTCATGCGCTCGACGTACACCTCGAGGTGCAGCTCGCCCATGCCCGAGATCACCGTCTCGCCGCTCTCGGGGTCGGCGCCGGCGCGGAAGGTCGGGTCCTCGCGGGTGAAGCGCCCGAGGGCCTTCGAGAGGTTGGCCTGGAACTTCTGCTCCTTGACCTTGATCGAGAGCGAGATCACCGGGTCCGGCACGTGCATCGAGCTCATCGCGACCTCGAGGGAGCCGTCGGTGAAGGTGTCGCCCGAGGCGCACTCGATGCCGAACAGGGCCACGATGTCGCCGGCGCCGGCGC
>Ga0105107_10001696_pt1 | contig 14341 bp, 14 predicted proteins | sample PPLLaktember2015_6_FD_79335 | JGI IMG/M metagenome (GOLD analysis project Ga0105107, IMG submission 79335) | Freshwater sediment microbial communities from Prairie Pothole Lake near Jamestown, North Dakota, USA - PPLs Lake P8 Core (1) Depth... | ecosystem: Environmental > Aquatic > Freshwater >...
CCGCGCCAAGGAGCTCTTCGATAATGGCGACCATCTGGCGGCCATAAATGAATTCACCGTGATCACGCTGCAGTATCAGGGGAGCTCATTGGCACCCGATGCACAGTATTACCTTGGCGAGTGCCGGTTCGAGCGGGGGGAGTACCTCCTTGCCGCCTTCGAGTATTCGATCGTGAAGCGCAACTATCCTGCCAGCACGCGTGTTGCCGATGCAACGTACCAAAGCGCTTTGTGCTATTACCACCTCTCGCCGAAGGCATCCCTGGACCAGAAATACACACGCACTGCCATCGATGAGTTCCAGAGTTTTGTGGAATACTATCCTGCAAATCCGAATGCAGCGGATGCCGATGCGAAGATTCATGAGCTGACGGACCGGCTGGCGAAGAAGCAGTATGATACCGCCCGTCTGTATAGAACCATGGAGTACTACCGGTCGGCAATGTTCTATTACGATGATGTAATCGAAAAATACCACGACACCGAGTATGCTCCTCTGGCGTACATCGGCAAGGTAGAGCTGCTGATAAGCAGGAACAGGTACTCCGACGCAGCCGTGGAAGTCGCAAAATTTATTGATAAATATCCGAACAGCGTTTTACGCGGACGCATCGATGAGCTGAAAGCGGAGATTGACCGCAACCTGCCGTCTCCCTCGGTCAAGAGCGACACCGCGAGGGGAGGAAGGGGGATGGGATTGTGAACCGCGCAAAGCCGGTCCGCGCATCGCAGGTAACCACGACGCAGATTGTCCTGCCCAACGACACGAATCAGCTGGGGAACCTGCTCGGCGGCACGTTGATGCATTGGATCGATATCGTCGGCGCCATCGCTGCTCAGCGCCACTGCGGCATGGTCTGCGTCACGGCATCGGTGGATGAGCTGAGCTTCCATCACCCCGTAAAACTTGGCGAGGTGGTCACCCTGCTGGCATCGGTGAACCGTGCGTTCCGCACCTCAATGGAAGTCGGCGTACAGGTCACCGCCCACGGCAATGCACAGCTGCCCGAACGCCGCGCCAACAGTGCCTATCTTACCTTCGTTGCCATCGATAGCGACGGGATTCCACAAGACGTTTCGGCCGTCGAACCGGAGACCGAAGATGAACGGCGCAGGTTTGATGAAGCCCTGCAGCGACGCACGATACGACTGAATCGCCGCCGGCAGGCGAAATAACACCAATTCCGGCCCGTGCTTCCTCCCATGAAATCGATGCTCACCATGGCAATCGCGGTGTCGGCCCTCTGCGTGCAGAGCGCTGCGCAGGACCAACCTACCCGCCTTATGCCCGTAACGTCGCTTCCGATCCCTGTGGACCTGGTCCCTCCCGAGGAAGAACCGATCAAGTGCGGCTTCCCGATCATCCTCCATGCACTGCACGAAGCGCGTAGGGGACTGACCCCTGACGCATCGGGCGACACGAGGGGTCTGACCCAGCTGGAGCGCTCCCTCGCCCGACCCGAGCTGCAAACCTCCACCCTCACCGGCTCTTTCCGCGTGCACTACGATACCGTGGGCAACAACACTCCCGCGCTCCTCGATCCCGTCGGCAATCGCATACCCGGCACGGCCCGCGCCTGCGTTGACTCCATTATCTCTATCCTCTCCCACGTTGTGCCGGTTGAAACCGGAACGCTGCACTACCCGGCCCCCATCAGCGATGGTACTCTGGGAGGCGGTCCGGAATACGATATCTATGTGATGGAACTCGGTGCCATGTACGGCTTTACCACCCCGGACGTATCGACTGCTCCCGGCGGACGCGCTGCCTCATGGATAACCATTGATAACGATTTTGTCTTCGTGCGTCCCGAACCAAACCGCGGCCTACCAGGTTTCAAAGTGACCATCGCACATGAGCTGCATCATGCGATCCAGATCGGCAACTACGGCTACTGGGATGAGGACCCGTTTTTCTATGAAATCACATCCACATGGATGGAGGATGTTGTCTACACCGAAGTAAACGACTACTATAACTATCTTAAGGCTGTCTGGAGCCACTTCCGCTCTCCCGAAACCCCCTTCACGTCGGGCGAGATGATTATGTATAGCCGGGCCATCTGGGGTCACTACATCAGTGAACGGTTCGGCATCGACGTCATGCGTGAAATCTGGGAAAAGATCAGGCTCCTCCGCCCCCAGCTGGCCATCGACCAGACACTCCGCGAACACGGGGTGGATCTTGCCGGAGCCTATGCCGAGTGGTCGATCTGGAACTACTTCACGGGCTCACGGGCAAAGCCCGGCTTGTTCTATGCCGATGCAGCAGACTATCCCGAGATCATCCAGTCGCCCGTGGATTTCGCTGGACCTTCCCGCGACGTACCGGGATCGCTGGGGAGCATGGGGACCCACTATGTGCAGGTGGTGCGGAGCCCGGACACGATGACGGTGATGATGTGCAATGTCGATCTCGCGGGGACCATTCTGGCCACCATACCGGTGCTCCCGTATACATTGCGCCTGCGCTCCACCCGGCTTGACGAATCGTATAAGAGCACCCCCATCGGGATCTTCACCAAGCTGGACGCGGCAGACATGAGCCTCTGGAGAACGTATTACCTGGGTGACACAGTCCGGCCGTACATCGACCCGACCTCATTCTCGAGCGAGCGCCCTTTCCCAATACCGTTTCACCCCGGCCCCACGCCGTACGTCTACATTCCCGTGGATGGTGTGGACAGGCTGGTAGGCTCGTTGTACGTCTTCAGTGCTTCTGCCGATCTCGTGGCCAGCATGACAGGCATCTCTTCAACCGCCCACCTTGGCAGACAGATGTTCACCTGGAATGGGCGCACCAACGACGGGACGTTCGCTTCCACAGGTGTCTATCTGTTTGTGATCGAGTTGCCCGGGGGGAGAGTCACAGGCAAGATCCCCGTGGTGCGCGAGTAACCCATGGCCCTGCAACTTTCCACGCACAAACTCGGTAAGTCCTTCAACCGCAGGATCGTTTTCCGCGATGTCGACGCTCACGTCGGCGAGGGGGAAACGCTTATGATCGCAGGAAGGAACGGCGCGGGGAAGTCCACACTCGTAAAAATCCTGTGCGGAGTACTGAGTCCAAGCCAGGGGCGTGTCGTTGTCGAAGGGACAGGGAAGCTCAATGAATTTGACCGGAAGGGACTTTTCGGCCTGGTCGCACCGTACCTGCAGGTCTACGATGAGTTTTCCGCCATGGAAAATCTGATGCTTGCCGCGTCGTTGCGCGGCGAGCGCGGCGATCGGTCCGTCTATGCGGGCCTCCTTACCCGTGTTGTCCTTGAGCCGAATCGGGCGGACCCGGTGCACGGGTTTTCTTCCGGAATGAAGCAACGTCTGAAGTATGCACTCGCCCTGGCACATCACCCGCGCATTCTTATCCTGGACGAACCCATGGCCAACCTGGATGCGGACGGTATGGCAATCGTCCGTACGATCATGCGCGAGCAACGGTCACGCGGCATCCTGGTTGTCGCTACAAACGATCCCGCAGATATCGATGCTCATGAGCAAAAGGTGAATCTCAATGAGCGCTCGTGAATCGGTGGCCGCCCGCTGGATCCGTGCCGCGCTCGCTGTGTTCCTCAAGGACTGGCGCTCGGAGTTGCGCACGCGCTACGCGATGAGCGCGCTTGTGATGTTCGTGGTGACCACCATCTCGATCATCCTCTTCTCGCTGGGAGGGGAAGGTGCCTCTCCTGAGGTGCTCGCCGGTATGCTCTGGGTGGTGATCTTTTTCGCGGCGATGTCCGGGCTCTCCAGAACATTTGTCATGGAGGAAGAGCGGGGCACTGGCATGACCCTGCAATTGATGACGCCCTCCGGCGCGGTCTTCGCCGGAAAGTTGCTGTTCAATCTGGCACTCGGTGCCGGCCTGACCCTTCTTACGGTGGTGCTCTATGCGCTCTTCATCAATGGATTCGTCGTCCGAACGCTGAGCATCTTTCTGGTGACCATCGCTCTTGGGAGTATCGGCCTGGCTGCCGCGTCAACGATCATTGCTGCCATCATTGCGCGTGCAAATACAAAGGGAACGTTGTACCCCGTTTTGTCGTTTCCTATTCTGCTGCCACTGTTGATGACCGTTATCAACGCCACGAGGCTCGCCGCCGATGGTGCTCCCTTCAGCGAAGCAGCCGGTGAATTTCAGGTCCTGATTTCGTATATTGTGGTCGTTATCACCGTATCCACGATGCTTTTTGACTATATTTGGAAAGACTGACCGCATGATCCTGCGGGTTTTGCTGGGTATCCTGCTGACCCTTGTCATTGTCGCCGCGCTTGGACTGCCAATTGTGCAGCAGCCACAGCACTGGTACGAATTCCCCTCTATTCCGGGCCTCGAAGAAAAAGCCCGGATAATTTTCTTCCACGTGCCTACAGCCTGGCTTAGCGTCGTGGCGTTTCTTACCAGCATGGTGTTCGGTATCCGCTACCTGCGCCGGAAGGACCCTGAGGATGATTTGACCTCCGCGTCGGCAGCGGGACTCGGATTGCTCTTCTGCGTGCTCGCAACGGTGACCGGGGCCGTGTGGGCGAAATTCAACTGGGGCTCGTTCTGGAACTGGGATCCCCGGGAAACGTCGATCTTTGTCCTCCTGCTGATTTACGGCGCCTACTTCTCGCTTCGCTCGGCAGTGGAAGTCGAGGAAAAGCGAGCCACGCTCTCATCCGTCTATTCAATTCTCGCGGCCGTCACCGTCCCGTTCTTCATCTTCATCATGCCCAGGATCATGACCGGTCTCCACCCCGGCGCAGCGGGAGATCCCGATGGCGCCGGACCGGTGATCGAATTCAAGATGTCGCCGAACATGCGCGTGGTTTTCTTCTCGTCCCTCATCTCGTTTACACTCCTCTTTATATGGCTGTTGTCGTTGCGTGTGAGGACGGCGCGGCTCGAGTATCACCTCCAGTCGAAAGGATAGAAGTGGAGTTTCTAGCCCAGAACCAACTCTATATCGTGCTGATCATTGCGGTCGGCATCTGGCTCGGCGTCTATTTGTATCTGTTCCGGCTCGATGGACGATTGAAGAAACTGGAACGCGATTTGCACCAAGAAGGGAAGTGAAGGGAGAAATCCGGACATGAACACAAAAACAATCGTCGGCGCAATCATCATACTGGTCTTTATCATCTTCGGGGCCTATTCGTTCCTTGACACAAACGTGGAGTACACGGATATCGCCGGAGCCATGGCGAAAGGCAAGAAGGTGCAGCTGAAAGGAACCTGGAACAGGGAACGCGCAACCGCATTCAATCCGACCACGGGCCAGTTTTCGTTCTATCTCGTGGATGATAACGGGAAGGAGTGCCAGGTGATTCTCGAAGGCGCCGCGCCCAACAATTTTGAACTCGCGACAAGCGTGGTTGCCAAGGGGAGGTTCACCAAGGAGGGCTACTTCCACGCGAATGAGCTGCTCACCAAGTGCCCGTCCAAATATGAGGCGACGGGTACCGAAGTGATGAAACCACAGTCGTAGCGGTAAGGGGCTGTGATTGCGAGCGATCGACGCAATCCCCTCGTCGACCTGAAGTGCTGTTCTTTCCATTACAGGAGTGCCTATGATTGGCGGCTTGCTGGTCAAGCTGGCGTTCATTGCCTGCGGTGTCAGTGTCCTCGCGTATGTGCGCCACCACCTGCGGGGCACACCGCTTTCGCTCTCTGTCGGCCGGCTTGGCTACATCACCACACTCGCCGCAGTGATCCTGACTGCAGCAACACTCCTGTACCTCATCCTCACGCATCAGTTTCAGTACACCTACGTCTGGAGCTACAGCTCCCGCGATCTCCCCACACCACTTCTGGTTTCGACATTCTATGCCGGCCAGGAAGGGAGCTTTCTGCTCTGGGCTCTCTATACCGCCGTCATAGGCCTGATCCTCCTCAGACATGCCGCCCGCCACGGTTACGAAGCCCAGGTCATGAGCATCTTCGGCGGCATTGAACTCGTGCTCCTCCTCATGCTGCTCGTCAAGAATCCGTTTCTCTACGTTTGGGAATCATACCCGGGAGATGTCAGGGCGGGTTTCCTGCCGGCGGATGGCAGGGGCTTGAACCCTCTGCTGCAGAACTACTGGATGGTTATTCATCCACAGGTGCTCTTCAGCGGCTTTGCGGCCATGGGCGTGCCGTATGCGTATGCGATCGCCGCAATGCTGAAACGTGACTACGACTCCTGGTTCAAGGCGGCAACACCGTGGCTCGTGTTCGGAACGTTCGTGCTCGGAACCGGCATCATGATGGGCGGCGTTTGGGCTTACGAAACGCTCGGATGGGGCGGCTACTGGGGTTGGGATCCTGTCGAGAATTCTTCCCTGGTCCCATGGCTCGTGGGTGTCGCGGCGATCCATACGACCCTTTCACAGCGCAAACGCGGCGCATTCGTCCGCACCAACCTCGCCCTGGGCATTCTCTGCTTTATCCTCGTCGTCTATTCAACATTCCTGACGAGAAGCGGCGTGCTCGGAGATACATCGGTGCACTCGTTCGTTGACCCCGGGATGTGGGTGTACGGCCTGCTCGTGGGCGTGCTGATCCTTGCTACCGGGTTGCCGGCGTTTCTCTTCGCCCGCCGTTGGAAGGAATTCCCGCGGCGTCCGGCGCGGCACCACTACCTGTCGCGCGAATTTGCATTGTTCCTCGGCGCGGCGACCCTGGTAATCATCGCGGTCCTGGTGATTATCGGCACATCGTCGCCGTTGATCACCGGTATTTTCTTCGGCAATAAGAGCGCGGTGGACATCTCCTACTATGTGCAAACGGTCATGCCGCTGGGTGTCGCCATCGGTTTGCTTACGGGCATCGGACAGCTTCTCTGGTGGACAAAATCCAACAAACGGTCTCTGCTGGAGGCCCTCGTGCCGCCGGGGGTTGGCGGCCTGCTGACAATAGCAGTTGCCATTGCTCTCGGTGCAATGGAACCGCTCACCCTTGTTCTCCTCGGCGCCGCCATGTTTGGACTCGTCGCGAATGTCCAGGTCGGGTGGAGAATCGCAAAAACCAACCTGCGGCTGGCGGGAGGAGCGATTGCACACATTGGCATCGGCGTGATGCTTCTCGGCTTTGTCGTGTCGTCAGAGTATGACAGAGAGCAGACCGTTGCACTGCCCCTCGGGAAGAGCGTGGAGGCCCTGGGCTTCAGGATGACATATCAGGGGTACCATGAATTCGAAAAAGAACGGTATGCCTTCGATGTCCGCGTCGAGCGGGAAAACTCGGCCGTCGTGCTCAAACCGGTGATGTTCTTCAGCAAATATAACGACGGGGTGATGCGCCATCCGGACATCGCCAATCTCATCTTGCGCGATCTGTATATCGCCCCTATGTCTCTTGATCAGGCGAACGCGACAGGGCAGCCGGCTATGCAGACGCGAGACGGGTCGACCGGAGAGGCAAAGGTGGATGTGCTTGTGGTGGAGGCCAGCATCAAGCCGCTCATCAATCTCGTCTGGTCGGGTGTCATCATTCTGCTGCTGGGGTTCCTGTTGACGATTATCCGGCGTGCACCTGAAGGAGCGCTGATGCAAACCGGACCGGAGGATCAGGGAGAGGGAGAGGAAACACCGATGCCGTACGAGAAGACCAGTTCACCGCCGAACCAGCCGGTGAGCAAAAGGAGGAGGACCCCTCCGGTGAGAGCGGCGAGATAGAGACGTGGCCATCCCGGCGGAAGCGCCCGACGCGACGACAACCGGAAGAACAGCAACGCCGCGAAAACGACGCAGGTCACGAAGGCGAGCTGTTCATGCAACGCAAACGTGTCCGCTGCCCGCAATAGCGCAACTCCCACTGAAGCCTCCGCGACCACGCCGCTGAGTGTCGCCAGGATAACCCCCACGGTGCCAAGAACCTGCATCCACCAGCCGACCACGGAGAGGTCAGACTTCCGGGTGAACCATGCCGCCAGCTCAAAGACGAGGCAGAGCACCAGTAACGCGATGGGAAAATGTACCAGAACAGGATGGATGAGATGCATGTTATCGGTGCAGAGTGAACAGGTCGGGAACGGGAATCTGCGCCGGTGAGAAAAAGGCCTCGCCGTACTTCACGCCGATCTTGTCGCCGTAATACTCCGCTCTTGTTCTGATCAACTCCAGGAACTCCGGAGTGCTGAGAATCGTTCCCGGTTCGGTGCTGGAGGGATCGTAGAACTGTGATCGGAACGCTCGCATAGCCTCGATGCGCACATCGAACGTTTCGGAGATGTCGACGATGAATGATGGTGGGAACTCAAACCATTGCATGAAGTGGTAATAGGAGCGGGGACGGTGTGCCTCCTGAGGTTTGCCTCCGAATTCCGTTTCAATTTTCCGGAGTCCGGCATAAAACCACGCTTCCCTGGCAAGGATGTGTGCATGCTCGTGGTCCGGGTGCCGGTCGACGGAGTGAGGGATGAGCAGCACGTCGGGCCGATGTTGGCGTATGAGGCGTACGAGCGCGAGGATATTCTCGCGAGTGTTTTCGATGCCGGCGTCGGGAATCCGCAGCGTATCACGGCTGGCTATCCCCAGAATACGTCCGGCTTCCGCCGCTTCTGCCGCGCGAATCTCGCGGGAACCACGCGTGCCCATCTCCCCCTCGGTGAGGTCCACGAGGCCGACACTATGACCCTGGCGGACCAGTTTTGCAACGGTGCCCCCGCAGGAAAGCTCCACGTCATCGGGATGCGCACCTATGACCAGTACGTCAAGTTTCATAATTTCTCAATATAGGACTTTTTTTCTTCCTTTCAACGGTGGTTACGAGTGGAAAATTCGCTATCTTCAATTGCTTTGGCGGGAGGGACCCACACAACAATGACATGCCGATGAATGCAGACACACCCCGGCACTACACTGTCACCGAGCTGACACGCCGCATCAAGCAGGTTCTCGAAGCCGGCTTCACTTCCGTAGTCGTCGTCGGCGAAATCTCCAACCTCAAACAGCACTCCTCGGGGCACGTTTACTTCACCCTCAAGGATGAGAATTCGCAGCTTTCCGCCGTCCTCTGGCGCAGCCGCGTGCAGCACGTCGCCGTGATGCCGCGCGACGGCATGAAAGTCATCGTTTCGGGCCGCATCACAGTGTATGAGGTCCGTGGGACGTACCAGATTGATGTGGCATCCATCAGTCCCCTCGGGGCCGGGGAGCTGCAGATGGCATTCGAACGGCTGAAGGAGAAACTCGCCGCCGAAGGGCTGTTCCAGCGTGACCGCAAGAAACCCCTCCCGGAGTACCCCGAACGGATCGGTATCGTGACATCCCGGACCGGTGCCGTACTGCACGATATGGTGCACGTCTTCAGGCGGCGTTTCCCCGCGCTGACCCTTGTGCTGGTTCCCGTGCGTGTTCAGGGTGCGGGAGCAGCGGAGGAGATCGCCCGGGCGGTGCGCGACCTGAATGCCTGCGGCACGGTGGATGTCATCATCGTCGCCCGGGGGGGCGGTTCATTGGAAGATCTCTGGGCGTTCAATGAAGAAGTGGTTGCCCGTTCGATCTTCTCCTCACGGATCCCCGTGGTAAGCGCGGTGGGCCACGAGGTGGATTTCACCATCGCGGATTTCGTGGCCGATCTGCGCGCGCCGACTCCCAGCGCGGCGGCGGAAATTGTCGTGAAGGACCGCGCCGCGGTTCTTGAGATTCTGCGCGATTTTGCCTATACTATGCACGAATCACTCGTTTCCAGGGTCGCACAGCACAGAGAACACATCGGCTATCTACTCAAAAGTCATGCCTTCAACAGGCCCGTTGACCTCCTCCATAGCCACAGTCAGCACATCGATGAGCTGACGCGTTCGATGGGAGCGTTCGCCGCGCATCGGTTCGCGCTTGCAGCATCGCAGATGAAGGGTGCCGGACAACGCCTTGCTGCGCTCGACCCCGGGATGACGCTGAAAAGGGGATACACCATGGTCCGGAAGGACGGCAGGATCATCAGCACGGCATCTCATCTGCGTGCGCAGGATGACGTGACGATTTCTTTCCATGACGGTGACGTTTCATCAAAGATACTGTGATCTCCATGGCACCGAAAAAGCGTGAGCAAAACCTTCCGACGTTCGAGGAGTCGCTGAAGCGCCTGGAGGATATCGTCGGCCGCCTTGAGCGCGGCGACGTTCCGCTCGAGGAATCCCTGCGCCTGTACGAGGAAGGCCTTCAGCTGTCCAAGGCCTGCAGCGAACGGCTGTCCCAGGCGGAGCTCATCTTGAAGCGTCTGAGCAAAAATGCCGATGGGGCATTTGAAGAACTTGATGAAGAAGAAAAGGAATGAGCACGGACACCCGCTATCAGTATCTTGATCGTGTTAAGGTTCCCGCCGATATGCGGAGCATGTCTGTGCAGGAATTGAAAGGGCTTGCCAACGATGTCCGGCAATTCCTGATTGAAGTCGTAGCAAGCACGGGGGGGCATCTCGGCGCAGGGCTTGGCGCCGTCGAACTCGCCATCGCGCTGCACTATGTGTTTCATACGCCACAGGACAAGCTGATCTGGGATGTCGGTCACCAGGCCTATCCCCACAAGATACTCACGGGCCGCAAGGACCGGTTCAACACGATCCGGCAATACCACGGCCTGAGCGGATTCCTCAAGCGCAGCGAGAGCGTCTACGATGCATTCGGCGCGGGCCACGCAAGCACCTCCATTTCCGCAGCACTCGGCATGGTCGCCGCGCGCGACCTTACCGGGGCCAAGTACGACGTGATCGCGGTGATTGGCGACGGATCCATGACCGGCGGGATGGTCTATGAGGGCATGAACAACGCCGGTCTCCTGAAGAAGAATCTCATCGTCGTTCTCAACGATAACAACATGTCCATCGCTCCCAATGTCTGGGCGATCTCCAACTACTTCACCGAGCTTATTGCCAGTCCTCAATACAATAGGGTCAAGCGGAACGTGTATGAGCTGACTGGCAAACTCGATCAGTGGGGAGACCGGATCCGCCGGGCGGCCGCCCGGGTTGAAGGCGGCTTGAAAGTGATCGTAACGCCGGGAATGTTGTTCGAAGCCCTCGGCTTCCGCTACTTCGGGCCGATCAACGGGCATAACCTGACGCAGTTGGTTCGCATCTTTCAGGAGGTGAAGAACTACAACGGCCCGATCCTCGTTCATGCCATCACGCAAAAGGGGAAGGGCTACAAACCCGCGGAGGAGGATGCGCAGCGTTTGCACGGTGTTACACCTTTTGACAAAGTCACCGGACATGCGGCGAAGAAGTCGGGCGGCCCTCCGGCCTACACGAAGGTATTCGGTGCCGCGGTCGTGGAACTTGCGCGGATGATGCCGAACGTGGTCGGCATCACGGCCGCGATGCCTGACGGCACCGGTCTGGACCAACTCCAGAAAGAACTGCCTCACCGTTTCTACGATGTGGGCATTGCCGAACAACATGGCGTGACGTTTGCCGCCGGCCTGGCCACCGAACACTGTATCCCCATTGTCGCGATCTATTCCACGTTCCTGCAGCGGGCATTCGACCAGATCATCCACGACGTCGCTCTGCAACACCTTCATGTGGTGTTCGCCATCGATCGCGGCGGCATTGTTGGAGCAGATGGCCCCACCCATCACGGCGCGTTTGATCTCAGCTACCTCCGTCTGATCCCCGGGATGGTGGTGATGGCCCCCAAGGACGAGAACGAGCTCCGCGATATGCTCTATACCGCGGTCTTGTATCAGGACGGCCCCATTGCGGTACGCTATCCCCGCGGCAACGGCGTTGGCGTACCGCTGAAACAGAATTTCGACGCCCTCCCGCTCGGGAAGGCCGAGACACTCCGCAGTGGAACAGATGCCGCCCTCCTCGCTGTGGGCGACATGGTGCAGCCGGCGCTTCAGGCCGCGGCCCTGCTCGAACGTGAGGGCATTCATTGTGAGGTCGTCAACATGCGGTTCATCAAACCCCTCGACGGGGAATTGCTCGAAGACATCGCACATCGCTTCGCACACGTGATCACGCTCGAAAACAACTCGGTCATTGGCGGCTTCGGCAGCGCTGTGGCAGAGTATTTCGCGTCACGACATGCTCCGGGGCCAGAGGTGTATATGCACGGCCTCCCCGACCGCTTCGTCGACCATGGCTCACCCGGCGAACTGGCGGCCGAACTCGGGCTCGATGTCGACGGGGTCGTCAGCTTCGTCAAGACAACTATTCCGTTATCCACCACATAATCCTCCTGAACCATGGAACGCGTGAAGACGGCTGTCGTTGGCGCAGGATGGGTGGCGCAGGTCATCCATCTGCCACTCCTCAAGAAAATGCCTGAAGCTCACGTCGTTGCCCTGTGCGACCGTGACAAGGCACGGCTTCAGCTGGTCGGGGAAAAATACGGCATCGTGGGGCAGTACACCGATCTGGACGAGATGCTCGCCAAGGAAGCGATCGACGCGGTCATTGTCTGTACTTCCACCGACGCCCACCGGGATGTCACGCTCACTGTTCTCCGCGCGGGCAAGGACGTGCTTGTCGAAAAGCCCATTGCACGAAAGTACGCAGAAGCCGAGGCGATGGCCGTCGCCGCGAAGGAAAACAAGCGCAAGCTCATGGTAGGGATGAACCACCGGTTCCGCCCCGATACGATGATCCTCAAAAGCCTCATCGACGGCAAGGAACTCGGCAAAGTGCACTATACACGGACGGGCTGGCTGCGTAAACGGACATTTGACACTGCGTGGATCACCCAGAAGGAAAAGTCGGGCGGTGGAGTGTTCATCGACCAGGGCATCATCATGCTGGATCTGGCACTCTGGATGATGAGCTATGACGAAGTCAAGCTCGTAAAGGCGTCGAACTACCACCAGAGGACCAAGAACGTGGAAGACACCTCAATCGTCCTGCTGACGCTGAAGCACGGCGCGACGGTGAGCATCGAGGTGAGCTGGTCGATGTGCCTTGAACAGGATACATCCTACTGCTACGTCCATGGCAGCGATGGCAGCGCGAGCCTGAACCCGCTCAAGATTTACAAACAGCTCCACGGGAACCTCGTAAACCTTGCCCCCGCCAAGCTGGAACCGACGCCGGCCCTCTTCAAACGCTCTTATGAAAACGAATTGCGGCATTTTTTCGGCGCTGTCCGGAACATCCATCCGGTGATCTCCACCGGCGAAGAGGCGCTGCAGCGCATGAAGGTGGTCGATGCGGTGTACCGTTCGGCAAAACGCGGGAAAGAAGTGACGCTTTCCTGAGGGTCGCATGGCTCCGGAAAAAAAGCGCATCCTGGTCGTCGATGACGAAGGGGATATCGTCGAACTCATCCGCTATAACCTCTCCAAAGAAGGGTTCGAAGTTCTCGGCGCAAGGAACGGGAAGGAAGCTCTCGGCAAAATCTCTCCGGCTCCCGATCTAGTCATACTCGACATCATGATGCCTGTCATGGACGGGTTTGAGACCTGTCGGCGCCTGAAGGCACAGCCCGCTAGTGCAATGATCCCCGTGGTCTTTCTCACGGCCAGCTCAAACGAAGTTGACGAAGTGGTCGGGTTGGAGCTCGGCGCCGACGACTACGTCCAGAAACCGATAAGCCCCAGGACGCTGGTGGCACGCGTGAAGTCCGTCCTCCGGCGAACCGCGCAGTCAGCCCGGGATGACGCCGCTCAAGAGGAGACCATCACGGTCGGCCATCTGGAAATCAACCGTTCTACCTACACGGTGAGACTCGGGAAGAAAGAGTTGGCCTTTCCGAAGAAGGAATTCGAGATTCTGACTCTGCTCGCCGGCCACGCCGGGCGGGTCTTCACACGCGAGTCATTGCTCAACACCATCTGGGGGACTGACGTTGTGGTCATCGATCGCACGGTGGATGTGCACATCCGCAAGATTCGCGAGAAGCTGGGCAAAGATGCGTCCATGATCGAGACGGTCAAGGGGGTTGGGTACAGGTTCCAAAAACCACAAGGCTGAATTCAGGACCCCGGATACGGCAATTCCTGCAGGCCGGCACTCCATGAAACTCCGCATACGGATAGCGTCTGTGTATACTCTCCTCCTCCTTGCGGGTGTGGTGCTCGTTAGCGCCCTCTCCTCCTGGCAAGTTACCAACTATCTTGATGAAGCCAACGCACGCGCGCTCTCCGACGACACAGATCTCTTTGCCAGGCTGATCGAGAACGGAAACTTGACCGTCGATCCGTCCGGCACGAACGATGCAACACTCCGCGGCGTTGCGCATGCCCTCCGCGTACGCCTGAGCATTATCGCAAGCGACGGACATCTGCTGTTCGACTCAAGCATGCCGCGCGATTCTCTCGCCAAGTCGGCAAACCACGGAGACCGGACGGAGGTGCTCTCCGCACGCCAAGGAGGGGTGGGCCTGGCAACGCGCAAGAGCACAACTACGGGAGAAGAATACCGTTATGCGGCCCGGATGCTCAA
>Ga0105107_10001697_pt1 | contig 14341 bp, 15 predicted proteins | sample PPLLaktember2015_6_FD_79335 | JGI IMG/M metagenome (GOLD analysis project Ga0105107, IMG submission 79335) | Freshwater sediment microbial communities from Prairie Pothole Lake near Jamestown, North Dakota, USA - PPLs Lake P8 Core (1) Depth... | ecosystem: Environmental > Aquatic > Freshwater >...
GCGCGAGGACGCCGTTACCGAGGGTGACCAGCACCGGCTGTTCCAGTCGATCGCGCCTCAGGTCGAGGCGGATCTGTATCTCGTCCCCAGGGTGATCGAGTAGCGGGATACGGGGATTGCGCAGCGGGGCACGTCGCGCCCCGCGCCCCCCGTCCCCCTCCCGCTTTCCGCTCCCATGATCCACGCCCCCCTCACCGAGCTCGCCGCTGCCCTGGGCGCGAAGCGGATCTCCAGCGTCGAACTCACGCAACTCTTCCTGGACCGGATTGCCCGCCACCAGCCGCAGCTCAACGCGTTCATCACCGTCGATCCCGACAAGAGCCTCGCCCAGGCGCGCGCCGCCGACGTCCGGATCGCGCGCGGCGAGCGCGCGCCGCTCACCGGAATCCCGGTTGCGCACAAGGACATCTTCTGCGCGCACGGCTGGCTCACAACCTGCGCGTCGAAGATTCTCTCGAACTTCGTGGCGCCTTACGACGCGCACGTCATCGAGCAGTTCGGCAGCGCGGGCGCAGTGATCCTCGGCAAGACGAACATGGACGAGTTCGCGATGGGCTCGTCCACCGAGAACTCCCACTACGGCCCAGTGAAGAACCCCTGGGACACCGCGCGGGTACCGGGCGGCTCCTCCGGGGGCTCGGCGGCCGCGGTCGCGGCACGGCTCGCGCCGTGCGCGACCGGCACCGATACGGGCGGGTCGATCCGGCAGCCGGCCGGGTTTTGCGGGATCTCCGGCATCAAGCCCACGTATGGCCTGGTGTCCCGGTACGGCATGATCGCCTACGCATCGAGTCTGGATCAGGGTGGCGCGTTCGCGCGCAACGCCACCGACCTTGCGGCCATGCTGAACGCGATGACGGGGTTCGACGCGCGCGACTCGACCAGCCTCGAGCGTCCGAAGGAGGACTACGCGCGCGACCTGGCGCGGCCGCTGGCCGGCGTCCGGATCGGGTTGCCGAAGGAGTACTACGGCGAAGGCATGGACGCCGACGTCCGTGCGGCGGTCGAGGCGGCGATTGCCGAGCTGCGCCGGCTCGGTGCGACGACAGTCGAGGTTGCCCTCCCGAACAGCGCGCTCTCGGTTCCGGCGTACTACGTCATCGCGCCGGCCGAGGCGTCATCGAACCTCGCCCGCTTCGACGGGGTGCGCTACGGCTACCGTGCGCCGGAGTACGACGACCTCGCCGACATGTACTGCAAGACGCGCGCGCAGGGCTTCGGCACCGAGGTGAAGCGCCGCATCCTGGTCGGGACCTACGTGCTCTCGCACGGTTACTACGACGCCTATTACCTGCAGGCGCAACGCGTCCGGCGGCTGATCGCACAGGATTTCGTCGACGCGTTCAAGCGCTGCGACGTCATCGCGGGCCCGACTTCGCCGACGGTCGCGTTCCCGGTGGGCGAACAGGTTTCCGACCCCGTGCAGATGTACCTGAATGACATCTATACCGTCGGCCCGAACCTCGCCGGTCTGCCGGCGATGTCGATCCCCTGCGGCACGGGCGCCAGCGGGCTTCCGGTGGGCTTGCAGCTGGTCGGCGGCTACTTCGCCGAGGCGCGGATGCTCGGCCTCGCGCACCAGTTCCAGCTCGCGACGGACTGGCACAAGCGGACGCCCGCCGCGTTCGCCGGAAACAGCTGAGGAGACACGATTGAGCTGGGAGATTGTCATCGGCCTGGAGACCCACGCGCAGCTCTCGACGCGCGCGAAAATCTTCTCCGGAGCGTCGACGGCGTTCGGTGCGGCGCCCAACACGCAGGCCTGCGGCGTCGACATCGCACTGCCCGGCGTCCTGCCGGTGCTGAACCGCGGCGCCGTCGAGCGCGCGATTCGGTTCGGCCTGGCGGTCGGCGCGACCGTGAACCGGACCTCCGTGTTCGCGCGCAAGAACTACTTCTATCCCGACCTCCCGAAGGGCTATCAGATCAGCCAGTTCGAACTGCCGATCGTGGTCGGCGGCTCGATCGCGGTTCTCACCAGCGCCGGCGAGAAGACCGTGCGGCTCACGCGCGCGCATCTGGAGGAGGACGCCGGCAAGTCGCTCCACGAGGATTTCCACGGCGCAAGCGGCATCGACCTGAACCGGGCGGGCACGCCGCTGCTCGAGATCGTCACGGAGCCCGACATGCGCTCCGCCGAGGAAGCGGTCGCCTACGCGCGGACACTGCACGCGCTCGTGCGCTGGATCGAGATCTGCGACGGCAACATGCAGGAAGGTTCCTTCCGCTGCGACGCTAACGTGTCGGTGCGAAGGCCGGGGGCGCCGCTTGGCACGCGCTGCGAGATCAAGAACCTGAACTCGTTCCGCTTCCTCGAGCGCTCGATCGAGTACGAGGCGCGCCGCCAGATCGAGATGCTCGAGTCTGGCGGGCGCATCGACCAGGAGACGCGCCTCTACGACCCGGAGCGCGACGAGACGCGCGCGCTGCGCTCGAAGGAGGAGGCGCACGACTACCGCTACTTCCCCGACCCCGATCTCCTGCCGCTCGCGGTCAGCCAAGCTTGGATCGAGGAAGCGCGCGCGAGCATGCCCGAACTGCCCCAGGCAAAGCGCCGCCGCTACGCGGGCGAGCTCGGGCTCACGCCCTACGACGCCGCGACGCTCACTCAGTCGCGCGAGTTCGCCGAGTATTTCGAGGCGGCCATCACTGCGGGCGGTGCGGTTCCAGCAAAGACCGTCGCGAACTGGGTCACGGGAGAACTCGCGGCCCGGCTCAACACCGAGGGCAAGGATGCCTCGCAGAGCGCCGTCAGCCCCGAGCGGCTCGGCCGGCTCCTCGCCCGCATCCAGGACGGCACGATCTCCGGCAAGATCGCGAAGGAGGTCTTCGACGCCATGTGGGCGGGCGAGGGCGAGCCGGACGCCATTATCGAGAACCGCGGGCTCAGGCAGATCTCCGACGTGGGCGCGCTGGAGGCGATCGTTGCAGAAGTGCTCACTGCCAATGCGAGGTCGGTGGAGGAATTCCGCGCGGGGAAGGAGAGGGCCTTCAACGCGCTCGTGGGCCAGGTCATGAAAGCCACGAAGGGCAAGGCCAATCCCCAGCAGGTGAACGACCTGCTCAAAAAGAAACTGGCCGGGTAGAGCGCCCGGCCAGCTCCGGTGCGGCGCGCGCCGGCGCCGCCAGCCGCGTCTTACCTCTTCGCAGACGTTGGCGCCGGCGCCGCGGTCGCCACCGTTCCCGTCTTGCTCAGCTCGAGGTAGCGACGCTTGTCCTCGTCGTACTTGGCGTTGATGCTCGCGGTCTCCTTCCGCTTGGCGTCGAGCAGATCGCCATGCGCCGTCATCTCGGCCTGGTTGTTCTGAATGTCGAGCTTGAGCTGCATCGGCATCGGCTTCTTCTGGAAGAACTCGGCCTCGGAGGCGAGCAGCTTCTGGCGCTTCTGGGCATCGGCGAGCTTTCGCTCCGCATCCTTGATCGCCTCGTCGTTGACTTGCAGCGCGCGCCCGCGCGCCTCGTCGATGTCCTTCTCGTCCGCGTAGGTGTTGAGGAGTGCCTGGTTCTTGCGCTTCTCCTCCTTCGCGGCCATCTCTTCGTCCAGCCTGCGCTTGCGGTCGGCCTCCCGAGCGGCCAGTTCCTCCGCAGTGGGTGCGGGGGCTTCCCGCTTGACCACCGTGCCCTGGCGATTGAGCTGCTCGTTCGCTTTGCCGGCTGCCTCCGCCGGGAGTCGCTCGGTGTAGACGGTCTTGCCGGTCGCCGGGTCGGTGTACTTGTAGAGCCGTTGCGCGTCCGCCGGCAGCGCCGCGAGGAGCGCGCACGCCAGTAGCGCGATGTTCAGTCTGCTATTCATGAGCCGAGACTCCGTATTGTTGGCGGTATGCGGCGATCGCGCGCAGATTCTCCTCGTACTGCGGCTCGCCTTCTAGGTATCCGAGCAGGTCGTCGAGATTCGCGATCGTGACGACCGGCATTCCATACTCGCGCTCCACCTCTTGCACCGCGGAGAGGTTCCCCTTCCCGCGCTCCATGCGGTCGAGACAGACCGCAACCCCCGCCGGCTGCGCGCCTGCCGCACGGATCAGCGCAACCGACTCGCGCACCGCGGTGCCCGCGGTCATCACGTCGTCGACGACGAGCACCCGGCCCGCGAGCGGCGCTCCGACGACCGTGCCACCCTCGCCGTGGTCCTTGGCCTCTTTGCGGTTGTAGGCATACGGCACGTCGCGCCCGGCACGCGCAAGTGCCATGGCGCTCGCGGCCACCAGCACGATCCCCTTGTATGCAGGACCGAAGAGCATGTCGAACGTCAGTCCCGAACGCAGGATGGCGAGTGCGTAGAATTCCGCAAGCCGGTCGAGGCGCCCCCCGGTGTTGAACAGGCCCGCGTTGAAGAAGTAGGGGGTGGTTCTGCCGGATTTCGTCACGAAGCTGCCGAAACGCAGCACCCCGTTCGCGATGCAGAACGCGATGAACTCGGCCCGGTAGTCGTTCACTGCCGCGGCCCGACGCCTGTCTGATTTTGCGACACAATTCAAGATGTTACGCATCATAACGCTAAATCTCAACGGCATCCGTTCGGCGGCTGCCAAAGGATTCCTCACCTGGCTCGCGCGACAAAAGTCCGATTGCGTGTGCATGCAGGAGGTCAAAGCCCATCAAACCGATCTGCCAGAGGCAATGGTCGTGCCAGGCAAGCTGCAGGGGTACTTCGACTTCGCCCACAAGAAGGGCTACAGCGGTGTCGGCATGTATTGCGCGCGCACGCCCGATGCGATCGCCACCGGCTTCGGCAGCCGCGAGTTCGATCTCGAGGGTCGGTTCCTGCGGGCCGACTTCGGCAACCTTTCGGTCGTGTCGATGTACTTGCCGTCGGGCTCGAGCTCCGCCGAGCGCCAGCAGGCGAAGTTCCGCTTCATGGGCGAGTTCATGCCGGTGCTCCGGAAGCTGGCGCAGGGCGGGCGCGAGTTCATCCTGTGCGGCGACTGGAACATCGCCCACAAGGAGATCGACCTGAAGAACTGGCGCTCGAACCGGAAGAACTCCGGCTTCCTGCCCGAGGAACGTGCCTGGCTCAGTGAGGTGTTCGATAAGGCCGGCTGGGTCGACGTGTTCCGGCGCCTCGACCCGCGCCCCGAGCAGTACACGTGGTGGTCGAACCGCGGTCAGGCCTGGGCGAAGAACGTGGGCTGGCGCATCGACTATCAGATCGCCACGCCGGGCATCGCAGCGAAGGCGCTACGCGCGTCGATCTACAAGACGAAGCGCTTCTCGGATCACGCCCCGCTCACCATCGACTACGACTGGACGCTCTGAGCGGAGCGGGCTGGGCGGGCGCTAGAGGGGACGGCCCGGTCGATTGCGTTGACTGCCCAGCGGTAGCCGCGCCACGCCGCGAACGCGCGCCGCGCCCAGCGAAATGCTCGCTTCGGCGACAGCACGACGAGCGCCGCGACTGCCACGACAACGATCGACGGGTGCTCGCGAAGGTAAGCGGCAATCGTCAAGCCCTTGTCCGCGATGGCTAGCGGCGCATGCCAGGGCGCGAGCAGCAGCGCGACTTCGTCGCGTTGCGCCGCGGATTTCGCGAGCAGGCGTTCGCGGCGGGCTTGGATCTGGTCGAGGCGGCCACGGTTCACTGGACGTCGCTCCCGCGGCCAATCCGCTCGTCGTCCTTCGCGAGCTCGCCCAGGGTGCTCGCGAACATGCGCGGGCGGGTGCGGAGCCGGTGGCGCAGCCACAGGAACAACCCGACACCCGCGACGAGGAACGCCCCGGAGAGGACGCCGAGCGTGAGCAGGCGGTGCGACTCCCAGAGCAGCACCACCATCAGGATCACCCCGAGCAGCACGGCCATCTGCAGGCAGAACGCGATCGCGGCCACGACGAGCGCGAGCCCGGCGAACCGGATGCGCTCCTCCTCGATCTCCGTGGCGAGGATCTCGAGGCGCGTGCGCAGGACCGCGAGCGCGCTGCGCGCGAGCCGGGAAATCGATCCGACGAGCCCCGGAGGGCGGGGAGCGCCGGCGTCGGCGGCCATGAAGTATGGACGTCCGGGGCTAGCGGCGCGAGATGAGCATGCCGATGACCAGGCCCGCGCCCGCGGCGATACCGACCGAGCGCCAGGGGTTCGCGTGCACGTAGTCGTCGGTCGCGCGCGCGGCCGCTTTTGCCTTGTCGACCACGACCTCCTGGGCTTCGGCGAGCTTGACCCGCGCGGTGCGCAGGCTGTCCTCCATGCGCGTGCGGGCGGCGGAGACCCTGTCGCCGGCCGCGCTCGCCGTGGCCTTGAGCAGCTCTTCGGCGTCGGCGATGACGACCTTCATGTCGGCAACGAGCTTGTCCTTGGATACGTCGGTGTATTCCGGCATGTCTGTCCTCGGGAATGAATGTGGAACGGGTTCCGGCGGGGGGGCCGGGAGAACGATCGAGTCGAGGCTACCGAGTTTCGCGGGGCAAATCAACCCGCCCCACCTACTCGAAGCGCGCGCGGCAGAGGCCGAGCCCCTGGATCTCGACCTCCGCGGCGTCGCCGCGGCTCATCCACTTCGTTGCGACAACACTGCCGGTCGACACGAACTCGCCCGCGCGCAGCCCGGGCCCGCGCGCGGCGAGGTCGTTCGCGAGCCAGGCGAGCGCGTTCAACGGGTGACCGAGCACGTCGGCGCCTGCGCCGCGCCCGGCCTCGACCCCGTTCACCCGCGTGACGCCAAGGAGGGTGCCGAGGTCGAGCGTGCCGTCGAACTTGCGCAGCGGGCCGAGCACCGACGCGTCGTTGAAGAAGTCGTCGGCGATGAGCGTCGGGGTGTCGACGCGCCGGTAGTCGTCCCAGCGGTCGTCGACGATCTCGATCGCCGCCGCGACCGCCGACACCGCGCCGCGCACCTCGTCCACCGTGTAGGGGGCGCCGCGCGGCGGCAGATCGCGGCCCAGCATCACTGCGATCTCGGTCTCGACGCCGACGTGCAGGAACGAATCGAACGGGACTGCGGCCGACTCTCGGAAGACGCGCGTCGCGAACACGCCGCCCGCACACGGATGATCGATGCCGAGGAACTGCTGCATCACCGTGGTCGTGCAGCCGACCTTATGCCCCGCGAGGCCGCCGAACCCGCCGGCCGCGAGCATCCCGTGGAGCGCCTCCTGCACGCGGTAGGCCTCGGCTTCGTCCGAGGGGCGAATGACTGCCGGCAGCCCGGGCAGGCGCATGCCGTCGAGCCGCGCGTGTGCGAGGATCTGCGCCGCCTCGATGATGCGTGTGCTCACGGCCTGACCACGCGGTTGCGCAACACGCCGATGCGCTCGACTTCGAGCTCCACCACGTCACCCGGCTGGAGGAAGCGGAGGTGCTCGAGCCCGCAGCCGTCGCCGACGGTGCCGGAGCCGAAGAACTCGCCCGGGTGCAGCGTCTCCGCGCGCGCGACGTGCGCAATGCAGTCCTCGAACTTCCAGCGCATGCTGCGCGAATTGCCGCGGCCCCATTCCTCGCCGTTCACGCTTACCTTCATTTCGAGGTTGTACGGGTCGGGGATCTCGTCGGCAGTTACCAGGCAAGGCCCCATCGCATTCGCATTGTCGAAGTCCTTGCCCTTGCCGGGACCGAGCTGTCCGGGCATTTCCCTGGTCTGCTCGTCGCGCGCGGAGAAGTCGTCGAAGATCGTATAGCCGAAGACGTGGTCGCGCGCCCGTTCGCGCGGGATGTCCTTGCCAGGTCTTCCGATGTAGCAGCCGAACTCGAGCTCGAAGTCGAGCACCTGGCAGTAGGCCGGCCAGGGCACGTCGTCCTCGTGCCCGCAAACGCTGAACCGGTTCGGGTGATAGAAGATCGGGCGCTCGTACCAGGTCTGCGGCACGGCGAGGATGCCCTTGGCCTCCATCTCGGCGAGCGCGGCCTCGGGATCGGGGCTGCTTCGCGCGCGCAGCTTGCGCGCGGCCTGGAAGGCCTGAACGAGGTGCTTCTCGAAGCACAGGAAGTCGCGCATCTGTGGCGGCCGCGGGATTGGCGCATCGAGCTTGACCGCCTCGCGCGGTAGCAACGCGGATTTCGGGCGGCGCTTCGCATCAACGAGCGAGCGCGCAATCGCGAGCGCATCGTCGCCGCCCTCGACGATCGCGAGCACGCTCGCGAGACTGCGCGCGGTCCGGCCGTAGCGCGCGCGATGCGCGGCCTGCAGGTCGAGCACGTGCGCACCACCCTCGACGAGCGCCCCGGCGCGCGGGACCCCGCGCCCGGCGACGCGGAACGTGACGAGCTTCATTTGCCTCCCTTCGAGCGGTATTCTACGGCCCCGCTAGCGAACGCCAACGAACCGAGGAGGAGCACATGATCTGGAGAGTGCGAAGGGTGGTCACCGGTCACGACGCCGAGGGCAAGTCGATCTTCCTGACCGACGGCCTTGCGCTCAACGTGAAGGAGATGGCCTCCATGCCGGGGCTCGCGCTGACCGATCTATGGGAGACCAAGGGGGCGCCCGCGCGGAACGCTGGCAGCGCGGACAACGCGGATCGCCCGGTCCGGCTGGAGCCGCCGAAGAACGGTACGATCCTGCGCATCGTCGAGTTCCCGCCCGACTCGCAGTGGCGCGATCGCGCCGACGCGCGCGCAGCATTCGATTCGATCGGCGCTGGGCATGCGCCCGATGCGCATTCGGCAGATCCGATGATGCACAAGACGTCGACCGTCGATTACATCATCGTCTTGAAGGGCGAGATCTACGCAATCATGGACAAGGGCGAGACGCTGCTCAAGTCCGGCGACATTCTCGTCCAGCGCGGCACCAACCATTCCTGGAGCGTGCGCGGCAGCGAGCCCTGCATCGTCGCCGCGATTCTGGTGAACGCAGCGCCGCTGGGGGCAAAGCGGCCGGCTAGGAAGGCGCCGAAGCGCTCGGCGCTGCGGCCAGTGCGTCGGCGCGCGCGAGCATCCGCTTCACCCAGGGCAGCAGCGCGTAAGCGGGGAAAGACAGGAAAAAGGTGAGCAGGAAGTACGGCGCGTAGCCCATCGCTTCCGCGCCAAAGCCGCCCGCCCACCCCGCAACCGAGCGCGACAGCGCGAATACCGAGGAGAGCAGCGCGTACTCGGTGGCCGAGTGGCGCTTGTCCACGATTGCCATCAGGAACGCAAGGAACGCCGCGGTTCCGAGGCCGCCGGTGAACGACTCGGCCGCGCTCGCCGAGTAGAGCACGGCGCGGTGCCAGAGCTCAGGCGATGCGCCGGGGCCGTACGGCAGCAGCGACGCGGCGACCGCATAGCCGATGTTCGACAGCGCCTGGAAGAGCCCGAGGACCCACAGCGCCTTGAAGATGCCCGCGCGATCGGTGTACCAGCCCCCGGCGATGCCGCCCGCGATCGAGAGGCCGAGACCGATGTTCACCGATACCAGGCCGATCTCGGTCGCGGTGAAGCCCGCATCGACCCAGAACGGCTTCACCATGAAGCCCATCGACGCGTCGCCGAGCTTGAAGATCAGGATGAAGAGCAGCACCGGCCAGATGTACGGTCGGCCGAGGAGCGCCATCAGCGCGCCGAACATCGGGCCCTGCGCCGCTGCATCGGCGCTCCTCGAGTTCGGGTCTGCCTCGATCGCAGCCTGAGCGCGTACGCCGCGTCCGCCGATCCAGCCGACCGCGAGCGCGGCCACGGCGGTGCCGAGTGCGATCGCCCAGAACGGCGGATAGGCGGTCGACCACTTCGTCGCGCCGTCGACGAGCCACAGCACGCCGAGCGCAAAACCGAGCACGATCGCCAGGCGCTGCGGGTCGGCGAGGATGCGGCGCAATTCGAGCGCGAGGGTGGTGTCGGGCGACCGGTCGACCTTCCGCTCGCGCGGCGCGAACAGAACCGCGATCGCGCACGCCGCCAGGATCGCGGCAGCGCAGGCGAAGGCCCCCGGCCAGGTGATCCAGTCGGACAGCACCAGCACGAATCCGGAGGCGAGCATGCCGACGCGGTAGAGCGCGATCCGCACGCCGTTCGCGAGCCCGAGCTCGTCCCGCTCCAGGAACTCGATCGTGTACCCGTCGATCGCGACGTCGTTGGTCGCCGAGAGCACGGTGAAGACCCCGATCGCCGCCCACACCCACGGACCGAATCCAGCGAGCGCCGCGAAGAAGAGCAGTACCCCCCCCATCGCCAGATTGACGGCGGCCATCCAGACGCGGTGGTGGCGGTAGTGGTCGACCGCCGGCGCCCAGAGAAACTTCAGCGTCCACGCGAGCCCGAGCAGGCTGAGCATGCCGATCGAGCGGAGATCGACGCCCTGCTGGCGGAAGTAGACCGGAAAGAGCTCGAAGAAGACGCCGAGCGGAAAGCCCTCGGAGAAATAGAGCAGGGCGACCCAGAAGAGCTTCGACTTGAGCAGGCTGGCCCGCGCGGCCGCGGGTGGCGCGGACGCGGTCACTTCTTCAGCGCGTTCCGCCGCACCTGGACGCCGCTCGCCGGCGCAGGCGCGCGCTCCAGCTCGCGGAACGCCTGCATGTTCCACGGTCGGATGGCGAGGAGCAGGCTGTGGCCGAAGCGCTTGTCGAGCGGTAGCCGCACGTCGTCGTTGTGCAGCGCCGAGCACTCGTTGGCGACCTGCTTCAGCCGTTCGATCATCGTGGCGGCGGACCCGCGCGAGAGCATCGAATTCACGAACAGCATCAGCTCGCCCTCGCGATCGAAGCGGGAGTGGAAGAACTCGTGTTGCGCCTGGCTCTTGAAGAACTGCTGGATCGGGCCGTCCGGCAGCCACGCGAACGTGCGCGAGACCAGGAGCCGGATGCGGTTGCCCGGCGCGAGCTCGATGAACTTCAGCTTGTCGAGGCGCGCGAGCAGTCGCACGAGCTCGGGCGCGGTCAGATCGTAGGTTTCGAGGATCTGCTCGAAGGTGAAATGGTTGAGCGCGCAGACGGCCGCGACGAAGAGCTTGCGGTTGCCGACGATCTCGCGTTCCTGCTCGAGCGTGAGCTGCGAGATCTCGCGCGCCTTCGTCTCCGCCGCGCGCGCGAGATCGCTGATCTCCACTTTGGCGAACTGGCAGATCTCGTCGAAGCGCTTCAGGGTGAAGCTCTCCTGCGAGAACATGCGCTTGACGCTCGCCTCGCTCATGGCGATGGCGCGGGCAACCTGCGCGTACGTGATCCCGCGCGCCTTCAGCTCGCGCTTTAGCGCCTCCACGAGAGAGCTCGTCTGGGCCATGGAATCCTCCGCGGCGCTAGGTCGCGCGCTTCTCGAACCGGAACACCGCCAGGCTGCCCAGCAGGTTAGGCAGGAACGAGACCGGCCGTCCCTCGTGCAGGACCAGACGCTCGAGGATGCGTATGCCGTGGTCGGCGCAGAAGCGCTCGAAGTCGCGAATCGTGCAAAGGTGGACGTTCGGCGTGTCGTACCACTGATAGGGCAGCGTGTCCGACACCGGCATGCGCCCCCCGAGGGTGACCTGCCAGCGTGCCTGCCAGTGGCCGAAATTCGGAAACGTGACGATCGCCTCGCGCCCGACGCGCAGCATTTCGAGGACGATCGCCTCGGTGTGTCGCACTGCCTGCAGCGTGAGCGAGAGCAGCACGTAGTCGAACGAGCCGTCGTTGAACCCCCACAGGCCGCGCTCGAGGTCCGCCTGGATCACGTTCACGCCGTTGGCGACCGACGCGATCACTTTCTCGTCCTCGACCTCGACGCCGTAGCCGCGCGTGCCGCGCGTCTCGGCGAGGTGCTTGAGCAGCAGGCCGTCGCCGCAGCCCAGGTCGAGGACGGACGCGCCCGGACGCACCCAGGCGGCGATTGCCTCGAGGTCGGGTCGACCCTGCAACCGGGTCGGAACGCTGGTCCCGGGCATGTACAAAAGGGGCTTGCCCTCGTGTTCGCCCGTTCCACCGCGGCGCTCGCGCACGTTCATGCGGCGAACCCGCTGGTGAGGGCATCGGCGTCGCCCCGGCGCAGCAGCGGCTCACCGGGCAGCTCCACCGCCACGCCGGTCCCGGGAATCGCACCGACCTCGCGCGCGACGTTCCCGAAATAGGCGCCGACCACCGCGTGATAGCGCGGATCCTCGAGCAGAAAGGCGTCGTGACCATGCGGCGCATCGATCTCAGCGTAGGAGACGTCGCGGCGGTTGTCGACGAGCGCCTTGACGATCTCGCGGGAGCGCTCGGGCGAGAACCGCCAGTCGGAGGTGAAGGACGCCACCAGGAAGCGCGCCTGCGCGGGCGCGAGTGCGGCGGACAGGTCGCCGCCGTGCGCGTGCGCCGGATCGAAATAGTCGAGCGCGCGGGTGATCAGGAGGTAGGTGTTCGCGTCGAAGTACTCGGCGAACTTGTCGCTCTGGTAGCGCAGATACGACTCGACTTCGAAATCGACGTCGAAGTGGTAGCCGATCGAGCCCGAACGCAGCACCCGGCCGAACTTTTCCATCATCGCGTCGTCGGAGAGGTAGGTGATGTGCCCGATCATCCGCGCGAGCCGCAGACCGCGCTTAGGCTTTACGCCGTGCTGGTAGAAATCCCCGCCGTGGAAGTCGGGGTCGGTCGTGATGGCGCGCCGCGCAACTTCGTTGAAGGCGATGTTCTGGGCGGTGAGCTTGGGCGTCGCCGCGACGACGATCGCGTTCGCGATCCGCGCCGGATGCGAGATTGCCCACTGCAGCGCCTGCATCGCGCCGAGGCTGCCGCCCATGACGGCGGCGAAACGGCGGATGCCGAGCCGGTCGGCCAGCCGTGCCTGCACCTCGACCCAGTCCTCGCAGGTGAGGACCGGGAAGCTCGAGCCGTACGGCTTGCCGGTGGCCGGATTGACGGTCATCGGCCCGGTCGAGCCGAAGCAGCTGCCCGGATTGTTGACCCCGATGACGAAGAACCGGTCGGTATCGAGCGGCTTGCCCGGCCCGATCATGTTGTCCCACCAGCCGACGTTCTGCGGGTCGTCCGCGTAGTAACCGGCGACGTGGTGCGAGGCGTTCAGCGCGTGGCAGACGAGCACCGCGTTGGAGCGCTCGGCGTTCAGGTGTCCGTAGGTCTCGTAGACCACGTCGTAGGCGGCTAGCGTGCCGCCGCTACGGCACGCGAGCGGCGCGTCGAACCGGAGCCGGCGGGCGACGACCGGACCAACCGAACCGAGGTGAGGAGCGCTCTTGGGCGTCATAAAAACGAAAACCCGTTCAGCTTGACTCTGCCTGAACGGGTTGCCGTCGCTTTAGCAGGATTTCGCCCGAGGCATCGATCGAGTCTCCCCGTTTCGGGGGATCTACAAGAGGGCGTGCCCCCTTGTTTCGATCGGGTCCGGACCGCGCCCGCAAGTCGGGTAGGGACAGCCCGTTGCCGGGCCATCCCCCCCTAAGAACCGAACGTGCGAGTTTCCCCGCATTCGGCTCAAGCCTCCCGCAAAGCTCAGTCAAATCAAGCCCGGAAGCTTACCGTATCTCATCCAAAGTGCACCTGCATGTGGCAGTTCGGGTGCAGCAGCACCAGATTGGCCAACTTCTCCGTGCCGCCGAGATGTCTCGGCTGGATGTGATGGGCGTCGATGCCTTGATCGAAGGCGATCTGCTGCTCACACACCGGACACGTGCCGTTCTGACTCAGCCACAACCGGGCCAGCCGCTTACGCAGCGTCGACGACTGAATCATCCTGAGCTTGGCTCGTTCCTCGAGCTTCGGCTCCCATTCAGGCAGGAAGGGATTGAGGCCCCCGTCCACCTTCGTGTGCACGATGATTTTCGTCTCGGCCGCTTTACGCAGCTTCACGACAATTTTCTTGCCGTCGGCGACGACGGACTCAGCGAACACCCAGCTGCGCGAGCCTTGGCGAGTGAAGTAATGCTCTTTCACCCACTTCAGGCCTTTGCGCGGATGCCGCCGCTTCGCCCATTGCCACAGTGCATACCACACGCAGTTATCCACCCGCGAGTACGTCTCCTTGGCGTTGACCGTCTTGTGATACTCCGCCCAACCCTTGATGACCGGATTGAGCAGCGCGATCAGGTTGACCGTCTTCGCCGCTTTATTGCCCCGGATGATTCCCCGTACCTTCTCCAAGACCGCTTTCACGTTCTGCTTCGAAGGCCTGATGATCAGCTTGTCCTTGAATTTCCGGACCTGCTGACCCAGGAAATCAAATCCTTCCTCCACATGCGTGGTCCTCGTCTTCGTGGGGGAAAGTCGCAACCCCCGTTCGGCCAAGAACGCCTCCACCAACGGCCTCACCTCCTGCTCCAGCAACTCTTTCGAGCGGCCGGTGATGATGAAGTCATCGGCATACCGGATCAGGTTCACCTTGTTGCTGTTGCGCCTGCCAAAGTGCTGTTGCAGCAGTCGCTCCAGCCCGTCGAGGGCCATGTTCGCCAACACCGGCGAGATGACGCCTCCTTGCGGTGTTCCTTCTTCGGTCGCATGCAACCGGTGCAACTCGACATACCCCGCCTTCAGC
>Ga0105107_10001698_pt1 | contig 14338 bp, 12 predicted proteins | sample PPLLaktember2015_6_FD_79335 | JGI IMG/M metagenome (GOLD analysis project Ga0105107, IMG submission 79335) | Freshwater sediment microbial communities from Prairie Pothole Lake near Jamestown, North Dakota, USA - PPLs Lake P8 Core (1) Depth... | ecosystem: Environmental > Aquatic > Freshwater >...
GATCATGCGGCGGTGGTCGCGTCGGCGGAACTGGTGGGCGTGATGAAACGCACCCATGAAATGAGCCTGGATTACATGAAGACGCGCGTGCAGTTCGGCAAAGCCATCGGCAGCTTTCAGGCTTTGCAGCACCGTGCGGTCGACCTCTACATCCAGCAGGAACTCGCTGATGCGGTACTGCACGAAGCTGTCGTGCAGCTCGATGCTGATCCCGATGCTGTCACGCGGGCACTGGCGGCCAGTCGCGCCAAGTCACGCTGTGCCGAAGCGGCGCTGGCGATTACCCGCGCGGCCATCCAGTTTCACGGAGCGATCGGCTTTACCGAGGATTGCGATGTCGGGCTTTATGTGAAACGCGCGATGACTGTCGCGGCCTGGCTCGGCAACGGCCGGGCCCACCGCGCGCGCTATGCCCGGCTCGCGGCACAACCGCACCAGGAGGCGGCATGAGCGACTGGAATGCAATGAGCGATGAGGCTTTTCGCGCCGAGGCGCGGGCTTTTTTCGAGAGCGAATTCCCGGCGCAATACAAGTTTCTGGCGCGGCGGATGCGCTGGCATGAGTGCCGCGAGTGGTATCTGAAACTCTCACGCAAGGGCTGGATCGCGCCGAACTGGCCGCGCGAGCATGGCGGCATGGGTCTATCGCCGTCGAAGCTGCTGATTTATTACGAGGAGACCGAACGCGCCGGTGTCGGCCGCATGCCGGACCAGGGCCTGACCATGGTGGGTCCAACCCTGATCCGTTTCGGCAACGATGCGCAACGCCGGTACTTTCTGCCGAAAATCATCGCCGGTGAGGCGATCTGGTGTCAGGGCTATTCCGAGCCCAATGCCGGTTCGGATCTTGCCAGCCTGCGCACCGAGGCGGTGCCGGACGGCAACGATTTCGTGATCAACGGCAGCAAGATCTGGACCTCGATGGCCCATGACGCGACACATGTCTATGTGCTCGCGCGCACCGACAGGCAGGCGAAGAAAAAACAGGAAGGCATCAGCTTCCTGCTGGTCGACATGAAAACGCCCGGAATTACGCTGCGCACCATCCGCAACATCGCCGGGCATGAGGAATTCTGCCAGGTGTTTTTCGACAATGTGCGCACGCCAAAGGAAAACCTGGTCGGTGAACTGCACAAGGGCTGGACCATTGCCAAGGGCCTGCTCGGTTTCGAGCGGCTCAATATCGGCAGTCCGCGGCGGCCCCTGCAGGCGATGGAAAAACTCGAGGCGCTGGCACGAGCCCGCGGCCTGATGGCGGATCCGGCGTTTGTCGAGCGCCTGACCCAGTTGCAGCTCGATCTGGCGGACCTCGGCTCGCTGTACCGGCGCTATGTCGACAAGGTGCGCCGTGGCGAAGCGCTGGGGCCCGATGTGTCCATGCTCAAGGTATGGTCGATGGATACTTATCAGCGCCTGTCGGAGCTGCTGATCGAGGCCGCCGGCGAGTATGGGGTCATCGACGGCGAGGTCGCCTTCGCGACCGCGAACATCGACGTGCTGTCGCCGTTCTATAACTCGCGGCCGGGTACGATCTACGGCGGGTCCAACGAAATCCAGCGCAATATTCTTGCCAAGTACGTGCTGAACCTGCCGTCCTGAGATCGCGCGTCGGCGGGGTGCCGTGCGGGCTGCGTTGTGTTCTCTCCGGGCGCGCGTCATGATTACGCCCATCTCGGACAGTCCACGCGGGAGCGAGCAATGAGCAAGCAAGCAGTACATACCCCGTCTGCACCGCAGGCGATCGGCACGTACTCGCAGGCAGTGCGCTGCGGCGATACGGTGTATCTCGCCGGACAGATCGGCCTCGATCCGGCGACGATGCAGATGGTCGAGGGTATCGATGCGCAGATCCATCGCGTGTTCAGCAACCTGCAGGCAGTGGCGGTTGCTGCCGGTGGCAGTCTCGACGATTTTGCGAAGGTCAATGTTTACCTGACCGACCTGAAACATTTCGCCCGGGTCAACGAAATCATGGCGACGTACTTTCACGAGCCCTATCCCGCGCGCGCCGCGCTCGGCGTTGCCAGCCTGCCGCGCGATGCGCTGGTCGAAGTCGATGCCGTCATGCATTTGGGGTGAGGACGAATGCGTGAAGGGTGAAGGATTGACCGCATGACCCGCTCCCGCGGCGACGGCTTACCGCCCACCGCGCACGCTGCACTGCCCGGCATCAGCAAGGCGGTTGCCGAAAAGCTCGGCAAGCTCGGTATCCGCCGCCGTTTTGACCTGGTGCTGCATCTGCCGCTGCGCTACGACGACGAGACGCGCATCTGCCCGATTCGCGAGGCACTGCCCGGACGGGAACTGCTGGTGCAGGGCACGGTCACCGATTGCGACATCAAATACCGTCCGAAACGGCAGCTGGTATGCCGGCTCGGCGACGACAGCGGTGAGCTGACGCTGCGGTTCCTGAATTTCTACGGCAGCCAGGTGAAGACGCTGGCTCCGGGCAATGTCGTGCGTGTCTTCGGCAGTGTACGCGACGGCCATTTCGGCGCCGAGATGGTTCACCCGCGGTATCGGGTGGTGGCCGCCGATGCGCCGGTGGCGCAGGCGTTGACGCCGGTGTACCCGACGACGGCGGGGCTCGGTCAGGAGGGATTGCGCCGCTTGATCGCCCGCACCCTGGCCGAGGAACCGCTTGCTGAAACACTGCCTGTCGCGCTGTGCGCTGCGCTGGGTCTGCCGGCGTTCGCAGCCGCTGTGCGGCTGTTGCACAATCCCCCCCCCGACGTTGCGCAGTCGGCATTGCAGGGGCGCGTGCATCCGGCCTGGCGGCGGATGAAGTTCGATGAACTGCTGGCGCAGCAGTTGTCGATGCGGGTGCATTACCAGCGCCGGCGTGCTGCGGGCGCGCCGGTGCTGCGAGCGCGCGGCAAGTTGGTGCAGGCGCTGCTTGCGCGCCTGCCGTTTCAACTGACCCGCGCGCAGAACGCCGTGCTGGCGCAGATTCGCGAGGACATCGGGCAGGCGCATCCGATGCAGCGGCTGCTGCAGGGCGACGTCGGCAGCGGCAAGACCGTGGTCGCGGCGCTGGCGGCGTTGCAATGCGTGGAGAACGGCTACCAGGCGGCGGTGATGGCGCCGACGGAAATCCTCGCCGAACAGCATTACCGCAAGTTTGCCGAGTGGCTGGAGCCGCTGGGAATCGGCGTCGCGTGGATTTCAGGAGGGATCAAAAAAAATGATAAAAAACAACAACTTATAAATATCCTGCGAGGGGAGGCGACCGTGGTCGTCGGCACCCATGCCCTGTTCGAAGAAGAAGTCGCGTTCAAGAACCTCGGCCTGGCCATCATCGACGAGCAGCATCGCTTCGGCGTGCATCAGCGCCTCGCGTTGCGCATGAAGGGCAGCAAGCCCAACAGAACCGCGCAGCCGCACCAGCTGATGATGAGCGCGACGCCGATTCCGCGCACGTTGGCGATGAGTTATTACGCCGATCTCGATGTGTCAGTGATCAACGAAATGCCGCCGGGACGCACCCCGGTCGTGACCAAGCTGGTCGCGGAAGAGCGCCGCGACGAGGTCGTGCAGCGGGTGCGCGACGCGTGCATGGCCGGGCGCCAGGCGTACTGGGTGTGTCCGTTGATCGAGGAATCGGAAAAACTGCAGCTGCAGACGGCGCTCGATACCCATGCCCATGTGCAGCAGACTTTTCCCGAGTTGCGTGTAGGCCTGGTTCACGGGCGGCTGAAATCCGCCGAGAAACAGCAGGTCATGGCGGCGTTCCTGCGCGGTGAAGTGCAATTGCTGGTGGCGACCACCGTGATCGAGGTCGGCGTCGATGTGCCCAATGCATCGCTGATGGTGATCGAGCATGCCGAGCGCATGGGCCTGTCGCAGCTGCATCAATTGCGCGGGCGCGTCGGCCGCGGCGCGGCCGAGAGCACCTGCGTGCTGCTCTATCAGGGACCGTTGTCGTCCAATGCGCGCGAACGGCTGAAAGTCATCTACGAAAACACCGACGGCTTCGAGATTGCCCGCCATGATCTGCAGCTGCGCGGGCCCGGCGAACTGCTGGGGGCACGGCAGAGCGGCGTGCCGATGCTGCGCTTTGCCGATCTTGCGGTTGATCTCGATCTGCTCGATGCGGCGCGGGCTGCGGCGGAGCAGCTGTTGCGGGAGCACCCGGAGGCGGCGAAAGCGCATCTGGCGCGGTGGTTAGGCGGGCGGAATGAGTATCTGAAGGTTTAGGCTTACCGCAGGTTTCCTTTTTTTGCAGCAATCCCGAATAGTTCAAGCCGCTAGGCTGCTGCCGGCGACATTGAACCAATCGGTGGATCATAAGGGGAAGATCGCGGTGTCAATACGGCATCGGCAATTGTTGATGCGATAATCCCGCATCCCAGAACTCAGTTCATCGTGAACCCCATTCCCCGAGATTCCCTGTGGTGCGCGGCACCAGTTGCCGCCGGCGTGCTGCGCCGCTGGCTGACTGACCGCGGTTCGCTGACGGCGCGGCTGCAGCGGCATGCCGGGCCGATCCAGGTGAAGGTATTGTTCCAGGGGCTGCGCCGTGCGCATTGCGACGAGGCGTTCCTGTTCGAGTCGCCGTCGGCGCGGGTGCTGGTGCGCGAAGTGTTGTTGCTGCGTGGAACGACGCCGCTGGTGTTTGCGCATACGGTGCTCGCGGCCGGCGGCCTGCGCGGCGCCTGGCGCCGCATCGCCGGGCTCGGTACGCGGCCGCTGGGGGCGGCGTTGTTTGCCGATCCGCGGATTGCGCGGTTTCCGCTGCGCCAGAAGAAGCTGCCGCGCACGCATCCCTTGTACCGGCGCGCCGCTGCCCAGTTGAAACGCGCGCCGCCGCCGCTGTGGGCGCGGCGTTCGATATTCGCCGCTGGCAATTCGCCTATACTGGTCAGCGAAGTTTTTCTGCCCGCGCTATTCGACCTGTGACGCTCACGCTCAAAGACCGGCTGACTGCCTACGAGAAGCTGATGCGGCTCGACAAGCCCATCGGCATCCTGCTGCTGCTGTGGCCGACGCTGTGGGGGCTGTGGTTTGCCGCCGGGGGGTTGCCGCAGCCGGACGTGCTGCTGATTTTTTTTACGGGCACCGTGCTGATGCGCTCTGCGGGCTGCGTGATCAACGATTACGCCGACCGCAATTTTGATCCCCATGTCGAGCGCACCAAGGACCGGCCCATCGCCGCCGGCATCATTGGTCCGGCCGAGGCGCTGGCGCTGGCTGCCGTGCTGATGGCGCTGGCCTTCGGCCTGGTGCTGTTCCTCAATGCGTTGACCATCAAGCTGGCATTTGCTGCCGCCGCCATTGCGGTCATTTATCCATTCGTGAAGCGGGTTTTTGCGCTGCCGCAGGCCTGGCTGGGCATCGCCTTCGGCTTCGGCATACCGATGGCTTACGCGGCGGAATGGAACGCGCTGCCCAGAGTGGCCTGGCTGTTGTTGCTGGCGACCATGTTGTGGGCCATTGCCTACGACACCGAGTACGCGATGGTCGATCGTGATGATGATGTCAAAATCGGCGTGAAGTCCTCCGCCATCCTGTTCGGGCGCTACGACGTGGCCGGCGTGATGACTGCGCACGCCATGTTTCTCGGGCTGATGGCGTGGATCGGCTGGTGGCAGCTGCGCGACGCGTTTTATTTTGGCGGGCTGGCCGTCGCGGGCGGGCTGGTGCTGTACCAGTATCGGTTGATTCGCGGGCGGACACGCGAGGGTTGTTTCAAGGCGTTCCTCAACAACAACTGGGTGGGCTGCGTGATCTTCATCGGGCTTGCCGCCGACTTGTGGTTCAGCATCCGGGTGCTGCGATGAGTTACCGCGACCTGCGGGACTTCATTGCCGGACTCGAACGCAGCGGCGAACTCAAGCGCATCCAGGTCGAAGTCGATCCGAATCTGGAGATGACCGAGATCTGCGATCGCGTGCTGAAGCAGGGCGGCCCGGCGCTGCTGTTTGAAAAACCCAGGGGCCACACCCTGCCGGTGCTCGCCAACCTGTTCGGCACGCCACGGCGCGTGGCATTGGGCATGGGCCGCGATTCGGTGGCGGCGCTGCGCGAACTCGGCGAGCTGCTGGCGCAGCTGAAGGAACCCGAGCCGCCCAAAGGTCTGCGGGATGCGTGGGACAAACTGCCGTTGCTGCGCCAGGTGCTGAGCATGCGGCCGCGCGAAGTCGGCAATCCCCCCTGTCAGGAAACCGTGTGGGAGGGCAGCGACGCCGATCTGGCGCGCCTGCCGATCCAGACCTGCTGGCCCGGTGACATCGGTCCACTGATCACCTGGGGTCTGACGGTGACGCGCGGGCCGAACAAGACGCGGCAGAACCTCGGCATCTACCGCCAGCAGGTGATCGGCCGCAACCGGCTGATCATGCGCTGGCTGGCGCATCGCGGCGGCGCGCTCGATTACCGCGATCACTGCCTTGCCCATCCGCGCGAACCGTATCCGCTGGCGGTGGCGCTGGGCGCCGATCCGGCGACGATGCTTGGCGCGGTGACGCCGGTGCCCGATGCGTTGTCCGAATACCAGTTTGCCGGTCTGCTGCGCGGCGAAAGAACCGAAATCGCGCGTTGCCTGACGCACGACCTGAGAGTGCCGGCGCGCGCGGAGATCGTGCTCGAAGGCTTTATTCATCCCGGCGACACCGCGCTCGAAGGCCCGTTTGGCGACCACACCGGCTACTACAACGAGCAGCAGCGCTTTCCGGTGTTCACGATCGAGCGCATCACGCTGCGCCGCGATCCGATCTACCACTCGACCTATACCGGCAAGCCGCCGGACGAGCCGGCGGTGCTCGGCGAAGCGCTGAACGAAGTGTTCGTGCCTTTGCTGATCAAGCAGTTTCCGGAGATCGTCGATTTCTACCTGCCGCCGGAAGGTTGCTCGTACCGCATGGCCTGCGTCAGTATCAGGAAGCAGTATCCCGGCCACGCCAAGCGCGTGATGTTCGGCATCTGGAGCTTCCTGCGCCAGTTCATGTACACCAAGTTCATCATCGTCACCGACGATGACGTCAACGTGCGCGACTGGAAGGAAGTGATGTGGGCGCTGACCACCCGCGTCGACCCGCGGCGCGACACGCTGATCGCCGATGCCACGCCGATCGATTACCTGGATTTCGCCAGCCCGGTCGCGGGTCTTGGTTCGAAAATGGGCATCGACGCCACCAACAAGTGGCCCGCTGAAACCGACCGCAACTGGGGACAGCCGATTGCGATGAGCGAGGACGTGAAGAAACGCGTGGATGCGATCTGGGCTTCGCTGGGTGTGTAAGACCGTGACCGGGAAAACAACATAAGCATTTGTTGTTATTAATATTTTTTTGTTCCCCACTTCATGCAGGGCAGCGGACCGCTCGCGGCCCCTCCACATCGCCGGCCGCTGAAAGGCGTATTTTGAATTCCGTTCTGATCCTCAAACTGGTTCTCGTTCCGGCGCTGATCGCGCTGGTGACACTGGCCGGCCGGCGCTGGGGGCCTGCGGTTGCCGGCTGGCTTTCGGCGTTTCCGGTGGTCGCCGGGCCGATCCTGTTGTTTGTCGCAATCGAGCAAGGGGCGGCCTTCGCGGCCAGTGCCGCGGTCGGAACGCTGTCGGCCGTGCTGGCCATACTGGCCTTCGGCCTCAGTTATGCCTGGGCCGCCATGCGCTACCCGTGGCCACTGAGCCTGCCGCTGGCCTACGTCGGGTACGCAGGAGCTGTCGTGGTGCTGAGCCTGTGGAATGCCACGCTGCTGGTTGCAGGGCTGGTCGTGCTGGTGGGGTTGTGGCTGGCACCGCGCTGCTATCCCGCGTTGCGGGCATCGGTGAAACCACCGGCAAAACATGCCAATGACATGCTGCTGCGTATGGTACTCGGCGCGCTGCTCGTACTGCTGGTCACGCACTTTGCCGCGAGCCTGGGCCCCGCCCTCAGCGGCATATTCGCGATGTTTCCGGTGATGGGTACCGTGCTGGTGCTGTTCACGCACCGCAGCGCCGGTGCGGCGGCCACGATCCAGCTGCTGCGCGGGATGGTGCTGGGGTTCTATTCATTCAGCACGTTCTGCGCGGTTCTGGCATGGGCTCTGTCCGTAACCGGCACCGGGATGGCATTTCTGTGGGCGCTGGCGGCTGCAGCAGTGGTGCAGGTGCTGTCGCGGCTCTGGCTGAGCCACCACGGACTGGCGATCGTGCAACGGGTGCGTTGAGGCGGTGCCGGTGGTGTTGGCGATCCGGCAATTTGCGCCAGCGACGCGCGCGCCAGTGCGTAGTGTTGACTATTTCCTGCCCTGGCGCCGCCGCTCCTGCCGACCACAACAGGTGCTATCGCGGTTGTGTACCCAGCTCAATAACTCATCCTGCGCCGCCTGCGCATTGAACGCGTTGGCGTGGTTGACCATGAACACGACCACGGTGCGGTTGCCGCGTGCATCCAGCACATAACCCGCGATGGAGCGCACGCCGGACAGCGATCCGGTCTTGACATGCGCCTGGCCGGCGACTCCGGCGTTTTTCAGGCGCTTGCGCAATGTGCCGTCGACGGCGGCGACGGGCAGCGAAGCCATCAGTTCCGGCATTACCGGGCTTGCGTAAGCGTTGAGCAAGATGGCACCGAGGTTGCGCGCACTGATGCGCTCGAGGCGCGACAGCCCCGAGCCGTTTTCCAGCACCAGTTCCGGCACGGCCAGGCCCTTCAGCGCCAGCCATTGACGGATGCCGGCCGTGGCCGTGGCCGCAGTCGCGCCGGTGCCGTTGATGCCCAGCGTCAGGAACAACTGGCGCGCCATCACATTGTTGGAGTACTTGTTGACGTCGCGGACAATCTCCGACATCGAATTCGATTTCGCAGTGACCAGCGACCGTGCCGGTGCCGGCACTGCGCCATCGCGGACCTGTCCGGCAAAACTGCCCCCCAGCTCCTGCCACAGTTGCGTGAACAGCGCGCCGACATACTGGCGGTGGCCGAGCACGCTATAACTGCGCGCGCGCTCACCGCAGTCCAGCGCATAGCTGCCGTTGAACGCGAGGCGCGCACTGTCGGCGTTGCCCTGAGCGTCATGGCGCAGGTGGCTGACCCAGTCGCCACAGGCGCCGTCATTCAGCTTCAGGTTGTTGATGATCTGGACCTGGGGCAGCGGCGGGTCGGCAACGATGCGTACCCTGCGTGATGCGGCGTCGGGAATAAACTGCAGCGTGACGGCCTTGAAATTGACCAGCAGCGCGCTGGGTCCGGTGTTGTACGGGCGCGTCGGCTGGTCGTCGAATCCCGCCGGATTGTGGTTTTCTTCGGCAAACAGGCTGCGGTCGAGCACCAGGTCGCCGCGGATCTCGCGCACACCGCGCGCGCGCAGGCCGCGCAGTAGCAGCCAGAAATTCTCCAGGGTCAGCTTGGGATCACCGCCACCCTTCAGGTACAGGTTGCCGGAGAGCACATCCTGCGTGATGGCCCCGTCGGTGAAGATTTCGGTGTTCCAGACATACGCCGGCCCCAGCCGCTCCAGTCCCGCGTAGGTGGTCACCAGCTTCATGCTCGAGGCCGGGTTCAGCGCCCGGTCGGCGCCGACCGCAACCACCGGCTGGTCAGCGCCGATTTCATGCACATAAACGCCGACCGCTGATTCGGAAATGCCGGCCTGCGCCAGCGCACGGGCGACCGGTTCGGGCAGCATGGTTGCAGGCTGCGTCATTGCAGTCAGGGGCAGCAGCAGAAGTGCTGCTGCGGTCAGTGTGCGGTACAGGGGCATGGATATCGGATGTCCGGTGCGCATTCTGGTGGACTTCAAAGGATGACGGCGCTGTGCTGCGCCGGCAGGTCGACGCCGGTCCAGCGCAACCGGTCATGGATGGCGGCGGCAAAAATTTCCGCAGTGGCCTGTTCGCCGTGGACCACGAACGTGCGGTGTGGCGCACGCTTGAAATGTGCCAGCCAGTCCAGCAGCGCAGCCTGGTCTGCGTGCGCGGACAGGCCGCCGATGGTATAGATGTCGGCGCGCACGGCGATCGGGATGCCGAAGATGCGCACATTGCGCGCGCCGTCGACGATGCGCCGGCCGAGTGTGCCGGCGGCCTGAAAACCGACGATCAGGATCGAGCACTCCTTGCGGCCCAGGTTGTGGCGCAGGTGATGCTTGATGCGCCCCGCATTGCACATGCCGCTGGCGGAGATGATGACCGCGCCATGCTTGATGCGCTGCAGGTTGGTCGACTCCAGCACATCCTGCACGAAATGGATGCGCGGGTGGCCGTGGCGGCTTTTCAGCCATTGCAGCAGCGCCGCCGCGTCCTTGTCGAGCAGCGCCCAGTGCTTCGCTGTGATTTCCGTGGCTTTGGTCGCCATCGGTGAATCGACGTAAATGTCCATCTCCGGCAGCCGGCCCTGGCGGTACATTTCGACCAGCAGGTAGAGGATTTCCTGGGTGCGTCCGACCGCAAATGCAGGAATGATCACATTGCCCTTTTTGCGCGTCAGCGTGTCGGTGATCGCGTGTTCGAGCTCCATCAGCGTGTCGTCGAGCGTCTTGTGCAGGCGGTTGCCGTAGGTTGATTCGACCACCAGCACGTCCGCCTCGGTGATGATCGCGGGATCCTGCATCAGCGGGCGGCTCGGCTGGCCGATATCGCCGGAGAACACGACTTTGCGCGTATGCCGGCCCTCGCTGATCCAGATTTCGATGATTGCGGCGCCGAGGATATGGCCGGCATCGCGGAACACGCAGCGCACCAGCGGGTGCGGCTGCACTGCCGTACCGTATTCGACCGCTTTGCACTGGTGCAGTGTCCGGGTGACTTCGGCGACGGTGTACAGCGGCGGCTTGCCGGTACTGCGCGTGCGTGCCTTCTCTGCCCATTCCGCCTCCCGCTCCTGGATATGGGCCGAATCGAGCAGCATGACTTCGAGCAGGTCGCAGGTGGCCGCCGTGGCGTAGACCGGACCGCCAAACCCCTGCGCAACCAGGCGCGGCAGCAGTCCGGAATGGTCGATATGGGCGTGGGTCAGCAGCACAAAATCCAGGGCAGCCGGCGCATGGGCAAAACGCGCGCGGTTCTTGGTGTCGGCCTCGCGTCCGCCCTGGAACATGCCGCAGTCCACCAAGAAGCGCACGTCGTCGGTCTCGACCAGGAAGCTCGAGCCGGTGACTTCGCCTGCGGCGCCGAGGAAGGTCAGCTTCATGGTGTCGCGTCCAGCGCTTCACGCGTGCGCGTGGCGAGCAATTCGATTTCTTCGTCGCTGATCACGTACGGCGGCATGAAATAGACGGTATTGCCGATCGGGCGCAGCAGCAGTTCGCGCGCCAGCGCGGCTTCAAAAAAACGCCGGCTGAAGTCGGCATCCGCGCCATCGACCTCGAACGCCCAGATCATGCCGGTCGTGCGGAAATTGCGCACCCGCGGATGTGCGGCCAGCGGCTCTGCCGCGGCGGTCATCCGCTGTGCCTTGTCGCGATTCGCCGCGATGACCTGATCCTGCTCGAAGATGTCCAGCGTCGCCAGCGCGGCGCGGCACGCAAGCGCGTTGCCGGTGTAGGAGTGGGAATGCAGGAAGCCGCGGGTCACCGAGTCGGCATAAAACGCCTGATAGACGGGCTCGCGCGTCAGCACCACGGACAGCGGCAGATAGCCGCCGGTAATGCCCTTCGACAGGCACAGGAAGTCCGCCGTGATGTCCGCCTGTTCGCAGGCGAAGAAGGTGCCGGTACGGCCGAAGCCGGTCATGATTTCATCGGCGATCAGGTGCACGCTGTAGCGGTCGCACAGCGCCCGCGCCTGCCGCAGATATTCGGCGTCGTACATGGCCATGCCCGTCGCACCCTGCACCAGCGGTTCGACGATCAGCGCCGCGGTGCGGGTGTGGTGTTGTCCAAGGTGCCGTTCCAGTGCCCGCGCGCAATGCAGCGCATGGTCGCGCGGCGACACGCCGGCCGCTGCCTGCCGCCAGTCGGGGCTCGGTACTTGCGCGCTGTGGCGCAGCAGCGGTGCGTAAGTGTCCTTGAACAATGCGACGTCGGTGACCGACAGCGCACCCAGTGTCTCGCCGTGATAACTGCCGGCGAGGCTGATGAACCCGGTTTTGTCCGGCTGGCCGTTGTTGCGCCAGTAATGGAAGCTCATTTTCAGCGCGATTTCGGTCGCCGAGGCACCGTCACTGCCGTAAAAACAGTGGCCCAGCGTGCCGCCGGTCAGTGCCGACAGGCGCTCCGAGAGCGCAACCACCGGTTCATGGGTAAAACCGGCGAGCATCACATGTTCCAGTGTCTGCAGCTGGGCGATGAGTGCGGCGTTGATGCGTGGCTCGGCATGACCGAACAGATTGACCCACCACGAACTGACCGCATCGAGATAACGCCGGCCGTCGCAGTCGTACAGCCAGCAGCCCTGTGCCCGCGCGATCGGCACGATGGGCAGTGTCTCGTGGTGCTTCATCTGTGTGCACGGATGCCACACCGCGGTGCGGCTGCGGTTTAGCAGCACAGTGTTGCGAGTGCTGGTTTGCATGCTGCAAGGACTCTATTTAATACTTCGTGGCATTCAACCGATGCGCATCCCGGCCGTTACAGGTCATGTGCAGCGGGGTCGGGCGTGGCGTGAACCGGTACCGCGCTGTGACACCGACAATGGCATCGAATTTGCTCTGAATGTTTTCGGCAGTGAGTTTAACAGCACACTAAAGGAGATGTTTGCGCATGCAGATCCTCGAACGCATTGAAAGCCAGATGTCCGCCACCGGCCTGCCGCTGGTCGGCATTACCCTTGCCGCAGTGCCCTGTCCCGACACCCCGGTAATCCTGACGCTGCACTGGCACGGTTTCATCAAGCAGAAACTGGTCGAACTGGAAGAAGCCGAAGCCGTGTCCTATGCGCCGATCCCCAGCTCGTCGCTGCAGCTGAATGAGCGCTGGTACGATCTGATCGCGGTGGATCGGGCGGCAATGGATGCGGCGTGGGAACTGGGCGCCTGGGACGTCGCGCGCGCCGAGCGTCCGGGGTGTCTGCGTCCCGGGGCGGACGCGTCCGAGGCGCTGGAGTGCCTGCAGGCATTCGGCGCCTACCCGCACACCGTCAACGGCAGTCATGTTGCGGTATCCGATGCGCCCGATGCCGATGACCTGGTGGAGTTGGCTGCGGCGCGCGGTTACCTGATGTGGGCATTCCGCCCGGTGCGCGGCGGCATCTGGAAGGAGTATGCGGACGATGCCACGTTGTCCGAAGAAGGCCGCCGTGCGCCGCCGTGCCCGCATCTGCCGGTCATCCCGACCTGTGCCGGCAAGCGCAAAACGGTTTACCGGTTTGGTGTCCCCACCCGCCGGGCCCTGCCGGTCGTGCGCCCGGCATCGTAATAAGTATCTGTTTTAATTAATATTTTTAAGTAAGCAAGTACTCACCTCCAAGGGGACCTGATTGCAGGCACCCCTTGAATTCCTCCTCGTACGTCTATATTATTGGCACTCGCTTGAGCCGAGTGCTAGCAACTCGCTCGCGGTTTGTTTATCTGATTGTTTAACCAATCCTTGAGGAGATGTACCCATGAAAATTCGCCCGTTGCACGACCGCATTATCGTGAAGCGGCTGGAAGAAGAGCGCAAAACTGCTTCCGGAATCGTGATTCCTGACACCGCCGCCGAAAAGCCGGATCAGGGTGAAGTCAAGGCCGTCGGTAAAGGCAAGAAAACCGACGACGGCAAAGTCCTGCCGCTCGACGTCAAAGTCGGCGACAAAGTTCTCTTCGGCAAGTACTCCGGCCAGACCGTCAAGGTCCAGGGCGAGGAACTGCTCGTGATGCGCGAAGAAGACATCATGGGCGTCATCGAGTAACCCACAGACCATATCCAGGAGATCTTAAATGTCAGCTAAAGAAGTCAAATTTCACGAACAGGCCCGCCACAAGATCGTGGCCGGCGTCAACGTGCTGGCCGATGCGGTCAAAGTTACCCTCGGCCCCAAAGGCCGCAATGTGGTGCTCGAGCGCAGCTTCGGTGCCCCCACGGTGACCAAGGACGGCGTGTCGGTTGCCAAGGAAATCGAACTGAAGGACAAGTTCGAGAACATGGGTGCGCAGATGGTGAAGGAAGTGGCTTCCAAGACTTCCGATACCGCCGGCGACGGCACCACCACCGCCACCGTGCTGGCGCAGTCGATCGTGCAGGAAGGCATGAAATTTGTTGCCGCCGGCATGAACCCGATGGACCTCAAGCGCGGCATCGACAAGGCAGTGACCTCCATCGTTGCCGAACTGAAGAAACTGTCCAAGCCCTGCACCACCAGCAAGGAAATCGCCCAGGTTGGCGCCATTTCCGCCAACGCTGACGAAACCATCGGCAAGATCATTGCTGACGCGATGGACAAGGTCGGCAAGGAAGGCGTGATCACGGTCGAAGACGGCTCGGGTCTCGCGAGC
>Ga0105107_10001700_pt1 | contig 14325 bp, 12 predicted proteins | sample PPLLaktember2015_6_FD_79335 | JGI IMG/M metagenome (GOLD analysis project Ga0105107, IMG submission 79335) | Freshwater sediment microbial communities from Prairie Pothole Lake near Jamestown, North Dakota, USA - PPLs Lake P8 Core (1) Depth... | ecosystem: Environmental > Aquatic > Freshwater >...
GCAGTTCGGCGTGGCCGATTTTGGTGCCCCGCTCTTCATCCCCAACTCTGAGCTCTACAATGCAGCCCAAGCAGCGAATGTCCCGACCGCCGCGCTCAAGGTCACCGGCAAGGTAACTACCGAGATGGCCTGGACGGAAGAAGAAGTCAAGGCTATCGAGACCATGAAAGCTACCGCGCCGAACAGCAAGGGCGTCGATGAAACCTATACCGGTGTCTCGATCAATGCCCTGCTGGCTCTGGCTGGGCTCGACCCGGCTGCCACGGCCATCACCCTGGTTGCTGATGATGGCTACAGCGTGGATGTGCCTCTGGCCGATCTGCAAGCCTGCGCCAACTGCATCCTGTCTTTCCGCAGCAATGGCGGCTTCAGCTCGGTCATGCCCGGCTTCGATAAGAGCTTTGGCGTCAAAGGCGTGGTTGAAATCGTAGTCAAGTAGAGTAAAATAGGACCTGTTTGATCGCCAATCTGTGCATCGCCCCCGGTGTTTTACAAATTATGTCTTACGCAATTTACGGATAGATGGGGGTGTTTGGGTGGCTAAGCTTCCCAGACACCCCCAATTTTCCCTGAAGCGCGTAACACCTACTGCGTTCATCCGGGGGCGGGTGACTATCTAAAGCATGGGAGTATACAATATGAGCTTGAAATATGATGAGACCGGCCGCCTGCACATTGAAACGCCGCTGATGGCTGAATCCTTGATGGATAAGCAGCTTCTGGAGCGCACCGAGACCGAGCAGGTCTTTCGTCCTATCCCCGAATTGAATGTGATCAAACTCGGGGGGCAGAGCGTGATCGACCGCGGCGCGGCTGTGCTGCTGCCCCTCCTGGATGAGATCGTCCTCGCCCGCAAGAGCCAGCAGGTGCTGGTGCTCACCGGCGGCGGTACGCGCAGCCGCCACGCCTACGCTATCGCCCTCGACCTGGGCATGCCCACCGGCATCCTGGCCAAGCTTGGCTCCAGCATCAGCGAGCAGAACGCCTTGATGGTCTCCACCCTGTTGGCCCCGCGCGGCGGCGTCAAGATCGGGCAGGACGACCTGGTCAAGCTGCCATCTTACCTCGCTCTGGGTGTCATCCCGGTCATGCACGCCATGCCGCCTTACGGCCTGTGGGAGCTTCCCGCTACCCGAGGGCGCATCCCCCCCCACCGCACGGATGTAGGCGCATTCCTCACCGCCGAAGTGGTGGGCGCCAAACGCTGCATCCTGGTAAAAGACGAGGCCGGCCTGTTTACAGCCGACCCCAAAAAAGATCCTTCCGCCGAACTGATCCGCGAGATTGATGTGCAGGCCCTGCAGGCGCGTGACCTGAATGACTTGCCTGTGGAGCGCGCTATGCTGGATGCGCTGGCCAATGCGCGCAGCGTCAAAGAAGTATTACTGGTGAATGGCCGTGTGCCAGGCGACCTGACACGCGCCTTGAATGGCGAAAACCCCGGCACGCGCATCTACAAAAAGGAATGAGCCGGTAAATGATCCCGTGCCGCTAACCTTCGCCGTTCACCACCTGCAAGGCATCCCCTTCCACCAGCGCCAGCGCTACCTGGCGGCGCGCTTTAGCCAGGATGCGCTGGAAGGTGGAGCGCGAGATGCCCATCTGCTCGGCAGCCTGGGCCTGCTCCAGGTCTTCCAGGTCCGCCAGGCGCAATGCTTCCAGCTCTTCGGGCAGCAGCTGCACGCGCTTCAAGCCTTCCAGGGGCACTCCGGCAGGTTTATAGATCAGCGTTCCGGGAGCTGCTCGGCGCGCCAGGCGCCTGCGCTTGCGCGGTCGCGGCATGCTTACTGCTCGCCGCCGCCATGCCGTCCGCGCCGCTTGCCGCCGCCAGTGTGGCGGCCTTCACCCTCGCCGGCCTTCTCGCCGCGCGGCAGGTACACCAGCTCAGCCCCAATGGCTGCCGCCAGTGCTTCCAGCTCAGCCTTGCGCAAATGGCTGTGGTATACCTTCAAGTCGCTGCCTTCCACCGCCACCAGCGCGAAACGCGGCTCGCCTGTCCCGCGCCCAACATTCAACCGTTCGCGTACAAATAACTTTGCCATATCTAACCTCCAAAATTTTTTGTCATTGCGAGGCGAACTTCGCCGAAGCAATCTTATTATGGGCATATGCCCATAATAATTTTAGCATAGTTTTTACAGGATGTCAAAATGATTATATATATTGCTATGGACGACACCGACAACCACGAATCACGCGGCACCGGGCGCCTGGCGCGCAGCATCGCCGCCGAGCTTGAGCGCGACTACCGCCTGCTGGGCGTCACCCGCCACCAGCTCCTGGTGGACCCACGCATCCCCTACACCGCCAAGAACAGCAGCGCCACCATCACCCTGGAAGCCCCTGGCCCCGAAGCCGGGCGGCGTTCATCTCTGGAAGCCCTCTTAACTCGCGTGCGCGCCCTGATGGAAGCCGATTTCCAGCCCGGCTCGGACCCGGGCTTGTGCATCGCTGCCCACGTCCCACCCGCAGTGACCGCTTTTGGGCAGCACGCCCAGCGTGAAGTGCTCACTCAGGCCGAAGCGCGCCAGCTTGCCGAACAACACGGCATCCTGCTGCAGGGTCTGGGCGGAACTGAAGGCGGCGTGATCGGCGCCCTGGCCTCGGTCGGCCTGGCGGCTTCTGGCGAAGACGGGCGCTATATTATGGTCGGGCGCTCGCGCGAGCTGAGCGGCCTGCTCTCGGTGGATGCAATTCTTGAAGCCGGTATCAGCGCCGTCAAGACCTTGGACGGACAGCCGGTTTCCGCAGGCCAGGTCCAGTCCGATAAACTGCGCCCCGCCCGCCGTAATGGCCAGGCTGTACAGGTCGTAGACTGGCAGGATGGCATCTGGAAGCCGGTAAAACTCGATTAATTTTCTCTGGCCCAGGTGGGTTTGCGTCTTAGATTGTGCAAAAAGGATTTCTCCGACACCAGACCCCAGGGGTCTGAGAGTTTTGAATCATGCACCCCTACTTCCAGCTCAACGAGATTTCCTTCACCTACCCGCAAGCCGGCTGGCGCGGCCTGCCGGCTGTCTCGCTGGAAGCATTCCCCGCCGAACCCCTCTTGCTCAGCGGCCCCTCCGGCTCCGGCAAGAGCACTCTGGCTCGCTGCCTCACCGGCCTGATCCCGCACCTGTATCACGGCGAGATGCGCGGTCACGCCTGCGTGGACGGCCTGCCCACCGCCGAGACTCCGCTCTGGCAGCTCAGCCAGCGCGCCGGGCTGGTCTTCCAGAACCCCGCCGCCCAGATGCTTGCCCCCACCGTCGCTGAAGAGATCCTCTTCGGGCTCGAGAATCTGGGTCTGGAACGCTCCGAGATGCAGCGCAGGCTGGATGAGACCCTGGAGCGCTTCAACCTGGGCGCCCTGCGTGCCCGCGCCCCGCGCACCCTCTCCGGCGGCGAGCAGCAAAAGCTGGCCCTGGCTGCTATCCTCGCCCGCCAGCCGCACGGCCTGGTGCTGGACGAGCCGCTTTCCATGCTCGATTCCACCAGCACCCTGGATTTTGTGGACTTGCTCGGCGAGCAAATTGTAGCCGGGCGCGCCATGGTGATCTGCGAACACCGTCACGAGTACCTGGCTCACCTGCCACGCCTGCGCCAGGTGAGCTTGAGCCACGACCCCGGCCAGCTTCCTGAAGCTGCCACCGGCGCTCCGGGCACACTCTCCCCCGAGATGCCGCCTGCGCCCGCCTCCCAAAAGGATCCGCTGCAACTGAAACTGCGCCGCCTGAACGCCCGGCGCGGCTCCACCCAGGTGCTGAGCGGGCTGGACCTGGATTTATACGGCGGGCAGGTGACCGCCCTGGTCGGCCCCAACGGGGTCGGCAAGACCACCCTGCTGCGCCTGCTGGCCGGCTTTCAACCCTATGACGGCGCCCTGGAGCTCGCCGACGAGCCCGGCAGAAAACCTGCCCTGGGCATGGTCTTCCAGAATCCCGACCTGCAGCTCTTCAATGCCAGCGTGCGCCATGAGATCTTGCACCGCCTGACAGACCCAGATATGGGCTACTACGCCTGGCTGCTGCACGCCCTGGGCCTGCACGCCTACGAAGACACTCCGCCCCTGCTGCTCAGCGAGGGCGAGAAACGCCGCCTGGCGCTGGCCATGGTCCTTATCCACCGTCCCGAACACGGTATCCTGCTGGATGAGCCTTCCCTGGGCCAGGATGCGCGCCACAAGTACACCCTCATCCACGCCCTGCGCGCCGTGGCTGCCAGCGGCGTGATCGTGCTGATGGCCACCCACGACCTGGAGCTGGCGGCCCAGGCAGACCGCCTGCTGCTGCTCTCCCGCCGAGGCATCCTGGCCGATGGCCCTCCCGCTCAGGTGCTGGCCGATTCCGGCGCCTGGCACGAGCTCGGCCTCGCCATTCCGGAGTGGGTACATTGAAACGCCGTCGCGCCTGGCTGGCCGCCCCTCAGATCGTCGAACACTCCCCCCTGCGCCGCGTCGACCCACGTGCCAAGCTCGCCTTGGGCATCTGCGCCTCGCTGGCGGTCATGCTGCCGCTGCAGCGCCTGCTCATCTTCCTGGGCTTCGCCCTGCTCTTCCTGGCCTGGGCGCGCCTGCTGCCATCCGCCGCCCGCCAGGTCTGGCGTCTGAAGTGGGTATTGCTCTTCCTCTTCCTCGGCGATTGGCTGTTGGTGGGGATCGACCTTGCCGTGCTGATCACCCTGCGCCTGGCATTGCTCTCGGCTGTGATGGTGCTGTTTTTCGCCACCACCACCAGCCGCGAGTTTGGGCTGGCCCTTGAAGCACTGCGCCTGCCCTATCGTTACGCCTTCAGCCTTAGCCTGGCCTTCACCAGCCTGGAGCTGCTCAGCGAAGAATGGACCGCCATACAGGAAGCCCAGCAGGCGCGCGGCATCCAGCCGCCGGGTGGATCTCTCAAACGCCTGCTCCAGAACCTGCGCCAGTTTATCGCCTTCACCGTCCCGGCGGTGGTGCTCACCACCCGCCGCGCCTGGGCGCTCACCGAGTCGGCCTACGCGCGTGGTTTCGATTCCCCGCTGCGCCGGTCTTTCCTGACCCTACAATTTACCGCCCGCGACGGGCTTCTGCTGCTCGGCGCTTTTTCAATTACAATTTTCTTATTCGTTTGGAGGACAACATGAGCCAGTCTCGCCGTATTCTGATTGCCATCCTGATTATTGGCCTCATCGGTGGTGTGGTCTTGGGGATCGATTGGTACCGCCGCCAATCCTTCGTGCCTGCCGCCCCGGCCGCGGCGCTCACCCCGCAAGCAGGTTCGCCGGCCCTGGCCGGTACAGCTACCGCGGCTCTCGGCGCTGACGCCATTGCGACCGGCGCCCCGGCTGCCGGCGCTTTCGCGGTCACGCCGATCACCGGGGGGCGCATCGTTGCCGGCGGCATCCCCATCTACTACCAGGGTACATTGTTCGCTGCCTTCACCCCCGCCGACCTGGAAGGTTTGTCCGAAGCCAGTTTTGTCGATCCGGTGGAAAACAAGCCTCAAACCGGCTGGCTGGTGAGCGAGATCCTGCTGCGCTTCTTCACTCCCGACCAGCTCACCCCCGACATGTCCATCACCTTCACTAGCGAGAGCCGCGGCAAATCCACCACCCTCACCTGGGCTGAAGTCTCCGATCCGGAAGGCTACGTCATGTTCGACGTCTCTAACCGCGGTACCTTGAAGCTGGTCTCGCAGCTCGAAAAGCTGGATGAGCGCGACGAGTGGGTGCAGGACACCGAGAAGATCGAGGTCAGCGCCGGAGCGACCCCATGAAACAACCCTACTTCTCCACCTTCCAGCTCATCTTGCTGGCATTTTTTGCCGGCCTGGTCGTGGTCGCCAAAATCGCCCTCAAGCTGCCCCTGCAGATGCCCGGTCATTCCGGCCTGTTCTGGATGGCCATCATCGTCGTTGCCAGCCAGGTGGTACCCAAACCCGGCGCTGCCAGCCTGGTGGGACTTACCTCCGGTATCCTGGCGTCTTTCCTGGGTATGGGCGACCTGGGCGCCCTTAACACCTTCTTTTCCTATCTTGCTGTGGGCGTCTTCACCGACCTGGCCCTGTTCATCCTGCGCTCGCCCGAAAATCTGGTCGCCGCCGGCCTGGTCGGGGTGATCGGTCACCTGGGCAAATTCCTGGTCAAATGGCTGTTTGGCATCGGCGCTGGAGCTCCGGTAGGCTTTCTCGCCACCGGATTGGCCTGGTCCTTCGTGGGGTATGTCTTCTGGGGCATCCTGGGCGGCATTCTCGGCGCGCTCACCCTCAAAGCCCTGCGTAAAGCCGGTTTCTTTGCTTATTTAATGGAAAAACGCTAAATCTCCTATCCAGATCCTACAGGTTTCCGCGCAACCTCGGTGGCTTCAGCCTCCCCTCCCGCGCCGGCAGCTCCGCAGACTGATCGACTTGAAATACCTGTAGGGTCTACTCAGTGTCTCACAATGCCCATTTGACTCCCACTTTTTCCGTTTTGAGCACGAATGGTTAAATCTGCAAAACTACTGTAAAATGCTAGTATACGGCAGGAAGTTCACCCGCATTTCTCCTGCTACTGCATAAGCCCTGCTGAAATCCGATCGAGTTGAAATTGACTCCATTAAAAGCACCCTCACTCCCGGGCAATTTACCCACTCTACTGAGTTCGTTCATTGGTCGAAAGCACGCGCTCGCCGAGGTTAAACGGCTGTTTTCAGAAAACCGCATGCTGACGTTGACGGGCTCGGGTGGCTCGGGTAAAACACGCCTGGCTGTCCAGATTGCCCGAGATCTGAGCCCTCAATTTCCTGATGGGGTCTGGTTCGTGGATCTGGCTGCGCTGTCTGACCCGCACCTGGTGGTGCATGTCACCGCTTCCATCCTGAACCTAAGAGAACAGGCCGGCATCCCGGTGCTCTCCTCTTTAACCACCCACCTGCAGCCCCGCACGCTGCTCCTGTTACTCGATAATTGTGAGCACCTGCTGGAGGCCTGCGCCTGGCTCAGCCAGACGCTGCTGGAAACTTGCCCGCATATCCGCCTGCTGACCACCAGCCGGGAACCCCTGGGGGTGCCAGGTGAAATCGTGTGGATCGTGCCACCCCTGACGCTGCCCGAGCCTCTACCCTGGCGCAGCCCCAGCAGCGTGCAGGAATCCCTCTCTGCCTACGAACAGTCGGAAGCCATCCAGCTTTTTGTGGCGCGGTCGAGCGCTGTTTCGCCCGGCTTTACGCTGACGCCCCACAACGCGCCCTGGGTGGCAAATATCTGCCGGCGCCTGGATGGGGTTCCGCTCGCCATCGAGCTGGCAGCCGCCCGCCTGCGCGCATTTTCTGCCCGCCAGATTGCCGAACGTCTGGACGATCGTTTCCAGCTGCTCACGGGGGGTCCGCGCACAGCTCCAGCACGCCAGCAAACCCTGGAGGCGGCTCTGGATTGGAGTTATACCTTGCTCGCTCCGGAAGAACAGCGCGTCTTCCGGCAGCTGACCGTTTTCTCTGGCGGTTGGACACTGACAGCCGCCGAACATGTGTGCACCGGCGCTGCCCAGGATTTGATGCTGGTTCTGGCGAGCCTAGTGGAGAAATCTCTGGTGGTCGTGGATCGCAACCACGACGAGACCCGCTACCGCTGCCTGGAGACAATCCGCCAGTATGGCGCTCAATTGCTGGCTGAAGCAGGCGAAACCGGTCCGGTCCGCATCCGCCACTTGGATTATTTCACCCGCTGGGCCGAGCAGGCCGACAGCCAGTTGTCTGGCCCGGATCAATCCGTCTGGCTGGAACGATTCAACCACGAACACGACAATTTGCGCTCCGCCCTGGATTGGAGCCAGGCGGCTGAGTCCAGAGCTGAGCAGGGCCTGCGTCTGGCTGCGGCCTGCGGTATCTTCTGGAAAATTCGCGGCTATCTGACCGAAGGCCAGGCGCGCTTGCTGGCAGCCCTGGAGCACTGTACGGACTGCGAGCCTGCCATCATCCGTTCCCGGGCACTACACAGGGCGGGCAACATTGCCTATCTGAAAAGCGACTACCCCCTGACGCGCACCTTGCTGACCGAGGCTTTATCGCTCAGCCGCAGTCTGGGCCCATCCGCAAAACCTGAGCTCGCCGAAACGCTCGACATGTTGGGAGAGCTGGCCACCGAAGTCGGCGAATACAGCGAGGCGCCTGCTTTTTTTGAGCAGGCCCTGGCAATCTTCCGCGAGCTGCACGACCAGCAAGGTATCGCCAGCATGCTCATGCAGCTGGGTTGGGCGGCCATGCGGGCAGGTGATTACCACGCTGCTTCCATTCGCCTGGAGGAGTGTTTGCCTTTATTACGCAGGTCGGGTAATGCCCGGCTCCTGGGGCTGGCATTGGCCGGTCTTGGCGAGCTGGCCATCCGCCAGGGGGCATTCGATCAAGCCCATACCTTGCTGGAGCAGAGTCTTGACTTGCGCCAGGAGCTGGGGGACCGCTGGGGGATCGCCGCTTCGCTTGGTTCATTGGGCTGGCTGGCGCTACTGCAGCGTGATTTCACCCGCATGACAGATCTGCTGAGGCGCAGCCTGGCGATCCGCCTGGAGATAGGTGAGCTGGGTGGTACAGCCTGGTCCCTGGAAAAACTTGCTCAGGCCGCCAGCCTCCAGGCCCGGGACCTTCCCAACCCGCACCGCCAGCGGGGATATCAACGCGCTGCCTGCCTGTTTGGGGCCGCCCAGGCTTTGCGCCAACCGCTCAATTCGGTGATCGACCCGGCTGACTTACCCGAATACGAAAGCACCCTCGAGCTGCTCAGGAGCGGATTAGGCCGCCAGGCCTTTGACTCGGCCTGGGCTGAAGGCAGTGTTCTGCCGCTCCAGGAAATCGTCGCCCTGGCAATGCATCCATGGATAACTCCCCAGGACCTGGCTGCTTTGCCGGATACCCAGTCCGCCCGGGCAAAATACGGCGGCCTGACAGCGCGTGAGCGTCAAGCGGCTTCCTTAATCGCCCAGGGTAAATCCAACCGGGAGATCGCCGAGGCCATGTTCGTACGCCTCAAAACGGTGGAGACCTACGTCACCCGCATCTTGAACAAGCTGGGTTTCGATTCGCGCGTCCAGATAGCCACCTGGGTGCTCGAGGTGGGACTCGGCCGCGAAGACCAACCACCAGCCTGAGGACCAGGGGGAGCTGGCTGCTGGCATTGGCTGTTTAATGTAGAGTTATCGGAATTTATTTGTAGAGTTTTCCCCGACGACAGGCAGCCCCATTTTCTATAAAATTGGGACAGTTCAAACATGTGTAGCTTGTGGAACACAGCCATTCGAAAGGAGAAAACTTACCATGCCTCGTTATCTGATTGAACGTACATTCCCCGAAGGTCTCGCCATCCCGATGACCGATCAGGGAGCAGAAATTTGCCTGACCGTAGTGGGCAATAATCTCAATGGCGACGTCACCTGGATTCACTCGTATGTGACCGTCGACAAGCGCAAGACCTTCTGCGTCTACGATGCGCCTTCGCCGGAGGCCATTCGCTCGGCCGCCCAGCGCAGCAACCTGCCAGTGGACACGATCACCCAGGTCAATGTCCTCGACCCTTACTTTTACAAGTAGGCATCCTCGCAAATGGTTGCAAGGATAAGGGCAGCCAGGCGGGAGGTGCCTGCCCCGCTGCCCTTGATTTTCACCCGGGCTGCCAGACCAGGCAGCAACCACACCTTATTGGAGATTGATGATGAAGAACAAATACTTTTACCTGATTGGATTAATCGCCCTGTTTCTAGTTGCAATCACCTCTGTCGCTCTGGCACGCTCCGAAAATCAGGCTGCGGCCGGTACTCTGATCGACACCGTCCGCCTCGACAACACACGCTTTCAAGATTTGAGCGTGGCAGAGGCAGCCGGTTATGGCCTGCTGCATGGCTGCGTCAGCAGCCCGGAAGAAGGGGCCATGGGCGTCCACTATGTCAAAGGCGACCTGGTGGGTGACGGCGTCCTGGATCCCAGCAATCCCGAGGCGCTGATCTATGAGTTCAAAAACGGTAAGGCCACCCTGGTCGGGGTTGAGTATGTGGCCATTGCCGAAGTCTGGGACGCCAGCCACGCTGGGCCTCCCGTATTAAATGGCCAGTTGTTTGATTATCGCGGCAGCCCCAACCGCTACGGCATTCCGGCCTTTTACGAGCTGCATGTCTGGGCCTGGAAGAACAATCCTCTCGGCGCCTTCGCCGACTGGAATCCCAACGTTTCGTGTGCTGATTACACAGCCGAAGCTGCCGCGGCACACGAATAACTCTCCATCCCGCATCAGCTGACCTCATAACGTGGGGAAAGCAATAATTGGTTTGGGCGGTAACCGCCCAAACCAATTATTGCTTTAATTAATAGGCACGCCTGTTGGATAACCTGGCAATTTCCCAATTTATTAGAAACCTGATCAGTTTTTACATACCAGATCGGTAATGAACCCTACAGGTTATAATGTTTTCTGAGTAGGTCGGGATTATATCCTTCCAAGCAGACATGATCGGTAAAGCTATGCGGAAACCTGTAGGGTTTGTTCCTCCATCCATGAGCAGAATGTAAATATTCATTAAGGTCTTCTCAATTATTATATTCTACGGAACCACCACCAGCGGTCCCGCATTCCCAATCGCCAGCGCCGGCGGCTGCGAGAAGCACACCAGGTATACCAGCCCTTCTTCAAGTGTGGTCGTATAGCTCGCCTGCTCGCCCGCATCCAGCTCTCTCAGCAGCAGCGTGTGCGTCCACACAGGCGGATAATCCAGCGCCGTGGATGCCATCAAGTCCAGCATATCCTTGCCCTCATCCAGGGTGAACAACGCCACAGCGTATTTTTCCTGCTCCTGCTCAGCCACATTCACGTTCACCTTCACATCCCCGGCCTTCAAGGCTACCGGATTGTCCGTGGTGCAGGTCCCCCCATCAATCGTCACCGTCATCTCCGAAATCGGCGCGCCTTCCGGGACAGGAGTGGGCTCGGGCGGCATTACCGCGTTTAGGGCTGGCTTAAAATCCACCAGCGCCTCTTCCGTCATCATCGAGCCATAGGTCACGATCTTACCGTCCTGGATCTCATAAATATCAATGAAGTCATTCGGCGCCACCCCCAATTGGCGGGTGAAATCCAGCCAGGTTTGGGCATTGGCATACACGATATTCCTATCCACCCGGGTGATGTCCACTTTCCACTCGAAATTGTCGCTCACGCAGAACTCCCACATCGGGCGCAACGCCTCCCCGCCCCGGTAGAATTCCATCCCCGTGGGCGGCATGCCCATAAAATAAGACACGGCATCCTCAGCAAAATACGCCAGCGAGCCATCCACATCGTCAGCATTCAGTCGCGCCACCATGTCCAGCACAACCTTCGCATTAGGGTCGTCTGCCGGATTGGCTGGCGTGGGCGGTACCTGGGTAGGCGGGGGCGGAGTGACCGGTGTGGCGCAGCCCGCCAGGGCCAACCCACACAGCATCGCTGTTACAGCCACAAGACAAACTCGGGTTTTCATGTCTTTCTCTCCTTTATATTTGCACAACAAGATCCTTTTCTCCAGACCAGGGGATTGTTTTCCTCTGTCCTGCTTATAGCTTACAGTTCTTTGCTCCGCAAAATTTGACATTTTTTGACAAATTACGCCTTTTCCCAAAAATTCATCTATACTAATAGCAATCCGGGATACCTTTTTTGTGGTTTGTTATAGCAATAGGAGTCCCCAGGAGTCCCCATGCCGGCCAAAAGCGTTCTGATCGCTCTTGATCGCTTTACCACCTTCGGCGACCTGCTCAAATACCTCCGCCGCCGCGCCGGTCTCACCCAACGCGAGCTCTCCATCGCCGTCAATTACAGCGACGCCCAGATCTCCCGCCTGGAGCAGAACGAGCGCCTGCCCGATCTGGCCACCCTGGCGGCGCGCTTCCTACCCGTGCTGGATCTGGAAGACCAGCCCCTGGCGGCCGAGCGACTGCTGGAGCTGGCTGCCAGCATGCGCCGCGAGGACGCCCCGGCAGTCGGCCTGCCCCCCTATAAGGGCTTGCAGCATTTCGACGAGCAGGATGCCGAGCTGTTTTTTGGGCGCGAAGCCCTCATCGCCCACCTGGTCCAGCGCCTGGCTGAGCAATTGGCGTCAGATCAGCGCTTACTGGCGATTATCGGCGCCTCCGGCAGCGGCAAATCCTCCCTGGTGCGTGCCGGGCTGATCCCCGCCCTGCGCTGGCAGCCGCCCTCCTCCGCCTGGCCGGTGGTGCTGCTCACTCCCACCGCTCACCCCCTGGACTCGCTGGCCGCCAGCCTAAGCCACGAGCGCATCCCCAGCTTGCTGCCCCAGTTAACTGTTGAATCCCTAGCCGGCTCACCTCAAGTGCTGGCAGATATCCAGGCGAAACTTGCCCGCTCGGCCAGCGCCGCCAACACCATCCTGGTCGTAGACCAGTTTGAAGAGGTGTTCACCCTATGCCGCAGCGCAGCCCAGCAGGCCGCCTTTGTGGATAACCTGATCCAGGCTGCTCTGGCGCCAGGCGGCGTGGCGCTGATTATCATCGTCCTGCGCGCCGATTTCTACGCCCATTGCGCCCGCTTCAACCGGCTGCGCCAGGCAATCGCCAGCCACCAGGAGTATATTGGCCCTATGACCGGCGATGAATTACGCCGCGCCATCGAAGAGCCTGCCCGCCACGCCCATTGGGAGCTGGAGCCCGGGCTGGCCGATCTCATGCTCCACGATGTGGGCGCCGATTCCGGGCGCACCCCAGAGCCTGGCGCCCTGCCCCTGCTCTCGCACGCCCTGCTCGCTACCTGGCAGCGCCGTCGTGGCCGCACCCTGACGCTGAGCGGTTATACCGCTTCCGGCGGCGTGCGCGGCGCTATTGCCGAGACCGCCGAAGCCGTGTTTTACGATCGCCTGGACCCGGAACAGCGCCTGGTTGCCCGCCAGATCTTCCTGCGCCTGACCGAATTGGGCGGGGATGCCGCCACCGCCGATACCCGCCGGCGGGTCAGTTTTGCCGAGCTGGTTTCCACGCCCGATAAACGCCAGATCGTGGACGAAGTCTTGCTCGCCCTGGCCGACGCGCGACTGATCACCACCGACCAGGATTCCGCCGAGGTCGCTCACGAAGCCCTGATCCGCGAATGGCCCACCCTGCGCAACTGGCTGGAAGAAGACCGCGAAGGCCTGCGCCTGCACCGCCGCCTGACCGAGACCGCACAGGAATGGAACACTCAGGCGCGTGACCCATCCATCCTGTACCGCGGAGCCCGTCTGGCCCAGGCGATTGAATGGGCGGCGGCGCACACTGAGCAAGTCAACCTGCTGGAAAATGAATTTCTCGCCGCCTCCCAGGCTCTGCTCGAGCGTGAAGCCAGTGAGCGCGAAGCCCAGCGCCAGCGCGAGCTGCAGGCCGCCCAACACCTGGCGGAAACGGAGCGCGCCCGTGCCGCCGAGCAAACCCATGCCAGCCAGCGCCTGCGCCAGCGCGCCGTTTTTCTGTCCATCGCCCTGCTCCTGGTCGGCGTGCTGGCCATCACCGCGCTCCTGTTTGGTCAGCGCGCCCTGCATGCCAATCGCCTGGCCAGCTCGCGCGAGTTGGCTGCTGCCGCCATCAGCAATCTTGCCGTCGATCCAGAGCGCAGTGTGTTGCTGGCCTTGTATGCCCTGGACCAGTCCGATACCCTCGAAGCCCGCAACGCCCTGCGCCAGGCGCTCCCCGAGCTGCACGTCCTGCGCGTCATTCCCGCCCACCGCCAATCTCCCGGCGTCGCCTACAGCCCCGATGGCGCCCGTATTACCACCATTGGCGTAGATGGAGATGCCAAAATTTGGGATGCCGCCACCGGTCAGGAACTGCTCAGCCTGTCTTTTACCCCCGAACCGGGCTTGGGTATCGCCTACAGCCCGGATGGAAGCTGGATCGCCACGGTCTCAAACAGCCACCTCATCATCTGGGACGCCGCGCACAGCCGGGCGGCGCTCACCCTCATCGGCAACCTCAGCCAGGGTACAGTCAACCGCGCCAGTTTCAGTCCTGATAGCCGCCGGGTGGCGGTTGCCAACCTGGACGGCTCACCCAGAGTGTGGGATTTATCCACCGGACAGGAGCTGCTGTCTCTGCACGGCCACGCCGCGATCTGCGATGCGATCGCCTTCAGCCCGGATGGGCAGCAAATCGCCACCGGCGACCAATCCGGGGTGATCCAGGTGTGGGATTCCACCAGCGGGCAGGTGTTGCTTTCCTTTGGTCAGGGCGGGGTGATCCATGACTTGGCTTACAGCCCGGATGGCAGCCGCCTGGCGACTGCCAATGAAGATGGCACTCTGGTGATCTGGGAGCCGGTTTCCGGTCAACCACTGCTCAGCCTGCCGCGCCTGCCCGGTATGTACGGCGTGACCTTCCTGCCCAAC
>Ga0105107_10001701_pt1 | contig 14323 bp, 7 predicted proteins | sample PPLLaktember2015_6_FD_79335 | JGI IMG/M metagenome (GOLD analysis project Ga0105107, IMG submission 79335) | Freshwater sediment microbial communities from Prairie Pothole Lake near Jamestown, North Dakota, USA - PPLs Lake P8 Core (1) Depth... | ecosystem: Environmental > Aquatic > Freshwater >...
CTTGAATGTTCCACCAGGCAAGTACGACCTTCAGATTTCCATGGTCGGGTACGAAAGAATCATTCAGCGTGGACTCATCGTCAATTCAGGCCGTACGACGAAGGCTGATGTGAGATTGAAACCCACACTGGTTGAAAAGGAAGAGGTTGTTGTCGAAGCAACGCGTCCAGATGTGGAGCCAGACAAGACATCGACGAGTATGATCATTCGCACAGATGACGTGCAACAGCTTGCCGGTATGCGCAACATAGGCGATGTCATCGGACTTGCTGCAGATGTCATGGACGGGCATTTCCGCGGGGGTCGCTCGAATGAGGAGCTGTATGTATTGCAGGGAATGGGTATCACGAATCCCTTGGACAACTCCCGCGCAATCGTTCCCATTATGAGCGCGGTGGAAGAGGTGGAAGTGATCACCAGCGGCTTTGGCGCACAATATGGCAATGCGCAATCGGGTGTGATCAATATCTCGATGAAGGAAGGGAAATCGGATAAATGGAGAAGCTATACTGACATCCGGTTTCGAGCGCCCAGCCGTAAACATTTTGGGCCCAGCGCTTATGATCTTGATGCGAATAGCTATTTACAAACTTATTCAAACATTGCCGAATGGGCCAAGCACTATGGCACTGTTATTCAGTCTCAGCTTGGCCAGGATTCATTACTCAAAATTGCTGCTGCCAGGCTAAGCTGGGAACAAGCCCGGCGGGGAATTAACCGCACCTACGGCGATCAGATAGATTATTCGGGCGAAGTCTCCACGGGAGGCCCGATTAATGAACACATGCGCATGTTTATTGCACTCAGCAACAACACCGGCTATCCCACATTCCCAACAGAGCGTCCGGATGTCAGCAATCAGGTAATGGGAAATATAGTCGCAGATTTGGGCAACAGTGCGTCATTACGATTGAGCGGGGCTTTCGCACAATCAAAAACCAATTCCATGGATGTCGAAGACTACCGTGACTTCTTGTGGAATTCGGTTCTGGGTCTGGGTTCCGGCACACGAACGAACTTCCAATTGGGGCTTCGGTTCACACAGGCTCTCAGCCCGCAAACTTTTTACGATATCAAACTCAACATACTCAGTCTCCATAGCCGGTCGGGCAGCGGCGTGTATGCCCCGGACTCGGTCCTGAACACAGTGGTTGGAAACTGGATCGGGAAGCTCAACCCGCAACCTGATAATTTTTCGGAGGGACCGAGCGGCGGCGGTCTACGAGATCAGAATACCAAGACCTATTCCTTGGATGCTTCTCTCACGAGTCAGGTTACAGCTTCCCATCTGCTTAACGCGGGCATCCAAGCGAGTATCTATGACATAGCGGTAGACCAATGGGCCAATCGCGGTATAACCGGGACCGTCCGGCCGTTGTTCCAGGGATATGCCGCGCAACCCGCGGAAGCAGGCTTCTTCATCCAGGATAAGATGGAGTTTCAAGGGATGATCGCTAATGTCGGTTTACGTTGCGATTTCTGGGACAGGAATATGGATTATCATGCCAATCCCTTTGTGAATCAATCGATCGATTCAGGGAAAGTGAAATCTTCTATCATTGGCCGTGTACAACCAAGGGTCGGCATTTCATTCCCCGTGTCGGTTTCCACCGTGTTTCATCTGAACTATGGTACGTTTATGCAGCGCCCATCGTTCCAACGGAGTTTCCAGTTTGAACCCGGACGGTCGGCCCCAGGATCAGGAACGTTCGGCAGTCCCACGTTGAAACCCGAGGTATCCTATATGTATGATGTGGGCATAACACAAGGGTTAGGGGAAGGATTTACGTTCGATGCAAGCGGTTATTATAAGAATGTGAAAGACCAGGTTGAAGAAGCCATTTACTATTACGACTACAGCTATACTCCTGAGGGAGTCCCCATCCCCGGCCCCACATACACGACCTATATCAACCGCGATTACGCAGATATCCGCGGGTTTCGCCTCGCCGTCTCCAAACGCAAGGGAAATCTCACGGGGGATATCAACTATCAATTTAGCGTTGCAACAGGAAAGAGCTCCGCGGTGGGAAACGCAGCTCCGATTATTGGCATCAATAGTGAAGACACGAAGAACATTCCCAAGAAAGATATCCTTTTGAATTTTGACAGGACACACAATCTCATCGTCAATCTTGGCTATCGCACCGATGCCGACTGGGGATTCACGATAGGCGACACCTACCCTCTTGGCAACATCACGCTCGCAGTCAGCGCACATGCACGAAGCGGCAGGCCGTACACCTACAATCCGACAGCAAGTACCTCAACAGGCGAGTCCGCCACGATGAACATGCGCATGCCTGCGGAGTACAACACGAACATCAAGCTTTCAAAGCGGTTAAACAACTTCTTTGGCGTGCCGGCTTCGATCTATGTTGAAGTCTTTAACCTCTTTAATAATAAGCAATTGAATTACGACTACATCACCGGACTGGGAACGGCGTATTTGACCGATTACCATACGAAACCGATTGATGCACCCGACGGAATACTCTACAACGATGGAATCATTAAAGGAAATATGCAGTACGGCTTAGACCATTCATTCATCGTGTATGAGAACGACCCGCGGTCAGTCACGTTCGGCATGACCGTTGATTTCTAACCTTTTACTTTTGCAGGGACAGTTATGAACTCATTGGCTAAGCTGTTGTTGATTGTTCTTGCGTGTTCCCCTCTTGCTCTCGGTCAATTGACGAGGGATTCTCGGACCCATACGCGCGGAATGCTTTGGGAAACTGTCTTCAACACCGGGGAAATCGGCAGAGCGTACGATGACGGCGCCTCGGGAAGCCTGCCAGAGCATCATTCCATGGAATGGCCGGGGAATTCCGCTTTTAGGCTTGGGGATGAGAAATTCGATGGATTCTACAATGCCTTCGGCGGCGGCATCTGGATCGCCGGTGATACCGGTAGAGCAGGAAATAGAAAATTCTACACACTCCCGAACGGCGGTATTGCGCAATGCGGCATGGCTTCTGACAACAATGGAAACGCGGTTCCCGTAGAAGGAATCTATAGCTTTCCAATTTCAATAGAAAAGAGCACGAATTTCCCTTTGAGCGCAGATGGGTCAGTCAATTCAAACTATGTCCCCAATGAAGCGGAAGAGATCATCACAGCGAAATGGGATACACCGTACGGGGTAACGGTAACCCGCACCAGCCGTGCCTGGAGTTTCCCCGATTACGATGATTTCATCATCTATGAATATGAATTGGAGAACACCGGCAATAGGCTGCCGGCAGGCGCTTCGCATGATACGCTCTATGAGATGACCGTTACATTTGGATATGCATTCTGCCCCTCCATGGTTGCCTATCAACGGCAATATGGAAAGTGGTCGTCCGGAGATATGAACAGTGAAGATATGTACGGGCGGTTTGACCTGAAGCGCTGGCTCTGGTACGGTCACAATCGAACCGGCAAACCCGATCCGGTCTATTTTTCACAGTGGGCAAGCACAGGTGAACATGGAGGCGGGCTCACAGGCCCTGCATCTGTCGGGTTTATGCCGTTGTACTATGATCATGATCATCTTGCGAAGTTTCGAGAGACTCCCAGAACTCAATTCTATGTCAATACGCTTGATGGAATCTCTGATCACGCATATATCTGGGACAAGAAGCTGGCGAATGGTATTACCCCTGCGAATGACGCACGTTTTAAACAACCCTATCTCACACGGACTGAGAATACAAATATGCAGGCAACAAAGCCTTCTGATTGGCTCAACGGAAAACTTATACGAAAAACATCGCCGTTTATTCCCGGCAGACTCCAACTGAAAGGTCAACTGTATCAAGACACCGCCAAAATCACATCCTATTGGTTTGGCAGGGCTCAAATGGTGGTTACTCAGGCATATACACAAGCAAGTGCAAAAGCATATGGCTTCGGTCCGTACGTATTACCGCCGCACGAGAAACTCCGGTTCGCAATTGCCGAGGTGGCAGGGTACGGACCGGGTGTCGCATCGGATAGTGTCTATAAAGATTTTGGCGGAGGAACAGGAGATACGCCGGTAGAACCGGGGCCATTCTTCCATCCCATCCCAAGCTGGTCCAGTACATTGACGTATGAGTATCTCAACAAGACACCGGGATTGTCGATGGGGAGCACCTATTTGCAGAACTATCCGCTCCCTCCTTATGTGAATTCAAATGTCATTTCGATGCGTCAAGTTGCAGACCGTGCAATTCAAATGTATACGGGCGGGCCTGTCATAAAATATGATACACTTCAGTTTGAGCCCCTGAATTCTCCCCCAACAGGTGTGTATGAACCTCTCACACTCCCCTGCCCCTCTCCCGTTATTACGATCACTGGAGAAGGAGCTATCGTGTCGCGGATTACCTGGGGGCCTCAGGTGGAATCCATTACCACTTCGACGCCGGGATTCGCCAGTCTCCGCGCTCCCTTGAGTCATTATAGAGTCATGCGTGCTGTCAACCCGATCGGTCCCTGGACGGTTCTTGATAGCATGGTGAGCCGCCGCGATAGCCGGTATTTTGACGCCACGGCAAACAGGTACGTGTACAACGATCTTACCGCGCATCTGAACACGACGTATTACTATGCAGTGGTTTCCATCGATGCTTCAGGCGCTAAGGGCGGATTAACCAATGTGACACGACATGACGCGCAATCTACTGCCGTGACTAAACTGGGTAAAGTGTATGCGGCTCCGAACCCATTTATTGTGTCTTCGGGGTATTCTGACAATGCAGACAAGATTGGCATCTACGGATTACCGGCGCATGCAACGATCCATGTCTACTCCTATGGCGGTCAACTTGTTCACACGCTTGAGCATGATACGGATAAGTATTCAACTGCCTGGCTGCAAATATCACGAAACAATCAATGGATAGCTTCGGGTGTGTATTACTTCACCGTCGAAGACCGCACCACGGGTGAAAAAGCCTGGGGCAAGTTTATCATTATTCATTGACAAGGAATTGAGGACAATGAAAACAATCACGCACATTTTCTGTTTTGTGATAGCAGCTTTGTTGCTGGTCGCATTACCTGCGAGCGCGCAGAAAGTGGGCTCGACCTCCATGCAGTATCTGAGCGTCATACCGAGTGCACGCGCCGCAGCCATGGGGAATGCCTATGCCGCACTTGCCCATGGCGCCGACGGTGTCTTCTGGAATCCTGCGGGCATGGCACTCACACAAGGCCAGGAGTTTTCAACAACATACATCCGCTGGATCTTTGACGCGCGACAGTATGCACTTGCGTATGCCTTGTCGCTGGGCGACTTGGGATCGCTTGGCGTTCAGCTTCAATATGTTGATTATGGCAGTTTTGACGAGGCGATCGTAGGGTCAGGTGGTAATGACATTTTCCCGGGCCAGGAGTATCCCTACCTGACCGGAAGAACGTTCAAACCTTATAGCTACGTTGCCGGACTCAGCTATGCCACGCAGCTCACGGAACGTTTCGCCACAGGCATTACCGTCAAATACACACACGAGTCGCTCTTCGACCAAGCAGAAGTATTTGTACGAGAAGATACGGTTCGTCAGTCCAACATGAATACCTTTGGCAAAACGCTCCTGTTCGATATCGGCATACATTACAGTACGGGTTTCCATACGATTCAAATTGGCGCATCCGTTCAGAATTTCGGCCCTGATATTCAGTACGCGAGAGATAAGAGCGCGGTGCCTATGCTCTTTCGAGTCGGCATGGCAGCTGATCTCTTGGGCACGAACGGTCTTCTCATCGAGGATTCCAATAACCGGCTTGGTGTGGCCTTTGACATTTTTCAATCAAATGATTATGACCAGCAACAGCATGTTGGCATCGAGTATGAATTTGCGAATACGGTCGCTCTTCGTGCCGGATACAAGTTCAATTATGATATCGAGGGTTTCACCTGTGGGGTCGGCGTCAAACAACAACTTGGCTCTTTGGCAATATCGATTGACTACAGCTATGGGGCGATGGGGTCAACCGTGGGTGCCTTCGGCAATGTTCACCGTATTGGCGTAGGAGTTGGAATACTATGAAAACGATATGGACGCTCCTTGCCGTAACACCACTGCTCATTGGCGTGACATGTCCGTACGTCTATGCACAGGCATACAATGCGCCTTTGACAATTCAAGCGCTCAATCATACTACATCGCCATCTGCCGCATCCCGCTCGATGGGAGGACTAACGCTGTCATCTCACAATGACATCACAACGATGCTCGCAAACCCAGCCGCATTACAGACATTGGAAGGGGTACAATTGTCGGTGGGCGGACTCTGGGAATACAAAACCAACGAGCAAAGCCAGCGATGGTACTCACTCGATTGGATGTCCATGTTCGATCTGTTTATGGAAGGAAAGACCGCAGCGTTGCGCGATCCGATCATTGATACCATCAGGGTACGCAATCCGACCTACCAGGATTCCGTTCAGCGTAATGGACGCGATCCGAATTGGAGCAGGAAGGAGAACCAGTTTATCCCCTTGCGCTTGTTTGCTGCAGCACCTTTCACAATAGCCGGGATGAAATTTACGGTTGGGCTTGGTGTTGTCGAATATGCAAATGTCAACTACTATTATGCGAATAAAACTGCTTTCAATAGAAACCTCGATTATATCACCCTGCCGATTTCCACCGATCCCAACCCCGTGCGGGCCGATTGGTGGGCCGATACACGCTCACGCGAAGGGTCGATCCCTGGTTACGGCGGTGCGCTAGCGGCTACCATCGCAGAAAATGTTTCCGTCGGAGTCAGCGGCACGTACTTCTCGGGAACTGTAGAAGACCGACAGAGCAGAGAGGGGTATGGGCAACTGTACTTCTTTTCTAAGGATTTTCGGTATTCGGCCAATCCGTACAACATGACATGGCAAAGTACATCGACCGTCAGTGGTCTGGAGCTGACATTCAGCAGTGTCTATCGAACAGAGAAGGTCGTGTTCGGTGTGTCCGTCACACCGCCGACGAGCATCAATCGTGATTTTACCACAACCGGAGACAGCACGAATGGCACAACGACAGTAGTACTGCCCGTCGATACAGGAAGTGATAAATTGAGATTACCGTGGCGTGGATCGATTGGCCTTGGCATTACTCTACGATCGAATGTATTGCTTGGTGCGGAATATGAATACAAACCATATGAGTCGGCGGAATATACCGATAAGAACGGCATGGTGACAAAGCCATGGCTGGATTGCTCCAGCTTTCATTTCGGTCTGGAATATATGCCGGTTGACGTTGTTTCGGTGCGATTGGGGTATCAGACAACATCTGAGGTGTTTGAGCAGCAAGGAAATGCATTGCATGGTGATCCGGTTGCTTATTCAGTGTATTCTGCCGGTGTTGGACTTCGTGTGTTGCAGAGCATCCAGCTCAACCTCGGGTATGAATATACAGCTATGCATTATGAAGATAATTGGAACCTGAATACCAACGTGAATCGCGATATCCGAAATACACTGTTTGCCAGTATGTCATACACACTGCACTAACAGATGGACAGATTCCACTATTCACCGATTCATTCACTTTTATACGGGAGTACTATTATGAGAATTGCACAACGACTATTCTCAATCCTGTTCCTGATTGCCGTATGCGCGAGTGTCCTTTTTGCACAAGGTGCCGGGGACTATCAAACAGCGGCGTCCGGCAATTGGAATGCTGCCGCTACATGGCAGATGCATAACGGCTCTAGCTGGGTTGCTGCATCAGTTCCACCGACGTCGAGTGACAAAATGGTTTCGGTTCTTGCCGGACATACTGTAACCGTAACAGCGGATATCGCCGTTGATTCTGTTTACGTCAATAACGGAGGATCGATCATAGTTGCTTCTGGTGTTACTTTAACAATCGATTCTTCCGGCAGTCTCGCCAGCTCAACGGGGTTGGTATTACAGGGCCTCAATGCTTTGCAGGTCAGCGGAGTATTGAAAAACCAAGGCAACATCACAGGCGCTGTCGCCGACAGAAATGTTGACTTTGACCCTGGTTTGGATACGGCAGTCTTTAGATCCGGAGGTGTGTATGATCATGCAAGAAATGGCGGGACCCCTATCGTCGCCAAATGGGAAAACGGTTCAACATATCTGATCACGGGAATAAGAGGAAATTACCCGAATCGCAAATCGCAGAACTTCTACAACTTTACTTGGAATTGTCCCAATCAAACGAGAAGCGACGGCCAGGTCAATTTCTATCGTACCAGAGTACGTGGTGATATTACGATCTTAAGTAATGGAACAGTATGGGGTCATGACAGAGACATTCGTATGTGCGATAATTTTCCAGCAAGGACAGAAAGGTATAATGACACGGTATGGGTTGATGGCAATATCTATGTGAGGAAAGCCCCCGCTGGCCAGTTTTCCCGGTTGGCCATAAGCGGAGGCGGCAATACAAATATACGTGCGGTTGTTATCATCAAGGGGAACGTTGTAGTAGAGGATAGTTGCGTCTTTGGCAGAAGCAATAGTGGGACGGATATTCGAGTGGAAATAGGAGGTGATCTGATTGTATCGGGCGGGGGTATGGTCTTCAACGGCGCAGCAAACCCCTACAAGCTAAAGAATATCGTTTTCACCAAACAAGGCACGGCAGCACTTTCGCTTGCTGATGGACTGGGGGCATTCAATAGAGGTGCCACAGCCGTTGGACCTCAAAGCTGGATAGTTGCTCCCGGCTGTACGCTCGATATTGGAACAAGTAAAATTGATACCTTGGATTCGGGTTTCTTCATGATTGAAAACGGCGGTGCTGTGAAAGCAACGTACGGTGCAAATAGCGGGAAAATTGCATGTAAAGGCCAACAGTGCGTTGTAGATGCAGACCATGACTCACTAAATGGTGTCCTCACTGCAAACGGTAATTCTCTCGCCTTTGCAAACACAGTCGTAGGAACAGGGACTATTACGTATGCGGCGTCCGCAATGCAAAACGTGAGCGATCCGGCAAAAGCGATCACACGCCGATGGACAGTGACTCCTTCTGCAGGCATCACGAGCGCTGATCTCGTTCTTGCGTACTCACCCTATGATATCCCGGCTACGGCTTTCGAGAGGGAATTCGTTTCTATGAAATACGCCGGGACCGGAACCGCCTGGCAAAACAAAGGTCCTGTGGCATTTTCCATAGATCCCATTTTTGGCGACACAACATTTACCCATAGCGCTACGCTCGCCAATGTAACCGACCTCAATGGCATCTGGTCAGTAGGCGCACTTACGTTAACCGGAGTTGAATCCGAATCACCGTCGACCCTCCCGCTGGTGTTCTTTGTTGACCAGAATTATCCTAACCCGTTCAACCCGACAACGAGCATCAGATTCGGGCTTCCGACGGCGTCACACGTGACCGTGACGGTCTTTGATCTTCTGGGCCGGCAGATCGCTTCGGTGCTTTCGGGCTACAAAGAGGCCGGCATACACACTGTTGCGTTTGATGCCACTCATTTGAGTTCGGGTGTCTATGTGTACAGAGTTCAGGCAAACCATTCCGTCGATGCTAAACGAATGGTGCTCATAAGGTAGCAGACTCCAGCTTCAGGCATATGTTGACACTCATCTCGTGCCCACTCCGGTCGTGCACGTGCGCACATCGGAGTGGGCACTGTTCTTGCCGCGCTCGACTCGGCAAAACCCTTCACACGGCCGGCAGCATGCAACGGAGTGCACATGAGAACATATGCGTTTCTCCGATGGTGTGTTCGGATCTTCTTGGGCGCCGACAGATCCTCTAACGCGCCCCCGTTCGCCCTGGATATACTCTGACACAAGCGCCGAAAGTTATCACACAATAGAGGAGTGCTCTCTTGAGGCACCACATGGTCCCCTCTCTGAACCGCCTTTCATCAACATGCGCTCTCCCTCTCGCCCTGATCCTGCTTTTACTGGAAAACCAAAGCTTTGCCCAGCAACTGGCATTTCCCTCAGCCGAAGGGAGCGGCCGGTTTGCCACAGGAGGGCGTGGAGGAACCGTTTATGAGGTGACCACTCTTAGTAACAGCAGCGCGGGGTCCCTTGTGGATGCGGTGAGTCAGCCAAACCGTACGATTGTCTTCCGCGTTTCAGGCACCATTGAGTTGGGATCTGTTATCCTCCAGCCAAAAGCGAATATCACCATTGCAGGACAAACTGCGCCGGGCGATGGCATTTGCATCAAGGGACGTCTGAAGATCGGCGCTTCCAATGTCATTGTCCGCTATATCCGCGTTCGCGTCGATGCCGGAGGTGCCAATTCGTCAGGTGATGCAATCGATATCGGCGGGTCAGCCATTTCAAATATCGCCGTAGACCATGTGAGCGCCTCCTACTCGCGTGATGAAGGCATTTCCGCTACGGAGCTAGCGGACAAAGTGACCGTGCAATGGTGCATTATCAGTGAGGGGCTGACGTATGAAAGCCATAGCTTTGGATCCCTCATCCGTGGTGACTACGGAGACGAAAAGACCTACCACCACAATCTGTATGCGCACAACTGGGGCAGACTGCCACGTCCGGGTAACTATACGGCGTTCCCGACAGATACCAGCGGGCTGAATCTCGATTTTCGCAACAACGTCGTCTATAACTGGAAAGGGAGTGTCCCCGGCTACAATGACGACATAGGATCTGTGAGCAACTACAATTTCATCGGCAATGCGTATATCCCCGGACTGGAGTCGTCGGGAAATTCCATCTTCAGGGAAAGATGCACAGTGTGCACAGGCTACTATGAAAATAATTCCTTGAATGGTGTCGTCCCGACCGACCCGTGGAGTCTTGTCACCTACAGGTCGGAGTATACTGCACAACAGATCGCTGCGTATAAAGCGCGTTCACATCTGATACCAATGCAGCCGGTAATAACCACATCGCCGGAACAAGCAATAATTGATGTTCTGGCATCCGCAGGAGCCAGTATCCCTACACGCGATACGATTGATCGTCGCATTGTGCACAATGTTCTCACACGAACAGGTCATTCGATCGATTCCACCATTCATCAACCGGAAGGCGCATGGCCTGCACTCGCATCATTACTTCCTCCCGCGGATGATGACCACGATGGCATGCCGAATGATTGGGAAAACACTCGTGGTCTCAATCAGAACGATCCAGCGGACCGCAACAGCATCGGTCAGGATGGGTACACACAGCTCGAAATCTACCTGAACAGCTTGACGGGAGAGATCGTGACAGGTGTCGCTGACATCGATCCATCCCGCCCCAGCGAATGTGCTCTGCACCAGAACTATCCAAACCCCTTTAATCCGGCGACAACCATCACGTTCGCGCTGGCAGCAGACTGTCATGCATCCCTGCGAATCTACGATCTCTTAGGGAGGGAAGTCGCGGTTCTCGCGGACGGTATGAGGTCAGCCGGAATCCACAAAGAGCAGTTCAATGCCGGCGGGCTCGCCAGCGGCATCTACGTTGCCAGACTTCAAGCGGCATCATTCAACCGGACGATCAAGCTTGTCCTGACCAAATGATTCCACGCGGGTCATGACAGAAAGGATACGGGCGATGACGCGCTGCCTCACCTTGATTATCTTCGCCACCCTCGCTACGGGCTTCCCCACCAGCCTGTCGGCCTCTGAAAAACCAAGGGTGGTCGTGCTCACGGACATTGAAAACGAACCCGATGATGCCATGTCGCTGGTCCGGTTTCTCACCTACTGCAACCAGTGGGACGTGGAGGGACTGGTTGCGACCACCTCCGTGCATCAGAAAAACAAAACTGCCGCGTGGCGCATCCGGGAGATCGTAGAAGCCTACAGGCAGGTCAGGGACAATCTCGTGAAACACGAACCGGGCTATCCCACAGCTGACCAGCTTCTCTCTGTCCTCCGCGAAGGCCGGCCGGACTACGGCATGAAGGCAGTCGGCGAGGGAATGGATTCACCCGGATCGGACATCATTATCGATGTCGTGGACAGCAACGATCCGCGGCCGGTCTGGGTACTCGTGTGGGGCGGACCCAATTGCCTCGCGCAGGCGCTCTTCAAGATCCGCGCGACGCGCTCTACTAACGATGTGGAGACCTTTTCATCCAAATTGCGGGTCTATACGATCTCGGACCAGGACGACAGTGGACCATGGATCCGCAAAACATTCCCGAACCTTTTCTACATTGCCAGTCCCGGATTTCACGCCTGGGGAGGATACCACTACGCCACGTGGAGCGGGATCAGCGGGGATAACTTCCACGGCCGGTTCGTGGGCCCCGACTTTCGCATCGTGGACAATCCCTGGCTCGACCAGCAGATCCGCAGCAAGGGGCCGTTGGGAGCACAGTACCCGCAGACCAAGTTTCTGATGGAAGGCGACACGCCGACTTTTCTCATCCTCATCAACAACGGGCTCGGCGATCCCGAACACCCCGATTGGGGCAGTTGGGGTGGGCGCTACGAGTTCTACACACCGCGCTTGAGGAAGTGGTTCATCGAACCGGAAACTCGTCCGTTCTGGAGCGACACGGAGGACGAGGCCCTGGGCGTGGATGGAAAATGGCACACAGGCAATAAAGTGACGATCTGGCGCTGGCGGTTGGCCTATCAGTATGATTTCGCCGCAAGGATGGATTGGACGATTAAGCCCTACTCGGAGGCGAACCATCCCCCGGTGCCTGCGCTCAATCACCCACACACGCTGAAAACGAAGACCGGTGAGCGCGTCACTCTCAGCGCCGAAGGCTCCAGCGATCCCGATGGCGACGCGTTGTCCTACGAATGGTTCCACTACCGCGAGCCAGGCACGCTCGCCACGTCATCCAGCCGTCACCCCGGTGCGGTCAAGATTGAAGATGCAGACAAAAGCAACGCCTTCTTCACTGCACCCAAGGTGAGCAAGCCCGAGACGATGCACGTCATCCTCGCGGTCACCGACCAGGGGACGCCACCGCTCACCCGTTACCAGCGCGTGATCATCACGGTTTCCCCATAAGCACACCCGGCGGAACGTCCAGGCAGCCGACTGTGCTCGTCGGCACGATCACTGCAACCTTAGAATGCGGAGAGCATACTATTCAGCAATAACAAATTTCACATCGTAGGTCTTCAACCACTCGAAATCTTCGGGCTTGATCTTAGAATCGGTAATCAAGTAATCAATCAATGAGACAGCCCCCAGACTTGCAAACGCATTCTTCCCTATTTTCGTAGAGTCGGCCACAAGAAAGACCTCGTTGGCTGACTCGATCATGGCTCTTTTTACGCAGATGTCGCTGATTCCCGGGTATGTCAGCCCTGATTTCAGCGTGATGCCGGCTGTTGCCAGAAACAATTTGTCGACATGCAGATTCTGAAAATAGTCGGCTGCTTTTTGACCAGTCAGCGAAAGGGTTGGAGGCTTGAATTCCCCTCCAGTCACATTCACGCTTGTCCCCAGCTGCGCTCCCAAGATGAGGGCAATGTTGAGAGCATTGGTGATGACGGTCAGGTTCTGATACCCGCTGATCAGCTTGGCTATCTCGGTGGTGGTGGAACCGGAATCGAGAATGATGGTGTCTCCATCATGGATGAACTCAACGGCTTTCCGGCCAATCGCAGTCTTTTCAGCAAGGTTCTCCTGGTGCTGCAACTTGAAGTCCCGGACATTCAAATCAATATTCGTAAGATAGGCCCCCCCGTGCTCACGAATGATATGGCCGGCTTTTTCCAGGCGCTCGAGGTCTTGACGGATGGTCACTTCCGTGACCTTGAACACCCGGCTTAGATCAATGACCTTGGCATGTCCGTCTTCCCGAACCAATTCAAGTATCTTCTCGCGTCGTTGAGCAGGTAGCATAGTTGTGTCAGTCTGGTTGCTGGTACGCCCTGCCATTGGGCTGATAGAGACTATATTGTATGGAATACTTGAGTGATTTGCCAACTGTTGGAAAACCGAAGCACTACCCTTCATTCTTGTGCCTAGAGTGTTTTTCCTGCAATATGGCTACAACGGACGTGTAACAACCGGGGTTTGGGGCACAGGCAACCCTGCAAGGCTGTACACCGCATTGCGCAAGACAGTCATACCGGCATCCGTGGTGTTCGTGCCGCCATCCCGGCATAGAGCGCCGAAATTCATGCCAACAAAAATGACCCGTGTTCTTAGTGTGTCACCTTTGACGTTGTTGCCATCCCCCCCGATCACGGTGCCTTCCGGTACATCATTGAAACAAATGGTTGCATTGTGGGTTGCTTCGCGTAACCTGCGTGGTAAGGCGATGAGCGTGTTACTCTTTGACAGTTTAACATCTTTGACATATTGAAGAGTTTTCCATCGTACAGGTGATCCGTCATCCTGAGCTCCCCCTTTGAATACCACCAGCGAATCGCCGCAAAACGTCAGCCCTGTGAATAGGAA
>Ga0105107_10001703_pt1 | contig 14315 bp, 15 predicted proteins | sample PPLLaktember2015_6_FD_79335 | JGI IMG/M metagenome (GOLD analysis project Ga0105107, IMG submission 79335) | Freshwater sediment microbial communities from Prairie Pothole Lake near Jamestown, North Dakota, USA - PPLs Lake P8 Core (1) Depth... | ecosystem: Environmental > Aquatic > Freshwater >...
CCCCGCGACGCAGGAGCCGGCCGAACTTCTCCGCCATCGCCTCGCCCGAGAGGTAGGTGATGTGGCCGATCATGCGCGCGATGCGCAGGCCGCGCGTCGGCACCACGCCCTTTTCGTAGTAGTGCCCGCCGTGGAAGTCGGGATCGGTCATGATCGCCTGGCGCGCCACCTCGTTGAAGGCGATGTTCTGCGGCGAGAGCTTGGCGGCCGCCGCGATGACGAGCGCGTGGCGCACCCGCTCGGGGTAGGAAAGCGTCCACTGCAGGGCCTGCATGGCGCCGAGCGATCCCCCCATCACCGCCGCGAAGCGCTCGATGCCCAGGCGGTCGGCGAGGCGCGCCTGCGCCTCGACCCAGTCCTCCACGGTCACGACCGGGAAATCGGCCCCCCAGGCCTTGCCCGTGGCGGGATTGATCGACGCGGGCCCGGTCGAGCCGAAGCAGCTGCCGAGGTAGTTGGATCCCACGACGAAGAAGCGCCGCGTGTCGAGCGGCTTGCCCGGGCCGACCAGGTTGTCCCACCAGCCCACGTTGTCCTTCTCATTCTCATAAGTTCCGGCGACGTGATGGGAGGCATTCAAGGCGTGGCAGACGAGCACCGCGTTGGACTTCGCCTCGTTCAGCTCGCCGTAGGTCTCGTACGCGAGCTCGAACGAGGGCAGCTCGGCGCCGCTTCTCAGGCGGAGCGGCGCGTCGAAGCGCGCCTTCTGCGCGACGACGTAGGGCGGGTTGTTCTGTGGATCGTTCACGTCTCTTTAGCGGAATTTGTTGTGCGCCCGCAAGCTGACTCAAATCGGCGCGCGCCGATTATAGCTAAGCTTCCTTTGCCGCTCCGCTTTCGAGCAGGAAAGAGATCTTGTCGTCCGCAAGCCCCGCCTCGCGCAGCACCTCGCGCGTGTGCTCGCCCAGCCGAGGCGCGTGGCGCCGGTACTCCGGTGCGGAGTCGGACCACTCCGAGGGCACCGCCATCGAGCGGATGCGGCCCTCGGTGGGGTGCTCGACGATCCGGAAGAAGCCCGTCGCCGCGAGGTGCGGGTCCGCCACCACGTCGGCGAGGCTGTTCATGCGCTGCACCGGGATGTCGGCGCGCTCGAGCGCCTCGATCCACTGCGCGGTGGTGCGCAGCTTCATCTGCTCCGCGACGAAGGCATAAGCGCCGTCGTAGTTCCGGCTCCTCGCCTCCTGGGAACGGTATTTTTCGTTCTGGAACATCTCCGGCTTCCCCAGCACTTCGAAAAAGGCCTTCCACTGCTTGTCGTTGTAGATGAGCGCGCAGACGTAGCCGTCCTGGGTCGCGTACGGACGCCGGTCGGGCGCGAGCATGCGCGCGTAGCCCGCCTCGCCCTGCTGCGGGTCGAAGGTGTAGCCGCCGAGGTGCTCGCCGAGCACGATCTGCAGCAGGTGCTCGAACATCGGCACGTCGACGCGCTGCCCCTTGCCGCTCTTCTCGCGATAGTAGAGCGCCGCGCTCACCGCGCTCGCCACCTGCTGGCCCACCGAGCGGTCGGCGACGATGATCGGCGCGTAGCGCGGCTCGGCCGCGCCCTGCTTGTGCAGCAGCCAGGGGATGCCCGCCGCCCCCTGGATGAGGTCGTCGTACGCCGCCTTCGCCGCGTAGGGGCCGCGCTGGCTGTAGCCGAAGCATCCGACGTAGATCACCTTCTCATTTACCGATCGAACCTTCTCGTAAGAAAGACCCAATCGCGCCATCGCCTGGGGCCGGATGTTGTAGACGAGCACGTCGCAGCGGCGCGCGAGAGCCAGGCACGCTGCCAGCGCCTCGGGCTTCTTCAGGTCGAGCACCACCGAGCGCTTGTTGCGGTTGGCGTTGAGGAAGATGTGGCCCATGCCGGGATGGCGGAACGGCCAGGCGTAGCGCATCACATCGCCGTCGGGCGGCTCGACCTTCACCACGTCCGCGCCGAAGTCGGCGAGGATCTGCGTGGCGTAGGGGCCCATCACCACGGTGGTGAGGTCGAGGACCCGGACGCCGTGGAGCGGCCCGCTCATCGGGATGCGCTCATGCGTTCAGCTTGGCGAGCAGATCGCGCGTCTTCGCGGGATCGGTGGTGCGCAGCACGCGCTGCGCGAGGGCCTGCACCTCGCCGAGGTTCGTGCCCAGCACGCGCTCCTTGATCTGCAGGAGCTGCGAGGGGTGCATCGAGAAGTTGCGCAGGCCCAGGCCGAGCAGGAGCCGCGTGAGCTGCAGGTCGCCCGCCATCTCGCCGCACACCGCGACCGGGACGCCGCCGCGCGTGGCGGTCTGGATCGTGCCGGCCACCAGGGTGAGCACCGCCGGGTGCAGCGGGTCGTAGAGGTGCGCGACCGCGTCGTCGGTGCGGTCGATGGCGAGGGTGTACTGGATGAGGTCGTTGGTGCCGATCGACAGGAAGTCGAGGCGTCGCATGAAGATCGGCAGCGCGAGGGCCGCGGCGGGGATCTCGATCATCCCGCCCACCTCGACGCGCGCGTCGTAGGGCAGGCCGCGCTCGTCGAGCTGCTGCCTGGCCTGGCGGATGAGGGTGAGCGTCTGCTCGATCTCGTGCACGTGCGCGAGCATCGGCAGGAGGATCCGCACCTTGCCGTAGTGCGAGGCGCGCAGGATGGCGCGCAGCTGCGTGAGGAACATCTGCGGCTCGGAGAGGCAGAAGCGGATCGCGCGCAGGCCCATCGCCGGGTTCGGGATGGTGTGCCCGGTCGGGCCGCCGCTCTCGATCGCCTTGTCGGCGCCGACGTCCAGCGTGCGCAGCACCACCGGGCGGCCCTGCATCGCCTCCGCAACCTGGCGGTAGGCGGCGAACTGCTCCTCCTCGCCGGGGAGGTCGCGGCGGTTGAGGAACAGGAACTCGGTGCGGAACAGCCCCACGCCGTGCGCGCCGACCTCGAGCGCCCCGGGCGCGTCCTGCGGCAGCTCGATGTTGGCGAAGAGCTCGATCGGCGTGCCGTCCAGCGTCGTGCTGGGCGTCTTGCGCAGGCGCCTGAGGCGCTGGCGGCCGGTCTTGATCCGGGCCTGGCGCTCGCGGTACTCGGCGAGCACCACGGGGTCGGGGTTGACGATGAGCACGCCCTGCTCGCCGTCGACGATGAGGAGCTCGCCCTCGGCGACCGTCTGGCGCGCGTGGTGCAGGCCGACGATGGCCGGGATGCCGAGCGAGCGCGCCACGATCGCCGTGTGCGAGGTCACGCCGCCGACGTCGGTGACGAAACCGCCGAAGCGGTGGCGCTTGAAGAGGATCATGTCGCCGGGCGAGAGGTCGTGCGCGACCACGATCAGCTTCTCCTCCTCCTCGGCGCCGGCGGGCTCGGCGAGCGTCTTCGCGCCCGTCAGCACCTTCAGCACGCGCTCGACCGCGTGCTGCACGTCCGCCTTGCGCTCGCGCAGGTACGGGTCCTCGATCTCCTCGAAGCGCTCGACGAGGCGCTCCATCTGCTGCACCAGCGCCCACTCGGCGTTGGCGCGCCGCTCGCGGATGAGCTGGCGCGGCGCCTGCGCGATCGTCGAGTCGTTGAGGATCATGCGGTGCAGGTCGAGGAACGCCTCGAGCTCCGCGGGCGCGTCGGCGGCGATGTGCGACTTGAGGGCGACGAGCTGGTCCTGCGCGGTGGCGAGCGCCCGGTCGAGGCGCGCGACCTCGGCCTCCACCGCGTCGGGCGCGATCTCGTAGTGCGCCACCTCGAGCCTCGCGGTCGACACGAGATGCGCGTAGCCCACGGTGATGCCGCTCGAGACGGCATGGCCGTGCAGGACGAAGTTCACGCTACTCGCCTTCGCCGAAGCGCTCGGCGATGAGCCCCGTCAGCGCGGCGAGCGCCGCGTCGGCGTCGGCCCCCTCGGCTTCGATGAGCACGCGCGTGCCCTGGCCCGCGGCGAGCATCATCACGCCCATGATGCTCTTCGCGTTGACCCGGCGGCCGCTGCGCGAGAGCCATATCTCGCTCCGGAAGCCGCTCGCGAGGTGGGTGAGCTTGGCCGCCGCCCGCGCGTGCAGCCCCAGGCGGTTCACGATCTCCGCGTCGACGCTAGGCATCGCAGCAGCGGTCGGTGTTCATGTGCACCACGCCCTCGGCGCCGCCGGAAAGCGCGCGCTGGACGGCGCCAGCCAGGGAGCCGTTGCGCCCGGTGATTACGCGCAGCAGCATGGGCAGCGAGACGCCCGACACGCCCTCGACGTGCCCGTCCTCGAGCAGCCGGGAAGCCACGTTGCCCGGCGTGGCGCCGAAGATGTCGGTGAGCACGAGCACGCCGTCGCCGTCGTCGATGCCCTCGAGGAGCTCGCGCGCGCGCAGCACGAGGTCGTCGGGGTCGTCCTGCCGCCACACGCTGAGCGTCGATACCTGCGGGGGCTGCGCGCCCAGGATCTGGGCGGCGCTGTGCAGCAGCGCCGTGCCGATCTCGCCGTGCGTGACGATGAGGACGCCGATCACGCGAGCTCGCCCTCCAGCGCCTGCAGGACCCTGCCGGCGACGTCGAAGCCGGTCTGGTCCTGGATCTCGCGGAAGCCGGTCGGGCTGGTCACGTTCACCGCGGTGAGCCAGTCGCCGATCACGTCGAGCCCGACGAAGAGCAGCCCCCGCCGCGCGAGCGCCGGGCCGAGCGCCTCGGCGATCTCGCGGTGCCGCGCGCTCACCGGCTGCGCGACGCCGCGCGCGCCGGCGGCAAGGTTGCCGCGCGACTCGCCCGGGCGCGGGATGCGCGCGAGGCAATGCGGCACGAGCTTGCCGCCGATCAGGATCACCCGCTTGTCGCCGTCGACGATCTCGGGGATGAAGCGCTGCGCCATCACCGTGCGCCTGCCGCCCTGCGAGATGGTCTCGACGATGACGTTGCGGTTGGGGTCGTCGGTCCGCACGCGGAACACGTTCTCGCCGCCCATCACGTCCAGGCGCTTCACCACCACGTCACGCTCGGCATCGATGAACGCCTGCAGCGCCTCGGCCTCGCGGCTCACCAGCGTCGGAACGACGAAGCGGCCGAACTCCGCGATGGCGAGCTTCTCGTTATGGTCGCGGATGGCGTCCGGGGCGTTGAACACGCGCGCGCCCTCGCGCACCGCGGCCGAGAGGAGCCAGGTGCTCACCACGTACTCCAGGTCGAAAGGCGGGTCCTTGCGCATCAGCACCGCGCCGAAGCTGGCAAGCGTGCGCGTCGCCGATTCGTGGGCGCGGTACCAATCCTCGTCGTTGTCGGCGAGCGAGAGGCGCGTGACGGCGGCGCCGACGCGGCCCTTCAGCCAGTGCAGCGCTGGCTGCTCGCACACCCAGACCGCGTGGCCGCGCGCCTGCGCGGCGCGCATCATGGCGACGGTCGTGTCCTTGTACGCCTTGAGCGAGTCGGGCGGATCGACGACGAAGAGGAGATCGGCCAGGCTGCCTTCTCTACTTGCTCTGCGAGACCATGAACTCCACGGCGGCGCGGACCTGCGCGTCGCTCAGGGCGCTGTTGCCGCCCTTCGGCGGCATCGCGCCCTTGCCCTTCAGCACCGATTGCACGAGCGAATCCACGCCGGTCTTGATGCGCGGCGCCCAGGCCGCCTTGTCGCCGAGCCGGGGCGAGCCCGCCACCGACTGCGCGTGGCAGGCGACGCAGGTCTGGCTGTAGACGGACTTGCCGTCCACGGCCTGCGGCTTTCCGGCCGCCGCAACCTGTGCCTTGGGCGCGGGCTGCGCCGGCGCGGCGCCGGGCTGGCCGAATTCGACGCGACCGACGGGCTGGATGCGCGCGGCGACCGCCTCTGGCTTCATCGCGTTCGGGTCCGCGCCGGGGCGGCCGAGCACGAGCTGGATGATCAGCACGATGCCGACGATCGGGATGAGGAACGAGAGGACGACCACCACGGCGAGCTGCTGCGGGGTCTTGATGAACGATGAGTGTTGCTCGTGCGTGTCCACGGTGGCGTCGAGTTTTTGTAAAGGCATGAATTTTAGCCGATAATTCCGCTCGTTCCTCCAAGGCGCCCGTAGCTCAGCGGATCAGAGTATTGGCCTCCGAAGCCAAGGGTCGTGGGTTCGAATCCCGCCGGGCGCGCCACCGATCACGGAAATGAAGAAGGCCGCCCTAAGGCGGCCTTTTCTTTGTTCCCCGCGCTACTTGAAGACGGACTTGAAGAACTTCGCCGCCTCGGCCTTCGACTGCTTGTCGGCCTTGGCGTCATAGGCGAGCGGCAGGTTGAACTGCTTGCCTTTCGCGGTCGCCTCCGGGTTGGTGAAGGCGTGCACGGCGCCGGGGTAGTTGAGGTAGCGGTAGTCGACCTTGGCCGCCTCCATTTCCTTCTTGAAGGCATCCACAGAATCGGGCTTGATGAACGGATCGTCGGCGCCGTTCAGGACCAGCACTTTCGCCTTCACCTTGCCGGCCGCCGCGGGCTCGCCGCTGGGCGGCAGCCCGGCGTGGAAAGCCGCAACGCCCTTCAGGTCCTTGCCGGAGCGGGCCATGTCAAGCACCACCGAGCCGCCGAAGCAGAAGCCCATCGCGCCGATCTTCTTGGCATCCACGCTCGAATGCTTGGCGAGCTGCGCGCGCGCCGCGTCAAAGCGCGACTGCATGGCCGCCGGGTTCTTGCGCACCGCGCCCGAAAGGGCGCCCGCGTCCTTGGGGTTGTCCGCGGTCTTGGCGTCGCCGTACATGTCGGCGATGAACGCGGTGTAGCCCTGCTGCGCGAGCCTGCGCGCTTCGCCGTGCACGTGCTTGGTAATGCCCCACCACTCGTGCACCACGACGACGCCGGGACGCTTCCCCTTCTTCGCGTCGTCGTAGACGATGAAGCCTTTCATGGTGGTATCGCCGTCCTTGTAGGTGACGGGCTCTTCCTTGACGGCGGCGACGGCCGGCATCGCAATGGCGAGCGCGAGCAGGCCGGCGGCAACGGGAATGCGCATGATCGAATCTCCTCTGTCAGGCAACGCCGTGCTTCTTGAACCACGCCAGCATACGCTTCCAGCCGTCCTCCGCCGCTTCCTTGCGGTAGCTCGGCCGGTAGTCGGCGTTGAAGGCGTGCGGCATGCCCTCGTAGACGTGGATCTGCGACTTCGCGTCGTTGCCGAAAGCCTTGAGTCCGGCGCGCATGCGCTCGACGTGGTCGAGGGGAATGCCCTGGTCGGCGCCGCCGTAGAGGCCGAGCACCGGGCGGTCGACCTTGTCGGTGACGTCGAGCGGGCCGGTCGGCATCGCGGGCGGGATCGGCATGAGCGAGCCGTACCAGGCGACGCCGGCGTCGATCTTCTTCTGGTGCGCGGTGTACATCCACACCATGCGCCCGCCGCGGCAGAATCCCGTGATGCCCAGCTTGCGCGCGTTGGCGCGCGGATGTCTCTCGGCCCAGGCGACCACCGCATCGAGGTCGGCGAGCGCCTGCTGGTCCGAAAGCTTGTTCGCGCCGGCGATGACCTCCTTGATGTCGGTCATCTTCCAGAGCTCGCCGATGCGGAAGTACGGCTCGTTCGCCACCGCGAAGTAGCCCGCCTTCGCGACGCGGCGCACGACGTCCTTGATGTGCTCGTGGTTGCCCCAGATCTCGGGCACCACGATCACCACGGCGCGCTTGTCCGCGCCCTTGGGCACCGCGTAGTAGATCGGGATGTCGCCGATCTTTCCGTCGCCGCCGACCAGCCCGTCCATCGGCGTCTTGATGGCCTGCGCGAGCACGGGCTCGGCGGTCACCGCGAAGCCCGCGGCGAGCGCGGCGGCGATGAAGCCGCGCCGGTCGACCTGCACGTCGGGCAGCAGGCTGTTCAGGTGGTCGTCCCCTAAATCCGCTCGCGATTGCCGTTTCAGCATGATTCCTCCTGGGTAGGTGCCGCTATTAACGCGGCAACAAGGGCGCTTATTCCTTGACCGCGGTCAAGGGCGGGCGCTGCTTCCAGTAGCCGGTCGCCGACTCGAAAGCGTGTGCGAGCTGCAGCACGCCGAGGTCGTCGCGGTAGCGGCCCACGATCTGCAGGCCGACGGGCAGTCCCTGCGGGCTGAAGCCGCCGGGGACGGAGATCGCCGGATGCCCGGTGACGGTGATGAAGTAGCAGCTCTTCATCCAGTCGAGGTAGTTGTCGAAACGCACGCCGTTGATCTCGGCCGGCCAGGGCTCCCCCACCGGGAAGGGCAGCACCTGGCTCGTCGGCAGGCACAGGAAGTCGTAGCGCTGCATGAACTCGCGCATCCGGTGATAAAGCGCCGTGCGCAGCCCGTTCGCGCGCGCGACCCGCTCGCCGTCCAGGCCGAGGCCCAGCTCGATGTTCCAGACCACGTCCTTCTTGAGCTTGTCGCGCTGCGTGCGATAGAGCTCCCCGTAGCGCTGAACGAAGCCGACGGCGCGCAGGACGTGGAAGGGCTCCTCGGCGCTCGACAGGTCGGGCTCGGCGTCCTCGACGACGCAGCCGAGCGAGCGCAGCGCGCCGCGCGCGGCCTCGAGCGTGCGCGTCACCTGTGCCTCGACCGGCAGCCCCCCGAGGTCGCGGCTCCAGGCCACCCGCACCTTGCGGAAGTCCCTCTTGAGGGACCTCCGGAAAACGCCGCCCGCTTCCAGGATCGACGTCGGGTCACGCTCGTCCGGGCCGGCCATGGCGGAAAAAAGAAGCGCGGAATCGGCGACGGTGCGCCCGAGCGAGCCCATGACCGTCATGGTCTGCCACGCGTCGGCCGCCGGCCAGCTCGGCACGCGCCCGGCGGAGGGACGAAATCCCGCGACGTTGCAGAAGCTGCCGGGATTGCGCAGGGAGGCGCCGAGGTCCGAGCCGTCGGCGAAAGGCAGCATGCCGCAGGCGACCGCGACCGCCGCCCCGCCCGAGGAGCCGCCGCAGGTGCGGCTCGGGTCGTAGGGATTGAGCGTCGGGCCGAAGACCTCGTTGAAGGTCTGGCTGCCCGCCGCGAACTCCGGCGTGTTGGTCTTGCCGAGCGTCACCACACCCGCGGCCGCGAGGCGCTCGACGACGAGGTGGTCCTCGGACGGCACGTGCTCGCGGTAGACCGGCGAGCCGTAGGTGGTGCGAATGCCCTTGGTAGGGACCACGTCCTTGTACGCGATCGGCAGGCCCCAGAGCGGCATGATGCGCGGGTCCGGCTTCCTGCGGTCGAGCGCCTTCGCCTGCCGCAGGGCGAGCTCGGGAAGGAACGTGACGATGGCGTTGACCTTCGGGTTTACCCGCTCGATCTGCGCGATGAACGCCTTCGCCACCTCGGTCGCGGACACCTTGCGCGCGCGCAGCAGCCGCGCGAGGCGCGTCGCCGGCATGAAGACGTCGATGCTCACGGGAGCGAGCGGTACTTCTGCTCGAGCTCCCGGTAGAGCTCGTCCGCGAGGCCGGCCGAAGGCGCGAGGCGCGCGAGGATCTCCGCCATGTGCTCGTTGTCTTCGCGCCCCTCCCACATCTTGCGGTACGTGCCCGCCTTGTAGCCGTTGTCCTGCCGGAAGTGGTTGAGCACGTTCTTGGAGACGTAGTCCCGGTACAGGCGCTCCACGTCGATGCCACAGTCTTCGAGAAGAGAGGCAAAAAGAGGGAGCGAGACTCTTCGCACGGCGGAAAGCGCAGCGAGCAGCTCCAGCTTCCTGCGCAGATCCAGCCCTGATACATCGTAAACGATCCCGTCGAAGGAGATCTCGGCAGGGTCTCGCCACTCGGAGGCAATCCGCCCGGCTGCCTTGGCCTGGATTCCTTCGGTCTGCACCAGGTAATACGACAAAAGGAAGTGCCAGATGTCGACGAGCTCGATGCGCAGCTGCTCGAGGTTGGGGTCCTGCCGCTTCCACCATTTCCACCCGTAGTGCTCGAGGCCCTCGACCGCCTCGACCAGCACCGCGCGCAGGAACGCATGCCCGGCCGACGCCCACGCCGGGTCGATCTTGCGGTTCATCCGCTCCTGCAGCGCGAGCATCGCGAGCAGCATCGCTTCGGTGGGCGCCTTCATGTCACATCAGCACGATGTCGAACTGCTCCTGGGTATAGCCCGACTCCACGTGCATCGAGATCGGCTTGCCGATGAAGTCGGAGAGCATCGCGAGCGCCGGCGACTGCTCCTCGAGGAACAGATCGATCACCGGCTGCGAGGCCACCACGCGGAACTCCTTCGCCTGGAAGGCGCGCGCCTCGCGCAGGATCTCGCGCAGGATCTCGTAGCACACCGTATGCGCGGTCTTCACGGCGCCGCGGCCCGTGCAGGTGGGGCAGGGCTCGCACAGCACGTGGGCGAGCGACTCGCGCGTGCGCTTGCGCGTCATCTCCACCAGCCCGAGGGCGGTGAAGCCGTTCACGCTCATGCGCGTGCGGTCGCGCGAAAGCGCGCGCCTGAACTCCTCGAGCACCGCGGCGCGGTGCTCGGCGCTCTGCATGTCGATGAAGTCGATGACGATGATGCCCCCGAGGTTGCGCAGCCGCAGCTGCCGCGCGATCGCCTGCGCCGCCTCGAGGTTGGTCTTGAACACCGTGTCGTCGAAGCTGCGGCTGCCGACGTACCCGCCGGTGTTCACGTCGATGGTGGTCATCGCCTCGGTCTGGTCGATGACCAGCGTGCCGCCGGACTTGAGCTCGACGCGCCGCGCGAGCGCCCGCTCGATCTCGGCTTCGACGTCGTAGAGCTCGAAGAGCGGCCGCTCGCCGGTGTAGTGCTCGATGCGCGAGCGCACCTGGGGCATGTACTGCCCGGCGAAGGCGGCGAGGCTCTGCCAGGTCTCGCGCGAGTCGATCACCACGCGGCTCGTGCCGGGGTTCACCATGTCGCGCAGCACCCGCTGCGCGAGCGAGAGGTCCTGGTAGACGCGCTGCGGCGGCGCGGCGCCGAGAGATCGTTCCTTGATGACTTCCCACAGGTTGCGCAGGTAGGCGAGGTCGGCGCGCAGCTCCTCCTCGGTGGCGCTCTCGGCCAGCGTGCGCACGATGAAGCCGCCCTTCTCGTCGGGCGGCACGAGCTCCTTCAGGCGCTCGCGCAGCGCGGCGCGCCCCTCCTCGTCCTCGATGCGCTGCGAGATGCCGATGTGCGGGTGCGCCTCGGCGGAACAAGCGGGCAGGTACACGAGCAGGCGGCCGGCGATCGAGATCTGCGCGGACAGGCGCGCGCCCTTGGTGCCGATCGGGTCCTTCACCACCTGCACGAGGAGCGGCTGGCCCTCCGCGAGGATCTTCTCGATGGGCCGCGCCTGGCGCTTGTCCTCCCCGAGGTCCGCCACGTGCAGGAAGGCCGCGCGGTCCAGGCCGATGTCGACGAACGCCGACTGCATGCCCGGCAGCACCCGCGCCACCCGCCCCATGTAGACGTTGCCGACGAAGCCGCGGCTCGCCGCGCGCTCGATGAGAAGCTCCTGCACCACGCCGGAGCCGGCGACGGCCACCCGGGTCTCCTGCGGCGTGACGTTGACGAGGATCTCTTCGTCGATCACGTCCGAGCCTCAGCGGCGCAGCGGCAGCTTGTCGAGGAGCAGGCTCGTCTCGTAGAGCGGTAGTCCCATCACGCCGGAGTAGCTGCCGCGCAGCTCGACCACGAAGCGAGCCGCGCGGCCCTGGATCGCGTAGGCGCCGGCCTTGTCGTCGCACTCGCCGGTCGCGACGTACTGGCGGATGTCCTCCTCCGACAGCGCCTTCAGGCGCACTTCCGAGCGCGATACGGCGGTTTCGATCCAGTCGCCGTGCTTGAGCGCGGCGGCGGTGAGCACCTCGTGCGTGCGGCCCGAGAGCGCGGCGAGCATGGCCGCGGCGTCCTCGCGGCCGGCGGGCTTGCCGAAGATGCGCGCTTCGAGGGCCACGGTCGTGTCCGCCGCGAGCACCGGCGCCTGCGGCAGGTTGCGCTGGAGCAGGCGACGCCAGCCCGCCTCGGCCTTGGCGCGCGCCACGCGCTCGACGTAGGCCGCGGGGTCCTCGCCCGCCACGGGCGCCTCGTCCACCTCGTCGGGCTCGCCCGGGCGCGAGCGGAACAGCAACAGGTGGTAGCGCACGCCGATCTGCGAGAGCAGCTCGCGCCGCCGCGGGCTGCGCGAGGCGAGGTAGATGCCGCGCTCGATGGGGCTGATCATCAAAAAACTATACCCGATGGTACGGGTGGCCGCTTAGCAGCGTCGCGGCGCGGTAGATCTGCTCGAGCAGCACTACCTGTGCGAGCGCGTGCGGCAGCGTGAGCGACGAGAGGCGCAGCAGCAGGGCTGCCTCCTTCTTGATCGCCTCGTCCAGCCCGTCCGCGCCGCCGATGAGAAAGACGGTCTCCTGCAGGAGGAGCTTGCTGAACCCGCGGGTATCGAGGTCGCGGCCGCGCTCGTCGAGCGCCACCAGGCGGGCTTTCCTTGGAATTGCATTCTTCAGCTTGGCCGCCTTCGTCGTGATTCGAGAGACTTCATAGCCGCGCGGCATGCGCGTTGCGTACTCGGCGCAGGCCTGCTCGGCCCACGCGGGCAGCCTAGCGTCGAGGGCGACGACGTGGAGCCTTGGCACGCGAGGTCTTCTGCGCGTTCGTCTTCAGGCGGACGGGCTTGCCGCCCCAGACTTCCTCGAGGTTGTAGAAGTCCCGCACCGTGGGGTGCATGATGTGCACCACCACGTCGCCGAGGTCGACCAGCACCCACTCGCCGCTCGCTGCGCCCTCCACGCCGAAGACGCGCGAGCCGCTTTCGCGCACCTTATCCTGGACGTGGTCGGCGAGCGCGCGCACCTGCCGGTTGGACTCGCCGCTCGCGATCACCACCCGCTCGAACATCGAGGGCATGCGCGCGGTGTTGAACACCACGATGTCGCGGCCTTTCACGTCCTCCAGGGCGTCGACCACAAGGCGCTGCTTCTTGCGGATGTCCATCAGCGGTAGAGCCCGTGCGCGCCGATATAGTTCGCGACCGCCGCGGGCACCAGGCCCGAGATATCCTCGCCGCGCGCCGCGCGCGCGCGGATGTCGCTCGCGGAGATCGGCGTGGGGTCGAAGGGAATGCTTTTCACGTTGTCATCCTGCAGGGAAAACCCCGGGCGCGCGAAAACGGCGATGCGCACGAGGCGCCGGACTTCGGCCGGACGGTGCCAGGTGTCGAGCTTCGCGTACTGGTCGGCGCCCATCAGCAGCCACAGCGGCGTGTCGCCGTTCTCGAGCTTGAGCTCGTGGAGCGTATCTACCGTGTAGCCCGAGGCGCCGGGGGCGAGCTCGCGCGGGTCGATCTCCGCGTGTTCCTCGCCTTCGAGCGCGAGGCGCAGCATCTCGAGCCGGTGATGCGCGCCGGCCACGGCGGGATTGCGGTAGCGCGTGGTGCCGGTCGGGATCCAGAGGACCTTCTCGAGGTCGAGGTGCGCGCGCGCCGCGCGCCCCATGGCGAGGTGCGCGTTGTGCACCGGGTCGAAGGTGCCGCCCAGAATTCCGAGGCTCAGGCTCGAATCTCGCCGTGCCCCAGGACCACGTACTTCTGCGTGGTCAGGCCCTCGAGGCCGACCGGCCCGCGCGCGTGGAGCTTGTCGGTCGAGATGCCGATCTCGGCCCCGAGGCCGTACTCGTAGCCGTCGGCGAACCGGGTCGAGGCGTTCCACATCACCGAGCTCGAGTCCACCTCGCGCAGGAAGCGCTCGGCGCGCAGGCGGTCCTGCGCGACGATCGCGTCGGTGTGCTGCGAGCCGTACTTCGCGATGTGCTCGATGGCCGCGTCGAGCCCTGGAACGACGCGGATCGACACCACCGGGGCGAGCCACTCGGTGTAGTAGTCCTTCTCCGTGGCCGGCTTGGCGCCGGGGATCAGCTTGCGGGCCGCCGGATCGGCGCGCATCTCGACGTTCTTCTCCTGGAAAATCTTTCCGATGCGGGGAAGAACCTTCTCGGCTATCCCTTCGGCCACCAGAAGCGTTTCCATCGTGTTGCACGTGCCGTAGCGCTGCGTCTTGGCGTTGTCGGCGATGCGCACCGCCATCTCGGGGGCGGCGGTGTCGTCGACGTAGACGTGGCACACGCCGTCCAGGTGCTTGATCATCGGGATGCGGGACTCGCGCGCCAGGCGCTCGATGAGCGACTTGCCGCCGCGCGGCACAAGGATGTCGACGTACTCGGTCATGGTGATGAGCTCGCCCACGGCGGCGCGGTCGGCGGTGTCGACGAGCTGCACCGCCGCGAGCGGCAGCCCGGCCTGCGCGAGCCCCGCTCGCACGCACTGCGCGATCGCGCGGTTGGACTCCAGCGCCTCGGAGCCGCCCCGCAGGATGCAGGCGTTGCCCGACTTCACGCACAGCGCCGCCGCGTCCGCGGTCACGTTCGGGCGCGACTCGTAGATGATGGCCACGACGCCGATCGGCACGCGCATCTTCGCCACCTCGATGCCGGTGGGCCGGCGCACCCGCTCGGAGACCGCGCCGACGGGGTCGGCGAGCGACGCGACCTGCTCG
>Ga0105107_10001704_pt1 | contig 14308 bp, 11 predicted proteins | sample PPLLaktember2015_6_FD_79335 | JGI IMG/M metagenome (GOLD analysis project Ga0105107, IMG submission 79335) | Freshwater sediment microbial communities from Prairie Pothole Lake near Jamestown, North Dakota, USA - PPLs Lake P8 Core (1) Depth... | ecosystem: Environmental > Aquatic > Freshwater >...
CGGACGGGGCGGGGTATCAGCATGATGGCCGCACGGATACCGCATTCGGCGGGCGAGCTCCAGACGGTTCTCGAAGTCCCAGGTCATGGTCGTGTGAATGAGCCTATCCTTCTCAATAACGGAGGTCTGTGGTAGTCGGCAAAGGCGGGACTCCGCCGATTCAGCCCGCCCGCATGCGCTGCGCCATTCAACGCCGGACGATTCCCTGGCCCGGTCCAGCGCTTGCGCCTTAGCATCGAGAGCGCGAATGCGACTGTCCGAATTCATTCGGAAAGAGATGGACGCGATTCTGGTGGAGTGGGAGGCGTTTGCCGCGACGCAACTGCCTGCGGCGACGCATATGAGTCCGCTGGCTCTACGAGACCACGCGCAGCAGATACTAGAGGCCGTGGCGAGGGACATAACGATAGCCCAGACCAGGGAAGCTCAAGCCGCGAAATCGATGGGTCGGGCGCCCAAGCTGCTTCTCGCCGCGGAGACCGCTGCCCAGACGCACGCGTTGCTGCGGGCGCATAGCGGCTTCGACATCAATCAGCTGGCCGCCGAGTACCGCGCACTTCGCGCGAGCGTCCTGCGCCTGTGGATCGACGCCTGCGTCGCCGAGTTGCCTGATCTGGACGACATGGTCCGGTTCAACGAGGCCATCGACCAGGCGCTTGCGGAATCAATCGGCTTCTTCAGCGCACAGGTCGACGAGGCCCGCAATCTGTTACTCGGAATGCTGGGGCACGACATGCGGAGTCCACTCCAGACGATTCAGGTGACCGCGACGTACCTGGCGGCGCTCAACGCGGGTGAAAAAGTGTCGGAAGCCGCTTCCCGACTCATTAATAGCGGCGCTCGAATGAAGGCCCTGCTGGACGACCTAGTCGAATTCAATCGGACCAAGCTGGGGCTTGGCATCCATGTCGTGCCGACCGAAGTCGACGTGCGAAACGTGTTTACCGACGAACTGGCGCAGTTGCGAGCTGTCTATCCGCAGCACCGGGTGGAGCTAGACGTGAGCGGAGATCCGGTGGGGTGCTGGGACGCCGTGCGGTTGCAGCAGTTGCTCGGCAACCTGGTCGTCAACGCCATCAAGTACGGAGCCTCGGATGAGCCCGTCCGGGTAGCAGTGAAGGGCGAGGAAGACGTCCTTCGCTTCGAAGTCAGGAATTCCGGGGCTGCGATCGATCCGCGGTTGTTGGCGCAGATGTTCGAGCCCTTGAAGCGCGGCTGGGAGCCCGGGGGAGTTCAGGACGAACACGGCAGTCTGGGGCTCGGGCTCTACATTGCGCGCGAGATTGCCAAGGCGCATGGTGGTGAGATCGAAGCGCGGTCCGACAAGACGGAGACGGTGTTCGCGGTGACCCTGCCTCGCCGCCCTGCAGCCTCCTGATCCGAAGCGAGGTAGTGATCGGCTCGTACTGCCTGCCCTGAGCGGGTGACCTGCAAATGGGCAAGACAGCATTGGCAGTTTCAGGCGCGGACCAGAATGCTGGACGTCCGCTTCGGGTCGAGTGAACGACGTGTGCATGGTCTCCTTGGGGTGGCGATGTCGGCATTGATTCCAACGCTACCCAGGTGGCGTACTTCCCGCGCCGCATCCGCCTCGGCCACCGTGACGTCAATGGAGTTCGCGTGCACGTCCAACCCAACATGAAGCGCGCTAGACCTCCTCATGGACTGCCTCCTCTCGGTTGTCCACACCATGCCAACCTTGTGGCTCTGCGTGCCGCTGCACGCAACCCACGTTAGCAGGGAGGCAGGCCGCCTCACCGGTCAAGCCATTCTGTTTAGCTGATGCGACACGCGACACTCTCTCGTAGTCGGTAAGAACTGCGAAGCTCGGTAAGTCTTACCGGGGACGCGTCGCCGCACGATGGAGTGCGGCGACGCGGCTTAGCTATCGTGCCCTACCCAGCCGGAAGTCGTTGACGACCGCGAGGCCGCCGACGACGAGCCAGATGATGAAGTGCACGTTCGCAGGTGCTGGGAGTTAGCGGTAGATCTGTTCGCCACGATGGGTCTTCCACGTGGTCTCGAAATGCTCCGCGTCTTCCTCCGACCGCGGCGTCACGCCCATCAGAATCCCACCTTCCTTGATGCCGGACTCGTAGTGCTTGACCCGCTCCTCGGGGATGCCCCAGCCGACCAGCGCGCCGACCAGCGTACCGGCCGCGCCACCCGCGCCTGCGCCCGCGACTGCCGCCGCGATCGGGCCTGCGATCACCAGCCCGAGGCCCGGGATCGCGATCGAGGTGCCGACCGCCGCAATCGCACCGGCAATAGCGCCGAGCGTGCCACCAATCGTGCCGCCGACTCCCGCGCCTTTCGCGGCCTTCGTGCCGAGCTCGGTCTCGGCCGGCCCGGAATCGGAGAAGTAGCGCTTCCGGGTCTCGTCGGACATGACGAGGTTGACATCGTCGCTCGAGTAGCCTCGGGCGGCGACGGACCGGTACGCTTGCTCGGCGCTGTCGCGGTCCTTGAAGAGACCGGTCACCATGCGTTTGTTAGTGGATGCAGCCATTACATAACCTCCGTTTGATGGGTAAAAGGAGCGAAGCGAGTCGCAAGGGACGTGCCCGAGCCTCGCGTCGTCGCCTACTCGACGATCCGCTGAAAGTGGTTCCCCGACTGCACAGCCGCGCCGCGAGAAGAAGCAAGGAACCGCTCGAGCGGATGCGCGCGTCCCACTGATGCCCGACGATGCGGCCCGGATCGAGCTCCTGACCCGCTTGTAGAGACCTCCCAGTTACGGGGAGGGCGCGCTTTCCGCCGGTTCTATTTCTCGGTGCGCGAGCCTTCTCGCGGGCCGGCTCATCGTCAGCGCGGGCACCCGAGGGGGCGGGCATGTCGCTTGCGGCGTCCCCTCCGTGCGTGGTGGCTCCTCATCGATCGGGACGCGAAGTACTCGGGCGACTGGCGTAAGTTCATTGAAGAGCAGGGCGTGGAGGTGAACGCGTGGAGCTCTCAGTTGGGCTCCTTGATGTCTCCTTCGGCCCGCAGCCACTGCACGGCGGTGCGGAAGGCCTCGAGCGTCAGCGCGACTTCGCGCGGCCCGTGCGTCGCGGACACGACGCCCCCCGGTCCACCCATGATGTCGACGCCGTTTGCGAGCATGGCGAGGCGGAGTCGATTGATGAGGTTCGCGTCGCGCGCACCCTTGATGCCCCTGAAGCCGAGCTTCAGCGGATCGAAGGTCGCCGCATCGATCGCGATGCGGCTCGGGTTCGGGAAGATGACGAACGTAGAGGCCTCGCCATAGATTCCCCAGGGCACCTGATCCTCGATGAGGATCTTTCGCATCCCGTTGCGGATCGACTCCGCCGTCGCCTCGGCCTGGGCGCAAGCCTCGGTGGTCTCGACGAGCTGCAGGGTGGCGACCGCGGCGGCGGCGCACAGCGGGTTGGCGTTGAAGGTGCCCTGGTGACCGATCTTCTCGCGCCGAGCGGCCTTTGCGGCCGCCGCATCGAGTTGGTCCATGACGTCCCGGCGCCCTGCGACCGCGCCACCAGGCAGCCCGCCGGCGAGGATCTTGGCGAGTACGCAGAGGTCCGGGGTGATCCCATAGCGGGATTGCGCGCCGCCACGCGACCAGCGAAAGCCGGTGATCACCTCATCCATAATGAGCAGGACACCGCGGCGCCTCGTCGCCTCACGCAGGGCGGCGACGAAGCCGGGCGGCACGGGCACCTGCCCCCACGACGCGCCGGACGGCTCGAGGATGACCGCAGCGATGTCGTCGCGCGTCTCGATGGCCTCGACGGCGGGGGCGACATCGTCCGCCGGCAGGACAATCGACTGCTCGAGGAGCGACGGCGGAATTCCGGCCGGCACCGACCCGTCGAAATGCGACATCGCGCCGGGCGCGACCTGGTCGTGCCAACCGTGGAAATGCCCAACGAAACGCAAGACCTTCGGCTTCCCTGTATAGGCGCGCGCGAGCCGCAGCGCGAGCTGTGAGGCCTCCGTTCCCGAGGCAGTGAAGCGCACGCGCTCGGCACAGGGAATCAGCCGCTGCACGAGCTCGGCCCAGCGCACTTCCAGCTCGTGCGAGGCGCCCCAATGCGTGCCGAGCGTGACCTGCCGCTGGACGGCCTCGACCACGGCCGGATGCGAGTGCCCGAGCAGCAGCGCGCCGTGGCCGCCGAAAAAGTCCACGTACTCGTTGCCGTCGACATCCCATTTGCGGGGACCCGCTGCACGGGCGGCGTAGATCGGGTAGGGCAGCGTCGTGCGCGAGTCGTGTGTCAGGCCCGCGGGAATCACTTGGCACGCTTCCTGGTAGAGCTGCGCCGAACGCTTGGTCCGTGCGCGGTATTGAGCCTCGACGATCGAGAGCCGTTGGGTGGTGACGGACATGGATTCGCGTTCCTCAGTTATTGCCGAGAACCTCGGGGTTGATTACGACCTCGCGATCGAGTCGCCCGTCGAGGCCGGCGAGCGCGTTCAGCGCCGTGGCGACGGCCATCCGGTCGAAGGCGGTGCGGACGTAGGCGGCGGTATGCGGGGTCAGCATGACGTTGTCGAGGGCAAGCAGCGGATGGTCCGGACGCGGCGGCTCGGTCTCGAGAACGTCGAGACCCGCCCCGGCGATGCGGCGCTCGTGCAGTGCCGCGACGAGCGCTGGCTCGTCGATGATCGGGCCGCGCGCGACGTTCACGACGAACGCCGTGGGCTTCATCGCCGCGAATGCCGGGGCGCCGATCAGGCCGCGCGTCGCCGGCGCGAGCGCGCAGGCGACCACGACGAAGTCGGCCTGCCGCAGGCCGCTCTCGAGCGTCTCGGCACGCGCGTAGCCCTCGCGTGCCGGGACCTCGGCCGGGACATTGGGATCGACCACCACGATGCGCATGGCGAACGCGGCGGCCCGCTGGGCGACCTGGCGCCCGATCCGGCCATAGCCGACGATGAGACAGGTCAGATCGCGGAGCTCGATCGCGCCGAAGGCGCGCGGCCACGCCCCGGTCCGCACGGCGCGATCGAGCGCCGGCCCGCGCTTGGCGAGCGCGAGCATCAGGTAGAGCGCGTGCTCGGCGACCGTCGCGGCGTTCGCACTGCCGGCGGTGGCAAGCGGGATGCGCCGGCGCGTCAGCGCTGGCACGTCGAAGTTGTCGTACCCGGCGCCCATGCGGCAGGCGACCCGCAACCGGGAGGCGCACTCGATCAGGTCCGCGCTGAGCGAGGGCGCCTCCATCACCATCACGACCCCGTCGGCGGTAGGGAGCGCCTTGCGAAGCGCCGCCGCCGTCGGCGCGGGCAGGACCCGGACGACGAGGTCAGCGCGGGCGGCGAGGACGCCCATTCCCGGCTCGGGCAGCGCCTCGGTGAGGACGAGAGTCGCGGACATGGATGCCTCGGGCAGTCGGAACGGGGCCATTCTGCAGTATCGCCGCCTCCCCGGGGCCCGCCGGCCGGCACTTGCCCCTTACGCGCCAATGGTGGACCATCCTCGCGGAGGTGTCGTGTCGCGAGGGGAACGGCCGTCATCGCGGCGTTCGGCGAGCCGACTCAAAGCCCAAGGAGGAGACCATGTTGCTCCGTTCGTCCGCTGGAATCGTGCTCGCGCTGTCGGTTGCGTTCGGTGCTGCGGCGCAGGTCCTGCCGAAAAATCAGTTCAAGGTCATCGGGCTCAACAGCCCGACGGTCGCCTCGATCGTGGACGAGCTGCCCTTCTGGCGCGAGACGCTGCCGAAGGCCTCCAACGGCGCCATTACCGCCGATGTCACGCCGCTCGACCAGATGGGGATCGACGACAAGACGATGCTGCGCCTGCTGCGGCTCGGGGTCATGGACTTCGCGGGCATGGACATCTCCAAAATGGCCGGGGACGACCCGCGCTTCGAGGGCTGCGATCTTGCCGGCATCACGCTGGATGCCGACAAGGCCCGCGCGGGGTGCAACGCCTACCGTGAGGTCATCGACCGCCAGATGCAGAAGAACTGGAACGCCAAGTTGCTCGCGTTCGGCGGCAACCCGCCACAGGTGTTTTGGTGCCGCGGGATGCTCGGCGGCCTCGCCGATCTCAAGGGCAAGAAGGTGCGCGTGTTCAACAATACGATGCGCGATTTCCTCGGCGGCGTCGGCGCGACCGCGGTGAGCATGGCCTTCGCCGAGGTGGTGCCGGCCCTCAACAACGGCGTGGTGGACTGCGGCGTCACCGGCAGCCTGTCGGGCAACACGGCCGGCTGGCCGGAAGTCACCAAGTCGCTCTATCCGATGTCGCTCGGCTGGAGCATCAACGTCATGGCGATCAACCTGAACACCTGGAAGCGGCTCGAGCCGAAGACCCAGGAGTTCCTGCTCGCGCAGGTCAAGGCCTACGAGGACAAGATGTGGCAGACGCTGAAGAAGGCGACGGAGGAAGCGGACAACTGCAACACCGGCAAGCAGCCGTGCACCATGGGCAAGCTCGCCAACATCACCATTGTGCCGGTGAAGCCGGCCGAGGCCCAGCAGCACAAGACGCTGGTCGAAGGCGCGGTTCTCGCCGGCTGGGCGAAGCGCTGCGGGCGTGAATGCGCGATAGAGTGGAACAACACGGTCGGCAAGACCCTCGGGCTCGCGGCACCGACCAACTGAGCTGAGCGCATGTAGCCCGCCGCGGGGCCCCTCGAGAGGGTCGGGCAGGCCCGGGCGCCGATTCGCGCGCGAGGCCGCGGCGCGCGTCCCTTCGGGGTTCTGCGGCGCCAAGAGGAGGGCCGGTTGGACGCGTTGATGCACGGCGTGCGGCGCCTGACGCGCTGGGGTCTGTGGCTCGGCGGGGCGCTGGTGCTCGCGGCGGCGATCCTGATCGGCATCGATGTCGTCCTGCGCAAGTTCTTCGCACGGTCAATCGGCGGCGCGGACGAGCTCGCCGGCTACGCGCTCGCGATCGGCACTGCCTGGGCGCTCGGCGCTGCGCTGCTCGATCGCGCGCACATCCGCATCGATTCCCTCTACGTCCTTTTACCCGCGCGGCTGCGCCTGGTCCTCGATTTCGCCGGCCTGATCCTGTTCGTCGGGTTCTTCGGCCTGATCGCGCGGCACGCGTGGAAAGTGATCGAGCAGTCCTGGAGCGCGGGCTCGCGCAGCCAGTCGGCGCTGCAGACCCCCACCGTGATCCCCCAGGCGATCTGGTTTGTCGGGCTGGTGCTGTTTGTAGTGGTCGGGATCGTGCTTTTCGTCTACGCGCTGCGCCTGGCAGCGCGCGGGGAAACGAGCGCAGTGGCGGCGGCCATCGGCACACGCTCGGCCCAAGAGGACGTCGAAGCCGAAATCGCGCGCCTCAAAGAGCGCCAGTCGCGCGGATAGGGCGAGTCCCGAATGCTGCTCTGGGCGCTCGCCATCCTCATCGGGGTGCTCGCTCTCGCCGTGCCGGTGGCGGCAGGACTGGGCGTGCTCGGCCTCGCGCTCGCGGAGCTCTATTCCAAGCTGCCGCTCACGCTCGCCATCGGCGAGATGAGCTGGGCGACGTCGAACAACTTCCTGCTGGTCGCGATTCCCTTCTTCGTCCTGCTCGGGGAGGTGCTGCTGCGCTCCGGCATTGCCGAGCGGATGTACAACGCACTCGTGCTGTGGATGCCCTGGCTACCCGGCGGGCTGATGCACTCGAACATCGTCGCCTGCGCGATGTTCGCCGCCACGTCGGGCTCGAGCGTGGCGACGGCCGCCACGATCGGCACTGTGGCGATGGGCGAGATCCGCAAGCACGGCTACTCGGAGCGCCTCTTCCTCGGCACGATCGCCGCCGGCGGCACGCTCGGGATCCTGATCCCCCCGTCGATCAACCTGATCGTGTACGGCGTGCTGACCGACTCGTCGATCCCGAAGCTCTATCTGGCCGGGATCTTCCCGGGGCTGGTGCTCGCCGGCCTGTTCATGTTGACCGTGCTTGTCTTCTGCATCGCGCGCCCGGCGCTCGGCGGACGCCGGACCACGGCGAGCTGGGAGATGCGGGTGCGGGCGCTGCCCGACCTCATCCCGCCGGCCGTGATCTTCATCGCCGTCATCGGCTCGATCTACGCGGGGTGGGCCACCGCCACGGAATCGGCCGCGCTCGGCGTGCTCGCGGCCGTTGCGGTTGCCGCCTGGCATCGCCAGCTGAGCGTGCGCATGCTGCTCGCCGCCTTCGAGGGCACGATGCGCACCACCGCCATGATCATGGCGATCCTGATCGCCGCCTACTTCCTTAACTTCGTGATCACCTCGATCGGCCTCACCGCGCAGGTCAACGGGTTCATCATCGGTCTCGGGCTCACTTCGACCCAGCTCCTCGTCGCCGTGATCGTGTTCTACCTGGTTCTCGGCATGTTCATGGAGACGCTGTCGATGATGGTCGCCACGGTGCCGATCATCGCGCCGATCATGTTCAAGGCCGGTTTCGACCCGATCTGGTTCGGCGTGCTGATCGTGATCCTGATGGAGACGGCGATGATCACGCCGCCGGTCGGCATCAACCTCTACGTGGTGCAGGGCCTGCGCTCGCGCGGCAGGATCGACGACGTGATCATCGGCGCGGCGCCGTTCGTCGTGACGATGCTCCTGATGATCGTGGTGCTCTCGGTGTGGCCGGCGGTTGCGCTCTGGCTGCCGCAGGCCGCGGCGAGCTGAGCGGGGAGTGTCTCAGTGCAGGGGGTCACACCCTCGCGCGCGTCCGACAAGTGACCACCGGCGCTGCCGTCCGCAGCGCTTTTCCGTCTAGCCGAGCTCGATCACGATGTTTCCGCCGGTGTCGAGGCTCGCCTTCGCGCCCGGCGGAATGACGCAGGTCGCGTCGTACTCCTCGATGATGAGCGGTCCGACGCGCGCCAGGGCGAGGTCGGAGCGCCGGAGGATCGGGGTCTCGACCCAACCGTGCGGTGTGCCGAACCAGGCCGGACGCGGGGGCGGCGGCTCGGGCTCGGCGCGGCTCGGGCGCACGCGCTCGGGCACGCCCGCACCTTCGCGCACGCCCTGACCGACGACCTGGATCGACACCAGCTCCACCGGCTCGTCGGGACCGGCGCGATGGCCGTAGGTCTTTTCATGCTCCTCGCCGAACGCGGCCTCGAGATACGCGAGCATCTTGGCGTCGAGTCGCCCCTCGGGCACCGGCACCGGCAGCTCGTAGCTCTGACCCTGGTAATGCAGCGCCGCTGCGCGGCGCAGCCGCGCCCGCGCGCCGCTGAAGCCCTCGATCGCTAACTGGGTCATCGCCTGATCGGCCAGTGCATCCCAGGCGCGCTCGATCCCCGCCAGCTCGGCCTGGCGCAGGAGGCGCCGGAACGTGCGCGAGTAGTGGTGCTCGACGTCGGCATAGAGCAGCCCAAACGACGAGAAGAGGCCGGCGGAGGGAGGCACCACCACCCGGCTCATGCCGAGGGCGCCCGCCATCCCGCACGCGAACAGCGGGCCGTTGCCGCCGAACGCGAAGAGGGCGAATTCGCGCGGATCGCGTCCCCGTTCGGTCGAAACCGCCTTGATCGCGCGGATCATGTTCGACGCCGCGATCTGGTGCGCGCCGTATGCCGCCTGCTCGGGCGACATCCCGAGCGGCCGGGCGATCGTCTCGGTGAAGACGCGCCGCGCCTTCTCCGCGTTCAGCTTCAGCGCGCCGCCCACCAGATGCCTGGGATTGATGTAACCGAGCAGGACATTCGCGTCGGTAACGGTTGCCACCGTCCCGCCCGTGTCGTAGCAGACCGGGCCGGGCGACGCGCCCGCGCTCTCGGGACCGATCTGCAACGCGCCGCCGCCGTCGATCCATACCAGCGACCCGCCGCCCGCGCCCACTTCGGCAAGGTCGATCGCCGGCACCTTCAGGGTGTAGCCCGCGCCCGTGAGCAGCCGGGAGCCGACCATGATGCCGGCGCCCACCGAGTACTCGGCGGCGCGCGTCACCGCACCGTCTTCGACGATCGCGGCCTTTGCCGTCGTGCCGCCCATGTCGAAGGTGATGATCTTTGGCAGCGCCTTCGCGCGCGCGAGCGCCTGTGCGCCCACCACGCCGCCCGCCGGACCGGACTCGATGATGTTCATCGGCCGTTCCATGGCGGCGCCATCGGTGCTCAGGCCGCCGTTCGACTGCATAAGCAGCACACGTGCCGGGATGCCCGTCTCGTCGAGGCCGCGGCGCAGCGCACGCAGGTAGCGAGCGACGACGGGCATGACGTACGCGTTCACCACCGTTGTCGAGGTGCGCTCGTACTCCTTGATCTCGGGCAGCACCTCGCAGGAGATGCTGAGCGGAAGGTTGGGCGCCTTCGCGAGAAGGATCGCCTTCAGCGCGAGCTCGTGCGCCGGGTTGGTGAAGGAGTTGAGCAGGCAGACGGCAATCGTCTCGACCTTCTCGGCGAGCAGCGCATCGACGGCCCGCTCGGCGTCGTGCGGGTCGAGCGCTCGCTCGACCCGGCCTTGGGCATCGATGCGCTCGTCGACGACCTGACGCAGATACCGCTCGACCAGCGGCGCCGGCTTCGTCCAGCCGATGTCGTAGAGCCGCGGCATTCGCAGGGTCCGGATCTCCAGGATGTCGCGAAATCCCTTCGAGGTGATGAGGCCGACGCGCGCGCCCTTGTGCTCGAGGATCGCATTCGAGGCGACCGTCGTGCCGTGACGGATCTCCTCGATCGCCTTCCCGTCGAGGCCGGTTTCCCGGAACAGCTCCGCGAGCCCCTCGACGATCGCCTCGGCATAGTTCGCGACGCTCGAGCCGACCTTCTTCGTGTGGATCGTGCCGTCCGAGCCGAGCAGCACGATGTCGGTGAATGTTCCGCCGACGTCGACGCCGACCCGATAGGTGATCATCGGCTCACTCTGCCGCGCCGGGCGATGGGATCGGGTCGTGCCACTGTACCTTCGGCACCTCCCGCCAGCCGCGGGTCGTGCGAATCTCCTCGCGGCGCCGCTTCGTCGCCGCCTCGTCCACGACCCACCGCTTCACGTCGACCACGACGCCGTAGTCGAACGCGGCCTTTTCGGGGGAGAGCAGCTCGTTGCGCACGTCTTTCAGCACGGCGGCCGGATCGCGATCCAGCGGATCGCCCCAGCCGCCTGCGCCGGCGAGCACGTGTCGGAACACATCGCCGCGCTTGATGTTCATCGTCAGCTTGCCGGGCAGCGTGCGATTTTCCCCGTCGGGATTGAGATAGTTCTCCGACGGCCGGCCGGGGCTACCACCGTACAGACCGAAAGGCCGGTGGTCGCGGCGATCGGAGCGTACCTGCAGCACGCCCTCGGCTTCGTTGAACCGGTAGTCGCGCCTGAACGGGACACCGCCGCGGTACTTGCCCGCGCCCGCCTTGTCGGGCACGAACTCGTAGGTGAGGAGCGAGATCGGGTGCTCGGCCTCGGTCACCTCGATCGAGTGCGAGGCCATGTTGGCGAACATGTGCGAGTTGCCGTCGAGCCCGTCGGCCCACGGCCGCGCGCCCCAGGCACCGCAGGTGAAGTCCACGTAGACGAACGGCCGGCGATCGGCGTAATAGCCGCCGATCGAGATCCCGGTGTTGCCGCCGTCGCCTGCCGCTTTCACCCTGTCGGGCAGCATCATTGCGAGCGCGCCGAAGATGCAGTCGGTCATGCGAAACCCGGTGAGGCCGCGCGCTGCGCACGCGGCCGGAAGGACGCCGTTGCCGACCGTGCCCGGCGGGCAGATCACCTCGATCGCGCGGAACACGCCCTCGTTGTTCGGGATGCCGGGCGGCAGCACCGAGCGCACGCCGGTGTAGGAGGCGGCCTTCGTGAACGAGAGCGTGTTGTTGATCGCGCCCTTCACCTGGGGATGGGTGCCGGTCCAGTCAACCACCATGTGGCCGCCGCGCTTGCGTATGGTGACGAACAGCCGGATCGGCTTGCCGTAGTCGATGCCGTCGTCGTCGATCCAGTCCTCGAAGCTCCATTCGCCCTCCGGCAGCTTTTCGAGCGCAGCGCGCGTCAGGCGCTCGGCGTAGTCAATTGTTTCCTTCATGTAGACGCGGATCTGGTCCGGACCGTACTTGGCGACGAGCTCGGCGAACTGCCGCTCGGCGATGTGGCAAGCCGCGAGCTGCGCGCGCAGGTCGCCGAACACTTGCACCGGCAGGCGGACGTTCTTCTCGATGAACGTCATCAGCGTCTTGTTGAGCTTGCCCGCCTCGTAGAGCTTGAGCGGCGCGATGCGCAAGCCCTCGGCGTAGATCTCGGTCGAATCGGACGCGTTGGACCCGGCGACCCGCCCGCCGACGTCCGAGTGGTGGCACACCGTGCAGGCGAACGCGAGCCGCTGCCCGTCGTGATAGAGCGGCTTGAAGACGAAGATGTCGGGCAGGTGCATTCCGCCATCGAACGGATCGTTCATGATGAAGACGTCGCCCGAGGCCATGTCGTCACGGTAGTGACGCATGATCGATTCCATCGCCGTGGGCACCGACCCGAGGTGCCCCGGGAGCGTGAGGCCCTGCGCTACCAGCTTCCCCTCGGCGTCGGCGAAGCCGGTCGAATAATCCATGTTGTCCTTCAGTACCCCCGAATAGGTCGTGCGGAAGACCGTGAGCGCCATCTCGTCGGCGATCGAGAACATGGCGTTCTTGAACAGTTCGAAGGCGATCGGGTCGTGGTCGGCCGTCATTCGCGCGGGGTCTCCTGACGAGGGCAGCCAGTATATGATGCGGCGGATCCGGCGCGATACGAAGCGAAAATGGACCAGGCCAACGTCTACACCGCACTCGGCGTCAGACGCAGGATCAACGCTGCCGGGACGCTCACGCGCCTTGGCGGTGCGCTGATGGCACCCGAAGTGATCGAGGCCATGGCCGCGGCGGCCGCCTGGTCGGTGGACATCGGCGAGCTCCAGGCCGCGGCGAGTCGCACGATCGCGCGGATCACGGGCGCGCAGGCGGGGCTGGTGACCACCGGCGCGGCCGCAGCCCTCACCCTGGCGGCCGCGGCGAGCATGACGCGCTGGGACATCGGGCGGATGGCCGCGCTGCCGCACGCTGAGGGTTTTCCGAACGAGATTCTCCTGCCTCGAACGCATCGCACCGGCTACGCCCATGCCTTGCAGGCGGCCGGTGCGCGGCTCGTCGATCTCGGTCACAACGACCGCGGCACCGGCGCCGGCGTGCGGGGGATCGAGCCGTGGGAGATCGAGGCCGCGATCACGCGCAATACGGTCGCGTTCGCGTTCTCGGCGAACCCATCGAACATCGAGGATCTGCCGACCGTCGTGTCGGTGTGCGGGGCCCGTGGGCTGCCGGTGATTGTCGATGCCGCCGCGCAGCTGCCGCCCAAGGCGAACCTGCGCTGCTACATCGAACTCGGCGCCGACCTCGTCGCCTTTTCGGGCGGCAAGGCGATCGGCGGACCCCAGGCCTCGGGCATCCTTGCCGGCCGCCGTGACCTGATCGGTGCTGCGCTTGTGCAGCAACTCGACATGGACGTCGCGCCCGAGACGTGGACCCCGCCCGATCTCGTCGATCGCGATGCGCTAAGGGGCGTGCCGCATCATGGCCTCGGGCGCGGCTTCAAGGCGGGAAAGGAAGAAATCATTGGCTTGCTCGTCGCGCTGGAGCGCTTTGCTGCTGCCGACGACGAGGCGGTGAACCGGCAGCGCGAGGTCCGGCTGACGCGGGTCATCGCCCTGCTCGGAGCGCTGTCGGGCGTCAGCGCGCGAGTGCTGACAGCGCGCGAAACGGGGCGCGTGCCGGTGGTGCAGCTCACGATCGACCCTTCCATTGTGGGCGCCAGCGCGATCGAGCTGAGCGCGCGCCTGCAGCGCGGCGACCCGCCGGTGCACCTGTCGGAGCGGTTCGCGAGTCAGAACGTTCTGATCGTCGATCCGCAAGCCCTCCAGCCCGAGGATGACGAGGTCGTGGCCGATGCGATAAGACGCGCGGTGACCGGCGCACTCTCCCAGGCGCGCAAGCCGGAGGCGGGCTGAAAACCCAGGTAGGTCCGACGCTCGCCGACGATCCAGCGGGTATCTAGGAGATGGGACACGAGGCCGTTCGGATCGTCACCGACGCGCGCCTTACCTGCGAGCGGCTCGCAATGATCGGTCGGCAGAGGTTCGACGCACTATCGGAGGCGCTCGGCGCTCGCGCCCCGAAAGCGAACGCGCGCCCTTAGTGCGGACCCGGATCCCGCGCCCCGGGGCTGGGTGGGCGGCGGCGCTTCAGGAAATCGCGGAGGGCCTTCGCGGCGAGGGGAACGGCGACCAGCAAGCCGAGTCTGGCGGCTGCAAGCAGGATTTGGTCGCTTTCGCCAGTCGTCATCTTGCCGCCGAAATGGGCGAGGAGGAAGCTCGCCGGGGCGACCCCGGCGGCGCCCCGAGCTCCGCGCCCGCGAGCACGTAGAGCGTGCCCCTGGTGTGGCCGTAAGCGGCGCC
>Ga0105107_10001705_pt1 | contig 14308 bp, 11 predicted proteins | sample PPLLaktember2015_6_FD_79335 | JGI IMG/M metagenome (GOLD analysis project Ga0105107, IMG submission 79335) | Freshwater sediment microbial communities from Prairie Pothole Lake near Jamestown, North Dakota, USA - PPLs Lake P8 Core (1) Depth... | ecosystem: Environmental > Aquatic > Freshwater >...
CTTTCCTCCTGCTATCGCAGGCGATCACCCGACCCCCTTCCGCAAACTTAAAAACGCATCGCGCATAGGGCATAGCGCATAGCGTAGAACATGAAAAAAACCACCGCAGAGCGCACAGAGATCACAGAGTTTTCGATAAGCTCGCGAACACCCAGAATCTCATAGCGACTTGTGTTTCATCAAACAAAGCAAAACTTCCGTAATAAAATCGTTCCCAGATTTTTTCCCTTGAACCCTCGGCCTCTGGAATCCCGGGACCCTTCAGGTTCTGATAATCTTGTATCAAGGCGCCGATGGCTTCGTAAAAAGCTCCAGATGCAAGGCGCGCGAAAACTGAGGAGTGAGGCGCACATTTAGGTGCGCCGCAACGACGAAGTTACAGCGCAACGCAGCAGATGGACTTTTTACGAAGCCATCAGATTCTGATTTTCTGGTCGATGGCTTCGTTGGCCAATTGGTCGGCCCGGCGGTTCTCCTCGCGGGGAACGTGCCGGAGCAGATAATTTGGGAACGTGCCGAGGAGCTCCAAGGCCTTCTGGTGCAGGGGCTTGAGATGAGTCTCGCGCACCTTGTATTCTCCTGTGAGCTGCCGGACCACCAGTTCGGAATCCAGATTGATTATAACGCGTTCCGCCCCAAGAGCGGAAGCCTTTTCCAGGGCCAGGAGAACCGCCCGGTATTCGGCCACATTATTGGTCGTGAGGCCGAGGTAGGATTTCCATTCCTTGAGGGTCTTGCCGCGCTCGTCGGCGATCACCACGCCGGCGCCCGCTTCCCCGGGATTGCCGCGGGAGGCGCCGTCGGCATGGATCGAGATCTCCGAAATTCCCGGGACCGATGGGGGGGCGGGAGGGTTTGCTTCCCCTCTGGAAATCAGTCGAGCGCAGTGCGCTAAAATTTCCTGCAGGTCTTTAGGCTTCAAGGAGGGGAAGCGTTTCAGCGTTTTGGTTACGCTGAGGGTTTGGGCCAGACAAGACAGAACCGCTTCTTTCGCAGGGGGCGGCGGCGATTTTTCTTCGGGGAAGAGACGGGCTTCGGGATTTTTCTCCGCGCTCACGGCTGTTTGGCCTTCTCCGCCCCGTTTTCCCAGAAAAGGATCCGGCTGCAGTTAGGGCAGAGGATCAGCGTCTGCTGCTTTTGCAGTTCGATGTAAAGCTGGGGGCGAAGATTCATATGACAGGCCTGGCAAACGCCGTTGGAAACGGGGGCCACGGCGATGCCCTGTCTTTTTTCGAGAAGCATCCGGTATTTGCTCAAGAGATCGGAGGGGATCCCCCTTTGCCGTTCGTCCCATTTCTTTACTTCGGCGGCCATCTTCTGCTCGAACTGGGCGGCGCGCTCCTGCAGTTCGGAAAGCTGTTGCTGGTGCTCTTTCCGTTTGGCCTCCAGTTCCTTTTCCCCTTGGCGGGCGACTTTCTGCAGCTCCTCGAAGCGCTCGAGGATTCCCAGAATTTCTTCTTCCCGCTGCCGGTTCAGCTTTTTGGCCCCCTCGATTTCTTTCAAAACCGCCTGGTATTCCTTGTTGGTCTTGATTTCAAAAACCCGGGCCTCGGCCTTTTTCACCCGCTCCACTTCTTCCTCGAGTTCCTTCTCTTTGTGCCGCCGGTCCTTAAGCAGGCGATCCAGCTCCGCTTTCTGACCCAGGACCTTCTCTTCTTCTTTTTTGAAATCCCCTTCCAGGGCCGCCAGCCGCGTGGGGATCCCGTCTTTTTCCCGCTGCATTCCGCGGATTTTTATGTCCAGCGTCTGCAAAACTGCCAACTTTTCCATATGCTCTCGCAATTCCGTTTCCTCCCCCTAAAAAAAAGTGCACCCCGAAAGGTGCACTTTTTCAATTTAACCTCAGCGCTTTGAGGGCGGGACGGGTTCGTCCCGAGAATCTTTTTATCTTCGACCTTCATATTGGAAATCATCCTGGTGGGCCCACCTGGGTTCGAACCAGGGACCTGCCGGTTATGAGCCGGTGGCTCTACCGCTGAGCTATGGGCCCGTATTTTCTTAAAATACCCGGTTTCAGGCCCTTTGTCAATCCGCCGAGAAGAACAATATTCCGCAATCCCCGATCCCCCTTTATCCTTCCACAAAGGAGCGCAGTTTTTTCGACCTGGAGGGGTGGCGCAGCTTGCGCAGCGCCTTGGCCTCGATCTGCCGGATGCGCTCCCGGGTCACATCGAAATTCTGCCCTACTTCTTCGAGGGTGTGATCCGCCTTTTCATCGATGCCGAACCTCATTTTCAGGACCTTCTCCTCGCGGGGCGTGAGGGTCGCCAGGACCTTCCGCGTCTGCTCGGAGAGGTTCAGCTGGACCACCGCTTCCGAGGGGGCGGTGACTTTCTTGTCCTCGATAAAATCGCCGAGATAGCTGTCTTCCTCTTCCCCGATGGGGGTGTCGAGGGAAATGGGCTCTTTGGCGATCTTCAGAACCTTGCGCACCTTGTCGAGGGAAAAGTCCATCCGTTCGGCGATTTCTTCAGGGGTCGGCTCCCGTCCCAGCTCCTGAACTAAATACCGCGAGGTGCGGATCAGCTTATTAATGGTTTCGATCATGTGGACGGGAATCCGAATGGTCCGCGCCTGGTCCGCAATCGCCCGGGTGATGGACTGGCGGATCCACCAGGTGGCATAGGTGCTGAACTTGTACCCGCGCTGGTATTCGAATTTATCCACCGCTTTCATGAGGCCGATGTTCCCCTCCTGGATGAGGTCGAGGAACTGCAGCCCCCGGTTCGTGTATTTCTTGGCGATGGAAACCACGAGCCGGAGGTTGGCCTTGATCAGCTCATTCTTGGCCAACTCGGCTTTGGTTTCGCCGTTCTTGACGTCCTGGAGGGTGCGTTTGAGCTCCTCGACGGGCAGGTTTGACTCCATTTCCACCCGGCGGATTTTCCGCTGGGCATTTTTGATGACCCGTTCGTATTCCTCCACGTCGTTCTTCTTCAACCCGGTTTTCCGCAGGGCCTTGCGGAACTCTTCTCCATTCCGATGCATCAACCGCAAAAGACGGCTGAGCTGCTCGACGGGCATCTGGGCCTGGACCTGCACCTCCAGAAACTCGGCATCGGCCTTTTCCACCCGGTCCGCCAGCCCCTTCAGCTTTTGGACGATTTTATCAATATGCTTGGTTTTGAGATTGATGTCCTTCATCAGGAAGACGATTCTTTCCTTGTTCTCCTGACGGCGCTTTTCCGTCTGGGCGCGGAGGGCGACCGGGAGCCGGCCTTTGCTCAGCTTTTCCTTCGCCTGCCGGTTTTTCTCGTCGAGCTTCTTGATCTGCTCGACCAAGGCCAGGATCCGCTGGATGTTGAACTCTTCCTCGAGAAAGTATTCTTCTTCGTCCAGGTCCTGCGCAATTTCCTGGGCTTTGATTTTCTTCGAACCCAGGCGCTCGCCGAACTGGATGATCTCCTTGATCGTCAAAGGGGAATCGAGAACCGCATTGATTACTTCCTTTTCCCCGGTTTCGATGCGTTTGGCGATCTCCACTTCTCCTTCCCGGGTGAGGAGGGAGACCGAGCCCATCTCGCGGAGGTACATATACACGGGGTCGATGGATTTTCCCAGGGCCTCGGCATCCAGATCCAGCTCCTCTTCCACGGGGAACCGTTCGATCTCTTCCCGCTGTTTGGGGACCTTCAATTTGTGGGCGGCGTCGACGACCTCGATATCCATCTCCCCGAACATCATCATGAGATCGTCGATCTGGTCCGAGGAGACAATTTCGGGGGGCAAGAGATCGTTGACCTCATCGTAGGTCAAGTAGCCCTTCTCCTTGCCCAGGTTGATCAATTGCTTGACCTGATCCGTTTCCTGTCCTTTGGCCATGCGTTTTCTACCCCTTCCCTGGCATCACGCCCCCGCGGGGGGGTCCCCGGCGGAAGACCTGCCCATCCATTTTTTCTGTTCCATCACGAGCCGCTGCTTGCGCTTGAGGAGTTCTTTCATCCCAGAAGCGCCGGCGGGGTTCTGCTTCGCCAGCAGGCTGCGCTGGCGGATCTCCTCGTCCACCTGATCAATCTCCTTAAGGACGCGGGTCACCTGCATCTTCCGCAGGCAATCCTGAAACATGCGGTCAGGGTCCACGACCCGCTCCTCTTCCAGAAGAAGTTCGGCGACCAAATTCTTGCTATCCTCCTCCTCCAACTGCATGAGAAGGCCGGCGACGTCCCCTTCCAGGCGGGTTTTCCCGTAGCTCAGCAACTCCCGGGCGACCTTGCGGTAGCGGGGATCGGAAAGGCCCTCCGGCCCCAGGGTCTCCTCCACTGCGGGAATATAGCGCGGGTGAAGAAGCATGAGCTGGAGCAGAATTCGTTCATGGACCGGCCCCGGAGGCGGGGTCGGCTTGGCCGGCCCGGGGCCGGCCGGAGCCGGGGGCTCCCGCCGCTGCAGGGAATCGCGAAGCTGCGATTCCTTCAACCCGAGCCGTTGGGCGATCTGTTCCACGTACAAATTCTGTTCCAAGGGATCCGACAACCGGTTCAGAGCGGGAAGGATCTCCCGCACGATCCGGACTTTCCCTTCGACGGTCTGGGTCCCGTGGCGGCGCAGCGCCTGCTGGAACATATAATCGACGACCGGAACGGCCTCGTCCAGGATGCGCCGGAAGCCGGCGGCCTTTTCCTTCCGCACAAAACTGTCGGGATCAAATCCCGCGGGGAGGGAGGCGACTTTGGCCGAAAACCCCTCGGCCAAAAAAAGATCCAGGCTCCGCTGCGCCGCTTTCCGGCCGCTTTCGTCGGCGTCAAAGACCAGAACCGCTTCCCGGGCATGGCGTCCCAGCAGGTTTACCTGGGCCGGGGTCAAGGCGGTGCCCAAAGAGGCGACGACGTTGCGAATCCCTTCCTGGTGAAGAGAGAGGAGGTCCATATAGCCTTCGACGATCAAAGCGGTTCCGGTTTCCCGGATCGGCCCCTTGGCGGCGTTCCACCCGTAAAACATCTGTCCTTTGCTGTAGATGGCCGATTCCGGGGAGTTCAGGTATTTGGGCGGCGGCAGACCGTCGCTCCCCGGGGAATCATCCACAATTCGTCCGCCGAAGCCGGCGATCCGTCCCGCCTCCTGGATGATGGGAAAAATCACCCGGCGGCGGAAGCGGTCGAAATGATTCGGTCGTCCGGCAGGGGCGGTCCCTGCTTTCCGAGGAATCATGAGCCCCAAACTTTCTGCCAGGTTCGGGGGGATTCCTTTTTTCTGGCAAAAGAGGACCAAGGAATCCCAGGCCGAGGGCGCAAAGCCCAAGCGGTGTTCCCGGATGATTTCGGCGGAGAGCCCCCGTCCGGAAAAGTATTTCCTGCCCTCCTCTCCTTCCTTCTGGGAAAGGAGGAGGCCGTGATAATATTCGGCGACCGCTTCGTTGATCTCGAACAAGCGCGCCTTCAGGCTCCGGCGGCGCTTCTCTTCTTCGGACAGCTCCCGCTCCGGGAGCGCGACGTGATAGCGTTTGGCCAGCTCGCGCACGGCTTCCGGGAACGTCCAATTGTGCGTCCGCATCAGAAAGTTGAACACACTCCCGCCGACGCCGCACCCGAAGCAATGAAAAATCCCCTTTTCCTCATTCACCGTGAAGGAAGGGGTTCGCTCCGAGTGAAACGGGCACAGACCCAAATAGTTTTTCCCCGCTTTCCTCAGGGAAACATGATCGGAGACGACCTCGACCAGGCGGGCCTTCTCCTTGATCTCGGCGATTTTTTCTTCGGGAATCCCGCCCTTCATTCGGCCACCGTCCGGGACATCTTGGGACGCCCCTTGCGCGCCGTTGGTCCGACCTCCACGACCGTGACGCCGTCGCCCCCCCGGCCGGGGCCGCCCGGTCCAAAATTCTCCACGAAATCGTGTTCCCGCAAATAATCCCGCACGGCCTTGCGAAGCCGGCCGGTCCCGGCCCCGTGAATGACTTGCAGTTCCCGCAGCCCTCCCAGGAGAGCTTCATCGATGGCTTTGTCCACCAGGGGAAGCGCTTCTTCGACCCGAAACCCGATGATTTTGAGTTCGCGGGCGGCCGCCGGGACTTCATACTGCACCGAACCGGAAAAAAGTTTTTCTTCTCTCCCGCCGGGCCGGTTTTTTTCCCCGAAACGGTCGTGCCGCCTCCGAGGAGCGGGAAGGGTCCCGTCAGATTCCAGACCCAAATGCAAAATCCGGGCCGGTTTTCCGGTTTCCGATCCCTCTTCCTCTTTAGAGAAGGATTGCCGCAGGTTCGATTCCTTTTCGCGGACGGCCCGGTCGAGACTATGAACATCGCTTCGCCCCTGCGCCTTGAACTCCCGAATCAGCCGCCGAAGCTCTTCCCGCGCCTCCTGGATCACTTCCCGGGATTCGTCCCGGGCCTTTTCCAACCGTTCTTCCTGTTCCGCCTTTGCCCGGAGAAGGAGGGCGCGGGCTTGTTCCCGATCCGTCCCCGCTTCCCGCTTCAGGCCCTCGGCTTCCCGGATCTTGTTCTCCCATTCCTGCTGGTTTCGCTCTAAGGCGGCCAGGAGGTCTCCCACCTTTCGATCTCCTTCGCCTAAGTAGCTTTTCGCCTGCTCCAGCAGATCCGAAGGCATTCCGTACTTTTCCGCCATGAGCAGGGCGTAGCTTTCTCCCGGGCGTCCATAGATCAGACGGTAGGTCGGACGAAGGGTTTCCGGGTCGACCTCTACGGACACATTGACCACATCGGGATGAAGGGACCCGTAGGCCTTGAGCAGATGGAGATGGGTGGTGACCGCCGTCTTGGCGCCCCGGGCGCGCAGGCGGTCGATCAGGGCCATGGCCAAGGCGGCCCCTTCGGCGGGGTCGGTCCCTCCTCCGACCTCATCCAGGAGGACAAGGGAAGCGGCATCGGCCTCCTGGGCAATCCGGGCCGTGGTCCGGATCCACGCCGAGAACGTGCTCAGGTTATCCTTAAGGCTCTGCTCGTCGCCGATGTCGGCGAATATCTTTTGCACCACGGCTACCCGGCTTCCTTCCTCGGCGGGGATGGGGATGCCGCACTGCGCCATCAGGGTCAAAAGACCAAGCGTTTTCAACGAAACCGTCTTCCCTCCGGTGTTGGCGCCGGTCAGGATGAGGGTGCTTTGCCCCTTTTGCAGGAGGAGATGGACCGGGACCGTAACTCCGGGATCCAGAAGGGGATGGCGGGCCCGGCGCAGATCCCAGATTCCCTCTTCGTTGAGGACCGGAACGGCGGCGCAGGCGGAACGGGCATATTGGGCTTTGGCGAAGATCAGATCCAGCCGGCCGAGAAGGTCCACGGCGCCGGAAATCGCTTCGCTTTCTTGCCGGATCCACGCCGTGAGTTCGAGGAGGATCCGCCGCTCTTCTTCCTTTTCATCCTGCAGAAGAAGGTTCAGATCGTTGTTCTCTTCCACCGTGGCCAGAGGTTCGACGAAGAAGGTGGCCCGGGACTGGGACTGGTCGTGAATGATTCCGGGAAGGGCGTTTTTGCATTCCGCTTTCACCGCCAGAACGTAGCGGTCCTTCCGCAGGGTAATGATCTGTTCCTGGAAAATTTTCCGCAGGGTTTCCTGTCCCCAGAGAGCCTCCAGAGAAGCCCGGATCCGGCCGCGGGCCTGCTGAATCTCGCGGCGGAGGCGGGCCAGTTCCGCGCTGGCCGAATCCAAGATTTCGCCGCGCGGTCCGATGGCGGCTTGGAGGCTTTCGCGCAGGTCTTCGAAATCGGGCAGCCTCTCCCCCAGGCTCTGGAGGCGTGGGTACCGGGGAGGGGCCTTTGCCAGAAACCGTTTGACCCGGGAGGAAGCGCCGAGCGTGCTCCGGAAGGCGAGGAGGTCTTCCGGGAGAAGGCAGGCCCCTTCGGCGCGGGCGCGGGGAAGGAGGGAACGCACTTCGAGCGTCCCCGGCAGAGGCAGGTTTCCCTCTTCCTCCAGAACCCGGGAGGCCTCCACCGTTTCCTGGAGGAGGGATTCAATTTCCTCCTTTTCCCGGAAGGGCCGCAGCGAGAGACAAACCGCCTGCCCGACCTCGGTCGCGGCGTAGGCCTTCAGGGTCTCAAGAAACGGAAAAAATTCTAAAACGCGGAACGCGCGCTCCTCCATGGATTTGCCTCAAGCCCGGAGATTTGAATTCCCGGCGGTCTTTCCGGTTTCAAAGAAAGGAGCGCCGCGATCTTTTTTACCCCGGGGATGTTTTGGAATAAACCGCGCAGGATTTTCGTAAAACGTGAGGTGGAGGTTGGAAACGGGGAAAGCGCTTTCCCTGATTTCGCGACTCTTCGGAAAGAAATGCCAATGCGATCCCAGGATGTTCTTGCCTGATACCGAGAAAGAAAAATAGAAGTCCCTCCCCGGAACCATTCTTCCCGAGCGATTTCAGGGTCTCGGAGTGAATATGAGGCGAGCCGAACCCCGGAGGGGCTCAGCCCGCCATTTTGGATAATTTTTGTTTAACGATTTCGCTGACGGCTTTTCCATCGGCCCGGCCCGTGACCTTGCCCATAACGGCTTTCATGGCTTTCCCTTGGTCTTTGGGGCCGGTCGCCTGGATTTCGGCGACCGTCTGGTCGATCAACCCTTCGAGTTCCGATGGGGACAAGGGTTGAGGAAGATAGGCGAGAAGGATGTTCAACTCGGCTTCTTCCTTCGCGACCAGATCAGGCCGCTGCCCTTCCTGGAACAAACGAATGGACTCCCTCCTCTGCTTCGCAAGGGAGGATAAAACCTCCGCCGCTTCCGCATCCGTCAGCTCCTTTTTTGGACCGCTCACTTCGCGTTTTTTCAGGTCGGTCTTAAAAAGGCGCAGGGCAGAAAGTCTTCTTTCGTCGCGGGCCTTAAGGGCGTCCGTGAAATCTTTTTCGATCCGTTCTCGTAGCGACATGCTTGGTTATTCTTCGTAAACCCGCATCCGCTTCATAGCCCGTTTGCGCGCCGCCAAGGCTTTCTTTTTCCTCTTGACGCTGGGCTTTTCATAGTGCTCCCGTTTGCGGATTTCCGATAGGATTCCGGCCTTTTCGCACTGCTTCTTAAAACGTTTCAGGGCATTTTCGAAGGACTCACCTTCTTTGATTTTGACCCCCGGCATTCATTTTCCCCTCCCTCCCGAACCGACTGTATATTTTTAAAAAATTAAGAAATTCAAAAATTTTTAGAGAATAGACGAAAAAATCATTCTTACCACATCGCCGAGGGGGGTTTAGCAGCAGATGAGATTTTCGTTTGAAATTCAAAAATTTTTGAATTTTATAATACCCTTAAATTATTTATTTTACGCCTAATAGGGAAAAAATGTCAAATGATTTTTGAAAGTATTTTTAGCTGTCATTTCAAGATCTTGCCCCCCGGAAAATCCTTCCGCACCGCGATGCCCTTTTCCTGCAGGAAATCCTTTGCCTGTCTGACCGTATGCTGCCGGTAATGAAAGATCGAGGCGGCTAAAACGGCGTCCGCCTTCCCGAAGACCAGGGCCTCCCGCAGGTGCTCCAAGGCGCCGGCCCCTCCGGAGGCGATGATCGGAATATTCAGGGAGTCGGAGAAGATCCGGGTCAGAGGAAGATCATAGCCGACTTGGGTCCCATCCCGATCCATGCTCGTAAGAAGAATTTCCCCGGCGCCGCAGGCCTCCATTTTCTGAGCCCACCTGAGGGCGTCCAGGCCGGTGGGCGTTCTTCCTCCGTGGATAAAAACTTCCCAGGAAAGATCTGAGGCCAACCGGGGTGAGAGAAAGCCGCCTTCCCCGCGAAGGGCTCCTTCCGCTTCCTTCCAAAACTCCGCGGAGGCGGACTTTCTTTTGGCGTCGATGGCTACAACGATGCACTGGGTTCCGAATTTTTCGGAGGCTTCCCGGACTAATTCGGGGTTGTCGACCGCGGCCGTATTGATCGAGACTTTGTCCGCTCCCGCCTGAAGCAGCTCCCGGATGTCCTCCAGGCTCCGGACCCCGCCGCCCACGGTCAAGGGCATAAAAACCTCCTCCGCCGTGCGGCGGACCACGTCCAGAATGATTTTCCGGCGCTCCGAGGAAGCGGTGATATCTAGAAAAGTCAGCTCGTCCGCTCCCTGGCCGTCGTACTCCCGGGCGTTTTCCACCGGGTCCCCGGCATCCCGGAGGTGGATGAAGTTTGTGCCTTTTACCACCCGGCCGTCTTTCACATCCAGGCAGGGAATGATCCGTTTGGTGAGCATTTCAGCCTTGGTTCCTTTCCGCCAGGAAAATGGCTTCCCGCAAATCCAAGGTCCCCGCATACAGAGCCCGGCCCACGATCGCGCCCCGGACCCCCTCCGCCTCGAGCGGAAGCAGGGAAACGATATCCTCGATCGTCGAAACTCCGCCAGAGGCGATGACCGGGATGTGTAACGCCCGGGCGAGGAGGCGGGTGCTTTCCAGGTTGATTCCCTGCTGGGCTCCGTCCCGCAGAATATCGGTGTAGATGACCCAGGAGGCCCCGAGAGACTCGCAATTCTTAGCAAGCTCAAAAGCCGCCATTGGGGTTTCCTCCGTCCAGCCCGAGACGGCGGCTTTTCCGCCTCTGGCCGCGATATCTACGGCGATCTGTCCGGGCCAGCGCCGGCAGGCCGCGGCCAGGAAGCCGGGGTTGGCATACGCGGCCGTGCCCAGAATGATTCGGCTGGCCCCGAAAGTTAGGTAGTCTTCAATATGGGCCAGAGTGCGAATTCCCCCGCCGATCTGGACGGGGATAGAAGCGATCTTGAGAATCCGGCGGATGGTCTCCCGGTTTCGCGGGACCCCGTCGCGGGCGCCGTCCAGGTCAACAAGGTGAAGAAATCCGGCTCCCTGCGCGATCCAAAGGCGGGCGATCTCCACCGGATCTTCTCCGTAAATGGTCTCTTGCCGATAATCGCCTTGAAAAAGGCGCACGCATTTCCCGCCGCGAATATCGATGGCCGGAATGATCAACATAACAAGTACCTAAAAGAATATTCACCACAGTAGTACAGAGAACACAGAGAAAAAATCAAAAAAAGGACTTAGAATGATTAAAGACAAAATAATTTCAATACAAAGCTGCAGAGAGCGGGGAAGGAATCATTCTAAATAATGGGCCAGAGCAGATGTTTTTCGAAAAAAGGGTAAGGATTTGTCTCTGTGAGCTCTGTGCTCTCTGTGGTGAATCTTTTTAAAAATTACAGGTATTCATTCCAGCCGCGGACCTTAAGTTCCTCCAGGACCTGCCGTACCTCCTGGGATCGGTCCCGCGGGCAGACGAGAAGGGCATTGCCCGCCTCGACCACAATCGTATCTTTCATGCCGATCAGGGCGATCAGTTTTCCTTCGCTGCGGACTAAGCATCCCGAACTGTCGAGCAGAAGACCTCGGCCTTGCTTCGTCTGGCGACAAAAGATCAGGGCATTGCCGTTTTTATCCGGCGTGCAGATTTTGCCGAGGGCGGCCCAACTTCCTACGTCATTCCAGGGGAATTGCGCCTCGATCAAAGCCACATTCCTCGCTTTCTCCAGGATGCCGTAGTCCACGGAAATGGCGGGGCAGCAGGTATAGGCCGCTTCCAATGCCTTTTTCCCGCGGGGGGTGCCCAGGGTTTTCGCCAAACCGCGCATTTTCGCGTAAAGCGCGGGAAGATAACGTCTCACCGCTTCCCAGAAAACATCCGTTCTCCAGACGAACATGCCGCTGTTCCAGAGATATTTCCCGGTTCGGAGATAGGCTTTGGCTTTGGGGAGAGACGGTTTCTCGCGGAAGGATTTCGCCAGCAAAACCGACAGTCCGCGGGTTTCGGCGAGGAGTCTTCCTTTTTCGATATATCCGTATCCCGTTTCGGGTCCGGTGGGAACGACCCCCAGCGTAACCAGATAGTCTTGCTCCCGGGCAAAGTCAACGGCGGCGCGAAGCGTTTGTAAAAAGCCCCGGTGATTGCCGATGAAATGATCGGCGGAGAGGACGACCATGACGCCTCGGGGGTCTTGCCGATGAATCTGGATGGCCGCCAGACAGAGGCAGGGAGCGGTATTCCTCCCCACCGGTTCGGCCAGAAGGTTTTCTTCCGGGATCTGGGGGATTTCCCGGCGCAGGGCGGCAACCTGGGAGCGGGCGGTGACGATGTAAATTTTCTCCGGGGGAACAAAGGGGCGGATCCGCTCCACGGTCTCCCAGATCATGGAACGGTCCGAGAGAATCGGGAGAACCTGCTTGGGGCGTTTTTTCCGGCTCCAGGGCCAGAAACGGGTTCCCCCCCCGCCAGCCATGATGACCGCATAGACGGAGTTTCTTTTCATTCTTCCTTCTTCCCGGGGTCAAATTCAAAAGCCAAAAAAATTCACCACAGAGGGCACAGAGAACACAGAGTTTGAAGGCAGAAATAAAAAAATAAGAGTAAGAATGATGATCTGATAAAAAACCTGAATCAAGTTTTTCCGAATGGTCATGAAAGACCTGGATTCCGGTTTTCACCGGAGTGACTCTTTACAAAACCATCAACAATAAAGAATAGAAAAAGCCGTATCCGCCCGCTTTTGGATTATTGGCTTTTCTCTGTGTTCTCTGTGCCCTCTGTGGTGAATATGTTTTTTGCCTCGAAGGACCATTTTAGGAAAACTTAGCCACTCTCTTTTCCACCAACTCCCGGATTTCCCGCAGGCGTTTTTCCGAGCGGGCTTCGAAGCGCAGGACCAGGACCGGCTGGGTGTTCGAGGCCCTAACCAGACCCCACCCGTCCGGGAACAGGAGCCGCACCCCATCCACATCCACCAGGGGGATTTCTTTGCGAAAAGATTCCCGGACCTTTTCCACGATCTCGAATTTCTGCTCGTCGGGGCAATCCATCCGGATTTCCGGCGTGGTCCAGGTCCTGGGAAGATCCCCCAAAAGCTCCGGGATCCTCCGGTTCGAGCGGGATAGAATCTCCAAGAGCCGACAGGACGCATAAATGGCGTCATCGTATCCGAAATACCGGTCGGCGAAGAAGATATGCCCGCTCATCTCCCCCCCTAAGAGCGCGCCCTCATCCTTCATCTTACTCTTGAGAAGGGAATGGCCCGCTTTCCACATGATGCCCCGCCCCCCGTGTTTGGCAATGTCCTCATAGAGGCTCTGGGAGCATTTGACCTCGGAGACGATGGTGGCTCCCGGATGGCGGCTCAGGACTTCGCGGGCAAAAAGGACCAAAAGCTGGTCGCCCCAGATGATGTTGCCGAGATGATCCACGGCGCCGAGGCGGTCCGCATCCCCGTCGAAGCCGATTCCCAACTCGGCGCCGGTCTCAAGGACTTTGGCGATCAGGGCGCGCATGTTTTCCGGGATCGTGGGATCGGGATGATGGTTCGGGAACCGGCCGTCGACTTCCGAGAACAGGTCGATGACCTCGCATCCCAAGTCCCGAAAAACTTTTGGGGCCACGGCCCCGCCCGTCCCGTTGCCGCTGTCGATGACCACCTTCAGTTTTCTTTCCAGGCGGATATTCTTCAAAAGATAGCTCTGATAATCCGGGATGATTTCCCGAAAAGAGACCGCCCCTTCTCCCTTGACAAATTTCCCTTCTTCGACGATCTGGCGGAGGGCCTGAATCTCATTTCCATGGATCGTGGTTTTCCCCGCGCAAATTTTGAAGCCGTTGAACTCCGGCGGATTATGGCTTCCGGTGATCATTACCCCGCCGTCCCGGTCCAGATGAAATAGGGAAAAGTAAAAAACCGGAGTTGGGCAGACGCCTACATCCACGACATCCAATCCTCCGGCAACCATCCCTGCCATTAGGGAGTCCCGAAAGCGGGGAGAACTGAGACGCCCGTCTCTACCCACAACGACGTTCCTCTTTCCTAACCGGGAAATATATGTGGCAAAACCCCGGCCGAGGGAATAAACGACTTCATCGCTCAAATCAATGTCCACCAAGCCGCGAACGTCATATTCTCTAAAAATCCTGGGATTCATCAAGGCCCTTTTTCAAAATATTTAAGATAATCAACAATTTAGCATAAATGGCGGGTGATCGTCAAATGGAAAAGGAAACCCCAGCAAAAGTGCCGGACAAGGGGGGATTCCGAGACGGCGCCGGGCCTGCCGAAAGGGTCCGCCCCTCCCTCTCGCAGCGCCTGCCCGGTCTATTTGAATTTACTCTTGGGGGAAATTCAAATAGCGCTATAATGAAATTCAGGATTCCAAGATCCGACTTACAATTTATCGGCAAGGACCTGCCGTTCCCTGAAGGTCTCCTGGCCGAAAAAATGGAACCCTTTACATCGGCGCCGGAAGAGGAACATCCATGCTGTATTTCCGCTCCCCTTTGGCGCGGACGGCCGATTTTTTAGGGTGAAAAAGGAAAGGGAGGAGAACGTGTCGGCGGAAGTGAAAAGATCTGTATGCCCTTACGATTGCCCGGATGCGTGCGGGCTCCTGGTGGAAGTGC
>Ga0105107_10001706_pt1 | contig 14306 bp, 9 predicted proteins | sample PPLLaktember2015_6_FD_79335 | JGI IMG/M metagenome (GOLD analysis project Ga0105107, IMG submission 79335) | Freshwater sediment microbial communities from Prairie Pothole Lake near Jamestown, North Dakota, USA - PPLs Lake P8 Core (1) Depth... | ecosystem: Environmental > Aquatic > Freshwater >...
CTCTCGATCGTCGACGTCGATCCCGCGAACCCGACCTTCGCCTGGCGCAAGTCCGTCGAGCTCGCCTTCTCGTTCTCGCGCCTCCCCGGCGGGGAATGGGGCGAGACCCCGGGCCTGGCCAGCGTCCGGCTCGAGGGGGTGGTCGTGCCCGAGCCGGGCACGGGCGCGCTGGCCGCGCTCGGCCTCGTGGCGCTCTGCGCCGCGCGCTCCCGCCGACCGCGCGACGCCTAGCCCGCCTCCCCTGGCTGCCGTGGCGCCCAGCCGCCACCCTGCCGCCCGTGCGCGCCGTCCTCTTCGACTTCGACTACACGCTCGCGGACTCCTCGGACGCGATCGTCGAGTGCTTCGGCGCGGCCTGGCAGCGGTGGGTCTGCCGGCGATCGCGCCCGAGCGGATCCGGCGCACGATCGGGCTGCCGCTGCCCGAGGCGCTGCGCGCGCTCCACGGCGTCGCCGACGCCACCCTGGCGGCCCGCTTCCGCGAGGGCTTCCACGCGCTGGCCGAGCGCATCATGCACGAGCGCACGCACGTCTTCGCGCCGGTGGCCGAGGTGACCGGCGCGCTGCGCGCCGCCGGCCTCGCCACCGCCATCTGCTCGACCAAGCGGCGCGGCCAGATCGAGCGCATCCTCGCGCGCCACGCGCTGCTCGACCGCTTCGACGCGATCGTGGGCGGCGAGGACGTGCCGCGCCACAAGCCGGCGCCCGACGCGCTGCTGCTCGCGCTCGAGCGGCTCGGCGTCGCGCCCGCGCGCGCCCTCTACGTCGGCGACCACCAGGTGGACGCCGACGCCGCGGCGCAGGCGGGGGTTCCGTTCGTGGCGGTGCTCTCCGGGCCCTCGCCGCAGGAGGACTTCGCCGGCCGGCCGGTGCGCGCGTTCCTCGGATCGGTGGCGGAGCTGCCGGGGCTGCTCGGGGCTCAGAACTCGTAGGTCCAGATCAGGTCGGCGGCCGTGTCGCCGTCCTCGTCGAGCTCGCTCTGGAGCATCCAGCCGCGCCGGAAGCGCCACTGGACTCGCGCACCGCTCTCGCCGGCGCCGAGGTCGCGCGCGTAGTAGACGCGGACGCCGCGCAGCAGCTCGGCGCCGACGCTGAGGCCGCTGCCGCCGGCGCCGCCGGTCTCGAAGTCGAGGTGCCCGAGCGGCAGGCGCTCGAACAGGGTCGCTGCGACACCGGACTGGAGCAGCAGCTCGCTCAGCGCCTGCGTGGCCGCCGCCTCGAGCCGCGCGGCGTCGGAGTCGCCGAGCGCCGAGGCGGGCCGACCGAAGGCGAGATAGGAGAGCTGATCGGCGGAATCGAGCGGCGGGTCGCTCTCGAGCGTCACGACGGGCGCCGAGGCGCGCCCGCTCACGACGACGCGCAACGTGACCTCGCCCATCTCCTGGGCGGCGACGACGTCGAGCTCGGGATCCAGCTCGCGCGTGCCGGCCAGCGTGGCGGCGCCGCGCTCCACCGTGAAGCGCCGGCCCCGAAAAACGTAGAAGCCCTCGGTGGTGCGGATCGAGCCGGCGAACAGGGGGGCCTCGCCGGGCTCCTTCAGCAGGCGCACCTCGCCTTCGATGCGCAGGTCGGCGCCCTGGCCGGTGAAGCGGCTGCCGGGGAGCACCGCCAGCGCGACGTCGGCGCGGCTGCGCGCGAAGGCGCCGGGAAGCTCCGGTGCCGGCTCGCCGGGCGCGCCGAGCGGCGGCCCGGACTCCTCGTCATCGAGGCCGTGCACGCGGATCTCGCGCCAGGCGGGATCGCTCGCCTGGGGCGCGCGGAAGCGGCCGGGGTCCATCGCGACCCGCCCGCCGAGGGCGAGGTCGGGCCACGCGCCGCGCAGCGCCAACTCGCCCTCGAGCCGGCCCGACACGGTGCCGCCGGGCGGCAGGGCGAAGCGGTCGAAGATCAAACGCAGATCGGTGTCGGTTGGCGTGCGCGCGGCGGCGCTCCAACGCACCCGGCCCGAGCCGCGGATCTCCCCTTCGCTGCCGGCCACGTGGAGGCGCTCGACGCGCAGCGCATCCCCCTCGAGCCGCAGGTCCGCGGTGATCGGGCCCAGCGGCTCGGCGATGGCCGGCAGCGGAAGCCGGCCGTCGTCGACGCGCAGGAAGCCGACGGCCCGCGGTCCCGGCCGAGCGCCGGTGAGGCGCACGTCGGCGTCGAGCCGGCCGGGCAGGTCGTCGCGCGCCTGGCCGGCGAGGCCCGCCAGCCAGCCCAGTTCGAGCGCGTCGGCGACCACACGCAGCTCGGTGTCGGATCGCGCGAGCAGCTGGCCGGGGGCTTCGAAGAGCGCCGCGCGGTCGGCGGCCGCCTCGAGGCGGGCGCGCGGGCTGCCGGCGTCCACCACGTGACCCTCCGCCCGCAGCCGCGCTCCTTCGCTGCGCAGCGCCAGCTCGACCCGGTCCACCCGCGCCTCGCCCACCGCGAGCGGCGCCGCCGCCAGCTCGCCACGCAGCACCGGCGCGCGCAGCGGGCCGTCGGCCTCGATCCAGCCGGTGAGCCGGCCCGCGAGCGGCGTGCCGATGCCGAGCGCCGCGCCTGCCGCGGCGAGGTCGTCGACGTCGAGATCGACGCGCAACGCGCGCAGGCGGTCGGCGGTGACGCCGCCGCGGGCGCTCGCGCGCAGGCCGGATCCCGCGAGCGCGAGCTCCTCCACGACGACCGCGCCGTCCGCGAGGCGCAGCCGCAGCGGCCCTTCGTTGCGCAGCGCGAGGTCGCCCAGCGCGAGCGCCAGCTCGTCGACGCGCAGGCGTCGCTCGCCGAGCGCCTCCGCGCGCAACGCGAAGCGGCCGGGGCCGCGATCGCCGATGCGCAGGTCCTCGATCGCCGCCGAGAGCGTGCCGCGCGGGTCCCGCCAGGGGCCGCTCGCCTCCGCCTCGGCCCGCAGCCGGCCCGCGAGCGGCCCGCGCCACGCCTCCGGCAGCCGCTCGAGCGCGAGATCGGCGCGCAGCGCGAGCCGCTCGCTGCGCGCCGGGTTCCCCCCTCCGCTCGCCTCCACGACGCCGGCCTCGCCGGCGACGCGCCCCTCCTCGAGCGCGAAGGCGCGCGTGCCCGTGTGCAGGCTGCCGTGAAACTGGATGGTCTCGACCGCCACGCCCGCGATCGGGTCGGACGCCAGCTCCGCGTCCACCAGCAGCATGCCGGCCGCCGGCCGCGCCGGATCGTCGGGCGCGAACGACAGCTCGATCGGCCCGTCGAGGCGGGAGGCCAGCTTCGGCTCGCCGAGCAGCACGCCGAGGTCGAGCGCCGCCGCCTGCGCCTTCGCGCTCGCGGCAGTCGGGCGCAGGGGGAGCTCGGCGGCGGCGAGCGTGGCCTCGCCGTCGGCGAGCATCAGGGCGCCGAAGGGGCCGGCCAGCTCCGCGCGCGGAACCAGCACGCGCGTGCCGTCGACGCGCAGCGCGAGGGCGCCGCGCTCGATGGCGCGGCCCGCGAGCGTCGAGGGCGCGAGCGCGATCTGCGTCGCGAGCGCGAGCGGCAGCCGGAACGGGGTGCCGTGTTCCCAAACGAGGCCGGTGGCGTCGCCGTCGAGCGTCGCGCTGGCGCGCGTCGCGTCCGGCGCACCGTCGGCGCCGATCTCGAGCTTCCCCTGCGCGTCGCGCACCACCAGTCGCTCGATCTCGACCGCGCGCAGCGCGGGCGGACCGCGCTCGTCGGCCGGCTCGCCGCCGGTGAGCGGGCGCCCGACACCGGAGAGTCGCCAGCCCGAGTCGTCTGCGGTCGCGGTGGCGCGCAGCCCTTCGAGCTCGAGCGAGGCGATCGCGAGCCGCCGTTCTCGCCAGAGCGGGGAGGGATCGAAGCGCACGCTGAGGGCCGCGGCGGCGAGCGGCGGCCCGTCACCGGCGCGCAGCTCCACGTCCTCGGCGCGGAAGCCGTCGAAGAGCGCGCCCTCGAGCCGCCCGATCCGCACCTCCGCGTCGAGCGCCGCGCCCACCTGCTCCGCCACGAAGCGCGCTACGCGCTCGCGCTCGAAGCCGCGCGAGAGCGCCACCACCAGCACGACCGCCCCGGCCGCGAGCAGCGCGACGAATCCCGCGAGCGCGGCGAGCCCGTGGAGCGCGATCCGCGCCGGGGCGCGCATCAGAACGCCTGCCCGATCGAGAAGTGGAACCACGTCGTGCCCGCGTCCTCGGGCGCGTTCAAGGGATGGGCGATGTCGAGGCGCACCGGACCCAGCGGCGTCTGGTAGCGGAGGCCCGCGCCCACCGAGTACGTCAGGTCGCGCGGCTTCCAGCCCCAGGGCTCGAGATCCACCTGCCCGGCGTCCACGAAGGTCACGCCGCCCAGCGCGCCGCGGATCGGGAAGCGCAGCTCCGCGCTCACCTCGATCACGCTGGCGCCGCCGATCGGCTGCCCGTCGGTGCGGCGCGGGCCCAGGCGCCAGAAGGAGAAGCCGCGCACCGAGCTGCCGCCGCCCGAGTAGAGGCGCTCGGGCAGCGGCACCTCGTCCGCCGAGGAGCCGGCGAAGGGCTGGAGCGTGCCGAGCCGCAGCCGGCCAGCGACGACCGTTGGCCCGACGGGCTGGAACGCCGCCGCGTGGGCCTCGATCGCCGTGAAGCCGACGTCCGAGCCGAGGCCGGGGAGCCAGGGCGTCACCGAGAGGTCGACGCGCGATCCGTCGCGCGCGTCGAGCGGATTCGCCACCGTGGAGCGGCGCACGGTCAAGCGCGGGCCATGCAGGAAGACGCGCCGTTCCGGGTCGTCGAGCAGGCGGTCGGCGCGCCCGCCCACGTCACCGACCGCGCTCCACGACCAGGCCCAGCCGAGGCTGCCGCTCCAGCGCTCGCCGAAGTCCCGCGCGATGCGCACGCCGCCCTGCAGCCGCTCGGCGTCGTAGGCAGGCGTGAGCTCCTGGCCGAGCCGGTTCTCGATGCGCAGCGACTGGCGGCGAGCCAGGAAGTGCGGCTGCGTCACCGACGCCTGGAGGGTCCGCTCCAGGCTGGACCACAGCACGCTCGTGTCGAGATGGCGGGCGCCGCCCAGCCAGTTGCGCTGCTCGTAGCCCGCCTGCGCGCGCAGGTGGTGGTCGGTGCCCCAGCCGAGGCCGAGCCGCACGCTGCGCGGCGGACGCTCGGCGACGCCGACCTCCATCGGCCAGACCACCTCGCCGTCCCCGCCGGGCTGCGCCTGCTCCGGCCGCGGGCGCACGATCACCGAGCGGAAGATGCGCAGGACCTGGATGTTGGTGCGGGTCTCGCGCATCGCCGAGAGCGAGTAGGGGTCGCCCTCCGCGAGCGTGATCTCGCGCCGCACCAGCGACTCGTCGGTGCGCGTGAGGCCCTCGACGCGGACGGGGCCGAAGCGGACCTGCGGCCCGGGCTCGACGCGCCAGGTGAGCCGCGCCTCGTGCGTGGGCACGTCGACGTCGGCGCCGCCCTCGACGCTCGCGAGCGGCCGCCCGATCTCGGCAAGCCGCGCCAGCAGCTCCTTCTTGGCCGCCTCGTAGCGGTCGAGCGAGAAGACGTCGCCGACCGCGAGCGGCAGGCCGTCGACGAAATGGTCGGGCTCCCGGTCCGTGAGCAGCGACGGCGGGATCTCGATCCCGCGCTCCACGAGCCGCACCGGCTCGCCTTCCTCGACGTGGAACACCAGCTCGACCGAGCCCCCGTCGGCGCTCCAGAGCAGCTCGGGCGCGACCTTCGTCTCGAAGTAGCCGAGCGTCCGGTAGTGGCGCGCGATGCGCTCGGCGTCCGGGTCCTCGGTGCCCTCGAGGAAGACGGGGTGGGCGGTGAAGGGCTGCCACCAGCGGGGCGGGACCGGCGTCGCGAGCAGCGGCTCGAGCTCGCCGCGCTTCGCGGCCTCGACCCCTTCGAAGCGCAGCGCGCGCAGGATCGGGCCGGAGGCCTCGGGCTCCGGCGCGGGATCGTCGGCGAGCGCGTCCGGCGCGCAGGCGGCCAGTGCCAGGGCGAGCGCGATCGCGACGAGCCGGACGGGGGGCGGACCGGGCATGGGCCCGTCGAGGGTAACGAGCCGGGGCGCGGAGTCCGCCTAGGAGGGCTGCGCCAACCGATCTCCGATCGCCGCGAGCTGCGCGGCCGCGGGGCCCAGGGTCAGCTCGATCTGGCGCGCCCACAGGTAGTAGCGGTGGACGGGGTAGTCCACGTCGACGCCGATCCCGCCGTGCAGGTGCATGGCGGCATACGCGATCGCGTGTCCCGCCTCGCCGGCGAAGAACTTCGCGACCTCGACGGCGTCGGTCGCGGTCTCCTGCCGGGAGAGCAGGTCGGCCGCCTGCCAGGTGACGAGGCGCAGCCCCTCGAGATCGCAGTAGGCGTCGGCCGCCCGCGTGTGCACGGCCTGGAAGCTCCCGATCGGGCGGTCGAACTGCTGGCGCTGCGCCGCGTAGCCCGCGGTGATGCGCAGCGCCTTCTCGGCCACCCCGACCTGCATCGCGCACAGCGCGGCGGTGGCCCGCTCCACCGTCCACTGGAGCGCGCCGCGGCCCGCGGAGCCCGGCGCCACGACGACGGCGTCCGCCGCCACCGGCGCGCCGTCGAGCGCGAGCCAGCCCTGCACGGAGCGATCGGTCACGAGCTGCCGGTCCAGCCGAGCGCCCGCGCCGCGCGGATCGACCAGGAACAGGCCGACGCCGTCGGGGCCCGCCGCGGGCACCAGCACGCGCTCCGCCACGTGCGCCGCGGGCACACAGAACTTCGCGCCGGACAGGCGCCAGCCGGCGCCGTCCTTCGCGGCCCTGGTGGCCGGCGCGAGCGGGTCGACGCTGTCCGGCTCGGCGAGCGCGGCGGCGAGGATCGTCTGGCCGGCGACGAGCGGCGGGAGCCAGCGCTTCTGGAGTGCGTCGCCTGCGAATCGCGCGATCGGCAGCGCGGCGCCGGCCAGCGCAGTCCAGGCGGGAACGGGCGCCACCGCGCGGCCGATCTCCTCGAGCAGCACGCACAGCTCGAAGAAGCCGTAGCCGCTGCCGCCGTGGGCCTCGGGCAGCGCCGCGCCCAGCAGGTTCGCCTCGGCGAGCGTCGCCCAGAGCTTCCGGTCGATGCGCTCGTCGCCGTTCTCGACCTCGCGCAGCCGGTCGGGCGTCGCCTCGGCCTCGAGGATCTTGCGCGCCAGCTCGCGAAGGGCGTTCTGCTCGTCGGTGAAGGAGAAGTCCATCCTTATGAATCCTCGCCGCTCGCCTGCGGCTCGCTACGCGGGAATCGGGCAGGCCCGCTTCGTTTGGTACGTCGGAGATCCATTTGCGGCTAGCTCTTGTAGTGCGGGAGGCCGAGCCCGGCCATCGCGATGATGTCGCGCTGCACCTCGTTGGTGCCGCCGCCGAAGGTCAGGATCAGGGTCGCGCGGTACATGCGCTCGAGGCGCCCGCGCGCCACCGCGCCGGGCGAGCCGTCCTTGATCGCGCCCGCGGGTCCGAGCACCTCGAGCAGCCGCCGGTACGCCTGCACGTACAGCTCCGTCGCGTAGACCTTCACCGCGGAGGCGTCGGCCGGGTGGAGCTTCGCCTGGGTCATGCTCCAGGCCAGCTTCCACTGCATCAGCCGCAGCGCCTCGAGCTTCGCGTGCACCCAGGCGAGCGCCTCGCGCACCCAGCCCTGGTCGATCACGCGGCGGCCATCGGCGAGCTTCGTCGCCAGCGCCCACTGGCGCACCTCCTCGAGCATGCGCTTCGAGGGCCCATAGGGCGTCAGCGACACCCGCTCGTGGTTGAGCTGCGAGACGATCAGGCCCCAGCCGTTGTTCTCGCCGCCCACCAGGTACTTGTGGGGCACGCGCACGTTCTCGTAGTAGGTGGTGTTGGTGCGCACGTCGCCGACCGTCCAGGTCGGGGTCAGCTTGAAGCCCGGCGCGGTGGTGGGCACCAGGAACATCGAGATGCCGCGGTGCTTCGGCGCGTTCGGGTCGGTGCGCGCCGCCAGCCAGACGTAGTCCGCGAAGTCGGCGAGGCTCGTGAAGACCTTCTGGCCGTCGATCACCCACTCCTCGCCGTCGCGCACCGCGCGCGTCTTCAGCGACGCCAGGTCCGTTCCCGCGCCCGGCTCCGAGTAGCCGATCGAGAAGTGGCACTTGCCCGCCAGGATGCGCGGCAGGAACTCGCGCTTGAGCTCGTCGGAGCCGTAGGCCGCGAGCGTCGGCCCGACCGTATTCAGTGTCAGGAAGGGCAGCGGGAAGCCGGCGCTCTGCACCTCGTCGGCGAAGATCATCTGCTCGATCGGGGTGCGGCCCTGGCCGCCGTACTCCTTCGGCCAGCCGATCCCGAGCCAGCCGTCGGCGCCCATCTTCTCGAGCGCCTTCCGGTAGAGCGGGCCGCCGCCCTCGCTGCCCTTGATCTCGCCGAGCAGCTCGGGGGTCATCATCCGGGCGAAGTAGCCGCGCAGGAGCTCCTGGAGCTCGCGCTGCTCGGGGGTGAGGGCGATGTGCATGGCGCCTCCTCGTTTTTAGAACGTGTATCAGTTTCGCCGAGGGCTGACAAACGCCCGACGGAGCGCGGGCGAGTCGAGATCGCGTGGGACCGTGGCCTACCGAGTGGCCGCGGGAAGCGCGTCCTTCACGGGCGGCGAGCCTTCGAAGCAACGGCGCGGGCTGCCCGCCGCCACCTTGCCGACCGCGGACGAGGTGGTCGCCGGGGTTCCGACGGCTCCGCTCAGCAGGTTCTCGCTCCAGACGCAGAGCGTCCCCGCTGCCGGATCCAGCTCGACGACCACGCCCCAGGCCGCCAGGTCGGGAACGTGCTGGTAGTTCTGGTAGAGCGCGATCAACGGGGGCCCCTGCGGCCGCGGCACCTCGCGCCAGGCGTCTCGCACGCGGCCCAGCCAATGGCCCGAGATCGCAATGCGGATCTCGGAATGGGTGTCGAAGAGCTTCCGACACCACGGCTTGGAGATGCCCGTGCGATCGACGCAGTGATGGTCGAGCGCGACGAAACGCGCGCCGCGCCGCTCTCCGATCTCGGCCGCCGCCCACGCGAGGTCGCCGGGGCTGGGACGGAAGTCGAGCGTGAGGACGAACCAGCCCGGGGCCAGCGGGAACAGCCCGCTGCGGCCCGAGGGCGCCGTCTCCTCCGGCCTGTAGGCGAGCTGCGACTGCAACGCCTTCCAATGCTCGTCGCCCTGCGCCTTCACGCCCTGCTGCGGCGGGTAGTTGTCGAAGTCGTGGTTGCCGAACGCGATGGCGTAGGGCATCCGGCAGGCATCGAGCCGTTGCATCACGGACAGCGCGTTGCGCCACTCCTCGGGCCGGGCCCTCGGCGTGTCGACCAGGTCCCCGGTGTGCAGCACCATGGCGAAGCGCTCGCGCTGCTGGCACAGCGCATCGACCACCGATCGCCAGATCGCGAGCGTGTCGCCTCCCTGGTTCCAGGCCCACGATTGCGTATCGGGCATCACGTAGAGCTGGAGCTTCCCGGCGACGGCCGCCGCCTCCGCGCCGGCTCGCGGCGCGCCGAGGATCGCGCAGAGGAGCAGGGCGCTCGTCGCCGCGCTGCACCAGGTCGCCACGTGGGTGCCACTCCGAGCGAGCGCGCGCAGCGCCTCGAAGTGCGCCTTCCAGGTCCCGCGGCCCACGACCGAGTTACGCGCCGCCGGCCCGAGGCGCCCGCGCGCCGAGCCGATCTTGGAGGATCTCGAGCTCGCCGCGCGCCGCGCGGCGGAAGCGGCGCGGCGAGACGCCCGCGGCGCGATGGAAGGTGCGCACGAAGTTCGAGAGGTCGCCGAAGCCCACCTCGTAGGCGATCTCGGTGATCGGGCGCTCGCCGTCGGCGAGCAGGCGCGCTGCGCGGCGCAGACGGGAGCGGACCAGGTACTGGTGCGGCGTCACGCCCACCACCGCCGCGAACAGGCGCAGGAAGTGGAAGGGGCTCGAGCCCACCGTGCGCGCCGCGCGCTCGAGGTCGATCGCCTCGTGCGAACGCTCGTCGAGCCAGAGCGCGGCCTCGACGGCGCGCCGACGATCGCGCGCGCTCGGCGCGGGCGCCTCGCGCCAGCGGCGCCCGACGACGTCCACGAAGCGGGCCGCCAGCCACGCGCCCGCCTCGTCGAGGCCCACGTCGGCGGCGCCGTCGGCGGCCGCCTGCGCCAGCTCGCCCAGCACCATCAGCTCGGGCAGCGGCGCCACGCAGCCCACCTGCCAGAGCTCGCGCGCGCCGCCCAGCGACTCGACCAGCTCCGGCGCGAGCTGGAACGACAGGCACTCGTCGCCCTGCGCGTGGTCGTGGGTGCAGAGGTACTCGTCGCCCGGGTGGCCGACCAGCAGCGAGCCGGCCACCAGCTCGAAGCAGCGGCCGCGGCTGCGCAGGCCGAAGCTGCCCTTGCGCACGTACGAGATCGAGAAGCCCGCGTGGCGCTCGACGAACGGCTCGTCCCCGGGGCCGGCGCTGCAGCGGTAGTCGCTCACCGCGATCGACTCGGCGCGCAGGATCGGCGTGGCCTTCATCGCCGCCCGAGGATACCGGCGGCGTCCGCCCTTTGCCCTCGGCCCCGGCGGCCTGCAAGATCTCCGCCCGACGAGGAGGGACCGATCCTGGCCAGCCGCCTGCGGCGCCTGCGGCGCGCCGAGCTGCCGAGCGACACCGTCGATCTGGCCCGCGACCTGATCGGCCGCGTGGTGGTGCGCGATTGGCGCGGCGAGCGGCTGGCGGGCCGCATCGTCGAGACGGAGGCGTACCCGGTGGGGGACGCGGCCGCGCACGCCTTCCGGGGCGAGACCGCGCGCAACCGCTCGCTGTTCCTGCGCCGCGGACACGCCTACGTGTACTTCTGCTACGGCTGCTGGTTCATGCTCAACGTCTCCAGCGAGACGCCGGGCGTCGGCGCTGGCGTCCTGGTGCGCGCGCTCGAGCCGATCGAGGGGATCGCGACCATGCAGCGCCTGCGCGGGGCTTCGCGCGCGCTCGACCTCACCCGCGGCCCCGGCCGGGTCGCCCAGGCGCTGGCGATCGACCGCCGCCAGGACGGCCTCGACCTGTGCGCGCCCGGCCCGCTCTGGCTCGCCAGCAACGGCGCAGGCGCCGGGCCGATCGCCAGCAGCGTGCGCATCGGCATCACCCGCGAGGCGCAGCGCGTGCTGCGCTTCTACGAGCGCGGCAACCCGCACGTGAGCGGCTCCGGGGCACTGCGCCGATAGGCCGCGCGCGCGGGACTTGGAGGATCCTGCTGCGCCGCCGCTGCGGGCGGATGCGCGCGCACGCTGCAGGCGCCCCCTCCGCCGCGCGCGCTTCCGGCTACGACCCCCGCGTGTCCGGCTCCCGCGAGCTCGTGCTGGTCGGTGGCGGCCATGCCCACGTGCAGGTGCTGCGCGCGCTCGCGAGGGCGCCGGCGCCGGGCGTGCGCACGACCGTCGTCCTCGATCGACCCGAGGCGGTGTACTCGGGCATGGTGCCGGGCTTCGTCGCCGGCCAGTACGCGGCGCCCGAGCTCACGATCGACGTGCGGCCGCTGGCGCGGCGCGCGGGCGCGGTGGTGGTGCCCGCGGCGGCCACCCGCATCGACCCCGTCGCGCGCCGCATCGAGCTGGAGGGGCGGCCCGCGCTCCCCTACGACGTCGCCTCGCTCGACGTCGGCTCGACGGTCGCGGGCCTGGCGCTGCCCGGGGTCGCCGCGCACGCGCTCGCCACCCGGCCGATCGGGCGCTTCGTCGGCGCGCTGGACGCGCTGGTGGCGCGCGCGCGCCCGCGCGGGCGCTGCCGGCTGGTCGTGGTGGGCGGCGGCGCCGGCGGCGTGGAGCTGGCCTTCGCGTTCCGCGCGCGGCTGGCCCGGGAGGGCGTGCCCGACGCCGCCGTGACCCTGCTGGAGAGCGGGCCGCGCATCCTGCCTTCGTCACCGGAACGTGTCTCCCACGCGGTGGCGGCGGCGCTGGCAACGCGCCGGATCGCACTGCGCAGCGGCGTGCGCGTCGAGCGCGTCGAGCTGGACGAGGACGCCAAGCGCATCGTGCTGGCCGGACGCGACCCGATCGCGTGCGACGAGCTGCTGTGGGTGACGGGGGCGGCGCCGACCGCGCTGATCGCCGACTCCCCGCTCCCGCACGACGAGGCCGGCTTCGTGCGCGTGCGCCCGACGCTCCAGGTCGAGAGCCACGACGACCTGTTCGCCGCCGGCGACTGCGCCGCCTTCGCGCCGCCGCTCGCCAAGGCCGGCGTCTTCGCCGTGCGCCAGGGGCCCGTGCTGGCGCGCAACCTGCGCGCGCGCCTGGCCGGCGGCCGCCTGCGCCGCTACCGCCCGCAGCGCGACTTCCTGACCCTGCTCAACACCGGCGACGGCAGCGCGATCGGCGTCAAGTGGGGCCGCGCGCTCGAGGGCCGTGCCGTCTTCGCGCTGAAGGACCGCATCGACCGCCGCTTCGTCGAGCGCTTCCAGGTGCTCGCGCCCGATGGCGCCCGCGCGCGCCGCTTCCCGCCGCTGGCGGCGATGCGCGACGTTCCCTGCGGCGGCTGCGCTGCGAAGCTCGGCGCGACTCCGCTGGCGCGCGCGCTGGCGCGGCTCGGCGCCCCCGAGGACGACGCCGTCGTGCTCGGCCTCGCGGCGGGCGACGACGCCGCCGCGGTGGCGATGGCGAGCGGCGAGCTGCTGGTCACGAGCGTCGGCGCCTTCCGCGCCTTCACCGGCGACCCCTGGCTCGTCGGCCGCGTCGCCGCCGTCCACGCGACGAGCGCCCTGTGGGCCAAGGGCGCGACCCCGCGCTTCGCGCTGGCGCTCGTCACCCTGCCCGACGGCGACTCCGCGCGCGGCGAAGAGGAGCTCTTCCAGACCCTGGCCGGCGCGCGGACCGCGCTCGACGCGGAGCGCGTGACCCTGCTCGGCGGTCACACCGTCGTTGCCGCGAAGTGCTCCGGGGCTCCGGACTCGGAGCTCACGGTCGGCTTCGCGGTGTGGGGCGACGCGCGCGGCCGCGACGATCTGCTGTGCCTCACCGGCCTCACGCCGGGCGACCGGCTGATCCTGACCCGCCCGCTCGGCACCGGCGTGCTGTGGCGCGCCGACCGGCTCGGCGAGGCGCGCAGCGCCTGGATCGAGTCCGCCGTCGCGTCCATGTGTCGCTCGAACGCCGCGGCGAGCGGCGTGGCGGCGCGCGCCGGCGCGAGCGCCTGCACCGACGTCTCGGGCTTCGGCCTGGCCGGGCACCTGGCCGCCCTGCTGCGCGCCGGCGCTGTGTCGGCGCGCATCGAGCTGGCGTCGCTGCCGCTGCTGCCGGGCGTCCGCGAGTGCCTGGCGCGCGGCCTGCGCAGCAGCTTCCATCCCGAGAACGCGCGCCTCGCCGCCGCGCTGCGCATCGACCCCGAAGCCGCCGCGGACCCCGCGCTCGACGCGCTCTTCGACCCCCAGACCGGTGGCGGGCTGCTGTTCGGCGTCGCGCCCGAGCGCGCGGACGAGGCGCTCGCGGCGCTGCGCGAAGCCGGCGACCGCGAGGCCGCCATCATCGGCGCCGTGATGGCGACGGAACCGGGCGGGCCGCTCTTCACGGTGGCTCTCGACTGGCAGCGCTGAGCGGCGGCCGGTCCGGCTATCGTCCGCCGCCATGCCCACCCGGCCCCTGCTCGCGCCCGGCCTGCGCTTCATGGCGCTCTCGGCGCTCGCGTTCAGCGCGATGAACGTGCTCGTCAAGCAGGCGGGCACGCGGCTGCCGACCCAGGAGATCGTGTTCGTGCGCTCGCTGGTGTCGCTGGCGATCTCGCTGGCGCTGCTGCGCCGCGCGGGCGTCAGCGGGCTCGGAACGCGGCGCGGGCTGCTGCTGCTGCGCGGGCTGTGGGGCTACAGCGCGCTGTCGTGCGTGTTCTACGCCGTGTCGCACCTGCCGCTCGCCGAGGCGACGATGATCCAGTACCTGCACCCGACCCTGACCGCGGTGCTGGCCGCGCGGGTGCTGGGCGAGCGCGGCGACCGCGCGCTCGCGGCGTCGCTGGCGCTCGGCACGGCGGGCGTGGCGCTGGTGGTGCGGCCCGGGTTCCTGTTCGGAGGCGCCGCGGCGCCGCTCGATGCGTGGGCCGTCGCGGCGGCGCTCGCGGGCGCTGCGCTGACCGCCGTCGCCTACGTCGGCGTGCGCGAGCTCTCGCGCACTGAGCACCCGCTGGTGATCGTGCTCTGGTTCCCGCTGGTGGCGGCGCCCGCCGCGCTGCCGGGCACGCTCGCGCACGGGCTCTGGCCCACCCCCGCGGAGTGGGCGTTGCTCGCCGGGGTCGGCGTGCTGGCCCAGCTCGGCCAGGTGTGGCTCACCCGCGGCCTCGCACTCGAGACCGCCGGCCGCGCGACGGCGCTCTCCTATCTCCAGATCGCGTTCGCGGTGCTGTGGGGCTGGCTGTTCTTCGCGGAGCTGCCCGGGCCGTGGACCGCGGCGGGCGCCGCGCTGATCGCCGCCGGCACCTGGATCGGGGCGCGCGCGGCC
>Ga0105107_10001707_pt1 | contig 14303 bp, 14 predicted proteins | sample PPLLaktember2015_6_FD_79335 | JGI IMG/M metagenome (GOLD analysis project Ga0105107, IMG submission 79335) | Freshwater sediment microbial communities from Prairie Pothole Lake near Jamestown, North Dakota, USA - PPLs Lake P8 Core (1) Depth... | ecosystem: Environmental > Aquatic > Freshwater >...
ACGTTCACGCAGAACACCTCGCTCTTGGCCACGGCGCCATGGGTGCCGGCGAGCTTGTTGATGCAAGCGAGCACCGTCGGCGGATCGGCGGTCGCCGAGCACACCGCGGTCGCGGTCATGCCGTAGCGATGCCCGGCGTGCGCGCTGGTGATGATGTTCACCGCGCCCGCCAGCGTGCGCATGCCCAGCTTGAACTGCTCGGGGTCGACGACCGGTTTCGGCTCCACGAGGGCGATTCTAGCGTCGCAGGTTGACGAGGACGATGCCGGCCCCGACCAGGACCGCGGCGAGCGCGAAGGCGCCGGAGAGCGGCTCCTTCAGCAGGGCCACCCCGAAGAGCACGCCGAACATGGGCGTGAGAAAGGACAGCACCGAGAGGCGTCCCGCGAGGTAGCGCGTCAGCAACCAGAACCAGGCGAGATAGCTCGCGAAGGCCACGATCGCCCCCTGGTAGAAAAGGCTCGCGAGCACGAGGACGTTCAGGCTGGAGAACCCGGACTCATCGAGGAGCGCCGAGGCCGCGGGCAGCATCAAGGCCGAAACGGCGAGCTGGTAAAAAAGCGTCTTTTCCGCGCTCGCGCGCGAAAGGCTCGTGGCGCGGATCACCACCGTGGTCGCCGCCCAGAGCGCCGCGGCGACGATGCCGCAGAGGTCGCCCAGGAGCGTGCTTCTGCCGTGGAGGAAGCCTTCGCCGAAGGCGAGGACGATGCCGCCGAAGGCGACCGCGACGCCCAGCCACTGCCGGGCGACGAGCCGCTCGCCGCGCACGAAGAAGTGCAAGCCGAGCGCGGTGAGGGGCGGCGCGAGATAGATGAATACCGACATGCGTGAGGCGTTGGTGTGGCCCAGGCCGGCGTAGATGAAGACGAACTCCGCGCCGAAGAGCACTCCCGCGACGAGCCCCGGCCAGAGCGTGCCGTCGTGGCCGAAGAGCGCGATGCCGCGCAGCCGCGCCCACGCGAGGAGCAGCGCGCAGGCGAGGATCGAGCGGACCGCGGCCTGCATCACGAGCGAGACATCCGTCGCGATGGCCTTGACAGTCACCTGCTGGAATCCCCAGAGCGCGGTGAGCAGCAGCATCACCGCGTACGCGCGCGCGTCGAGCGCGCTCCTGTCTTGACTCACGGCGGGGATTGTGGCGTAACATGGCCGCGTGAAGTCGAAGCGATCCCCGAAGCGAAAAGCCGAGGCGCAGGAGCTCCCGGAGGCGCTGCCGCGCGGGCGCACCCTCGAGCGCCCCGACGGCTTCTACTGGGAATCGAAGGACGGCCTCTACGGCCCCTTCGCCACGCTCGCCGAGGCGGAGGCCGACATGCTCTCGGGCGGCGCGCCCGAGGTCGCGGATCCGAGTCTTCCGGACCCGGACCTCCTGCAGGAGACCGAGTCCGAGCTCGGCATCAACGAATGGATCGACCCGGATACCGGCGGGCCGGCGGAGGACTCCGTCCCCCGCATCGAAGACCACTGATTCGAAATCTTCTAGCCGCGGCTCTCATCGTGGTTGCGGCGCCCGGTGCGGCAAACGAGGCCGCGGTCAGCACCGAAGTCCCCGCCGGGCAGTCGAAGAGCGTGCGGCTGAGAAACCTGCCGCAGGGGACCGTGCTCACGATCGCCATCGTCACGAGCGGCCGCCTGCTCGTGGCTCTCGTAGGCGCCAAGGAGCTCAAGCGCTCGCGCAGCCAGGCGAAAACGGTGTTCCGCGGCGCGGTCGACCGCAAGCTCGCCTTTCGCATCACGATCCCGGAAGCGGACGACTACTACCTCGTGCTCAACAACCGTAAGGGTGCCGAGGCGCTTACCGTGGAGACCCAGATCCGCGCCGTGCGCGGGCCCGCCAAGCCGAAACCCGCCCCGGAACGAGAGCGCACCTCGCCGCCGCCGGAGAAGGCAAGCCTTCAGAGCCGCAGAATCGCCTGGATGCGCTCGATCTCGACCGGTTTCACCACGTAGTCGTCGAACCCGGCCTCGGTGGCGAGCTGCCGGTCGGCTGGCTGGCCCCATCCGGTCACCGCGATCAGCTTGGCGCCGTTCATGGCGGGCAGCTCGCGCAGCCGCCGGGCGAGATCGAAGCCGTTCAGCTTCGGCAGGCCGATGTCGAGGAACGCGACCTGCGGCCTGAACTCCGCGGCCGCGGCAAGCGCCGCCGGCCCGTCGTGCTCGATACGCACGTCGTTGCCCATGCGCCGCAGCAGCATGGCGAACGTGCTCGCGAAATCCAGGTTGTCGTCGGCCAGGAGGATGCGCTGACTCTTGGCACCCGACCCCCTGATAAGGGGGTCGCGAGCATCGCGAGCGGGGGGTTGCCCTTCCCCCATCGGAATCCGCACCACGAACTCCGCGCCACGCCCGGGCCCGTCGCTCGCCACGCTGATCGTGCCGCCGTGGAGCTCCACCAGGCGCCGCGCGAGCGACAGGCCCACGCCCAGCCCCATGGTCGAGCGCTCGAGGGACTTGTCGGCCTGCGCGAACATCTCGAAGATTTCCTCGCGCATCTCGGGCGCGATGCCCACGCCGCTGTCGCGCACCCGCGCGACGAGATCGTCGCCTTCGGTCCCGACCTCGAAGTCCACGCTGCCGCCGGGATCGGTGAACTTCACCGCGTTGTTGAGCAGGTTGAGGAACACCTGCGCGAGGCGCGTGGGGTCGGCGTGCAGGGCGACCCCCGGCGGGGGCAGCGCCGCGCGCAGGCGCTGGCCGCGCGCGCGCGCGAGCGGCTCGATCGCCTCGATCGCGCTCGCCGCGATCGCGCGCAGGTCCGCGTGCTCCTTGCGCAGCGCGAGCTTGCCGGTGGTGATGCGCGAGACGTCGAGCAGGTCGTCGACCAGCCGCACCATCTGCGCGAGCTGGCGCTCGATGATGGCGCGCCCCTCGGCGGTCACCGCCGGGTTGTCCTTCGCCGCCTGCATGATGTAGAGCGCGTTGCGGATCGGCGCGAGCGGGTTGCGCAGCTCGTGGGCGAGCGTCGCCAGGAACTCGTCCTTGCGCCGGTCGGCCGCCTTCAGGGCGTCCTCGGCGTCGCGCCGCTCGTGCATCTCGCGCTCGAGGTCGGCGAGCATGCGGTTGAGCGTCTCGGCGAGCATGCCGATCTCGTCGTTGGTGCGCTTCTCGGCGCGCACCGAGAAGTCCCGCCGCTCGAGCACCCGCCGCGCGGCCGCCGCCACGTTGAGGATGGGATCGGTGAGCGCGCGCTGCAGCCAGGCCGACACGAGCCATGCGACGCCCAGGGCGAGCACGAGCACTGCCCCGACGATACCGAGGTATCCGATGACCCGCTCCGAGAGGCCGGTGCGCGAGCGCAGGTACACGGTGCCCAGGCGCTCGCCTTCCTCGAGCACCGGGTGGAAAAGCCACATCGTGCCCCCCTCGGTGCGGTGGCCAAGGCGCCGCGCGCGCGCCGGGATCTCGGCCTGTCCCTCGCGCGCGTAGGTGGCGAAGAGCGCCCCGTCGGGCCCGTAGAGCGCGGCCGCCTCGATGTGGGGATTCGCCTTGAGCGTGCGCAGATCCTGCGCGGCGGCCTTCGGGTCCTTGAAGGCGAGCGCCGGGGACGCGGCGCGGGCCAGGATATCGGCCTGCGTGCGCATATCGCCCAGGTGATCCTCCTCGAGCGCGCGCACCTCGTAGTAGAGCAGCGCGCCGGAGTTGACGAGCAGCGCCACGAGCGTGGTGGCGATCACCACCGCGATCGTCTTGCCGCGCACCGAGCCGGTGATCGCGCGCCAGAGCCTCACGGCTTGCCCTGCCTCACGTGGCTCGCCACGGCGAGCATGCGCGAGCTGACCCGGATGCCGCGGCGCGCGGCGGCATCCAGGTCCACCTCGAAGCGCACCCGCCCTTCGGCGCGCACGAAGTTCACGACGGCGCCCGCCTCCAGCCCGTAGGGGGCGTCGCTCACCACGAGCAGGCTCTGCACCGGGCCGATGCGCGCCACGTGCTCGACCGAGCGGGTGCCGACGAAGAGCACGTGCAGGCCGGCGATGCCCTCGCCCGCGCGCACGCGCTGCACGGTGACGCCGCGGCCCTGGACGGTGCGTCCCTGCACGAGGTTCTGCATCTCGTAGAGCACGTCCTCCGCCCCGAGCACGCCCACGGCGATCGGCGCCTGCGGCGTGGCGAACGCCCCCGGCGGCCACTCGATGAAGGAGAGGAAGCGGAAAACGTACGCCGCCTTCACCTCGTGCTCGAGCACCTGCGCGAGCCCCGCCGCGGGCACGAGCAGCGCGAGCGCGAGCAGGAGCTTCCTCACGGCAGGCGCAGCCGGACCTGGAGGTAGGCGCCGCGCTCGAACTCGGCGCCCGGGCCCCATTCCACGTGCGACTCGTCGAGCAGGTTCGTGAGGGCGAGCGAGAGCTCGAGGTCGCGCCGGGGATGCCAGCCGACGCGCGCGTCGAGCGCGGTGTAGGAAGGCACGTCGCGGTTCTCGAGGCGGCCGTAGTGGCGCAGCATCAGGTCGAGCTCGGTGGAGCTCCCGAGATCGAAGGCCGCCCGCAGCTTGCTCCAGCCGTCGGGGTCGGAGCCGATGCCCGAGGGGTCCTGCAGGTCCACCGCGCCAGGGCGCAGCGTGAGCGACTGGTCGAGGCGGACGATGCCGGCGTCGATGCGCCACCAGTCCGCGCCGCGCCAAGATGCCCAGGCCTCGACGCCCGAGGTGCTTCCCTCGAGGTCGTTCGCCACCTCGGGCCCGTCCGGTCCCGGCGAGAGCGTGCGCAGGTGCTGGTGCTCGTGGTGGAAGGCGGTGGCGGAGAACGAAAGCCGCGCGCTCGCTTGCGCGCGCACGCCGAGCTCGAAGATGTCCGACACCTCGGAGCGGAACGAGGGCCCGCCCGCCACGGCGAACGGCGGCTCGGCCGGCACGAAGAAGTCGCGGTCGATGCGCGCAGGCGCGCGCACGACGCGCGAGAGCGAGGTCCAGACGAGGAGCTCCGGCGCGGCCTGCCAGGCGAGCCGGGCGCTCGGCAGGAGCTCGGTGCCGGTATAGCTGTTGCGCTCGCTCTTCGCCCCGAGCGTGAGGTCGAGCGCGTCGCCCAGCGCGATCTCGTCCTGCACGAACAGGTGCGCATTGTTCATCGCGCGCTGCGCCGGCACGAAGGCGAGCGCCGCCGAATTGGCGATGCTGTCCTCGTGGCGCCGCATGCCGCCGCCCCAGAGCAGGCGATGCCGGCCCCGGGGCGCGAGCGCATGCTGGAGCTCGAGGTCGTAGGTGTCCAGGTCCTCCTCGAAGGTCTCGGGATGGCGGCGATGGGTCCGGTCGAAGTATCCCTGCACCTGCAGCGAGCCGCCGCCGGCGAGGGCGCGCGACCAGCGCGCGAGGAGGTTCGCGCCGTCGAGGTCGCGCGCCCGCGGCTCCTGGTCGATCTCGGCGGAGTACAGGTCGCCCTGCAGCGTGAAGCCGTCCGAGGCGCGGCGCCAGTCGGCGCGGAAGCCCGCCTGCGCGCGGTCGGCCTGGTCGCGGATCGGCTCGCCGCCCGGAAGCCAGGTGTTGTCGCGCCGCACCGACTTCGCGTAGAGCCGGTAGTGGCCGCCGTCGATCCGATCGCCGTGGCGCGCGGCCGCCTGCTGCTCGCCCGTGCCCGCCCCGAGCGTGGCGTAGGTGCCCTGGGTCGACGCGGCGCTCCTGCTGATGACGTTGATGACGCCGTTCACGGCGTTGGCGCCCCACAGCGTGCCGCCCGGGCCGCTGATCACCTCGATGCGCTCGATATCCTCGAGCAGCAGGTCCTGCGCGTCCCAGAACGTGCCCGCGAAGAGCGGCGTGTAGACCGCGCGGCCGTCGATCAGCACGAGCAGCTTGTTGGCGATGGTGCTGTTGAAGCCGCGCGCGCTGATCGCGTACTGGCTCGAGTCGACGCGCGCCACCTGCAGGTTCGGCGCGAGGCGCAGCGCTTCCGGGAGGCTGGTCGCCCCCGAGCGGCGGATGTCCTCGCCGGTGATCACGTAGACCGACGCCGGGCTGCGCGAGAGCGGCTCGTTGCGCCGCGAGGGCGAGGTGACGATGATGTTGGCGAGCTGCTCGAGCGTGAGGTCCGCAAGGCCGCGCTGGGCGAGGACCGTGTCCTGGGCGTGCGCTGCCGCCACCCCCGCGCTCAGGAGGGCCGCCATCCAGTACCGCATGCCGTTCTCCGTCTGTGGGCTACGTCGATGCAACTTGCGACAGCAACCGCGTCAGCGTGCCCGGGTCGACGGGCTTGGTGAGGTGATGGTCGAAGCCGGCCTCGGCGGAGCGCCGGCGGTCGGCGTCCTGTCCCCAGCCGGTGACCGCCACCAGCGTGACGCGCTGCCCGTGAACGCGGCGCAGCGCGCGGGCGACGTCGTACCCGTTCGTCCCCGGCATCCCGATGTCGAGGAGCGCGACGCGCGGGGCGAACTGCTCGCCCAGCCGCACGGCGCTCGACCCGTCGTAGGCGACCTTCACCTCGTGCCCGAAGAGCGCCAGCATGCGCTGCATGGAATCGGCGGCGTCGCGGTTGTCGTCGGCCACGAGCACGCGCAACGCGGCCCCCGGGGCCGCGGCATAGGGTCCCGGCGGGTGCTCGCGCACCACCTCCGCCGCCGCGAGCGGCAGGCGCACCACGAACTCGGTCTCGCTCGCTTCCAGGCGCCCGCCGTGCAGCGACAGGATGCCGCGCACGAGGGCGAGCCCCACGCCGAGGCCCTCGAGCCCGGCCCCGCCGTGCTCTACGGTCGCCACGGCCTCGCGGCCCTCGGCGGCGACGCTGAAGCCGATCGAGCCCTGGGGCGGGCTGTGCTTGGCCGCGTTGGCGAGCAGCGCGGCGAACGCCTGCGCGAGGCGCGGGGGGTCGGCATCGAGCGCCACGCGCTCGCTCGGCAGCAGCACCGAGAGGTGATGGCCGGCGGCCGAGACCTGCGGGCGGCTCGACTCGATCGCCATGTCGACCACCGCCTCGAGCGGCACCCGCTCCTTCTTCAGCACGAACCTGCCGCGCGAGATGCGCTCGATGTCGAGGAGATCGTCGATGAGGCGCGAAAGCTGGTCGATCTGTCGCTCGATGACGCCCCGGCTCCATGCCACCTCGGGGTCGAGGGTCCCCTTTCTGCCCAGGATCGTCACCGCGTTGCGGATCGGCGCGAGCGGGTTGCGCAGCTCGTGCGCGAGCGCGGCGAGGAACTCGTCCTTGCGCGCCTCGGCGCGGCGCAGCTCCTCCTCGGCCTGCCGCCGGTCGTGCACGTCGATCGAGATCGCCACCCAGCCCTCGCCCGCCGGCGTCCAGATCGAGCGGATCCAGCGCCGGCCGAGCCCGCCGAACTGCGCGAGCCGCTCGAACTGCACCTCCTCGCCCTTCAGCACCCGCTCGACATAGGGCCGGATCTCCTGCATCTGGCGCGCGCCGACGATCTCCGCGAGCGGCCGGCCGATCAGCTCGCCGACCGGCTTCGCGTGCCAGCGCGCGTACAGCGCGTTGGCCCACAGGAGCCGCGTGGCGCGATCGCAGCGGATCGCCCCCGCGGGCATCGTCTCGAGCACCAGCTCGAGGTGATCTTTCTCGTTTTCCATCCGGGCGTTAAATGTAATCGAGGCGTCCCGGCCGCCATATCGCCATTTGCACTACAGGCGCAGGCTCGCTCCCTGCCGGCGCAGCTCTTCCTGCACTCTGCTGAATTCGACCAACCTGGGAAGAATTCCTCGACGCGCGGCGAGCGCGGCACATACCCCGGCCGCCTGCCCCGTGGCCATCACGATGGGCATCACGCGGTAAGACGAGTGCGCCTCGTGCGTCCCGGAGAGGCAGCGCCCCGCGACGAGGAGGCCCTGAACGTCCCTCGGCATCAGGGCGCGCAGCGGAATGTCGTAGGCCTCCCCCGGCGGCAGGCGCTTGAGCAGCGTGCCGCTGCCCGTCGGGTTGTGGATGTCGACGGGATAGGAGCCTCGCGCGATGGCGTCGTCGAACTTGCGCGCGCCCAGCACGTCCTCCGCGGTGAGCTGGTAGTCCCCGAGGATGCGGCGCGTCTCGCGCACGCCGACGTTCACCCCGCTCTGCATCACGTAGGAGCGCTCGAACCCCGGCACGTAGTGGCGCAGGAAAGCGGCGATCTGGCGCATCTGGCGCCGGCTCGCCCACTCGGCGTACGAGAGATCCCACACGTCCGTGCCGAGCACGCGCGTGACGCGCGTGCTGTTCACGCTCACCTCGCGCTCGTGCGGCGTGGCGAAGAACAGCATGTCCTCGCGCGGCAGGTCGAGCTTCCCCTCCTGCGTCGCGCGGCGCACGAGCGCCCACAGCCCGTGCACGCCGCGCCACTCGCCGGGGTTCTCGCGCACGTACGCGTCGAACGCGGCGCGCTCGAACTCGGCCATGCGGAACATGAGCGTCATCGGCTGCACCAGGCCGTCGGCGCGGCCGATCTCGAAGGGCGCGCCCGCCTGCACCGCGAGGTCCCCGTCGCCGGTGCAGTCGATCACCGCCTTCGCCTTCACCACCAGGGGTCCCGACTTGGTCTCGAAGACAGCGCCGCTTATCGTTCCATTCGTCTCCAAAACTCCACTACAAAAAGCATGAAACAGGAACTGCACGCCCGCCTCGTCGAGGAGCTCGAGCGCCATGAGCTTCAGCCATTCCGGGTCGAAGGGCACGACGTAGCCGGTGGCGAGCGACGGCGGGATCGCGCCGCCGGCGGCGACCAGCTTCTCGAGGAGGCGCTTGAGCACCCCGGCGATCACCGGCTCGCCCGGGCCGTGGTCGGTCGGCAGCAGCGTGGTCGCGCCCTTATGCTCGGGCACGTGCCGCTGCGTATGGAAGGACATGAGGGGCATGACGAGCGCCGCGGTGGCGTTGCCGCCGAGGAAGCCGTAGCGCTCGGCGAGCACGACCCGCGCGCCCGCCTGCGCGGCCCCGACCGCCGCGCCGATGCCCGCGGGGCCGCCGCCCACCACCAGCACGTCGGTCTGCGCCGCGAGCAGCGCGCGCCGGGCAGGAAGCTCGAGCCGCCGCTCGGCGGCCGGGCGCTCCAGCACCGGCATCAGGCGGCCGCTTTTACGTCCCGCAGCCTCCGGTGGCTGAGAAGCTGCGCCGCGATCTGCGCCGTCTGGCGCGAGCGCTCCTGCAGCAACGGGACGCTCTTCGCGAGCTGCGCCTTGAGCGAGCGGCGCTTGTCCCAGGACTCGTCGAGGTGCGCGATGAGCCGCCCGGGGTTGACGAGATTGAGCGGCGGCGAGGGAAGCTTCAGGTCCTCGAGGAAGCCGCTCACCTTCCCCGCGTAGGGAAGCGCCACGAACGGCGTGCCCGCCAGCGCCGCGAAGATGAGGAAGTGCAGGCGCATGCCGACGGCGAACTGGAAGCGCCCCATCATGGAGAGGAGCTGTCCCGAGCTGTACTCGCCCTTGAGTACGCTCGCGCGCTGCGCGCGCAGCATCTTCGCCACCACCGCGTGGCTGTGCTGCGTGTCGAGCACCGCGCGCTCCATCGGCACGAACACGATGTCCGCGTCCCAGCGGTCGATCATGAAGTCCGCCGCGTTGGCGAGCAGCCCGTGGTACTGCTCGACGTCGAGGTCCGGCGCCGCGACGCCCGGCTCGCGCACCGACATGCCGATCAGGTGGCGCCGGCCCTCGAGCCCCTCGCCCTTCAGGAACTTGCGCGGCAGCGGCTCGGGCTTCAGGAGCAGCGCCGGGTCGGCGGTGACCACCACGTCGCGGTGCACGCCCGCCTCCTCGAGCACCTGCTGCGCGGCGCGCTCGCGCACCGTGATCGCCTTGACGCCTTCGAGGGCCTCGCGCACCGCGGCCTGGTTCGCCGGGTCCTTGAGCGGCCCGGCGCCGACCGCGTAGAGCATCACTGGCACGCCCAGCTCCTTGGCCACCAGCACTTCGCGCAGGTACACCTTGGCCTCCGCGTCATACAGGATGCCGCCGCCGCCGAAGAGCAGCAGGTCCAGGCGCTGCACCTCGGGCACCACCTCGGCGCGCGAGACCTTGCGCACCGGCACGGCGCGCTCCACGCCGTGGCGGCGCTTCGTGTCCTCGGCGTCGCGCGAGAACACCGTGATCTCGGCGTCGGGGATTTCCCGGCGCAGCTCGGCGATCATCGACTGCAGGATCGCCTCGTCGCCGAGGTTGAGGCCCCCGTAGGAGCCCGTGATGCCGATGCGGACTTGGCTTTTCGCGGTCATGGCGCGCCTCGGTGCAATTGCCGTTCCCGGGTCAGAAGTCGAACTGCAGGCTCGCGCCGTAGTAGCGCACCTCGGTGCTCGGGAACCGGCCGAAAGGGGCGAAGCCGTCGTAGACCACGAGAAAGAGCGAAGCCCTTGATGTCGACGCCGGCAAGCAGGCGGCCGCCGGCGAGCACCGCATCTCGGCCCTCCGCCCGCAGCAGGCTCACGAACGAGCGCGGCTCGGCAGGGTCGGCGAGCAGCGGCCGGAAGACGTGGCCGGCGGGAAACACCTCGGCGGCCGCGGCGCCCGCTGCGGCGAGGCACAGGACGATCGCCGCGACCACGCGCACTCCGGCGATTGTATTGGCGCGGCCGCGCGCCGCGGCGCGCCGGACGGGCCACTCGCCATGCGCGGACCGGACCGTCGTGTGGTGAACTCAGACCAAGGTCTAGTATCGGCGCCCGCGCCCGCGGCGTGAAATAGCGCCCGGGAGGAATCGATGCGACATGACCTGCGTTCAGCGGCCTTGTGCGGCGTGCTCGCCTTGGCCTGCGTCGGCGGGGCTGCCGCGCAAACGGATGCCTCCGCGGTTGTCGAGGCGACCCCGACACCCGAGCGGGCGGAGGTGACGCTCGACGGCGCGACGCTCTTCAAGGTCCGCGGCGTGGCGGCCTACCCGGCCGACAAGCGGGCGGCGGCCATCGCCGAGCGCATCCGCGCCATCGCCGCCGATCGCTCGGTCCCGGTCGATGCGCTGCGCATCGTGGAATCCGAGGCCCGGTCCAACATCCTCGCGGGCGAGCGCCCGATCATGAGCGTGGTCGCGCTCGATGCCGAGCTGGAAGGCGTGCCGCGCGACGCGGTGGCGCAATTCTTCCGCCAGCAGATCGCATCGGCCGTCGCAGCCTACCGCAGCGATCGCCGCCCGGAGGTGCTGCTGCGCAGCACCTTGTACGCCATCGGCGCCACGCTGGCGCTTGCCGTTCTGCTGTTTGGCCTGCGCCGCGCATACCGCTGGCTGGACGCAGCGGCCACGCGCTACCTGGGCGCGCGCATCGAGGCGCTGGAAAAGAAGTCGAGCCAGATCATCAAGACGGACCAGTTGTGGCATGCGCTGCGCGGCTCGCTCATGGTCGTGCGCCTCCTGCTGACGCTGGGGATCGTCTATGCGTACCTCTACGCCGTCCTTGGCCTCTATCCCTGGACAAGGCCGCTCGCGCACGGGTTGTTCGACCTGGTGATGGAGCCGCTGCGCGTCATGGGATCGGGCGTGATCAAGGAAATACCCGCGCTCGTATTCCTCGTCATCCTCGCCGTGGTGATGTATTACGGGCTGCAGCTCGTCAGGCTGTTCTTCGCCGGCATCGAAAGGGGCCGGATCAGCGTTCCGGGCATCGACAGCGAGCTCGCCGAGCCCACGCACAGGATCGTTCGCCTGCTGATCGTCGTCTTCGCGCTGGTCGTGGCCTTCCCCTACATCCCCGGCTCGGGGTCCGACGCCTTCAAGGGCCTCACGCTGTTTCTCGGCCTGATGTTCTCGCTCGGCTCCACCTCCTTCATCGGCAACCTGATCGCCGGCTATGCGCTGATCTACCGGCGCGCCTTCAGGATCGGCGACCGGATACAGGTCGGCGAGCATGTCGGCACCGTGCTCGAGCGCAAGCTCCTGGTGACCCGCCTGCGCTCTCCCAAGAACGAGGAGATCATCATCCCCAATTCCGGGATGCTGAACAGCAACATCATCAACTTCAACACCCTGGCGAAGAGCGAGGGGCTCATCCTGCACACCATCGTCGGCATCGGCTACGAGACACCCTGGCGGCAGGTGGAGGCCATGCTCTGCATGGCCGCCAACCGCACGCCGGGCTTGCTGGCGGCGCCCGGGCCGTTCGTGTTGCAGAAGGGGTTGGGCGACTTCTGCGTGAGCTACGAGATCAACGCCTATTGCGATCAACCCCAGGCCATGCCGAGGCTCTACACGGCCCTGCACCAGAACATCCTGGACGTGTTCAACGAGTATGGCGTGCAGATCATGACGCCCGCCTACGAGGGCGACACCGAGCAGCCCAAGCTCGTGCCCGAGGCGCGCTGGTTCGAGGCGCCGGCGAAGCCGCCGCCCGGGGCCGGGGCTTCCCGATGAAAAGGGTGGCGGAGAGAGAGGGATTCGAACCCTCGATACGGGTTTTGCCCGTATAACGCCTTAGCAGGGCGCCCCCTTCGGCCTCTCGGGCATCTCTCCTAGACTGCCGGATTCTACCCGTGCCGCTCTCGGAAAACGACATCGGGGGTCCCCCGTTTGCCTCACCCCTCGCGGGCTGACGGGAGCCGGCGTCATTTACCGATCGCGGCGCGGGGAGTAACGTGACGCCTATGGGTCGCGTCGCTGCCGCCTTTGCGCTTTCCGTGATGCTCGCGGGGACGGCGTCCGCCCAGGACGTGCTCCCGCTCGGCGAAGAGAAAGTGAAGCTGATGCTCGGCGGCTTCCTTCCGGCGTTCGACACCGATGTGCGGGTCGACGGCGAGGGAACGCGCGGGGACGACGTGAGCCTGGGCGACGACCTCGGCGTGGAGGAGGACGATTCGGGCGGCTGGGTCGGGCTGGAATGGCGCTTCGCGCCGCGTCACCGCCTCGGCTTCACCTACAGCCGCTTCACGCGGCAGGGCGAGCGCGACATCGATCGCGCCCTGACCATCGGCGACGAGACCTATCCTGCCGGCGCGCGCGTATCGACCACATCGCGCCTCGAGATCCTCCCGATCACCTACTCGTACTCCTTGCTCAAGCGTCCGCACGACGAGCTCTCGCTCACGGCGGGCCTGCACTGGAGCCGGATCACCCTCGACGTGCGCGGCTCGGTGTCGCTCGGCACGCAGGACCTTTCCAACTCGGTGAGCAGCGAGCTCGACGTGCCGCTGCCGCTCCTTGGCGCGCGCTACGAGCGCCGCCTGGCGCAGCGCTGGACCGCGGGGGCGGGCGTGGGCGTGTTCTCGCTCAGCTTCGGCGAGGACACCTTCGAGCTCGAGGGAGAGTTGTGGACCGCGCGCGCCTACGTCGAGTACCACTTCGCGCGCAACTGGTCGGTGGGCGCCGCGCTCGACGCCTTCAGGCTGGACATCCAAGCGAGCCAGGACGCCTGGAGCGGGGGGCTCGACTATCGCTACATCGGACCCCAGCTCTACCTCGCGGCTCGCTTCTGAGCGGCGCTAGTTCTTCCCGAGCTGGGCGTCGCTCACCAGCCGCCACTTGCCCTCGACCTTGCACCAGTTCAGGTTGTTCTCGGCCTGGCGCCCCTGCGCGCGGTTATTGATGCGCACCTCTTTGCAGCCGTAGCCCTTCCACTCGAAGCTGCGCAGCACGGTGACGTCGCCCCCGTGGCGGGTCTTAGGGTTCTCCCAGCTCAGCGTCTGGCCATCCGGCGCCTCGTTGAGGGCCTTGTCCGACGTCTCGGAGAAGAGCCGCGTGTCCTCCGCGTCGAAGAGCTCGCCGGGCCCGTTCTTGATGACGCCCCTCCAGCTCTGCGCCCAGAGCGGGGAGGCGCCCAGCGCCAGCGCCGCGGCGAGAAGGTACGGGACCGGCCTCATCTGCTGTATCCCTTGGCCTTCATGCAGGCGGCCTCGTGCTGCTCGTCGGCTGCGAACTGGCCCTCGGCCCGCTCCGCCGTCGCCTTGAAGTCCATGCCGCTTCCCGCCGGCTTCACCCGCGGCATGGGCGCGGCCGGCGCCAGCGGCGCGGACTGCCGGCAGGCCTTGAGATCGGCCGCCAGCATTTCCGCCGTCGCGCCCTCCTTGCTCCACTGGGGCGCCTGCGCGCAGGCGCCGAGCAATGCCAGGAACCAGAGCCTTCTCATGGGGCTATTCTCCTCCCGGGCGCGCCCGCGTGACAGTAGTACCTAAGTCCAATACGCGCTTCCAGGTCACCTCGATGGTGCGAGGCACGCCGTTGAAGGTCATGGTTCCGGAGAGCACCAGCCGGTCGCCCCGCAAGTCGGCGTGCCTGATGTTCGAGGCACCGACGAAGCTGGGCTCCGAGGCCATCTCGAGGTGGTGCGTGATGGTCGAGGCGCGCTCGTCGACCGTGTAGTCGCCGTAGTAGGCGAAGTAGCCCTCGCCCATGATGTGCACCGAGACCTTGCCGTCGGCGGAGTAGTCGAGCACGCCGATGGCGTTCTTCCCCATCGGGTAGATGACGTCGTCCTTC
>Ga0105107_10001709_pt1 | contig 14296 bp, 12 predicted proteins | sample PPLLaktember2015_6_FD_79335 | JGI IMG/M metagenome (GOLD analysis project Ga0105107, IMG submission 79335) | Freshwater sediment microbial communities from Prairie Pothole Lake near Jamestown, North Dakota, USA - PPLs Lake P8 Core (1) Depth... | ecosystem: Environmental > Aquatic > Freshwater >...
TCATCGCGCCCAATTTCGGCCAGTCGCCGGGCGCGGAAGGAGGGTTCATGGTACAGATTGATCCATGAGGCGGCCACGCGGCCCAACGCGAAGGAGCCCACGCCGTCCAGTGGGGGCGGCTTGAGTGTCAGGCCTCCGAGCGCCAGTCCGGCCGCCTGAAGGAAGCCGCGGCGGGAGAGCGGCAATGCCATGTATCCATTCTACCCAGGCCGGCAGGCCCCTGCAATAGGAGTCGAGACGGAGGAATTGTGCGGTCGGTCGCCCTCAAGTCCGGGCGTTCACAATCGGCCGGCTAGCGGCCAGGGAAGGCGGGCCGGTGGGCTGCCGACCGGCATGCTATAATCCAGACCGTTATTGGCGCATGGCCAACGACGGGCCCCAGCGGGCCGGGCTGACGAAGATTCCCGTGCGTTTGACCCTTCTTCGACCGATTTCTCCCCCACTGCATCGATCCTTCCGTCTGCAAACCACTCAACTGGCCGGCTGTCCCGGCACCGGAGCCACCCGTGCCCGTGCAGAGGGGTGTCCGCTCGTTCGTGGCTGTTGATCTTCCGCCCGACCTACGCCTCCGGCTTGGGGAACTGGTCCAGAGCCTCGAGTCTCGGTCGCCGCGCGGCTCGGTGCGTTGGGTAAAGTCGCAGGGGATCCACCTGAACCTCAAGTTCCTGGGAGACGTTGCGCCGGCGGGTTTGCCTCCCATACACGATCTCCTTGCCGCTGCCGCCGGCCGTCTGTCCACCTTTCGGCTGAGCATCGCCGGCCTGGGCTGCTTCCCGAACCCTCGCCGGACGCGGGTGGTCTGGGTCGGGGTTGAGGATCCGACCGGCGGACTGCGCATACTCCAGGCAGACATCGAAGGGGGGTTGGAGAGGCTCGGCTACCCGCGCGAGGAGCGGCCGTTCAGCCCGCATCTGACGCTCGGACGCGTGCGGCAGGAGGCGGCGGGTTCCGCTCCTGCCGTCGGTGAAGCGGTGGCATCCTTCCCGGCGCCGTCGCTGGGGGAGATCTGGGTACGGTCGGTCTGCCTGTTTCGCAGCGAACTCCGGCCCGGTGGGGCGTTGTATGCGGTCCAGGGCGAGTTCCCGTTGGAGGGGCAAGCGTGAGCGGAAGACGAAAGGTGATCTCCGTGATCGGCCCGGGCGATTGCACGGCAGACCAAGCGCGGGCGGCCGAGGCAGTCGGACGAGGCCTGGCGCTGGCGGGCGCCGTTCTGGTGTGCGGCGGGCGAGGCGGGGTGATGGAAGCCGCCTGCCGCGGGGCGCAGTCGGCCGGCGGCCTGACGATCGGGATCCTCCCGGGGGACGGTTACGCCGGGGCCAACAACTTTCTCTCTGTGGCGCTGCCCAGCGGGCTGGGCCATGCCCGCAACGCGCTGGTGGCCCTCGCCGGCGAAGCCGTTATCGCCATCGGAGGCGAGGCGGGGACCCTTTCCGAGATCGGCTTGGCGGTCAAGAACGGCCGCCGCGTGGTTGGCCTGGACAGCTGGGAATGCCGCCGCGCCGACGGCACCGGCCTGGCCATCCGGCGTGCGAAAACGCCCGAAGAAGCTGTCGCCGCGGCGCTGGAGCGCGGCGGCGCTGAGGAATCGTAAAGACATGCCCGAAGACATGCTGGCCCTGGCGCGCGAGGTCGTCGAGATCCTGGATGAGAAGAAGGGCGAGGATATCCTGCTGTTGGATCTTCAGGGCGTGTGCTCATTCACGGATTTCTTCGTCGTATGCACCTGCGCCAGCGAACGGACGCTGGAGGCCCTGGCTGATGAGGTCATGCGTCGGCTCAAGGGCCGCAGCGCCGGCGGCTCCCCCCGACGCGAGGGGGATTCTTCGAGCGGCTGGGTCCTGCTCGACTGTGGCGGCGTCATCCTGCATTTGTTCACCCAGGGCGTGCGCGACTACTATCGACTCGAAGACCTGTGGAGAGCGGGGAAGGTGCTGGTGCGGGTAGCCTGACCGGAGATGCATCGCTCAGAACGGACAGGGCCCCCGTTGGGGGGCCCTGTCCGTTGTCGGGCGAACTGCGTCCGCAAGATCAATTCTCGAAGACCCAGCGGTCGATGTCGCGCCTCCAGGTCACCAGCTCCTCGGGCCCAAACCACAAGGCGATCTCCAGAGCGGCGGTCTCCGCCGAGTCGGAGGCATGGGTCAGGTTGCGTCCGATTTCGAGGCCGAAGTCGTGCCGGATCGAGCCCGGGGCGGCCTCCGTCGGCCGAGTCGCGCCCATGGTCTGGCGGACCGCGCCGACGGCGCCCGGACCTTCCCAGACCATGGCCAGGACCGGTCCCGAGGTGATGTAGGCGATCAGGCCATCGTAGAACGGCTTGCCCATGTGCACGGCATAGTGTTTCTCAGCCAGCTCGCGTCCAACCATCAGAAACCGGGCGGCGACGAGGCGCAGGCCGCGTTTCTCCAGGCGATCGACCACCGTACCCATCAGCCCACGCTGCACGCCGTCGGGCTTGACCATGACGAACGTTCTCTCCAAGCCTGCCTCCACAACAATCGACTCGGGGCCGGCCCCGAGTCGAAGTTGGTCGCGTGCCCGAGGCCTCAGGTGGCCTCCAGGCCGTGTTTGTAGGCCTCCAGCGCCTCCGGCAGCCGATCGCCCTTCATGAAGGCGTCGCCGAGGGCTTGCCACACTGCGGCCTCGTTCGGGCTGCGGAGCAAGACGGCGCGCAGGTCCTCGATCACCGCCTCAAGTTCGCGGCGCTTGCGGATCAGGCCGCCATACTGGACCAGCGCATTCTCGAGATCGCCTGCCGCCAGCGCTCGACGGGCCTTGGCCAGGACTTCCGAGGGCGCCGGCCCGGCCTTCGGCCTGGGGGCAGAAGGACGCGCGGGGGGCTTGGCGGGCTCACGAGGAGTGGGCGCCGGCGCGAGCGGGACGACCACCTCGGGCTCGGGCTCCCACTCAATGGCCGGAGCAGCCAAGCCGGCCGCCGGGCTCTCCACGGCCGCCGGGGCCGGTTCCGGCAGCTCTGCTTCCGGTTCGCGGACGGGCGCTGTAGGCTCGGGTTCGCCGGATGTCCACAGCCAATCCGGGATCGGTTCCTCCGCTGGGGCGGGGACCTCCTCAGCCGGGGGCGTCTCGACGGCCTCGGCCAGGTCCAGCGGTGCGCCGGCCTGCAGCCAATCCGGTACAGCCTCCGCTTCCTCGGCCTCCTCAGGCTCGACCAAGGGGATCTCCAGCTCGGGAGCCTCTGCTTCGCCGGCGAACCAGACCGGGGTCTCCTCCGGCGGGGCCGCCAACTCGGTCTCCTCCAGCGGCAGCTCCTCGAGCTCTGCGGTGCCCAGGTCAGCGGCCGGCTCCTGCAGCCAGGCCAATTCCTCTTCCACAGGCTCCGCCGGGATAGCCACGGGTGCCGGCGGCGGCTCGGGCGGGGGCGGAGCGGGTACCTCGAGGCTGGGCTCCGGCTCGCCGGCGGTGTCAGCCGCGATCGCCTTAAGCCAATCCGGGACCTCGTCCGTTGGTTCGTCCGCGGCCTCGATCGGAACCGGCTTGGCTGCGGGAACGGGGGTCGTGTCGATCGGCTTCCATGCAAGCGGCTCGTCGCCTGGGCGGAGGGCTTCCTGCGCGGCGCGCAGCCAGTCCGGCGCAGCCTCCGGCTCCTCAGGCGCCGGGACTTGAATAGGTTCGCTTGGGGCTGCGGGCGGTGCGGCAGGCGGCGGGGCCGTTTCCTTTGGCGCCAGAGACCCGGTCCGTCGAGTGGGGACAGGTGCAGCTGCGGGGGGCAGGGGAGTCGCCGTGACGGGCGGCGGCGGAGCGGGCGAGGGGATCGGCGGAGCGGCCGGTGCCAGATCGGCGTCGAGGCCGGGTTCGGCAGCCAGCTTCTCGAGCCACTCCAGACCTTCCTCCGGCTCCTCCGGCGGCAGCTCGCGTGGCGGGAACTCGCTGGGAGGGGCCGGCGTCGGCTTCGCCGCCATGAAGGGTGGCAGGCCGGCATCGGCCGGCTCGGGCGGCGCCTGGCGGGCCGCCAGGCCTTCCAGCCACTGCAATGCCTCGTCTTCGCCGACCGCGTCGGCAGGCGAGGTCGAGGCGGGCTCTGCGACCGGCGGAAGGGTGCGTCCGGCCGTCGGCTCCGGGGCCACGGACTGGGCGGGTTCCCGCAGCCAGTCGAGGGCGCCTTCGAACTCCGGCTCCTGTTCCTCAGGGCTGCTCGGGGGCGGCGGGGCGCCGGTGCCGGCGGCGGCGAATTCTTGAAGCCAGGCGGGCGTCTCAGGCTCACCCCGGGGTGCCGCAGGCGCAGGCTCGGGCGCGAGGTCGGGCGCCTTGGGCTCGCGAAGCCACTCAGCCGGGGTCTCCTGCTCGGGTTCAGCGGCAACGCTGGGCTCGGCCAGACCCTTGAGCCAATCCGCCTCCTCCACCGCCTCCGACTCTGCCGCCGGCTTCTCCGGCTCAGCGATGCCTTGCAGCCAGTCGGGGCCGACCGGTGCCGGCTCGGGCTTCTCCGGCTCGGCAATCCCGCGCAGCCAATCCAGGCTTTCATCGGCGGCCGCCGCGGGAGCCAATGGCGGGGCGGCTACACCCTGCATCCAGTCGGGGGTGCGCGGAGGCTCCGGGACCGGCGGCACGGCGGCTTCGCTGACCCCGCTCAGCCAATCTGCCTGAGGGGCCGGCGGCTCACTCGGTTCTGGAGCGGCGGCGCCGCGCAGCCAATCGGGCGCCTGTCGCTCCGCAGGAGCCTCGTCCTCCGGGGCCGATTCCAGCCTGGCCAGCCAGGCCTCGTCCGGCGTGGCGGGCGCCTCCTCCGGCTGTGGTCGCTGTCGCAAGAAGTCCAGGTCTTCGGCGCTCAACGGTTCCTGCTGCGCGGCGGCTTCCGTGATTCCGGAGAGCCATGCCGGCGGGGCATGATCGGGCGCCTGCTCGGGTTCCGGGGGAGTCTCATCAGCCGCCGCGGACATGGCGCTCAGCCAGGCTGGCTGCTCAGCTCCTTCGACCGAAGGCGGTTCGACTTCCGCCTCAGGCTCGGACGGCCAGGCCGGTTCGGCGGGGGGCACGGGCTCGGCCGGCGGTTCCGCCGGCGCCCGTCGCAGCTCCGGCGGTCGACGGTCGCCCAGCCAGGTGACGATAGTCTCGGTTGCGCCGTCGGCGGGCTTGTCCAGCCAGCCAGGCATCTGCGAGGCATCGGCTGGGAACATGCCCAAGGAAGGCTCGGCTGTCCCGGGTACCGGTTCGGGCGAAACCGCCGGCGCCGCTGCGCTGGCTTCCTCGAGCCAACCGGGGACCGGGCCCTCGTCCAGCGGCGCGGCCGACTCACCTGCCGATGCTGGCGGCGGGCCAGCCGGGGAAGGGGCGTCGCGCGGGGCAATCGCCTGGACCCAGTCGGGGATCTCTGCCGGCGCCAGTCCCGTCTCGTCGGCTGCAGGTGGCTCGGGCGGGATGCCGGCCTCCAGGCCGGCGAGCTCGGAATCGCTGAAGGCCAGGGGGCCCTCTTTGGCCGTGCCGGTCGATTCCTGCCAACCGGCCTGGCGCATCCAGTCCGGTATGTTTTGCGGGCCAACGCCAGCAGCGAAGGGCGCGGTGGGCGGCTCGGACGCGGCTGGAACCGGGGGCGGCGGCTGGGCGGGTTTGGGCGCCACCGCCGGCGCCGCCGGCGCGGCAATCGCGCTTCGTTCGGCCTCCAGAGACTCCAGCCAGCCCGGCATGGCGCTGGCTACCTGCTGCTGCGGTTTGGGCTCGCTCCCGATCGTGGTGGCCCAATCTGGCTGGGCCGCGGGGACTGCCAGGCCGGGATACCATTCCAGCCGCTCGATGTGCACGGAACCCGCGTCCACCGCGCGTGGGTCCACCATGGCGTTCTCGATGAAGGCGGCGTAGGGGTCCAGCATCGCCAGCCGGCGATGGTACGGGGTGGCTTCAGGTGATTTCCCGGCCGATTGGTAGGCGGAGGCCAGGATGCGATTCGCTTCTCGGCAATAGGGGAGCTTGTCGAGGATGCGGGTACACAGCTCGACGGCTTCCGCGCGCTGGCCCACCTTCCAGTGCATCTCCGCCAAGGCCACTTGCAGGTCGGGACGGTTCTGGTCCTCCTGCAGGGCGGCACGCAACTCGGCTGCGGCCTGAGGGTAGAGCTCCCCCTGGGCATACATGCGCGCCAGGGCGCCGCGTGTCAGGCGCACTTTGTGTGGCTCGATGCCGTCCCGCCGGCCGATCAGGCGGCGGAGTTCCTGCTGGATGGCCGGATTGGCCGGGCTGGTCTCAAACGCCCGCTCCATGTGCCAGATGGCCGCGTCGATATTGCCCTCGTCCTCGCGGACGATCGACATGCCCACCTGGGAGACGAAGTCGTCGGGCACTGCCGAGAGGACCCGCTGGAAGATATCGGCCGCGTCGCCGTAACGTTTGGCCTCCAGGTAGGCCTTCCCGAGCAGCCGATAGGTATCCAGGTGCTTGGGGTAGGTCTCCAGGATGTGACGGCTGTGCGCGATCGCTTCGTCGAGCTGTTCCCTCTCGATCAGCTCATCGATTTCCTTCAGGTAGGCGCGCAGCGATACGTCAGCCATTGGCCATCCCGCACCTGAGTATGCCCCAGAGTGGGGCTTTGTGCAAGCGGGACTCCCGGTTCAGCAGCATCGTCCCACTTCCGGTTGCAATAGTCGGGCCGAGAGGCAACCGGGACCGAGGTCCCGCCGCGGGCGCAGGAGGCGCGAGGACGTGCAGGCTGCCCCGGAACGGGGCCCCGCATGGAACCACGCGTGTCAGACCTGGGCGGGAAGGGGGCGTCGTGGCAGCCGGCGGCCAGGCTCCCTTGCCCTGGCCACGGCCGCAGCCAGCCGCCGCACGCCTTCGTGGAGCATGCTGTCCGGGTAGAGGGTGAAATTCATGCGCAAGTAGGGTTGGTCCTTCTCGGCCGGGTAGAACAGAGAGCCGGGAGCGAAGATCACCCCCTCTTGCGCGGCCAGCGGATACAACTCGGTGGCCGACAGATCTCCGGGGAGACGGACCCAGATGAACAGTCCTCCCTGCGGCGTCAGCCAGCGTGTCCCTTCGGGCATGTAGGCTTTCAAGGCTTCGACCAGGCTGTCGCGGCGGGCGCGATAGATGCGGCAGGCGCGGCGCAGGTGCGTCTGATAGCGTCCGACAGTGATGTAGGCCTGCAGGGCGCGCTGCATCAGGTTCGAGGTGGCGATGTCCGTCGTACGCTTGAGCGCCAGCAACCCGTTGTAGATCGGGCCGGAGGCGACCAGGAAGCCGACGCGCAGCCCGGGCATGAGCATCTTCGAGAACGTGCCGGTATAGATGACCCAGCCGCCGGGGTCGAGCGCCTTGAGGGCCGGGAGGGCGCGGCCATCGTAGCGCAGGTCGCCGGCAAAGTCGTCCTCGACCACCGGGACGTTGTAGCGTTGGGCCAGGGCAAGCACCTGCCGCCGGCGGCCGGCGCTCAGGCACAGACCGGTTGGGTTGTGGAATGTGGGGATGGTGTACAGCAGCCTGGCTCGGCCGCTCTGCATCCCTTCCTCCAGACGGTCCACCCGCATGCCGTCCTCGTCCATGGGGATGCCCTGAAGGTGGACATCGAGGGAGCGGAACAGATCGATGGCCCCGGGGTAGGTGGGGCTCTCGACCAGGACGCGGTCGCCCGGGTGAAGGAGCAGCCGGGCCACCAGCGCCAGGGCCTGCTGCGAGCCGGAGGTGATCAGCACCTCCTCGGGTCTGGCTGGGATGCCCTGGGCCCCAAGGATGTGGGCGATCGTGGCGCACAGCGCCGGGTTCCCGGCGCGATCGCCGTAGCCGAGGGTCTCGGAGTCCGCCTCGCGCAAGACGGCAGCTAGTGCCTTGCGGAAATCGACGATCGGAAACAGGTCGGTTGCGCCCATTCCCGAGGCGAACGAGATCGGGTCGGGGCCGGGCGTGGCTGAGAGGAGGCTATCCAACTCGCGCATGGCCGGGAGCCAGGTGCTGGTCAGCAGGCGCTGCTGCCAAAGCGGCCAGTCTCCATCGGACCTCTCTGCCGCAGCCCGATCCGTGCCGCCCGGTGGCGTGGCGACGTAAGTCCCGCTGCCCATGCGGCTGATCAGCAAGCCCTCCGACTCGACGTCCGCCTACGCATTGGCGACGGTCACCCGGCTGGTGCCGAGCAAGCGGGCCAGTTCCCGGGTGGCTGGAAGGCGTGTCTCCGGCGCCAGACTCCCGGTCCGTATCTGCTCGCGCAGAAAGCCGGTGATCTGCTGATAGAGTGGGACTGGACTGGCCCGGTCGAGGGGTATCCGCACGGTGGACTCCCTGTTGGATCCGGCTGGCCATCAGCCGGACTCTATCCATAGCATGATTCCGAGGCTGCGGGTAGGGCCAATCGGGGCTACCGCCCAGAATCGGGCGCCGATCTGCCCGCGTCTCAAGGGCGTGAGGGGCCTCGCTCAGGCAATCGGGCCTACAATACTTGCGCACCGATCGGGCACGAGGGGAGAGAGCAGGTTCAGGGCGCGGCCCGCCTGCCCGTCGGAGCCTGGGGGCTCCATGAGCAGCACGAAACCGCTCCCGCCGCCGCAAAGAGCCGGCTCGTTGAGCCTGGAGGCGGCGCTCGACCAGCGACACAGTTGCCGGGATCTGTCCTCCCAACCGTTGGGCGACCAGGAGGTTGGCCAACTCCTCTGGGCGGCCCAGGGGATCAGCGCGCGCGGCCAACGAACGGTCCCTTCCGCCGGAGGGCTCAATCCGCTCGAGGTCTACACCGTTTCTCTTGAAGGCGTTTCCCACTACGATCCAGCCAAGCACGCCCTGCGACGCCTGGGCACGCGCGACATCCGTCAGGACCTGGCGCGGGCGGCGCTTTCACAGGAATTCATCGCCCGGGCCCCGCTGACGATCGTGCTGTGCGCGGTGCAGGCGCGCACCGCGCGCCGCTATGGACCTGAGCGCGGCCCGCGCTACGTCCTGATGGAGGTCGGGCACGCCGCTCAGAATGTGCTTCTGCAGGCCGTGGCCCTGCACCTGGGGGCAGTGCCGGTCGGCGCCTTCGATGACCGGGCCGTCCACAGCCTGATGCCGATCCCGGCCGATCACGAGCCGCTCTACTTGCTTCCGATCGGTCACCCACTCAAGACCTGACAGAGAGGGAGCCGTCATGTTGGATATCCTGCTCACTGAGAAGCAACGCCAGCTGCGCGCCGAGGTCGAAGACTTCGTCCGCTCCGTTCCGCGCGATCTCCTGCTGGACATGGATGCCGATCGCGTGCGCTATCCCCGTCACTACTTGCAGCAGGCGGCCGAGCGGGGGCTGCTGGGCCTGCGATTCCCGAGCGCCCATGCCGGGCGCGAACTGGGGTGGGCGGAAGAGATCCTGGCGCTGGAAAGCATCGGGGTGCTCGGTTCCTCCCTGGCTTGCCTGTACAGCCTGGTCTCGATCGTCGGCGAGGCGCTGGCCGTTTTCGGGACCGAGGCGCAGAAGGAACGCTTCCTGAGGCCGATGCTGGAAGGCAAGCTGGCGCCGGCGGAGGCTCTGACGGAGCCGCGCGGTGGATCGGATTTCTTCGGTACGACGACCGTTGCCGAGCGGGCGGCGGACGGCTTCCGCCTGACGGGCCAGAAGCGGTTCATCGTCGGTGCCGAGGGGGCGGACTTCTTTCTGGTCTATGCCAAAACCGATCCGCTGGCGCCGGCGCGGCAATCGATCAGCGCCTTCCTGGTCGAGCGCGGCCCGGGTGTCGAGGTCGAGCACGTTTACGGGTTGATGGGGACGCGCGGCGGCGGTACCGGCCGGCTGATCTTCCGTCAGGTACATGTCCCGGAGGAGAACCTGCTCGGCTCGCTTCACGGCGGGAGCGAGGTCTTTCACCAGATGATGATCCCCGAACGCATGACGACGGCCGCCGGCGCCCTGGGGCTGGCGCGGTCGGCGCTCGAGATCGCCGTCGGCTACGCCGACCGGCGCATGGCCTTCGGACAGAAGATCCGCGAATTCGAGGGCGTCTCTTTCAAGATCGCCGAGAGCCTGACCAGGCTGGATGCGACCGCGGCCCTCGTGCGCGCCACCGCACAGGCCATCGATGCCGGCGACGAGCGCGGCCGCCTGCGCCGGCTGGTCAGCGAAAGCAAGAAGCTCTCGACCGAGACCGCCTGGGAAGTCGTCAACCACGCCATGCAGATTCTGGGCGGCATCGGCTACACCGACGTCTATCCGATCGAGCGCATCCTGCGCGATATCCGACTGATGATGATCTGGACCGGGACCAACGAGATCATGAACCTGGTGATCCAGCATGAGTACTACCGTGAGCGGGGGCGGCGCTCGCCGGGCGGGCGCGACAGCGAGGCCGACGCGACCGGATCCGGGCTGGAGGCCGAGAAGGTCTACGCCTAGCCCGGTCGGGTCCGGCGCTGCGCAGGGAGGGCGATGTGGGCGAACGCGTACAGGCTCTGGTCGACAAGCTCGAACGCGGCGAGCAGAAGTCGCGGACGATCTTCGGGCAACTCCCGGCCGAGCAGTGGGAGGCTATTGTCTACGCTGAGCCGGCGCCATGGAGGCTGCGCGACCTGCTGGCTCATTTCGTTTCGTCGGAAGTGGAGCTCCTGCACCTCGCCCAGGACGTCGCCTCCGGAGGACCCGGCGCGCCGGGGGGCTACGACTACGACGCGTTCAACGCCAGCGAGCAGGCGCGGCTGTCATCGCGGTCGGTGGAGGATTTGATGTCGGCCCTGGGCGAGGCTCGCCGGGCGACGCTCGCCTGGCTGCGGACCTTACCGGAAGAGGCGCTCGACCATCTTGGACGTCATCCGGCGCTTGGGGAGGTCAGCCTGGAGACCCTGGTATTGGCCATCTATGGGCATCAGCTGATGCATATGCGCGATGTGCAGCGCTTGTGGACGCAGGCGACCGCCGCAGAAGGCGCGAGCTGAGGCGAAGCCCGGAGTCCAGCATGGGCGATGAGTCGATGAAGGGCAAGGTCGTGATCGTGACCGGGGCGTCGAGCGGGATCGGCGAAGCGCTGGCGCTGCAGCTGGCCAGCGAGGGGGCGGCCGTCGCTCTGGCCGCCCGGCGGGCGGAGCGGCTTGAGCGGCTGGCAGAGACCTGCCGCCAGAGGGGCGGCCGCGCCCTGGCCGCCACGACAGACGTGGCTGACGAATCCGCCTGCAAGGACCTCGTCGCGCGCGTCGTCGCCGAGTTTGGCCGCCTGGACATGCTGGTCAACAACGCCGGGATCACCGTCGGCGCGCTGCTCACGGATCTCCCCGACCTCAGCCTGTTCCGGCGGGTGATGGACGTCAATTTCCTGGGCACAGTGTGCTGCACCTACTACTGTCTACCCCATTTGAAGGAGACAGCCGGACGCGTTCTGAATATCGCCAGCCTGGGCGCCGTGCTGCCGATCCCGTACAACACCAGCTACATCGCCAGCAAGCACGCCATGCTTGGCTTCTCCGACTCGCTGCGAATGGAATTGGCTGGGACCGGCGTGAGTGTCACCCTGATCTGTCCGTACTGGGTGGTGACCGAGTTCCACGAGAGCATGCTGGACCGCACCGGCCAGCGGCGCGGTCCCCGCGGCCGGGCGATCTACACTCGCCGCTCGATGACCGCCGACCGCTGCGCCGCCATCGCTCTCCGAGCGGCACGCAGGCGCCGGCGCCAGGTCGTCATGGCTCCCGGTGGAATAGCGATGTGGGGCAGGCTTGTCGCCCCAACGCTGGTCGATAAGATCATCCTCAAGGCCTTCTTCGGGCCGGCCATCCGTCGGGCGCGCGCCGGCCGCAGCTGAGCCGCGCTGGCGAGGCGACGGACGCGCGGGAGCATCCTTCCCTTCGCACACGCATGCTGGGAACTTCGTCGCCGGCGCCGCGGCGCGTTACAATCGCGGGGTGGCCGGGCCGAGCCCAGACGGCAGGCGGCGTGAATGTCCAATCTGGCAGGCGTTCTCTCGGCGATCGTATCGGCGACGGCTTGGGGCATCGGCGATTTCGCCGGCGGCATGGCCGCCCGGCGGGAGAGCCCCATCCGGGTCCTGGGCGTCGTCAGCGGGGCGGGCCTCCTGGCCTTGCTTGCCGCCGCGCTCATCATCGGCGAGCCGCTGCCGCAGCTGGTGGACGTCGGCTGGGGCTTGGTGGGCGGGGCGGCCGGCGCACTCGGCATCGTGACGTTCTACCGCGCGCTGGCGGAGGGGAGCGCGGCGGTCGTATCGCCGACGGCGGCGGTGGTCGGCGCGGCGATCCCCATCGTCGCCGGCGCGATCCTGGAGGGGCCGCCGGGCGGCGTACAGCTCTTGGGCATTGCCGTCGGCCTGGTGGGCATCTGGCTGGTCAGCCGATCGCCGCAAGGATCGAGAGCCGAGGCTCGCCGCGACCTCTCTCGGGCCCTCCTGGCAGGCGTGTGCTTTGGCGCCTTCTTCATCTGCCTGGCCCAGGTCTCGCAGGGCTCGGTGTTCGTCCCGCTGGTGGCGGCCAAGGCTGCCGCGCTGGCCGTGTCCATCGCCATCCTGGCTTGCCGCGGCAGCCTGGTCCCCCTGATGCGGCCTCACCCGTGGGCACTGGCGGCCGGCGTGCTCGATGCGGCCGGGAATGTCTTCTACGTCCTCGCTCGCCAGCTGAGTCGCCTGGACGTGGCCGCGGTGCTCGTGTCCATGTATCCGGCCCTGACTGTGATGCTGGCGCGTGGCCTGCTCAAGCAGCCGGTTTCCGGGGGACAATGGACCGGGATCGGGCTGTGCCTGGTGTCGGTCGCATTAATCGCCATCTGACCCGCCCCGGCTTGCCCGGCCGTGTCGGCAGGAGTCTAAAGCGTGAAGAGGATCATCCATCTGTCCGATCCGCATATGGGCTTCTCGAACCTGAGCCAGCGCTTCCGGTCCATCGTTGACAACATCCTGTTCGCCATGCATCCGGCGGAACGATTCGTCATCGTCATCACCGGGGACCTGGTCGATCAGGCAGGCCGGCCGGTCAACTACGTCGCCGCCGTCCGCCAGCTTCGCCGCCTGCGACTGGCGGGCTTCACCGTCCTGCTCGTCCCCGGGAACCATGACTACGGCAACGGCCTGGTCGGCGACAAGCGCTTCGTGCAACGGTTCAAGCAGGCGTTCTTTGGAACGCTCGACTTCGAGTATCCACTCCTCGACGTGATCGAGGGGACGGCGTTCATCGGCCTCGACTCGATGGCGCAGGAGCTGGATTGGGATGACCGCTTGTTCGCCGAGGGAGAGCTGGGATCGGCGCAGCTAAGCCGGCTGGACGAGATGCTGAAGAGCCGGCCCGTGCTGGCCGCCCGGCAGCGCGTGGTCTACCTGCATCATCATCCCTTCGACTCGCTACCGCTGCACCAGCTCAAGGATTCGGCTGCGTTGGGGATGGTGCTACGTCGGCGCGGGAATATCGACGCACTGCTCTACGGCCACAATCACGCCGCCCGCAAGCGTAACGGCATGTGGGGGATCGCTCGCTGCTACGACGGCGGTTCGGCCACGCGCAAGCTGGGCGCGGCGGGTGTGCATCGGGTCATCGACCTGAGGCGGGACCCGCGACTGGACTGGGCGGGCGACTTCCACGGCAACTACTGACCGGCCGGCAGGCTGCACGGCCGCCGGGCCGAGTGTCCCGGCGCCTAGTCCGCCCGCCGGCCGGCCCGATGCGCGGCCAGAAACGCATCTACAGCCTCGCGGCGCGGCAGGCTGGGCTCGGCCCCGGCCTGGGTCACACACAGCGCGCCGGCGGCGTTGGCGAAGCGCAGCGAGTCCTCCAGCGACAGCCCCTCGGCCAGGGCCACCGCCCAGGCGCCGCAGAACGCATCGCCGGCGCCGGTCGGGTCGACGGCCTGCACCGGGAAGGCCGGGACATGCCGTTCGACCTGAGGCGTCACGGCGACCGCTCCCTGCGCGCCCAAGGTCACCACCGCACCGCGTCGCAGCCCGCGTGCCACGAGCGCCCGAGCCGCTTGGCGGGCTGCGCCCAAGCCGTCGACGCGGATGCCGCTCAGCATTTCCGCCTCGACCTCGTTGGCGATCAACCAGTCGATCAGGTCGGCGCCCTGCGGCCCGCGTTCGAGGAACCCGCGGGCGTCGGGGTGCGCCGGCGCCGGGTTGAAGACGACCGATGCGCCCGCCTGGCGCGCGATCTCGGCCGCCCGCAGGCAGGCGGCAAACGGCACCTCCATCTGCAGCAGGAGCACCTGGCTCGACTCCACCTGCGCCCGGGCCGCCTCGACATCGGCCGCGGAAAGCCGCGTGTTGGCCAGCGGGACGCCCACTATGCAGTTCTCGCCCTGGGGGTCGATCAACGGAATCCCCAGGCTGGTTCCGAGCTGCTCGTCGCGGACCACGTGCCGGTGCTCGATCCCTTCCCGATCGAGCAGCTGGGCGAAGCGGTCGGCGAA
>Ga0105107_10001711_pt1 | contig 14277 bp, 12 predicted proteins | sample PPLLaktember2015_6_FD_79335 | JGI IMG/M metagenome (GOLD analysis project Ga0105107, IMG submission 79335) | Freshwater sediment microbial communities from Prairie Pothole Lake near Jamestown, North Dakota, USA - PPLs Lake P8 Core (1) Depth... | ecosystem: Environmental > Aquatic > Freshwater >...
AAATCGGGCATCAACCACGGATGCGGATACGACGAGAGGCCGCCGCCGGGCGCCAGCTCGCGACGGAAATTGTCGAGCTGCTTTTCGGTGAGCCGCCCTTCCACGAACGCGCGGGCGTAGATGCCGGGGGCCGCATGCCCCTGGTAGTACACGACGTCTCGATCGCCCGCGTTGCCGGCGCGGAAGAAATGATTGAACCCCACCTCGTACAGCGTCGCCGCCGACGCAAAGGTCGAGATGTGCCCGCCGATGCCGGGCTCGCTCTTGTTGGCGCGCAGCACCATGGCGATCGCGTTCCACCGAATCAGGCTCTTGATGCGGCGTTCGATTTCCTGGCTGCCGGGAAACGGGACTTCCTGTTCGGGGGTCAACGTGTTGACGTACGGCGTGTTCGCGGTGAACGGCAGCCTGATGCCGCGCCTGCGGGCGTGGTCGCTCAGCTGCAGCAGGAGCTGTCCCGCGCGCGCCGGCCCGTTTGCCTGCAGCACGTAATCCAGGGAATCGAGCCACTCCTGGGTTTCGATCGACTCGAGGTCGGCGATGTTGCCGGCGATGTTCTTCATCAATTACCGCGGCCCTTCGATCTTGATGCCCTTCAACGACGCCAGGTCGGTCGCGAGCTCCGTGGCGCCCGCGGGATACTTGTTGAGCTTCAATACGTAAGCGGTGACGTCGCTCGTCTGCTGGGGGGTCATGGTGCCGGGCGAATCGGCGGGCATCGTGGCGTGCACACGATCGAAGAAATCCGCCAGCGTGAGATTGTTCCAATTGCCGATGAACTCCAGCCCGACCAGCGCCGGCCCTGCTTCGCCACCCGACAGGTCCGGCCCGTGGCAGCTCGCACAGAGTTTATTGGCCACTTCTTCGCCGCGTTTCGCCTGATCCTCTGTATACACGCCGGCGAGCACGCTCGTTCCCGCGGCCGCCTCCGGCGTCGCGTCCTGAAAGGCGGCTGCGCTCGCAGTCAGGACGAAGACCGCCGCCGCCACACCAACAACCCGCGTCCATTTCCCGCCTGCAGCTCTCATATCGCCTCGCTGGTATCTGCCAAAGGGGTCATTATACAATTTTCACTATTACCACATGAAAGCCCGAGTCTGCCGCGCACTCGCCGCGTCGCTCATCCTGCTGACGCTTCAAGCGGCGCTGGACGCGCACGACATCCCCGACGAGATTGTCCTCCAGAGCTACGTCAGGCCGCAGCAGGACGGGCTGCAAGTGCTGCTGCGTGTCCCGCTCATCGCCATCACCGACGCGCAACTTCCGAAGGACGGAACGGGCTATCTGGCCATGGCGTATCTGGATCCCGCGTTGCGCGAGGCGGCGAATCAGATTTCCAACGGCATCGTGTTTCTCGAGGGCGACCAGCGGCTGACCCGCTACGACATGGCCAACGCGCGCATTTCGCTGCCGTCCGATCGATCGTTCGATAGTTACGATGCCGCGCTCACGAGAGTGCGAGGCGCGAAGCTGCCAGACACGACACAGCTGTACTACAACCAGGGATTCCTGGATCTCGAGCTGACCTTCCCGATTCAGTCGCAGGAGTCTCCGTTCTCGATGCGCGTGCTTTTCGGGCGGGGGCTGGCGCAGCGAACGGCAACCTTCATCAATTTCATCCGCCCGGACGGCGACGTGCGCGCGTTCCGGATTCACGACGAATCCCCGCTCGTCCGTCTCGACCCGGCGGCACATCAGGCCGCCTGGGTGTTTCTGACGGCGGGCTTCTACCGCTTCCTCGATGGGCTCGATCACCTTCTGTTCGTCATCGCGCTGGCGATTCCGTACCGCCGCGCGCGAGATCTCGTGAAACCCGTGGCCGCGTTTGCCGTCGGCCATTCCATCACCCTCATGTTCGCCGCGTTCGGCGTTGCACCCATGGGTACGTGGTTCGACCCGACGGTTGGCGCGCTGATGGCCGTGTCGCTCGTGTATGTCTCGATCGAGAACGCCGTCGGCGCAGGTCTGAAGCATCGCTGGATGGTCGCGCTGGTGTTCGGCCTGATCCACGGACTGGGGTTCGCCATCGCACTGCAGGAAACACTCCAGTTCGCGGGCTCGCATCCCATCGCCGCGCTCGTGGCCTATAACGTCGGCCTGGAGATCGGTACCATCATCATCCTCGCCATCGCGCTGCCTGCGTTGAACCTGCTGTTCAGCCAGGTCGTCGCGGAACGCGCGGGCATCATCGTGGCGTCGGTCGTCATCGGCCACGTGGGGTGGCACTGGATGACCGAGCGCGTCACCATCGCGCAGCTGTCGGGCTGGCCCGTGCTCGACCTGCAGCTGCTCCTCACCCTGGTCCGATGGCTCCTTGCGATCACTGTCGTTGGCGGAGGCGTCTGGTTCATTGCAGGACTCGTACGCAAGAAGCCGGTTGAGGCCGAGCCGGAGCTGCCCGAGAAATCCATCGTCGACAGTCGCTAGCCGTCAGTCGGTCGCTTACAAAATCGTAATCATTCAAATACAACCGAGTTGCGCTATCATGGGGCTGCCACTCCCCAGTGACGCGGACCCTCTCGGCTTACGCTCTGGCCGTCGCCTTGGCGGCATGGCTCGCTCCATTCAGCGTGCGAAGCAGCGCTCAAGTGGGGGTCGGCTCGCCGGCGAATCTTGCTCGCGAGCACTCGCAGGAGCGCCGCAGCGCAGACTTGGCCGCGCTCGATAAGTACCGCCCCGGTTACCCATTCTGGCAGCACGTCTTTACCATTCCCGACGGGCACATTGCTTACGGGAGCGCGGTCGATGGCCGTCTCCTGGCGGTATTCCCGACCAAGGGCGACTGGACGCGCGACGGCGACTGGAAGGATGCCTCGCTCGCGCACCTGCTCACCGGACGCCGGCTCGCCCTCAGGCTGAACGATCGGCGCGAACAGGTCGCAACCATTCTCGAACAAGCGGTCGGCCCCATCGTGCACAACCCGACCCGCGGACAGTTCGTGCTGCCGAACGCGCGCCGGTACGGCGGGTTCCTGAAGGAATGGAGCGCGATTTACGAGCGGTTCGGCGTGCCTGCCGAGATCGGGCTCGCGCAGGCGCTCCTCGAATCGGGATTCAACGGCACGCGGCGGTCGAAAGCCAGAGCGATTGGCTTCTGCCAATGGCTCAAGCGCAACTGGGATCGGTTGGACCGCCTGTCGCCGCACGTCATCGAGGCGCACAACCAGACGACGCAGGCGCCCTATTGCGCGGCGTACCTCACCATTCTGGCCACACGGCACGGGTCGTTCATCCCGGCGCTCTCGGAGCACCACAGCGGCGGGACGAACGTCGCCCGCATCATCGTGACCGGCGGCAGGCTGGGCGGCGAAGACGTCCGCGATCGGTATTTCCTCGGGTCGCAGTTCGCGCGCGACCTCAGAAAGATCGCGCTCTATGGCTATCGCGATATCTACCGTACCTACGGCCCTCGCTCGGCGGTGTACGCGGAGATGGTCTTCGGCAATACGGCCATTGTGACGGATCTGAAGGCGTCGATGCCGCAGACACAGATTTTCGCCATGCGGACAGCGCGCGCGATTCCGCTTGCCGAGATCGCGCGGCGTACGCACCTCTCGACTGACGAAATCCGCCGCTTCAATCCTGCGCTGTTGACGCAGGTGCCGGCGCGCGCCACCTTGTATCTGCCGCTGTACGTCAAGGAATTCGGCACCGACGTGACGTTCTGGCACCGGCCGGCCGCCTCCTCGTACTCGTCGATCCTCAACGAATTCATTCGTCTCGAGGTGACCGACGATCAATGGGACGATCGCGCGTTCGAACCCGTTCTCCGAGGGTTCCAGCGGCGCTTCGCCGAGACCAATACTGAGGAGGGCACCGTCATGGCCACGGTGCTGTCTTACGCCATCGACGAAGCGTACGCCAGCGGCCGTAGTGAGATCCTGGCCGATTTTCGCAGCAGCGAGAAGGTGCTGCGCCTCTTCGAGCGGGCGGTGGTCGAACGCGACACCACCCGCGCCGCTCAGGTATCGAGCCCGGCGGCGGCGGTCGCCTGTCGCGTGGCGACCTGCGATTAGCGCGTTGGGCCGGTGCGCGTTATCCACCGCCCCCCTCGAACCGCTGGAACGCGGAACAGGAACAAGGAACCAGCTGACTAGGGCATTCTGGAAAATGGTCTAAAGCCCTGCGCAACCTGCCGTGGCAGGGCTGAAGCCCTGCGCTACCGATATCGCGACTGCCGACTGATCCACTCCCGTACCACCTCTGCTGCGATGTCCGGGCGGTCCGAAATGATGCCGTCCACGCCCCAGTCGAGCAAACGCCGCATATCGGTGGGCTCATCCACGGTCCATACCTGAACCACGAGCCCGGCTTTGTGCGCGAGCTGCACGAAGCGCGGCGAGACGACGCGGGTGGCGCCGCTGACTTCCGGTACCTGGAATGCGCGATACGGGACGCGGCCTGGCGCGAGATGCAGCCACGAGCGATACAGCGCCATCCGCACCTCCAACCGGGCGCCGCTCGTCGCAATCTCGGGAGCTGACCGACGCGCGGCCCGAAGCACGCTCAGGCTGAACGATCCGAGACAGACCCGTCCCGCGGCACCCGCGCGCCGAACCTCCGTCACGACGGCATCTGCGAGCGCCGCCCGGTGCTGTTTCAACTCGATGATGATGCCGGTCTCCGGGTAGCGGGCGAGCACGTCGCGCAGGGTCGGGATGTCGAGCGCGGCAAGCTCGGCGGCCGTGCGGCCTGCCAGGGGGCCCGTGGCGGGCGTGGTGCGGTCGAGCTCGGCGTCATGATGCACCACGACCGCACCGTCTCGCGACAGGTGGACGTCGAGCTCGAGGCCGTCGGCCCCGGCCGCGAGTCCCCGATCGAACGCTGCAATCGTGTTTTCAGGCCCGATCTTGCTGCCGCCCCGATGCGCGAAGACCAGGGGGCGAGACGACCGCAACGCCGGGTGCACCGCGCGATTCTAGCTGGGATAGAATCGGGCATGGCATCTATTTCGACCGTCAAGACGCTCGGCGATCTGCGGCGCGCGCGCGACGCATCGCCAGAGGCGTTTCCCCGCCGATCGGTCAAGAACGAAGTCCGCGACAATCTGATTAAGAAGCTGAAGAGCGGCGAGACGCTGTTCCCCGGCATCATCGGCTACGACGAGACCGTCATTCCGCAACTGGTCAACGCCATCCTCTCGCGGCACAACTTCATTCTGCTCGGCCTGCGTGGACAGGCGAAGAGCCGCATCCTGCGTGCGCTCGTGTCGCTGCTCGACGAGCATCTGCCGGTGGTGGCCGGCTGCGAGATCCACGACGATCCGCTGGAGCCGATCTGCTCGGCCTGCCGCATGCGGATTGCCGCGGAGGGCGACGCCACCAACATCGCATGGCTGCCGCGCGAGGCACGCTACGTCGAGAAGCTCGCGACGCCCGACGTGACGATCGCCGACATGGTGGGCGACATCGATCCGATCAAGGCGGCGCGCAGCGGCCTCCAGCTGTCCGACGAGCTCACGATCCACTACGGGCTGCTGCCGCGCGCCAACCGCGGCATCTTCGGCATCAACGAGCTGCCGGATCTCGCGGGCAAGATTCAGGTGGGCCTGTTCAACATCCTTCAGGAAGGCGATATCCAGATCAAGGGCTACCCGATCCGGCTGCCGCTCGACCTGCTCATGGTCTTCACGGCGAATCCCGAGGACTACACGGCGCGCGGCAAGATCATCACGCCGCTGAAGGATCGCATCGGGTCGGAGATCAGGACGCACTACCCGGCCACGCGCCAGCACGCGATGGACATCACGGCGCAGGAAGCGTGGCTCGATCGCGCGAGAGACGCGAAGAAAATCGACGTGCCGATCTACGTGCGCGAGGTCGTCGAGGAAATCGCGTTTCAGGCGCGCGCCGACCGGAAGATCGATCGGCGCTCGGGTGTGAGCCAGCGGCTGGCGATTACGTGCCTCGAGAACGTGCTGTCCAACGCCGAACGCCGCGCGATTACCAACGGCGAGCCGCAGGTCGTCGCCCGGGTCACCGACGTGTACGCGGCGCTGCCGTCGATTACCGGCAAGTTCGAGATGGAGTACGAAGGCGAACTGAAGGGGGCCGACAACGTCGCACGCGACCTCATCCGCTCGGCGGTGGCCAACGTGTTCGCGGAGCGGTTCGACACCGTCGATCTGCGCCGCGTCATCGAATGGTTCGACCTCGGTGGCTCGCTGCAGTCGGCCGATACCTCGCCGGCGAAGGAGCTGCTCGCCCAGGCCAGGGGCGTGCAAGGACTGCTCGAGCTGGCCGAGCACCTGCAACTCGGATCGAAAGCGTCGGAACCCGCGCTGGCCTCCGGCGTCGATTTCGTGCTGGAGGGTCTGTACGCGCAGAAGAAGATCAGCCGCAGCGACGAACGCGGCTACTACGCGGCCGAGCAGCCGCAGCGGCGCCCGGCCACACGTTCGGCCGAGCGGGACATCGAGGAAGGGTTCCCGCTGCCGAGCGGCAAGAAGAAGTATTACAACTAGGCGTCAGTCATCAGTCATCAGTTGTCAGTTTTTAGTTCTGAAGACACTGACAACTGATGACTGACAACTGAAAACTGCCATGCGCTACAAGTACTCGAAGTACACCGGCGACCCGCTGGACGATCTGGACCTCGACGACCTCGTCGAGAAGCTCTCGGATCTTCTGCTGTCGAGCGGCTTTCAGTCGCCCTACGGCGGCATGTACGGCGAGTCTGAAGACGACCGGACGATGCAGGCGCTCCACGACGCGATTATGGACGCGCTCTTCAACGGCGGGGTGCTGCCCGAGGAGGCGCTGGAGCGGCTGCTCGGCGATCCGGCCGACGCCGATCAGGCCGACGCGCGATCGAAGCTGGAACAGCTCATCCAGGACATCATCGATCGCATGATGCAGGAAGGGTTCATCACGCCGGCGCCCGACCTCGATTCCGAGCGCGCCGAGCGGCAGACGCCCGGCACCGGCGGCGGGTATGGGCCCGACGCCCCGCCGACGCGTTTCGAAGTGACCGACAAGAGCCTCGATTTTCTCGGTTACCGCGCGCTGCGCGATCTGCTCGGCTCGCTCGGCAAGAGCAGCCTTGGCCGCCACGACACGCGCGACAACTCGACCGGCATCGAGACCATTGCCGCGCCGAAGCCTTACGAATTCGGCGATGCGTTGAACCTCGATCCCAGCAGCACGGTGTTGAACGCGGTTCAACGCGCGTACAGGGACAAGGGCGAGTTCAGACCCAATCCCAAATCCCTGATCACGAATCCCGGCACGCCGGTGATCGATATTCAGTACGAAGATCTCATGGTGTCGCAGGGCGAGTACCACAGCTCGTGCGCCACGGTGCTGATGCTCGACTGCAGCCACAGCATGATCTTGTATGGCGAAGACCGCTTTACGCCCGCCAAACGCGTGGCGCTGGCCCTTGCGAACCTGATCCGGCTGCAGTACCCGGGCGACGCGCTCAATGTCATCCTCTTTCACGATTCGGCCGAAGAGATCCCGCTGCGCGAGCTGGGCCGTGTGCGCGTCGGGCCGTACTACACCAACACGCGCGAAGGATTGCGCCTCGCACGGCGCATTCTGGATCGGCAGCGCAAGGACATGCGGCAGATCGTGATGATTACCGACGGCAAGCCCTCGGCGCTCACACAACCCGACGGACGGATCTACAAGAACGCGTTCGGACTCGACCCGTTCATCGTCTCGGAGACGATCGCCGAGGTCGCCGCGTGCCGGAAGAGCAACATCATGATCAACACGTTCATGCTGGCGCGCGATTACGAGCTCGTCGCGTTCGTCCGGCGTGTTGCGGAGATCTGCCGCGGGAAAGCGTACTTCACCACCCCGTATACGCTGGGCCAGTATGTGTTGATGGATTACATGGACAAGAAGACGCGCACGATACACTAACAACTGGAGATCTACAGATCTAAGATTTATAGATCTTAGAACTGTAGATCTTGAGATCTCATGCTGCCATCGGAGATTCCGATCTTCCCGCTGCCGAACGTCGTGCTGTTTCCGAGCGCGCTGCTGCCCCTTCACATCTTCGAGCCGAGATATCGCGCCATGGTGGCCGACGCCCTCGACGGCGAGCGGCTGATTGGCATGGTGATGCTTCGGCCGGGCTGGGAAACGATTTACGAGCACACGCCCGACGTCTATCCCATCGGCTGCGCAGGCTTCATCACGCACGCCGAGCGGCTGGCCGACGGGCGGTACAACATCATGCTGCGCGGCCTCGAGAAGTTCCGGATTCTGGGCGAACGGACCGCGCGCGAAGGCGCCGAGCAGTACCGCATCGCGCGCATCGAGTCGATCAAGGAAGCCAAGCCGGGCGCCGCCGCCGCCACTCAGGACGCCAGGCGCCGCCTCGAAAAACTGATCGCCCGCACGCTGCACAAGAACGAGCACGACTTCATCCCCAAGGATGTTCCCGACGCCGACCTCGTCCATGCCATCGCGCAGCATCTCGAGCCGCTGGAGAAGCAGGCCTTGCTCGAGTGCAACAGCCTGCTCGAGCGGTGCGAAGCGCTCGTCGAGCTGCTCGAGATGCGGATGATGCCCACCCACGGCGCCAAGTCGCGGCTGCACTGAGTCTGGTTGGTGGTTGGTAGTTCGTGGTTGGTAGTTTGGCAGGCTAAAGCCCTGCGCTACCGGTGCTGCGAACCACGAACTGCGAACCACCAACTACCCACTACCAACTACCCACTACCCACTACCTGTACCGCGCATCGACCCGATAGCGAGCGTGAGAAAGAAGATCAGGCTGACGGCCAGCACGACGGCGCCGCCGGTCGGGACGAGCAGCCGCGTCGAGATCGCGAGCCCTCCCGCTCCGGCCACGAACGCCACGACGACGCTCCACAGCAGATAGGACCGAGTGCCGCGGGCAACGTTCCGTGCCGCGGCTGCCGGCACGATGATCAGGGCCTCGACCAGGAGCGCGCCGATCACCTTCAGGCTCACCAGAATCGCAATGGTCAGCACGAGCGCAAATCCATACTCCAGTAATGCCGAGTTGATGCCGCGCACCGTGGCGAGGGGCGTGCTGAGGCTGTCGAGCAGAAGATCGTTGTAGTGACGGAACAGGAGAAAAGCCACGCCGATGACGGCGATGACGAGCAGCACGAGATCGACGTCGGTAACGGTCAAAAGACTGCCAAACAGAATCGCTTCCACCTGGTGAACGTTGAACTGCCGCGTGACCGCGACGAGCAGGCACAGGCCGAGCCCCAGCGTCAGGGCGAGGAACACGCCGATGAGCGTATCCGGCGGCAGTTTGGAGCGCCGCTTGGCGTACACCATCGCGAGCGTCGAGAGGAGGCAGAAGCCGAACATCCCGCCGTAGGGCGCGTTGAGCGGCTCGCCGAGGAGCAGGCCCACGCACACGCCGGTGATGGCGGCCTGCCCGAGCGCGGCGCTGAAAAACGCCATGCGCCTGGCGACGACGAGATGGCTGATGCCGCCGAGCAGCGGCGCGAGCAGCATGACGCAGATGAAGCCGCGTACGAGAAACGGATACTCGAACAGGTCGCTGACGCTCATGGTTCAGGGGCTCGGGAGCTCGTCGGTTCGGGGGTTCGGAGGGTCGGGGACAGTACCGTCACCCTGTCGGCGATGCGGCGCACCTGCTCCGAATCGTGCGACACCATGAGCACGGTAATCTCACCTTTCAGCGACACGAGCGTGTCGTCGAGCCAGCGCGCGGCAGCCGCGTCGAGACCGCCGCCGGGCTCATCCAGAATCAGCAACTCCGGCAGCGGATCGAGCGCGTGGGCGAGCAGCACGCGGCGCAGCTCTCCACCCGACAGGACCGACAGCGGCCGGTCTTCGATGCCGCCGAGGCCGACACGATCGAGAAGCCGCGAGATGCGCGTGCGCGCGGCGCGCGTGACCCCGAGGCACACAGGAAAGGTCTGCCGCGTCAATGCGAGAAAATCGGCGACGGTGACCGGCAGCGTGCGATCGACCTCGAACTGCTGCGGCACGTACGCGATGCGGCCGCGGCCGGCCCAGCGAGCGACGATGCGTCCTTCGAATGGCATGAGCCCGAGAATGGCGGAAAGCAGCGTCGTCTTGCCGGCGCCGTTCGGACCGACAATGGCATGCAGCGTCCCGCGTTCGACGGTGAGAGAAAAATTCGACAGCACCGCCTGGCGGCCGGGGCGCAGCGTGAGGCCCGAGATCTCGAGCAGCTGATCGTTCAACAGGAGATGAGGGGGATAGGAGTTGTTCTTGTTCTGCAAGAGGAATCTTCTCCTAATCTCCTCATCTCCTATTCAGTTCACCAGCGCGCGGATCATCGTCCCGGCGTTCTCCTGCATTTCACGCTCGAACTTGTCGGCGGTGAACGGTCCAGACGCGATGTGGCTGATGATGTAGACGGTCACGCCGGCTTCATCGCGCAGCACCTTCAGCAGCGGTTCGGGGAAGGTCTCCTCGCTGAAGACGACGGTGATTTTCTCGCGCTTGAGGAGCGCCACCATGTCGCGCAGCTCGGCGGCCGACGGCGTAAGCCCGTGCGACGGCTGCACGACGCCGGCGACCTCGAGTCCGAATTCCTGCAGTAGATATCCATATCCGTCGTGCACCGTCACGACGCGCGTGATCGCCGCATCGGCGAGCTGCGAAGCCGCCTTCGCCTTGATGGTGCGCAGCCGGCGTGCGTATTCGGCGGCGTTCTGCTGCAGCGCGGACGCATCCTGCGGGCGCAGACGCGCAAGCGCGCGCTGGATGGCGTAGGTCTGCTGGATGGCGTTCGAGAACGAAATGAACGTGTGCGAATTGACGCCATCGCCGCGGCTGGCGCGGATCATCGGCGTCTCGGCGTTCACCCTGAGGATGGTCGCGCGCGTGTTTCCCGACGATTTCAGCATCGGGAAGATGAAATCGTCGTGGCCGATGCCGTTGACGATGAGCACGTCCAGATCCGCGAGCCGTTTGATGTCCTGCGGGCGGGGCTGATAGTCGCCGGCATCGATGTCGCCCGGCAGCAGGGCCCGGACTTCATAGCCGGGCAGATTGCCGACGACGTTTGCCGTCCACGAGTAGTACGGGTGCAGCGTGACGCCGATCTTCAGCGGCGCAGTGGGCTTGGGAGGTTGCGCGTTCGCCACTGTGGCGAATGCAAGCACGAACAGCAAGAGCGCGGATCTCAACACGGAGGTACGGGCGACGCGTCGAGCTCGCGCCGAAGGCGTCTCGCGAGGACACACAGGCGCGCAATCCAAGACCGATATGCTGTTCGCCGGTCTTGTATTCGCGCCTGTGTGTCCTCGCGAGGCCGGCCGCTTGGCGGCCGGCGAGCTCGACGCGTCGCCGCGGAGGGACCTTGCGCATCCCACAGAGAAATGCGTCGTGCCTTCGTGTCTTCGTGTCTCTGTGTTGAAGCAGCAAATATCATTGCGCATTCGATCCCACCAGCCAGTTTGTCCAACCTTCGTTCTGCGGCAGACGGAGCGCGGCGAAGCCGGTCCGGCGCTGCTCCTCAGGCATATTCCAGATCGAGACGTGCAGCGTCGTGCCATCGGGCAGACGATGATGCGTTTCGTCGTTGGGCGCCGGATCGGCCGGTGCCCCGGGCTCGGGTTCGAGAATGACGAGCACCCACGCCGGCTGCGCCGGCTCCGACGGCACGCCGAGGTAATTGGTCACCCAGTCCTGCCGGACGGATGTCCACTTGTACTCGATTTTCTGGGTCGGATCGGGCGCAAAGGGCGGAATGCCTTCGGTGGCCAGGGTCGCCACATCGGGCCAGTGGCCGGTCTCGGCGCGGATGCGCTCGGCTTCCAACAGCCCTTCCTGCAACTCGCGAAACACACGCTGCTCGGCGGGTGGCGCGTCGCGAACGAGCTTCTGGTACGGCAGCAAGCCGATTTGCGATTGGCGATTGGCGAGGTCCGATTGAGCGCCGAATGACGGCCGGAAAACATACGCCGCGACGACCAGCACGATGGCGGCCGCGGCTTTGAGCACGTTCAGCGTCTCGACGCGGAGCGAGGGCGGGTGGATTTCAAGCGTGCGCATGCTTCCCGCGCCGCTCCGCAATCACGCTGATGATCCGCTCCCCGTGGAATCGGCCGTTCTCGATGAAGATGTTCGACGTGTCCCTGCCGCAAATCGCGCCGCCCGCCAGAAAAATGCCGGGCACGTTCGTCTCGAACGTCTCGGGGTCGAACTCCGGCACCATCGTCTCGCGATGCAGCCGGATGCCGGCACGGCGGTAGAGATCGCAGTCGGGATGATAGCCGGTGAGCAGGAACACCGCATCCGCCGGAATCTCCTCCTTCGAGCCGTCGCGCTCGACGACGACCTGCGACGGCTGAATCTCCACGACGTGCGTGTTGAACAGCCCGTGAACCGATCCTTCCTTGATGCGGTTTTCGATATCCGGCTTGACCCAGTACTTGATGCTCGCCTTCAATTGCGGCTGACGATGCACGAGCGTCACGTGCGCGCCCGACCGGTACAGCTCCAGCGCGGCTTCGGCCGCCGAGTTGCCGCCGCCGACGATGACGACCTGCTTCCGGTAGAAGCCGTGGGGCTCGCTGTAGTAATGCGAGACGTGCGGAAGATCCTCGCCGGGCACGCCGATGTAGTTCGGATGATCGAAGTAGCCGATCGCGAAGATGACGTTGCGGCTGTGCCGGATTCGGCGCACGCCCTTCTCGGAGCGCGTTTCCACCGCAAACGTGCCGTTGGATTCAGACTGGACGTTCACCACCTGCTCGCCGAACTCGATCTTGAGGTCGTAGGTGTCGACGACGCGCCGGTAGTAGCGCAGCGCCTCGATCCGCGTCGGCTTCTCGAACGGCGACACGAGCGGCAGCCCGCCGATTTCGAGCAGCTCCGGCGTCGTGAAAAACACCATGTTGACCGGGAATCCAAAGATCGAATTGACGAGCACGCCCTTCTCGATAATCGAGTAGTCGAGCCCGGCCCGTTTGGCCGCGATGCCGGCGGCCAGCCCGGCCGGGCCGGCACCCACGATGGTGACGTCGCGAATCTGCATTTCGGCCTAGTTTAGCCCGCGAATCCCGAAACCCGAATCCCGGGGCGCCAGTCGGGGTGCCAGTTTGCCCGCTCAGGCCTGCCAGCGCCCGTACAGGGCAAAAACGCCTGTAAGTTGCTGATGTGTCGATATTATTGGCTGATCAACGGCACCCCAACGCGGCTGCCGCGTTGGGGACCCCGCACTTGGGTCCCGATTTCGTCCCCCGTTATCGGTACTTGGTACGTAGCGTCCGGCTTTAGCCGGACCTAATGGATCCAAAGGAGCTTACTGAATGCATTCGCCAATCAAGTATTTGGAGAAAGGGCTGGCCGTTGCGGCAAACGGCGCGTGGTCGGTGTTCAACACCGTCAATCGCATCAACCCGGGCCCATCCTTTATTCCGAAGTGGTCGGAGAAGCCGCTGCTGAAGTCGTGGCAGAAAACCAAGCCGCCGCTGGGCTGGCCCCGTAAGACCGATTCGTTGTGCCCGGTCTGCGTACGTGAGGCCCGCCAGGCTATTCTCGACGGCAAACAGGACGTCTCCGTCCTCCTGCACGAGAAGGTCGGCGAGATCCCCGCGACGATTCTCGAGCGCGACGGCAAGATTCTCATGGTCAAGGACTGCCCCACGCACGGGCACTTCGAAGACGTCATGGCCATGGACACCGATTTCTTCAAGCACCTCGAGCAGGTGTTCCCCGGTCGCGACATCGCGGCGCACAACGACGAGAAGCTGCACAACCATGGCAGCAGCACGATTAAGCACGGTCGCGGCTCGGTATTGACCGTCGATCTGACCAATCGCTGCAACATGATGTGCGACCCCTGCTTCATGGACGCCAACCAGGTGGGGTTCGTCCACGAGCTGAGCTGGGAGGACATCAAACAAGTCCTCGACAACGCCATCACGATCAAGCCGCGCCGGCAGATGTCGGTGCAGTTCTCGGGCGGCGAGCCGACGATGTCGCCGTACTTCCTCGACGCGGTGCGCTACGCGCGCGAGGTCGGCTACAACTCGGTGCAGGCGGCGACCAACGGCATCGAGTTCGCCAAGAGCCCGGAGTTCGCCAAGGCCGCTGCCGAGGCGGGCCTTCGTTACGCGTATCTGCAGTTCGACGGCATCGGCAACGCCGCGAACTCGCATCGCCGCGTCGGCAACCTGTTCGACGTCAAGCTGCAGGCGATTGAGAACCTCTGGAACAACGGCGTCGACATCGTGCCGGTCGTGACGATCGTGAACGGCGTGAACAACGAGCAGGTCGGACGCATCATCGAGTTCGCGCTCGACAACCCGCGCAAGATCAACTTCCTCTCGTTCCAGCC
>Ga0105107_10001715_pt1 | contig 14270 bp, 13 predicted proteins | sample PPLLaktember2015_6_FD_79335 | JGI IMG/M metagenome (GOLD analysis project Ga0105107, IMG submission 79335) | Freshwater sediment microbial communities from Prairie Pothole Lake near Jamestown, North Dakota, USA - PPLs Lake P8 Core (1) Depth... | ecosystem: Environmental > Aquatic > Freshwater >...
TGGAGCTCCTGCCGCTGGAACGTCTGCAGGGCGTTGACGCCGTGATCCTGGCGGTGCTGCATCGCTCCTACCGCGAACTGGGGCTGGCGCGCCTGGCCGGACTGTGTCAAAATGGAGCGCCGATGGTAATCGACGTCAAAGGCGCTTTCACCCCGGTCGAGGCCCGGGCCCTGGGAATCGCGTACTGGCGCATCTGACTTGCAACAGCTGCCGATGCGGTGGACTTCAGCGCCTCGGCTAGCAAAATGGCCACCGGCCAAGAAAGGGGGCAGCCGTGTCACACCCCAACCCCATCACCGGAATTTCGGCCTGCGTTTTCGATGCCTACGGCACCCTCTTCGACGTCCATTCGGCCGTCGGCCGCCACCGCCCGCGCCTGGCCCGACAGGCGGATGAGATTTCGGCCCTGTGGCGCAATCGACAGCTGGAATACACCTGGCTGCGCAGCCTGATGGGCCGCCACGCCGATTTCTGGCAGGTCACAGGGGAGGCCCTGGATTTTGCACTGGCCGCCCACGGCGTCGACGATGCGGACCTCAGGGCGGACCTGATGGCGGCCTACCTGGAGCTGGCCTGCTACCCGGAAGTGCCCGCCACCCTGGACCAGCTCAAGGCCCGGGGCATGCAAACGGCGATCCTTTCCAACGGCACCCCTAAGATGCTCGCGGCCGCGCTCGCCAACAGCAGCCTTGAAAACCGGCTCGATGCGGTCCTGTCGATTGAGAGCGTGAAAGTATACAAGCCCGATCCGCGGGTCTATCAGCTTGCCGTGGAAAGCCTGCAGCTGCCGGCCGAGGCGATCGTTTTCCTCTCCGCCAACGCCTGGGATGCCGCCGGAGCGGCCGCCTTCGGCTTGCGCGTCGCGTGGGTCAACCGTTTTCGGCAGCACCCCGAGCGTCTGCCAGGCCGGCCCGAGGTGGAAATCGCCACCCTGGCGGAGCTGCCCGGGCTGCTTGCCGCCTGAGGCGGCGCCGCCCGGCGAATACCCCCGATCACTCACCGGCAACCACACCGAAAGGAGACCCCTCATGGCCGCTCAAAGCTTCGAGGCAATGATCGTGACCGAAACCCCGCAAAAAACGTTTCAGCGCAGCATCCAGGAACGATCCATCGACCAGCTGCCCGAGGGCGCGGTTCTCGTCCGGGTGCATTACTCCTCCCTGAACTACAAGGACGCGCTGTCCGCTACCGGCAACAAGGGCGTCACCCGCCGCTATCCCCACACCCCCGGAATCGACGCCGCCGGTGTGGTGGTCGCCAGCAGCAGTCCGGAGTGCACACCCGGCGAAGAGGTCATCGTCACCAGCTACGACCTCGGGATGAACACCTCCGGGGGATTCGGCCAGTACATCCGGGTGCCGGCGGAATGGGTCGTCAAGCGCCCCGAGGGCCTGTCGCTGCGGGAAAGCATGATCTTCGGCACGGCCGGATTTACGGCCGGGCTTGCGATCCTCAAGCTGACGGCCGCCGGCGTCACCCCGGCGGCCGGCGAGGTGCTCGTCACCGGGGCCACCGGCGGCGTCGGCAGCCTGGCAGTGGCGATCCTGGCGCATCTGGGTTTCAACGTCGTAGGGGTCAGCGGCAAACCGCAAGGGGCCGAGTTTCTGGCCCGTCTGGGGGCCAAAGAAACGGTGTCGCGCGAGGCGGCCATCGACAGCAGCGGCCGGCCGCTGCTGCGCGGCCGCTGGGCCGGGGTGGTGGATACCGTCGGCGGCGAGATGCTGGCGACCGCCCTCAAATCAACGGACTTGAACGGCACCCTGACCTGCTGCGGCAACGTCGGCGGCCCGGCCCTCAACACCACCGTGTTTCCCTTTATCCTGCGGGGCATCGGCCTGTTGGGGATCGATTCCCAGAACTGCGCCATGGACCAGCGCCGCCAGGTCTGGCAAAAACTCGCAGCGGAATGGCAGCCGGAGGGCCTGGGGGCGCTGGCCGAGGAGGTCGACCTGCAGGGGCTCGATCCCAAAATCGACCAGATCCTGGCTGGCGGGCTCACGGGGCGGGTGGTGGTCAACCTGAACCGCTGAAGGCCGCACCCAGGGCCAACATCCGGGCCGACCGGAGGCCTTCACGGGACGTGCATCGACGCCCGCATCCCGGGCCGCTTCGCCGATTTCGGTTGCACCCCGGAAGCGCGGAGTCCATTATGCCGCTATCGGTGGTAGACCTCTACACCAAAGTGCTGCCCCGCACCAACTGCCGCGACTGCGGGCACCCGACGTGCCTGGCGTTTGCCAGCATGGTGGTTTCCGAAAAGCTGCCCCTGGCAAAGTGCCCGCATCTTTCTCCGGAAACGGTGGCCCGCTATCAGCCCATCCTTGACGCCCAGCACGCCGAGGGTAGATGGACCAAAAAGGACATGGCCGCCGATGCCCTTCAATGGGCACGGGAACGCTCGGCCGACATGCGCCTGGAAGACCTGCCGGGGCGCATCGGGGGTCGGCTGGTTCGGACCGCGGACGGTCAGCCGGCGCTGGAGTTGCCCTATTTCACCGAGACGGTCGTGATCCGGCCGGACGGGATCCACAAAAAGGACGGGACGGCCCTCAACCGCTGGGAGCAGGTCTTCATCTACAACCACCTCGCCCAGGGCGGCAGCGCCCTGCCCGCTGAAGACTGGCGGGGGTTTGAGCAGATCCCCAACACCGTCTCCAAAATCAAGTCCATGCAGCGCCATGTGGAAGCGCCCCTGATCGCGCGGTTTCGGGGGCGCCTGCGAGCGATAGCAGAGGCGGCCCGAAGTCTGGGCGCCCGGGATGTCACCGGCCAGGTGGGGTCGGCCGACGCCGCCTTTCAATTTCAGCCCCTGCCCCGCATTCCCCTGCTGCTGCTCTTCTGGGACGAAGCGCCGGCCGACGGTCTCGCCGCCGGCGTCAAGCTGCTGTTCGATGCCACCATCACCGAGCATCTCGACATCGAATCGATCCTGTTCTTAAGCGAGCGACTGCGACAACTGCTCTGCGGCGACAGCGAAGACATCTGAGGCTGATTTTTCAGCGCAACCGCAAAACCGCGACATAAGCGGGGACATCCGATGGATAAGAGCAGGACCCAGATCAAGCGGGAAATGGAAGCCCTCCAGGCGCTGGGGGAAGAATTGATCTATCTGCCGCTTGAGACACTGATCGGAATGGGGCTGCCGTCGGATTTGCTCGAGGCCCTCAGGTTCGCTCGGGGGGTGTCGAAACGCGGGGCGCGCAAGCGGCAATTGCAGTTTATCGGGCGCCTGATGCGTGCGGTGGACCCCGCGCCGATCCGCAGGCTTCTAAACGAACGCCATCGGGGCAGCAGCCTGGATGCGCAGGTTTTCAAAACGGCCGAGGCGTGGCGCGACCTCCTGGTAAGCGGCAGCGACGCCCCGCTGCTTGAAGTCCGCGCGCGTTTTCCCCAGGCCGACCACCACCACCTGGACCGGCTGGTCCAAAATGCCCGCAAAGCCGGCGCAACCGGCGGCAGCGCCAAGGCCGGCAGGCCTCTTTTCCGTTTTCTGATCGCCCTTCTCAGCCCCCCGGCGGCAGCTGCAGATGCCCCCGGGCAGACCGCCGAAGACGCTCCGGATTAAGATGCACAGCCCGCCGGGCGGGGCCTTTTTCTGCCGCGGCCCTCAAATCGCACCCCAGCGGGTGCCGGTCCATTTGCGGTGGAATTTGACTTCCATCACGAAGGCCAGCCAGATCTGTTCCATGGTGGTGAAAATCTGGTTGGGGTAGCCGGGCAACCGCTGATAGGGGGTTTTGGTCCAACGGTAGAAGGCCTGGGTGGTGCTGTCAAATCGCTGCCCGGGCGTCTGGGCCATCTCGATGAGCTGATCCTGGCGGGGCAGCCAGACATGTTTGATCAGGCGGATGAGGCTTCCTTCGGTCTGGATTTCAAAGCCCCGCCGCAGGTTCCGGCCGCTGCAGGTAGCCGGGATCCAGCAGTCGATGCGGCCGTCGGCATGAACGAAAAAATCCCCGTAGGCCGGCTTCCAGCGGGCCTGGATATCCTGGGCCTGCTCACACATCATCCGGTAGCGGGGACTTCGATCCATGGGCCCTCGCGTTAAAATTAGAAACACTCAGCGACAGGTCCCTCCGGATACTATCCGCCAGCGGAGGGCGCACCGACTTTAAAAGATTATCTTTTTCATCCCCGGAAAGCAAGGGGCTGCCGGTCCCTCGGCGCCCCGGCCCCGCCGGGCGTTTCCCGGAGCAGCCGCTTGATGCCCGTCGTCCTGGAACCCATCGGTATCATCCGCTCCTGTTTCAAGGAGAAATTCGGCATTCCACGCCAGCCCGGACTGGTTCGCGAAGCCCGGGCGAGACTGGAACTGCTGCCGCCTTTCGACCGCCCCGAAGCCGTGCGGGGGCTGGAGGGCTTCTCCCACATCTGGATTATCTTCATCTTCCACGCCAATCGCCAGGGAACGTGGAAGCCCACCGTGCGCCCGCCCCGCCTGGGAGGCAACCGCCGCATCGGCGTGTTTGCCAGCCGCTCCGGGTTTCGCCCCAACCCTGTCGGTATTTCCGCGGTCGAACTGGCCGGTCTGCGCTTTCCCGACGAGCGCGCGGTGCTGGATATCCGTGGCAGCGACCTCCTGGACGGCACACCGGTGGTCGACATCAAACCCTATCTGCCCTATTCCGACAGCCGCCCCGCGGCCGGCGCCGGGTACGCCCCGGCCCCGCCGGACCCCCAGCTGCCGGTCCTTTTCAGCTCCCGGGCGCAGGCCGCCTGCCGCCGCTACCGGCCCGGCGACGGAACCGATCTGCGGGCCCTGATAACGGCCTTGCTGCAGGCCGACCCTCGGCCGGCGTACCACCGTGCGCACCCCTGCCACCGGGGTTACGGTTTTCGAATTTTTGACCTGGACGTTCGCTGGCGGGTGCAGGACGCGGCCATCGTGGTCGAGGCGATTGTCGCGGCCCGCGATGAAAACAGCGATCCCGGGCGGCGGCCGGACGAATAAGGGCCGCCAGCGCGCCCCCCCCCGACACGCCCCTGCTGCCATCGCCGATCTGCGCAATGCTGTGTTGACATCCGGCGCTGCGGGAACGATAATAATACGTTACCCATCGGTCGGAAGGGATTACCGCGCTCATTTTTGGATGGCGGCCAAAACAGCCCGCACCGAGGCGTGATTTTTTTACACCGCCGACCCGGGTTTTGACGCTTCAGGGGTCCCTGTTTTTTAACCAAAAACCAGTTTGCTGCCGGGTCTGCGTAAATGCGCGGCGGCACCCGCAGGCTGCACGAGGCACCGTTCTCATGCTGGACGGCAAAAGCGAATACGACACCGGCCGTTTCCCCGGGCTTGGCGCCGGGGGAGGCGCTGCAGAACCGCCCTGGACCGTTCTGGTCGCGGACGAGGACCCGCGAATCCACCAGCGCATTCACCAGGCGCTGGGCCAGCGCCTTCTGCTGGGCCGCCCGCTGCGGGTCCTGAGCGCCTTTTGCGGCCTGCAGGCCCTTTCCCTGCTGGCCCAAAACCAGGATACGGCCGTGATTCTGTTGCAGGTCGATCCGGAGTCCGACGATGGGGGGCAGTCGATCGCCGCGGCCATCCGCCGCGACAAGCGCAACGCCGACCTGCGGCTGATTCTGCGCTGCGAAGCCGCGGGGTCGATCCCGCCGCCTGAAACCCTGCTGGAACTGGATGTCACCGACTGCCGGAGCTCTGCGGACCTGACGTCCGAGCGCGTGGTTTTGATTTTCAACGCGGCCCTGGACGCCTTTCAGAGCCGCCACACCATCAGCCGCGGCCGGCTCGGTCTGCTGCGCTTGGCCGACGCCTCCAGCCAGCTGGTGGCGCCCCAGCCGCTACGCAAATTCGCCCGGGAGGTGCTGCGTCAGCTGCACGCCGTCCTCCAGCTCAACACCAACCCGCTGCCCTTTCAGGGGTCGGGTTTCACGGCCACCGAGCAGGACGGCGAATTTCTGATCTGGGCCGCGACCGGATGCTTCGACGGCATGCTGGGTCAGCCCTCGGAGGCCGCCCTGAGCGGGCATCTGCTGAAACACCTGGAGCGGGCTCGGAACGAGCGCACCTCTTTTTTCGCCGGCAGCGCCTATTACGGCACTTACTGCACCCGCAGCGGCGTTCGCCACCTGCTCTACCTCGATGCCGGGCGGCCGCTGGACCAGCTGGACCGCGAACTCGTGAGCCTGTTTTACGGCAGCGTGACCCAGGCGCTGGAAAACCTCAATCTCCACCGCGAAATCCGGGAAACCCAGGAAGACGTCCTGACCACCCTGGGGGGCGTAATCGCCAACCGTTCCGGTGAAGCCGGCAGCCATGGGCGCCGCGTGTCCGATATGGCCGGCCTCCTGGCGCACAAGGCCGGTTTGTCGCGGGCGGAGGTCAAGCTGCTGCGCCTGTCGGCACCCATGCACGACATCGGCAAGATCGGGATCCCCGACGCGATACTCTTCAAGCCCGAAAGGCTGAGCCCCGAGGAGTTCGAAAAAATCCGCCGCCACACCGACATCGGCTTTGATATTTTGAAAAATTCCCGCCGCGAAGTGATGGAGGCCGCAGTCATCGCCGCCCAGCAGCACCATGAGCGCTGGGACGGCCGCGGCTATCCGCGCCGCCTCAAGGGCACCGAAATTCATATTTTCGGCCGCATCATCGGGCTGATCGACGTCTTCGACGCCCTGCTGCACAGCCGGGTCTACAAGCATGCCTGGAAACTGGACAAGGTGCTCGACTATATCCGCGCCGAGCGCGGCCGTCAGTTCGATCCCGGCCTGGTGGACCTTCTGCTGGCCGAGATCGACGCCTTCATGGAGATCAACGACCGCTTCCCCGGGTAGCCGGGGAGGCCCCGCCGGGCTTTTTTTCCCCCGGGTACCAGCCCTGTCGGGCGAGCGCTGCGCGGTAGCGCTGGCGGACAAAGCGAGCGGCGAAGAGCGGGCGGCCGATATAGGGCACCGCCTGGTCCCAGAAGGAGTCCGCGATCGCGGCCACCAGCGCGTCCTTTGCAGCCCCGTCAATGAAATTGCGCGCCATTTTCTTTTCGTAGACCACCTCCGGACCCAGCAGATCACGGACCTCGGTCCAGCGCTCGGCCGCCCCGTGCGCGGTTTCCGCGGTGACCGGGACCGCTGCACGGGCCAGGACGGTCACCACCCAGCGGTCGGCGACCACCGGCCGCGAAAGGTCCAGCAGCTCCAGGATCAGTCCATTGGTCAGTTTTTCGGATCGGATCAACGTCGCCGTCATCTTGCCGCTTCCTCTCGCCTGTCAATCGGTTTGCACGCGCTTTAAAACGATCCCCCCAATAACAAAAAGCACCAGGATGCTCAAGACCCCGAGCCGCGAGCTGCCGCTAACGCGGCTGACCGCGCCCATCAGGAAAGGCCCCGTAATGGCAGCGAATTTACCGAAGATGTTGTAGAACCCGAAGAACGCGGCCGAGCGCTCGGCGGGGATCAGACGCCCGAAAAAGGAGCGGCTGAGGGCCTGGATGCCGCCCATCGAGGTGGCCACCAGGACCGCCAAAACCCAGAAAAGAATTGTTTTGGCGCGCATCGAGCCCGCTTCCGGCAGGAAGAAGGCCAGCAGCACGATGGCCATGTAGACCCCAATGCCGACGTAAAGCATGGTCTTGCCTGGAAACACCTTGGCCAGACGACCATACAGCAGCGTAAACGGAAAGGCCACCAGCTGGATGGTCAGAATCGCCAGGATCAGCACGTTGACCCCCAGACCGATATCCCGGCCGTAGGCGGTGGCCATGACGATGATCGTATCCACGCCGTCGATGTAGAAAAAGTAGGCCACCAGAAAGAGGAAGACGTTGCGGTAACGCCGAATCTCCCCGAGGGTCTGCCAGAGCCGCCTGAAACTGTCGCGCACCGGCCGGCGGGACGGCGGCAGAAAATGCTTCTGCTGCAGGACCAGCATCAGGGGTATGGTGAAGACCAGCCACCAGACGGCCACTCCGGCAAACCCGAGGCGCGCCGCGTCCTCCGGCAGCGCCTCGCCGGAGGTCACGGCATTCGCCCGGCTGATGAGCAGCAGCACCCAGAGAAAGGGCAGCACGCTGCCGATGTAGCCGGCAGCATAGCCCATCGCCGAAACCCAGTCCATCCGCTCGGGCGGGGCCACGTCCACCAGGAAAGCGTCGTAGAAAAGGTTGGCGCCGGCATAGCCCACTTTGGCCAGAATAAAGATCGCCAGACAGAGGCGCCAGTCCCCGCGTTGAACGGTGGTCAGCATCAGGGTGGCGCACACCCCCACACCGAAAAAGGCCAGCAGAAACCGTTTCTTGAAGTAACGGTAATCGGCGATGCTGCCCAGCACCGGCGCCAGCAGGGCCAGCACCAGCGATGCCAGGGAGTTGGCAAACCCCCAGTGGGCGGTTGAGACGGCGGGATCGATGCCGGCGGCGGCGATGTCCTTGAAGAAAATCGGCATCACGGCGGTCACCACGATCAGGACAAAGGCCGAGTTGGCCACGTCGTAAAGAATCCAGCTGATTTCTTCGCGGGTCATCGCGTCTCCTCCGGGGTGCGCGCCAGGCAGGCTTCAGCCGGCAAGCGCATGCACGAACAGAAGGTCGGCCGGCAGGTGCTGGCAGGCCAGTTCCACCAGGTGGCGGTGGTGGGTGAAAAAGATCACCTGGGTCTTGCGGGCCAGCTCCCCCAGGCATTTCAGGGCGGCTGCGGAACGCTGATCGTCGAACTTGATCAGGATATCGTCGACGATAAAGGGCATGGCCTCGTTTTGCTCCAGGTAGGCCTCCAGGCTGGCCACCCGCACGGCCAGGTAAAGCTGGTCGGCGGTGCCTTCGCTCATCCCCGCCACCTGCAGCACCTCGCCTGTCGCGGCGCGCACCCCGGCCAGGACCGCTTCGCCGCGCTCGTCGAATTCCAGCCGCAATTCCTGAAAGGCCCCGCCGGTCATGGCGCGAAAAAGCGCCCCGGAGCGCTTCAGAATCGGCCCTTGATGCCTTTCCCGGTAGCGCTCGACGACCTGGCTGAGGACCGTCGCGGCCAGCCGCAGCCGCACGTAGTGGCCCACATCGGTCTCCAGGCCGGCCAACAGGGCTTCGGCCTCCTCGGTCAGTTCCGCTGCACGCGCGCTGCCCGCCATGCGGGTGAGTTCGTTTTGCTCACGGCCGATGGTCTGGTCGAGTTCCGATTTCTCGCGATCCAGGCGCGCGCTTTCGTCGGTCAGGCGCATCAGGGCCGGTGCAATCCGGTCCGCATCCTCGGCCAGGGCCGCCGCGATAAAAGCCGCCAGAGGGGTCCCGCCGCTGAGGGTGCGCAACTGGCCTTCCAGGGCGCGCAGCTCCGCCTCGAGGGCCTGCCGCTGCTCGGCACGCACCTCGACGGCGGCCAGTTGCGCGACGCTGTGACAGCCGGCCTCGGTGCACATCCGCTCCAGCAGGTCGTTCTGCTCGGCCGCCCGTCGTTGCGCGCTCTGAAGGCCGGCCGCCTCCCGGCGTCCCTGGCGCTCCAGCTCCTCCCGGCGCGTCATGGCGGTGCGGGCTTGGTTGAGGCGGCCGTAGAGTTCAGCGGCGGTCTGATCGGGCGGCGCGCCCGCCAGATCGGGGGCCGTGGCGGCGGCGAGCTGCGCAACCCCTTCAGTGAATTGGTCGGCATCCCGCTCGATACCCGCTATGCGGCTCTGAAGATGCCGGGCCTCGCGGAGCTTGTCGAGAAAAAGTTTCAGTTCCTCCAGCACGGCCAGCGCCTGGGCCGGCGAGGTGTCGGCCTTCAGTCCGACCGGCTCAAGCGCGGCGCGCCACGCCGCCTGCCAGCGGGTCAGTTCCGTCTGGGTATGCTCCAGCCGAAGCCGGGCCTCGGTCAGTTCGGCCGTCTGGCGCGCCTTTTCCTGCACCAGCTGGGCGTGCCGCTCGCGATCGCGCACAATTTGCTCGAGATGGCCCTGGGCGCCGGTCAACAGGGTCCCCAGGGACGCCGCATGCGCCCCGCCAGCGACAGGCACAACGGCCGCCAGCGCATTATTCAGCGCCGCCCGCAGCTCCGCCGCGCGTCGGGAAAGCGTTTCGACGGCCGCCCGCCGTTCACGCAGCTCAGCCGCGCGGCGCACAAGGTCGCTCTGGCGCAAGAGCCACGCGCGCATTTCACGCGGCCCGCGCGCAGCCACCGCCAGCGGCTGCCACAGGGCCTGCCATTCCTGCACCAGCTGCATGCAGGCGTCTTGAGCGCCTTGCAGCTGGTCCTCAAGGTCTGCCCGTCTGCCGCTTTGGGTTTGCCTTTCAGTTGTCAGGCGCGCCAGCAGCGCCACGCGCTCCGCCTCCCGCCGCAGCCGGTCGGCGACCGTATCCGCAGCCCGCACGCTGGCCTCGTAGGCATCGGCCAGATGGCCGTCCGGCGCCAACTCCGCCACGAAACGGCGGGTGTCCGGGTCCGTCGCCTTGCCCTGAAGCCATTCGCCGCGCACCAGCTGCCAGCCGCGGTCGCGGCGCGCGCGGACACGCCCCAGCTCGGCCTCGGTGGGAACCTCCCCCTCGATCCGCAACTGCGCCAAGCGGCCTTCCAGTTCCCGCAGCGCGTTTGCCGTGGCCTGCAGATCGGCCTGCAGCCGGTCCCGACGCGCCGTCGCGTCGGTCATGCGCAGGTCATAGGCCTCGACCGTCTCGACCTCCGGCACGGGCAGTTTTTCGAGGGTCTCCAGAGCGCCCGACCACAGCGGCAGCCGTTCCAGGGCCACCGCCGCCGCCGCTGCGAGCTGGGCCGCTTCGGCTTGGGCCTCGGCCAGACGCTCATCCAGCGGCCCGGCCGCATGCGCCTGCTTAACGGATTGCTGCAGTTCGGCCGTTTCGGGCCAGACGATCAGCCGGCTCAGCTGGGCCTCGAGCGCCGCCATCCGCTGTTTCAGGTCGGCCACCGCCTGTTGGCTGTTTTCGCGCCGGGACAGCAGCCGTTCAAACTGCTGGGCCAGCTCCGTGATCCGGGCGCTCGCCGCGCGGTCCAATTGCAGTTCGCTTGCGGCCGCCGCCACGTTCATGCCGGGCCGCAGGGTCTGGAGGATGTCGTGGGCATCGCGTTCGTAGGCGGCTTTCAGGCCTTCCAGGCGGTGACGGTCCTGGCGGGCCTTGCGGAAGCTGCCGAGCTCCTGAAACTGCTGTTCGATGGGCTGCGCCTGGCCCAGCAGCGCTTCTGGAATGTCGAGTTCGGCCAGGGCGCGGCCGATCCGCTCGCAGTTTTCGGCGGCCTGGCGGGCGTCGCGTTCGGCGCTGTCCAGCCGGGCGAGGGCCGTCTGGCGCTGCGGCCGAAAGTCGGCCGGGAGTCTGGGGACATCCTGGAATTCGGCCAGGGCCTCCAAAAGCTCCCGGCGCCGGGCGATATCGGGGAGGGCCGCCCGGATGCGCTCCAGGTGCCCCTTTTGACGCAGCACCTGCTCCAGTTCGGCGACGACCCGGGTCTTGTGCGCCAGCGCCTGACGGTGGGCGGCATCATGCCGCGTCCACTCCTCAGCCGAAAGCCCGGCTTCGCGGATCGCCCGCTGCTTTTCGCGCAGCAGGGCCGTGTCGCGGTTGATGCGGGGGTTCTGGCCCTTGGGCAGAAAGAGGCCGTCGGCTTCGGCCTGAAGATCCAGTTGAATCCGCCGCAGATCGGTGATCCCGGAGCCGGCTGCAAACAGGACCTGGCCGATGCGCCCGCCCCCCCGGACGATCTCTTCGCCGCCGCGCACCAGATCGGCGTGGTCGATGCCGAACATCGTGGCAAACAGGGACGCCTCCACCCCGCCCAGAAAATCGCGCAGCCGGGCCTCTTCCAGTACGGTGGCATCGTCAGCGGCCCGCAGGGTGTTGCTGCGCCCCTTGCGCCGCACCAGGCTCAGCCGCTGCCCGTCGCTGCGGCGCAGTTCGGCCCCGATGCGCAGCTTGGGATAGGGGTGCAGAAACCCGTCGCCGCTGCGCGGCGGGATCCCGTAGAGCAGCTGCCGCAGGGCCCGCAGGGTGGTGCTCTTGCCGGCCTCGTTGGGGCCATAGAGCAGGTGCAGCCCCTGGCGGCCGCCGCTGAGATCGATGGCGCGGTCGGTGAACGGTCCGAAGGCCAGCAGCCGCAGGCTGTCGATTCTCATCGGCCGCCGTCCCCGGCAGAGAGCCGCCGCTGCAGAAAGGCGCGCACCTCGACCAGCCGCGCGCGCAGCCAGGCCGGATCCTCCAGCCGCAGGGCAGCCTCGCCGTGCTGCAGTTCCCGAGGCAGCCGGCGCTCCAGGTCCGCCAGGGCGGCCCTCAAAACCGCCGCCATTTCCGGGTCGGCCGGGGCCGCATCGAGGAAGGCCAGCAGTTCGCCCAGCGGCCCACCGGCGGCCGCAGACGGTTCGGCCAGCGGCAGGGTCGCCAGCCTGATTTTTTCGATCCACAGACCGCCGCCGACATCCAATCCCGCCGCGCGGATCTCGCCGGTCCAGCGCTCGGGGTCGGCCTGCAACCGGTCGTGCAGCGCGGTGGGGCCGGTGACCTCCAGGCGCACGATCAGGGGGCGGCCCTCAGCGGCTGACTGCGCCGTCATCAGGCGCTGCTGAACGGCGTCCAGCAGGTCGTCTCCGCTTTCGAAAGCCTCGGCCGCCAGGGTCAGGCACTCCCAGCGGATCACGTCCAGGGCCTGAAAGGCCACCGTGGTGCGCCCGGTATCATCCACGGTCACCTGCATGGCGCCCTTGGCGCCGGATTCGCGGATATGCCGGCCCTGGGGGTTGCCCGCAAAAACCACCCACGGGTCGCGGGCCAGAATCTCCTGCCGGTGGACGTGCCCCAGCGCCCAGTAGGCGTAGCCTTTGGAGCGCAGACCATCCAGCGTGCAGGGGGCGTAGGGTTCATGCCCTTCCCGACCGCCGGCGCAGGTGTGCAGCAGCCCGATGTTGTAGGCGCCCGCCACGGCCTGGGGGTAGTCCGCCGAAAGGTCCCGGGTGACCGCCCGCGCTGCAAACCCCTGGCCGTGCAAGGCCACCCCGAGGTCGTCACGCACCAGAGTTTCGGGGCGATGGGTTGCAAAACGGTGCACATTGTCGGGCAGCCGCAGGTACCGGGTGATCTGGCTGGCGGCGTCATGATTGCCGGCAACCATGTAAACGGCAATGCCGGCTTCCCGCAGGCGCGCCACCTGGGAGACGAAAAAAAGGCCGGTGTTGTAATCTTTCCAGTCCCCGTCGTAAATGTCCCCGGCGATCAGGACAAAGGCCACCGCATTTTCCAAGGCCAGCTGGACGAGGTTTTCAAAGGCGCGCCGCGTGGCCTGCCGAACGGCCGCCAGGGGTGCGCCGGCATAGCGCTCCAGCCGCTGCAGCGGGCTGTCCAGGTGGATGTCGGCGGCGTGCAGAAAGGTCAACATGGCGCGTGTCTCCGCTTTGAAGGGGGGCGCAACGGTTGCGGGCCGGAACCGGACGCGGGGCGAACCCTGTTTACCACAATCGGCCGCGCAGCGAAAGCGCGGGTGCAGCGCGCGCCGTAAAGGTCCAAAAGAGGCTTGATGCCTGCCTCTTTTTCTGCCATGCTGCCGGCAACCTGCCTGATAACCAGGATAAAAACCTTCACTACGAAAGAAAGGAAGGCGGCATGATCCAGCACATGGTGGTGTTCAAACTCAAAGCGGATGTCGACGAAACGGCCTTCGCCGAACTGGAGCAGAAACTGGCGGATCTGCCCGATCACATCGCGGAAATCGAAAGCTTGGACTTCGGGCTGGATGTGGCGCGCTCGGAGCGCTCCTACGATTTCGGGCTGCTGGCCGGGTTCAAGGACCTGGAAGCCCTCAGGCGCTACCAGGAACACCCCAAACACCAGGAAGTCCTCACCCGCCTGAAGGCTTTTGCGGAGCAGATCATTGCGGTGGACTTTGTCGCCAAGGGGTAGGTGTCACGCTAACAGAAAATTCCACAAGATTGCGCCGGGTTTTGGTTCGTCCACAAGGTGCATCCACCCGCGGTTAGCGAGATATGGTTTGGTGGATGTAAGGCAGTAGACGGGCAAAGAAGAGCAAGATGGGGCATTGTTTTTTGCCGGGGATCTATCCCGATGTCCAGTTCCTGATTGCCGCCCGCACCCAATCGGTCCAGGAGGCCGACGATTTCCTCAAAAATTTTGAATGATCTCGACCCGGCGTGGTTTTTAACGAATTATTTTCCGCGGGAGGTACCCCCATGTTTCTTGAGCTGGCCACCCAGCGGCGCAGCATCCGCCAATTTGTCGAAAAACCGGTTGCACCGGAGGCGGTCGCCCAGGGGAGCATTACCTGTTTCTGCCAGAAAGGGAGGGGAAATAAAAGGATAGGCGGCTTTTCGCCATTATAAACCGATTTAAAAA
>Ga0105107_10001718_pt1 | contig 14244 bp, 11 predicted proteins | sample PPLLaktember2015_6_FD_79335 | JGI IMG/M metagenome (GOLD analysis project Ga0105107, IMG submission 79335) | Freshwater sediment microbial communities from Prairie Pothole Lake near Jamestown, North Dakota, USA - PPLs Lake P8 Core (1) Depth... | ecosystem: Environmental > Aquatic > Freshwater >...
GGTACCGGCTCGATGGGCAGGACCTTTGTGCACCGGGTGCTTACTGGTGAGCTGGGAACGCCGAAAAAGATCATCGTCTTGTCGCGTGACGAGGCCAAACAGCATGAAATGCGGATGTCGTATCTGCACAAACTCGTTGCCACCGATGAGGTCATTTACAGGAACTTCATGAATGTTCTGGAATTCCGCATCGGTGACGTGCGCAACTATGCAGACGTGTGCTCGGCCGTGAAGCACGCGGATATCGTCGTTAATGCGGCAGCGCTCAAACAGGTACCGGCATGTGAGTACTTTCCGACACAGGCCGTCCTGACCAACTGCATGGGCGCGACGAACCTGGTGCGGGCGATCGAGGAGAACGGCTATCCCGTGGATACTGTCATCGGCATCAGCACCGACAAGGCTTGCAAACCGGTGAATGTCATGGGCATGACCAAGTCGATACAGGAACGGATTTTTATTTCTGCCAACATTCTGAACCCGCGCACGCGTTTCATATGTGTACGCTATGGTAACGTGCTGGCTTCGCGTGGCTCGGTGATCCCGCTGTTCCACGACCAGATCCGGAAGGGTGGTCCCGTCACAGTAACGGTTCCGGAAATGACCCGCTTCCTGTTGAGCCTGAACCAGGCCGTGGATACGGTGTTTACCGCTATCCGCGAGGCACGCCGCGGAGAAACCTATGTGCCGTATGCCCCGGCCGCCACGGTGCTGAATACGGCCAAGGCGCTGATCGCTGGGCGCAACATTGAAATCAAGATTACCGGCATACGTCCGGGCGAGAAAATGCACGAAATCATGGTTTCCGAGGAAGAAGCCAACCATTGCGTGAAACGCGGCAATTACTACGCCATATTGCCGATGTTGCCCGAGTTGCGTGAAGGCGGAGCGCCGGAGCCGAATGCATTGACGAAGGAATTCAGCTCGGCGGACACTGTGCTGGATTTCGCCGGCACCGTCGATTTGTTGCAGCGTCATCGCTTGCTGGGGGAGGACGCGAAAATGTCCGAGGACATGGAGTTACTGCGATGAACCGTGAGCAATACGTCGAGGCGGGGAAAAGTGACAACGGGCGGATTTCATCAGGTGCCTTATGCCAATGAAGGTCATGACCATAGTCGGCACCAGGCCAGAAATCATCAAGCTGTCACGGGTGATCAACGAGCTGGACAGGCATTTGGAGCACCTGCTGGTGCATACGGGCCAGAATTATGATTATGAGTTGAACGAGATATTTTTCCGGGATCTGGACATTCGCAAGCCGGATAACTTTCTGGAAGCGGCCGGGACCAGAGCAGCCGAAACCATTGGCAATGTCATTGCCAGGGCCGATGTCCTGATGGCAGAGACCCGGCCGGATGCCGTGCTCCTGCTGGGAGACACGAACAGCTGTCTTGCCGCGATTTCCGCCAAGCGCCGGAAGATCCCTGTCTTTCATATGGAAGCCGGCAATCGCTGTTTCGATCAGCGTGTTCCCGAGGAGATCAATCGCAAAATCGTCGATCATATCAGCGACATCAATCTGACCTATACGGAGCATGCGAGGCGCTATTTGCTGGCGGAAGGTCTTCGTCCCGAAATGGTTATCAAGACCGGCTCGCCGATGAAGGAGATCCTCGACCACCATCGCGGACAGATAGAGGCCTCGGATGTGCTTCAGCGGCTCAAGCTCAAAAAGGGAGGCTACTTCCTTGTCAGCGCGCACCGGGAAGAGAACGTGGATGTTGAGGAGAACTTCGATGACTTCCTGGCGACGCTCAATATGCTGGCCGTCACATTCGACAAGGCGGTCATGGTGTCGACCCACCCTCGCACCCGCAAGCGTCTCGAGGAACGCAAGGCAGCGGACATGGATCGGCGCATCCAGTTTCACAAGCCCATGGGATTTTTCGATTACGTGTGCCTGCAGATGAATGCCGCGTGCGTGGTCTCCGACAGCGGTACGGTCACCGAGGAAGCTTCAATTCTCGGCTTTCCGGCGGTTACCGTCCGGCAGGCGCACGAGCGTCCCGAGGGCATGGATGAGGGGACGCTCATCATGTGCGGACTCGAACCGGGACGCGTTATGGAGGCGATTCGCGTAGTAATGGAGCAGGGCGTGAAGGACCGGATTAAAATCGTGGATGACTATGATGTGACGAATGTCTCCAGCAAGGTACTGCGAATCATCCTGAGCTATACCGATTACGTCAACCGTGTGGTATGGCGCAAAGCCTAGAGGGACGCATTGGCAAGGTAAACAGGCAAAAAGTGCTTGTGACCGGCGCCAATGGATTCATCGGTCGGGCGCTGGTTGCCACACTAACGCGCGATGGCACTGAAGTGTGTGCCGCGCTTCGCCGGATCAGCAAGACCACTCCCGGTGATTTCGATGCGCGCGTACCTGTGCATGCTGTCGGGGATATCGGCCCGACCACCGACTGGGGAGCCGCTCTGGACGGCGTACAAGCCGTGGTGCATCTCGCCGCGCGCGTGCATGTCATGAATGAGAAAGCACCGGATCCCCTGACGGAATTCCGCCGCGTGAACACCCTCGGCACGATCAGGCATGCATCCATGGCGGCGCAGGCCGGAGTGCGGCGCTTTGTTTATGTGAGCACGATCAAGGTTAACGGTGAAGCAACGGCAGACGTGCCATTTCGCGACGACGATCGGCCGTGCCCGTCAGATCCATACGCGGTATCCAAATGGGAGGCGGAACAGGGATTACACCGCATCGCATCCGAAACCGGCATGGAAATCGTCATTATCAGGCCGCCTCTGGTGTACGGGCCGGGTGTCGGCGGTAATTTTCTCACTATCCTGAAATGGATCGATCGCAATATCCCGCTGCCGCTCGCGAGCGTGCGCAATCAGCGCAGTCTTGTTGGTCTCAGTAACCTCGTGAGCCTGATCGTCAGCTGTCTTTCTCATCCGGGAGCAGCAGGAGAGGTTTTCCTGGTATCGGATGGCGAAGATCTGTCTACGCCGGATTTACTGCGCCGGGTCGCGCATGCGCTTGGCAAAAGATCGCGATTGTTTCCATTTCCGGTTTCTCTGCTGCACGCGACGGCGCGCGCTCTGGGGAAGGACGGTGCTTGTGAACGGTTATGCGGTTCGCTGAAAGTTGATTCCGGCAAGGCGCGACGATTGCTCGGATGGATTCCGCCGTTATCTGTGGATGGCGAGCTACAGGCTACCGGTGAATGGTATCGCCGTAGGATCTCAAAAGTCATCGCGCTTTTGTAGTGATGCTGACGGCCTGACATGTCAATGTTGATTTTCCCTGTTCCTGCGCTGGTGACGCTTGGTCTGTCTGCCTGGTTGACGTGGCGTTTCTGTAATCCATCTTCGTTGTTTCATATTCTCGATAAACCTAATGAACGGTCGCTGCATATCAATCCCACGCCGCGTAGCGGAGGAATAGCAATTCTGACCGGATTGCTGGCAGGCGGCGCGCTGATCTGGATTCTCCATGGAACCACTTTATACGTGTGGTTCCTCGCGGCGCTGGTGCCGGTGACAGTTGTGTCTTACCTGGACGATCGCGCCGGCGTACCGGTCTTATTGCGCCTGCTGGCGCACGTTACCGGAGCGGTGCTGCTGGTATGGGGCGGAAGTTTCACCTTTCAGAACGGCTTGTTGCCGGGGATGGAGCTTTCGTGGGTGCCATGGCTCGGCTTGCTGGCCACCCTTGCATACGTGGTCTGGATGATTAACCTGTATAACTTCATGGATGGCATGGATGGATTTGCCGCCGGCATGGCTGTTATCGGTTTCGGTTTTCTCGCGATCACAGGATGGCAGGCCGGAAATCTGCAGTTTGCACAAACCTGCCTTGTGATTGCCGGCGGAGCGGCTGGGTTCTTGTTCTTTAATTTCCCGCCCGCGCGAATTTTCATGGGAGATGTCGGTTCATCGGCGCTCGGTCTGCTGGCGGCGGCGTTTTCATTATGGGGCGCCCGTGATGGTGTGTTCCCTTTCTGGGTCGCAATTCTGATCTTTTCCCCGTTTATCGCGGATGCCTCGGTAACGCTGGCTCGACGCATGTTTCGAGGCGAGAAAATATGGCAAGCTCACAAGACGCATTACTACCAGAAACTGGTACAGGCGGGATGGGGCCACCGCAAAACAGTGCTGATTGAATATGCCATCATGATGGGTTGCGGGATATCAGCATTGTTAAGTCAGTACGTAACGTCGATGTTGCAGACAATTATGCTTGCCGGCTGGGTTCTTTTTTATGTTGTTTTTTTCTCCTGGATTTCGTGGTACTCATCCAGACGACGCCAAGGTCAGCTCTGACCAGCCAGATGTGATCTCATCATGGAGTCCGTCTTATCGTTGTCTGAGATTTTGCATGGATCCTTGGCTATAATGAATTTATTGGATGCCAGGGAATGAATGAACGGCAGCTGAAGGGCAAATGAAAGAAATATTTTCCTATCTCCGGTCGCGCACCGCGGTCTTCACGCACGACCTTCTGATGGTACCCATTGCCTGGTTCGGGGCGTACTGGCTGCGTTTCAATCTCGATTCAATCCCTGAAGGTTATCTTAATCAGGCGTTAACGTTGTTGCCTGTCATAGCAATAGTGCAGGGGGGGATGTTCTGGTATTTCGGATTGTACCGCGGCATCTGGCGGTTCGCCTCCATCCCGGACCTCGTGCGTATCATCAAAGCCGTCATGGCCGGTGTCGTTATTGCCGCCACGGCGAGTTTCATTCTCACCCGTTTGCAGGGTGTTCCGCGCTCGGTTTTCATACTTGATGGAATCCTCCTGGTGTTGCTGCTGGGCGGTCCACGATTCATTTATCGCCTGCTCAAGGATCACAGTTTTTATCAATGGATACAGGATCGCAGCCTGACTGCGAGCGCAGAAAGGAAGAATGCGCTGATCGTTGGCGCCGGCAAGGCCGGTGAAGCCCTGTCCCGGGACCTGCTGCGAGACCCCTCCGGCGCGTATCTTCCCGTGGCATTTGCTGATGACGATCGTGGAAAGATCGGAAAGGAAATTCATGGAATTCCTGTCGCGGGTTCGTGTTACCAGATACCGCAGATAGCAACAAAGGTAAGTGCTGACCTGATTATCATCGCGCTGCCGGCCGCCACCTCGCGCCAGATCAGGCGCATCGTTGAGATCTGCGAAACCACGGGATTGCCGTTCCGCATTCTGCCGCAAATGCAGGACCTGGTCAGCGGAAAGGCAAGCTTGAAGGATTTGCGTGACGTCAGGATCGAAGACCTGCTCGGGCGTGAGCCGGTGGAACTGGACTGGCGGGCGATTACCGAGGCAACGCACGGCAAGACGGTGCTCGTGACCGGCGGAGGCGGTTCCATTGGTGCCGAGCTTTGCCGCCAGCTTGCACGGCTTGGGCCGGCGCGGCTGATCATCCTCGACCGCAGCGAGTTCAACTTGTACAGTATTGACATCGAGCTGCGGCAAAACATGCCGGACCTGCCACTGGTCAGTTTGCTGGTGGACGTCAGTGACGAGATGCAGATGGAAAAGATATTGCGCACCCATGCGCCCTCCGTTATCTATCATGCCGCGGCCTACAAGCACGTGCCGATGCTCGAGGATCAGACACGCGCCGCCGTGGTCAATAATGTTCTGGGCACGCGCGTGGTGGCGAACTTGGCGGAAAGATCCGGCTGCGAGTCCTTTGTCATGGTCTCGACGGACAAGGCGGTGAACCCAGCCAATGTCATGGGCGCCAGTAAGCGTGTGGCGGAGATGTATTGTCAGGGCATGAATACGCGTTCGAAAACCCGTTTCATTACCGTACGGTTCGGCAATGTGCTGGGTTCCTCGGGGAGCGTTATTCCCCTGTTTCAGCAGCAGATTGCGCAGGGTGGCCCGGTAACGGTGACCCATCGGGAAATTTCGCGCTACTTCATGACCATCCCCGAGGCATGCCAACTCATCCTGCAGGCGGGCGTGATCGGTCGGGGAGGGGAAATATTCGTGCTAGACATGGGCGAACCGGTTAAAATCTCGTATCTTGCCGAGCAGCTGATACGCCTGTCCGGCAAAACTCCGGGGGAGGACATCGAAATAATTTATACCGGCTTGCGTCCGGGCGAGAAGCTTTATGAAGAGTTGTTCCATGACGCAGAAAAACTCGCGGAAACCAGCCACCCGAAAATCCTGCTGGCGCAGTGCCGCATGATGGACAAGGATGCGCTCGAAAGGTCCTTCGATGCCATGCAGCAGGCCTGTGACGAAGGTAACGATACGGCGTTGAGAAACATGCTGGCGGAACTGGTTCCCGAGCATACCGGGCTGTTGGCAGCGCCGGCCACGGCGGGAAAAGGTGCCGTGGTGGTTCCCTTGAAACAGACGAAATCTCCCTGAGACAGATCACAACAACAGAAATATCGCAGGTGCATCATCCATGAAGTTGACAATTATCGGAACAGGCTATGTCGGCCTGGTGACGGGAGCCTGTTTCGCGGAAATGGGCAATACCGTCACTTGTGTCGACATCGATGAAAAGAAGATCGATGGCCTCAAGCAAGGCATTTTGCCGATATACGAACCGGGCCTGGAGTCCATTGTTTTAAACAACTACAAGAACGGTCGCCTGCAATTTTGCGCGTCACTGTCAGATCCCATCGCTGAATCCGGCATGTATTTCATTGCCGTCGGCACGCCACCAGGCGAGGATGGCTCGGCGGACCTGCGTTATGTCCTGGCAGTTGCCCGTGACATTGGCCGGCATATCAACAGCTACACCATCATCGTTGACAAATCCACGGTTCCGGTTGGCACCGCCGACAAGGTCAAGACCGCCATTCTTCATGAATTACACAGTCGCGGCGTCGAGGTTCCCTTTGACGTCGTCAGCAATCCGGAATTCCTCAAGGAGGGTGCGGCGGTGGAGGATTTCATGCGCCCGGACCGCGTCATCATCGGCACCGACAGCGAACGGGTGCGCGAGGCCATGCGCGATCTTTATCATCCCTTCATGCGCACCCATGAGCGCCTGCTGTTCATGGGCGTGCGCGACGCCGAGATGGCCAAGTACGCCGGCAACGCCATGCTCGCCACCAAGATCTCGTTCATGAACGAGATCGCCAATCTATGCGAGCGCATGGGTGTCGACGTCGAAAACGTCAGGCAGGGGATCGGCTCCGACTCCCGGATTGGGTATTCGTTCATATACCCCGGTGCCGGTTATGGCGGTTCCTGTTTCCCGAAAGACGTCAAGGCACTGCTTCGCATGGCCAGGGATCATGACTTTGAACCCAGGCTGCTCGATGCCGTGGAGGCCAGAAACGAGGCCCAGAAGCATGTGCTGTTTGAAAAGATTACCAAACGCTTCGGCGCCAGGCTCAAGGGCCTGACGTTCGGTCTCTGGGGGTTGTCATTCAAGCCCGGCACGGACGATATGCGCGAGGCATCTTCGGTGGTGTTATTGCACGAACTCATGGATGCCGGTGCCACGGTCAAGGCCTACGATCCGGTAGCCATGGACGCTGCCAGGCGCGAGCTTCCGGGCGCATGGTTCAAGAGCGGCCAGTTGAAACTGGTGGATGAACAATACAGCGCGCTCGAAGCGACCGACGCCATGGTGCTCATGACGGAATGGAAACCCTTCCGCCATCCGGATTTCAACCGCATCAGGAAGATCATGAAAAATCCGGTCATCTTCGATGGCCGCAATCAGTATGATCCAGCGGTGCTGCGGGATGCCGGATTTGAGTACAGTGGCATTGGACGTTGAGCATTAAAAAAATATATTCACAGGTTGAAGCATGAAAAAGGTCACCAAAGCAGTATTTCCCGTCGCCGGCTTGGGCACACGTTTTTTGCCTGCCACCAAGGCCAGCCCCAAGGAAATGCTTCCGATCGTCGACAAGCCTCTCATTCAATATGCCGCGGAAGAGGCGATCGCCGCCGGCATTGATGAGTTGATTTTTGTCACCGGACGCAACAAACGCTCGATCGAGGATCATTTTGACAAGGCCTATGAACTGGAGGCCGAGTTACAGGCGGACGGCAAACATGAATTGCTGGCCGCTGTGCAAAACGTTCTCCCCAACAGGGCCTCCTGTGTGTACATCCGCCAGACCGAGGCCCTTGGCCTGGGCCACGCGGTGCTGTGCGCCAAGCAGGTGGTGGGGGACGATCCGTTTGCCGTCATACTCGCCGACGATCTCATCAGCGGCGAGCCGGGTGCCCTCAGCCAAATGGCGGATCTGTACGAATCCTGTCAGTGTTCCGTGATCGGGGTGCAGAATGTCACGCGCGAGGAGACGGGCAGCTACGGCATCGTCAAGGCGAAACCTCTGGGACCGCGGATCCACACCTTGGAAGGCATCGTTGAAAAACCGTCTCCGGAGAAGGCCCCCTCTACACTGGCGGTCGTTGGCCGCTATATCCTGACACCGCGAATTTTCGGTTTGCTGGAGAGCGTCGTGCCCGGCACGGGCGGTGAAATCCAGTTAACCGACGGTATTGCCGCGTTGTTGTCTGAGGAGAAAGTACTGGCTTACGAGTTCATCGGCAAACGTTACGATTGCGGCAGCAAATTCGGTTATCTGCAGGCGACGGTCGCATACGCCCTGGAGCACCCCGAACTCAGGGACAAGTTTCATGCCTATCTTAAAGGCCTCAAACTTTGATCTCGATCAAGACGGTATCCCTGTCCTGGCGCTGGCTTCGCTCGCTATCAGGCTTAAACTGTTTCGGTAGCCCCGGAAAGCAGGGGGCAGATATAATCTGCCCGAAGCAGGATACCGGTATTTCGCAGCATTCAGGAGAATCCCATGGCTGACAAACTGATGATCGTAATGGTGAACACGGACCCTTCGGACCCGTCCGAGTTGGGGGCGCCGTTCTTTCAGGCAACCGTGGCCGCGGCGATGGAATACGAGGTGGAAGTGATTCTGACCGGGCGCGCCGGTGAGCTGGCCATCAAGGGTGTGGCCGAGAAGCTGCGGGTGCAGGAAGGCAGCCCGAAGTCCGTCTACGACTTCATCAAGGATGCCCATGAAGCCGGCGTAAAATTCAAGGTCTGCACGCCGACCCTCGAGCTTTGGGGCAACGAGCTGATACCCGAGATCGAGGAGACCGTGGGCGGGGCCTACGTCATCAGTCAGGCGATGGACGAGGATGTCGTTACCTTTACCTATTAGTCATCCGGAATAAACCAGCATTGAGTACGATTAGCGCGCAGCAGGCGTGGGAAGTGCTGCAACGGGCCGACTGTTTGCATTCTCCGGAAAGAGTGGAGGCGGCGCTCGCGGCTATGGCCTTGCGCATCAACCAGACTCTTTCCGGCACTGATCCACTGGTGGTTTGCGTCATGACCGGCGGCGTGGTGCCGTTCGGCCAGCTATTGCCACGGTTTCAGTTTCCGTTGCAGATCGATTATGTTCATGCGACGCGTTACGGGAAAAAGCTGCATGGCGGCCAGTTGCAATGGATATCCGGTCCGCATCAGGACCCGCGCGGCCGGACCATCCTGCTGATTGACGATATACTCGACGAGGGCACGACGCTGGCCGGCATCGAGGCGCGCTACCGGGCCGAGGGCGCGCGCGAGCTGTACAAGGCCGTGCTGGTGGTCAAGAACCGTCCGCGCCAGTTTGACGTCAAAGTGGAATTTGCCGGCCTCGAAGTACCGGACCGGTATGTGTTCGGTTGTGGCATGGATTACAAGGGTTACCTTCGCAACATCGCGGGAATATACGCAGAGGCCGAAAATTGATTAGGCAAGACGAACGAGCGGAGCGAGTAGGGTTACATTTATGACAACCGTGGCGATTATTGGCGGCAGTGGCCTGACCAATCTCAAGAACCTGCGTATCATGCGCCGCGAGGTGATCCGCACGCCTTACGGTGAACCGTCGGCGCCCATGGTTTTCGGGCAGCTCGGCGGGCAGGAAGCCGTGTTTCTGCCGCGTCACGGGGCCGGGCACACGATCCCGCCGCACGAGGTCAATTACCGCGCCAACATCTGGGCGATAAAACAGACCGGCGTCGACAAGGTGATCGCCGTCAACGCGGTCGGCGGCATCTCGCCCGACTATCTGGCTTCCGGCACGCTGGTGATTCCCGACCAGGTCATCGACTACACCTACGGACGCGCGCACACCTTCTTCGGCAGTGAGCAAAAAAGGGTGACCCACGTCGATTTCACCCATCCCTATTGCGAGGATCTGCGCCAGATCGTGATCCGGGCGGCGGCAGGCGCCAAAATGAAACTCGTGGGGCGCGGGACCTATGGGGCCACCCAGGGCCCGCGTTTCGAAAGCGCCGCGGAAATACGGCGCATGGAGCGCGACGGGGCGGACATCGTCGGCATGACCGGCATGCCCGAGGCCGGCCTCGCGCGCGAACTGGAACTCTGTTACGCCTCGATTTCCCTGGTAGTGAACCCGGCGGCCGGCAAGGCCAGGGAGGCCATCAGCCTCCGGGAAATCGAAAAGAACCTGGAAACGGGAATGGCGTCGGTGCGCTCACTGCTGGAACAGGTGATTCCCCTGATCGTTCAGGGCTGACCGCCGGCCCTGGCGGGCGAGACCCGTACCAGCGCGCCGAATTTCGGGTGGTCGAAGTAATGGGTCTCCGATACCTTGATGCGCCGGGGCTCGTTCAGGCGATACACCACCGTATCATTTTCCATTGCCCCGCTGAGAACCCCTCCGTCTTGCATTTCGCGCAGGGCCAGATTCATCTCCACGATCAGAAAGCGGCTCAGGTAGAACCGCAACGAGCCGTCCAGTCCTCCCGCGGCATTGCTGATATTCACCGGTTTTGACACGGACTTGGCTTCGGCGGTTTGCCGCCAGCGCAGGTGCGCCAGGACATGATGTTGGCCGGATTTTTCCAGCGCGGCAGCCGTGGCCGACAAGCTTGAATTCGCGGGGGGGTTCCCCCCGGCACTGACCGGCTTATCCTTTCCCGTGTTCGAGGGATTTTCCCGCTCGCGCGCCCACAGTTCACCAGCCTCCAGGCCGGAAAGCCGGTTCTCGAACACGACTACCTCGATCTCGTACAGATTGGTCGACGCCGGCGCCGCCTGCAGTGACGCGGCCGGTGCCATCATAAGAAAAATCGACAGGAATAATCCTTTCACGTTGTTTTCCTTGCGGTGAATTATTTATAGTATCCCTTATTCCCCGCACGATTTCGAGCGTGAGAAATGGCCGTCAGGCGCGTACTCAAGATGGGTGATCCGTTGCTGTACCGGAAGGCCGAACCGGTGCAACAGTTCAACACGCCCGAACTCGACAAGCTGATTGCCGACATGTTCGACACCATGGCCGAGTTGAGCGGCGCGGGACTGGCGGCGCCGCAGATCGGTGTTTCGCAACGCGTGGTGATTTTCGGCGTCGAGGCCAATCCGCGCTATCCGCATGTGGAACCGGTGCCGACGACGGTGCTGGTCAATCCGGTGCTGACGCCGATCGGCACTGACATGGAAGACGGGTGGGAGGGTTGTCTCAGCGTCCCGGGCCTGCGCGGCCTGGTCAGCCGGCATCTCAATCTGCGTTACACCGGTTTCGATCAGCACGGGAAGCCGATCGATCGCACGGTTTCCGGTTTTCATGCGCGCGTGGTGCAGCATGAGTGTGATCACCTCGACGGCATTTTGTATCCCATGCGGCTGCGCGACATCCGCCTGTTGGGTTTCGAGGAAGCGCTGTTTCCCGACCTGTAATCCGGAATGTAGGGCGCGTTAGGCGATTTATGCCGTAACGCGCCGAACATCCGGCGGGTTACGCGCGCTCCGCGCGCTAACCCGCCCTACATGGCTAATGTAGGCTGGGGTGAGCGCAGCGAACCCCAACTAATTTGTTAAAAGGACGTTGGGCTTCGCTGTCGCTCAGCCCAACCTACATGTTGGTTGCAACTTCTGCCTGCGGCGACAGTTTCTCCAGCAATGTCTTGATGGCTTTGATCCGCGCCTCAACGTCAGGCATCTCTCCCAGTATCCGCAAGCGGTTCGGGCCATCGAGCTTATACTGTCTCGGCGCAGACTGGAGCAGCCGCAGAATGGCACCGGGATCGATGTCCGGTTTTTCGATGAACTCGATGCGCGCGCCGCGCGGACCGGCGTCGATCTTGCGGATGCCCAGGGGCGTGGCCCGTATCTTGATCTCGGTGGCGCGGAATAGCAGCTGGCCGGGCTCCGGCAATACGCCGAAACGGTCGATGATTTCCTCCTTCAGTTCCTGCAGCGCGCTCAGGCTGCGCGCGGCGGACAGGCGCTTGTAGAGCACCAGCCGCAGGTGCACGTCCGGCAGGTAGTTCTCGGGGAACAGCGCCGGGGCATGCAGGTTGATTTCGGCCCCGCTGTGCAGCGACGCGTCCGTGGCCGGCAGTCTCCCGGCCTGCAGGGATTTCACCGCGCGGTTCAGCAGTTCCGAGTAGAGCGCAAACCCCACCTCGTCGATCATCCCGCTCTGGGTCTCCCCCAGCAGCTCGCCGGCACCGCGTATTTCCAGATCGTGCGAGGCGAGCGTGAATCCCGCTCCCAGTTCCTCCAGCGACTCGATGGCCTCGAGGCGCTTGCGCGCGTCCTCGGAAAGCGCGCGCCGGTCCGGCACCAGCAGGTAGGCGTAGGCGCGATGGTGCGAGCGCCCGACGCGTCCGCGCAGCTGATGCAGCTGCGCCAGACCGAACTTGTCGGCCCGCTCGATGATGATGGTATTGGCGCTCGGCACGTCGATGCCGGATTCAATGATGGTCGAGCACACCAGCACGTTGAAGCGCTGGTGGTAGAAGTCGAGCATGATGCGTTCGAGATCGTGTTCCGGCATCTGCCCGTGGGCGATGCGGATGTCCGCCTCGGGCATCAGCTCCTGCAGCTCACGCGCGGCTTTTTCAATGGTCCGGACCTCGTTATAGAGGTAATACACCTGGCCGCCGCGCCGGATTTCACGCAAACAGGCCTCGCGGATGACCGAGCGGTTTTTCTCGCTGATGAAGGTCTTGACCGACAGGCGACCTTCCGGGGCGGTGGTGATCAGCGAGATATCGCGCAGGCCCGAGAGCGACATGTTCAGGGTGCGCGGGATGGGCGTGGCCGTCATGGCCAGGATATCGGCCTCGCTGCGCAGTTTTTTCAGGCGCTCCTTCTGGCGCACGCCGAAGCGGTGTTCCTCGTCGAGAATGACCAGCCCCAGGTTTTTGAAGCGTACGTCTTCCTGCAACAGGCGATGGGTGCCGATGACGATGTCCACGGTCCCGTCCGCGAGCGCGGCCAGGATGCCGCGCTGCTCCCCCTGGCTGCGGACCCGCGACAGCAGCTCGATGCGAAACGCCAGGCCCGCGAACCGGTCCTGGAAATTCTGGTAATGCTGTTGCGCCAGCAGGGTGGTCGGCACCAGCACCGCCACTTGCGCCTTGCCCATGACCGCGAGGAAGGCGGCGCGCATGGCGACTTCGGTCTTGCCGAAGCCGACGTCGCCGCAGACCAGCCGGTCCATGGGCTTGGCGGTCTGCATGTCCTGCAACACTTCCTGGATGGCGCGCTCCTGGTCCGGGGTTTCCTCAAAGGGGAAGGCGCCGGCGAATGACTGGTAATGCTCGTCCGGCGGCGGGAAGGCATGGCCTTCGCGCGCCGCGCGCAAGGCGTAGATTTCCAGCAATTCCGCGGCCGCGTCATGCGCCTTTTCGAGGGCGCGGCGCTTGGCCTTTTCCCAAGCCTCGCCGCCGAGTTTGTGCAGCGGCGCGTTCTCCGGATCGGTCCCGGTATAACGGCTGATCAGGTGCAGCGCCAGCACCGGGATATAGAGTTTGTCCCCGTCGGCGTATTCGAGTGTCAGGAATTCCGCCGGCCCGTCACCGATGTCGAGCGTTTGCAAGCCGAGATATCGGCCCACGCCATGATCCTCGTGCACCACCGGGTCGCCGGGTTTCAGCTCTGCCAGGCTGCGGATGATCGCTTCCGGCTCGCGTTCTGCGCGTCCACGACGTCGTCGCTGCGCGGCGCGTTCGCCGTACAGCTGCGCCTCGGTGATGACGGCGATATCCGGTTCCTTCAGCAGCAGGCCTTTTTCCAGGTCGGCCACGGTGAGCGCAAGCTTCGCGCTGCTGTCGAGAAATGCGCGCCAGCCGGAAATGTCTTGCGGCGGCAGGCCGTTTTCGTGGAGCAGGCCTTTCAGCGTTTCCCGCCGCCCGGCGGATTCCGCGACCAGCAGGATCCGTCCGCTGAAATCGCGTAGATAGCTGAACAAGGTCGCGTAAGGGGCGCTGGATTTGTAATCCACCGGAAGACTGGCGGGCGGGCGCATGCCATAGATGAC
>Ga0105107_10001719_pt1 | contig 14240 bp, 9 predicted proteins | sample PPLLaktember2015_6_FD_79335 | JGI IMG/M metagenome (GOLD analysis project Ga0105107, IMG submission 79335) | Freshwater sediment microbial communities from Prairie Pothole Lake near Jamestown, North Dakota, USA - PPLs Lake P8 Core (1) Depth... | ecosystem: Environmental > Aquatic > Freshwater >...
ATTAAACCCAGACTCAGGGCCAGCATGCCCACCAGGCGAAACGCGCTGACCATAACCTCAGGCGAATATGGATCGAGCAGCCGGCTGAGCAGCAATGCCGTTATGATGATGCCCGAGATCATCATAAAGAACATGACCGCGATGGTGCGTGAGCGCCCCTTTTCACCCGAAATTTCTGAGGCCAGCGATAGATACGAAACCGCGGCAAAATTAAAGCCCATCCCCCACATACCAAAGACCAGAATGCCGATCAGGATCCCCAATACTGGATGGTCGGCCATATAAAAGGCTACTTGCGGGGCCGTCATCACACCCGCCACCACCAGGATAAGGCCGATCAGGATATACGGCGTGCGACGGAACCCCATAATCGGGTGGCGATCCGCAAAGGAACCGATGGCGATCTGGATCGGTGAAAACAGGTAAGGGAAGGAAGCCAGCACAGCTACCAGGGTAGCCGAAAGCGCCAGTTCTTTGATCATGACCCGGTTAAGTGTGCTGTTGATCGGTACCAGGGTCATTGCCACCGCCATATGCAGCAGACCCAGCTGGATGCGTTTGCGCAGCATTGTGTAAAGCTCCCAAATTAACCCGAATTAATAGTCTGATAACTATGATAGGAATTTATCAGAGATTACCCCTGGGTCAATGTAACTTTACATAGATTTTCTATAGAAGACTGTGATAACGTAGTGGGAGATAAAGAAGGAACGCTAATTGCTACCCAGCAGGGCTTCGATGCTGGCCAGAAAGACCTGGACATCTGTTTCCGAAAGCAGTTGGCGGCGTTGCTCTGCGCTGGCAAAAAGAGGCGCCATAGTGCGGGCCACGTACTTACGAAAGAGAACCAGCCCGCGCTCTTCCCCATAGAATGCCAGCATCCGGGATAAGTGCTCCCGAACGATCTGGCGCACCTGCGCGCGCGTCACATTCTGGCGCTCCAGTCGCGCAAAGATCCAGGGATTGGCGATTGCCGCGCGGCCCACCATCACTCCGTCACAGCCAGTGTGGGTTTGCAAGCGTTGGATATCAGCAACCGAGCGCACATCCCCGTTACCGATCACCGGGATGTGCAGGGCTTGCTTAATCTCCGCGATGGCATCCCAATCTGCTTCACCCCCATACCCCTGGGCGCGTGTGCGTCCATGCACCGCCAGCAGCGCCCCTCCATTCTCTTCCACAATGCGCGCAATCTGCAAATAATTACGGCTGTCTGCATCCCAACCCAGGCGGATTTTACCGGTCACCGGCAGAGGGATATTCTGGCTGAGCAAGCTAAAGATCTGGGCTACTTTGGCAGGCTCGCGCAGCAAACCCGCCCCGGCTCCCCGCCCGGATACGGATTTGGCCGAGCAGCCCATATTTATATCAATAATATCTGGTTGGTAAGGCAGCAATAGCGTGGCAGCCTTGAACAAGCGCTGTGGGTCATCATCAAAGATTTGAAATACGACCGGACGCTCGTGAGGTAGATAGGCGAATTTTGGCTCGATGCGCTTACGAATATGCAGCACATCCAGGGCATTAATGAATTCGGTATAACTCATGGCTGAACCCAGGCTGCGGCATAAGGATCGAAAGGGCAGGTCCGAATAACCATCCATTGGCGCCAGGATCAGGTCGCCATAGACTGGCACGCTGCCAACGTGGAAGACTGGTTGGACTGCTGGAGCTTGAGTGGGGGGGGTGAATCCTGGGGAAGACATAATATCGCTACGGATAGCCTACTCGCCAGGTACCAGGGCGTGCTCAAGCGCTTGCTGTAATGAGCGCACTTCGATGATTTGCAGCCCATCCGGCCAGGGCTCACCCATGCGCAGGCGTTTCGGGACAATGGCAGTCTTGAAGCCCAGCTTGGCAGCCTCGCGTAGGCGTGCTGGCATCTGCCCGACCATACGCAGCTCCCCCGATAAGCCAATTTCACCGATCAAAACCGTGTCGGCGCGCAGTGGGGCATTGCGGCTGGAAGAAGCAATCGCTGCCGCGACCGCCAGGTCAGCAGCCGGCTCGCTCACGGTCAGGCCACCCACTACATTCACAAACACATCTTGCTCGCTCAGGCGCAGCCCCACCCGCCGCGTGAGTACCGCTGCCACAAGCAGCAGACGGTTAAAGTCAATCCCATTGGGTGTGCGGCGTGGGTTTCCAAAGGAAGTTGGGCTGGTTAAACCCTGCACCTCCACCAGCAACGGGCGCGTGCCTTCCATGGTCACTGCAATGGCAGAACCAGGGGCATTGATCATGCGCTCCGCCAGGAATGCTTCGGACGGGTTGGTGACTTCCACCATGCCGCGTTCCTGCATCTCGAACACCCCCACCTCAGAAGTGGCCCCAAAGCGATTCTTTACCGAGCGCAACAGGCGGTAAGACTGGAAGCGATCTCCCTCCAGGTATAAGACGGTATCAACAATATGTTCCAGCACGCGCGGCCCAGCAATGGTGCCCTCTTTGGTAACATGCCCAATCAAGAAAACTGCCATGCTGGAGCTCTTTGCCAGCTCGCGCAAGCGCGAGGCGCACTCGCGCACCTGCGAGACCGAGCCAGCCGAGGATTCCATGTCATCCAGGTAGGTGGTTTGGATCGAATCGACGATCAGCAGGTCAGGGCGCACCTGCTGCAGATGGCCTTCCATCACCGCCAGGTTCGTTTCTGTGACCAGGAACAATTGCTCGGGCAGAGTTTCTTGCTTGGTGGATTGGGGGCTGCGCAACAGGCGCAACGCCCGCATTTTGATCTGGCGCTCGGACTCCTCCCCCGAGATGTACAGCACCCGCTTCCCGGCCGCGATCTCCAGGGCGACCTGCAGCAGCAGCGTGGATTTTCCGATCCCCGGATCGCCAGCGATTAGCACAATCGACCCCGGCACCACGCCCCCACCCAGGACGCGCGCAAACTCGCTGATCGATACATCCATGCGCTCGTCCACGTCGCCATCAATTTCATCCAGGCGGCGCGGCGTAGAACGCCCCCCGCCCAGGGGTCGCGCCGCAGGAGCAGTTACCGGTGTAACCACTTCCTCCACCAGGCTGTTCCACGCGCCGCAGTGCGTGCAGCGCCCCATCATACGGGCGTAACGCCGCCCGCATTGCTGGCATACATACTCAGTTCGGTTTTTGCTCATGCGCTAATTATAAATGGGGTTTACCAGCCCGGTATGGCCTGATAAACCCCATCATCCTTTATTCTGCTAAAACCTGATCGATCAAGCGGCTGGAACCGCCTCGGGGGGTGTAGAAACCTCATCCCGCTTACGGCGCAAGACGATCTCTCCATCCTTTACATCCACCAGGATCGCCTCCCCGTTCTCAAACTCGCCAGAGAGAAGCGCATCTGACAACGGATCTTCAACCTTCTGCTGGATCACCCGGCGTAGCGGGCGGGCGCCCATATCTGGGTCATAACCCAGTTCAGCGATGATATCCAGTGCTTCTGGAGTGATCTCCAGCTGGATATTGTTCTCTTCCAGTCGCAGCCCAACTTTATGAACCTCCAGTTCGACGATCTTCTGGATATCCTGCTTGTTCAACGAGCGGAACACGATCATGGCATCCAGGCGGTTGATAAACTCCGGCCGGAAGACTCGCTTGAGCGAGTCCGTCAGCTTCTTACGCATTTCATCGTAAGCAAGGCGTTCTTCGACCTCTTGATCCCGCTTCAGACTAAAGCCGAGCGATGCCTGGCGTTTAATCATATCTGCGCCAACATTGGAGGTCATCACGATGATCGCGTTACGGAAGTCCACCTTGCGCCCACGCGCATCCGAGAGGTGCCCTTCTTCCATGATCTGCAGCAGCATATTATGCGCTTCGGGATGCGCCTTTTCAATCTCATCAAAGACCACAATCGAATAAGGCCGGCGGCGCAAAGCTTCGGTAAGCTGCCCGGCTTCCTCATAGCCCACATATCCAGGCGGAGCCCCAACCAGGCGCGAGACCGAGTGGCGTTCCATAAACTCGGACATATCCAGCTGGATCAGAGCCTCTTCACTGCCAAACAGGAAACGTGCCAGCGCTTTCGTCAGTTCCGTCTTGCCTACACCCGTCGGTCCCAAGAAGATAAAGGACCCAATCGGGCGGCGTGGATCTTTTAGCCCGGCGCGTGCCCGACGGACAGCCTTGGCGACCGACTCGATCGCCTCTTCCTGCCCGACAATCTGCTTGCTCAGTTCATCTTCCATCTGCATCAAGCGTTGCGATTCTTCCTGGGCGATCTGCATCACCGGCACGCCGGTCCACATTGAAACGACCTCAGCAATATCATTGGCCGTAACAATCGGGCTGTTGGCCCGGTCCCAGGTGGTGCGCAGGCGTTCGATCTGCAGTTCTAAGGATTCGATCTGCTCCTGGATCTCCTGAGCATCATCATTGCGCCCATCTTCAACCGTAAGCGCATAGTTCTGGCGCGCTTCTCGCAGTTGGCCCATCATTTCCTTGGCCGTTTTGGCCGCTGGGCTCTTATACATCCGTACCCGCGAAGAAGACTCATCTATCAGATCGATGGCTTTATCGGGCAAGAAACGCTCGGTGACATAGCGTGACGAGAGATGCGCTGCGGCATCCAGGGCCTCGTCAGATATGATCAGGCGGTGGTGTTCTTCATAAGCAGAGCGCACCCCGCGCAGGATCTCGATCGTCTCGTCCACCGTTGGTTCTTCAACAATCACGGGCTGGAAACGCCGCTCCAGGGCAGCATCTGACTCAATATGCTTGCGATATTCATCCAGAGTGGTGGCGCCAATCACCTGCAGCTCGCCCCGTGAGAGCGCTGGCTTAAGGATATTGGCGGCATCCACGGATGATCCGGCTGCGCCGGCGCCCACCAACATATGTACTTCGTCGATAAACAGGATTGCCCCTGACGCTTTCAGCTCATCGATCACGCGCTTGAGGCGCTCCTCGAATTGGCCGCGGTACATGGTGCCGGCGACCAGCGAGCCAACATCCAGTTGTAATACGCGCTTATCGAGCAAAGGTCCCGGTACATCACCTTCGATAATCCGTTGTGCCAGACCTTCCACAATGGCTGTTTTACCAACCCCTGGCTCGCCAATCAAGGCCGGGTTATTCTTCGTGCGCCGCGCCAGGATCTGGATCACGCGCTCGATTTCCATCTGTCGACCGATCACCGGGTCAAGCTTGCCTTCCTCCGCCAGGGAGGTCAGGTCAGATGCCAGTTGGTCTACCATAGGAGTCTTGGGCTTGGCCTGCTCCGACTTGCCTGCCGGGCGTGACGGCTCCGGTTTAGTGGGTTGGCGCGCAGAGGTGCTCTCCTGCAGCACACGCCGCGTTTGGCGGCGGATTTGCTCGGGTGTGACGCCCAATTTTCGCAGCACATCCAGCGCAATCCCCTCTCCATAGCGCACCAGGCCCAGCAGCAAATGCTCCGTGCCAATATAGTGGTGCCCCATCCGGCGCGCCTCTTCGACCGCATACTCCAGCACCTGCTGGGTGCCAGGCGATAGATCGAGTTTGCCGCCTCTGTATTCTCCAGGGCCCGTCAGCCGTTCTACCATTTCCTGGATCCGGTCTGCTTCCAGGCCTAATTCGCGCAGCACGCGACCAGCTACGCCCCCTTCCTCCCGAATTAATCCCAGGAGCAGGTGCTCTGTACCAATATAATTATGGCGCATTCTTTCAGCTTCCTGGTGAGCCAGGCTCAGCACTCTACGCGCCCGTTGTGTAAATCGTTCCATGCCAGACATGGTACTTCCTCCTACCGTTTATCTGCAGTACAACAATCAACTTCGACAGAGTAGTACCAGAGTTATGTAGTTCTCCCCGGCACAAGGATGACTCTCATTGATTATGAGACTTTTAGTCCGATTGGATTCTACCAGAATTTGGATTGGGTATCTCTTTTTCAAAGGTGCAAACTAATCATTGTTAATGCAACTCTTAGACACACGCCCCGCTCTTGCGTGCGAGAGATAAGAAAGGCGCACCCGGTTAAGGTGCGCCTCGCCTGTAGTTGCTTTGTGCCCGGCTGAAAGTTATGCTTCAGCAGGCGGCTCTTCTTCAGGGGTGTCGTCCTCAACCGCAGCAGTCTCATCTACAAGAGGTTCTTCAGCGGGAGTCTCTTCTGCAAGAGGTTCTTCAGCGGGAGTCTCTTCTGCAAGAGGTTCTTCAGCAAGTGTCTCTTCTGCAAGAGGTTCTTCAGCAAGTGTCTCGACCGCAGGGATCTCTTCGGTCAGGTCTTCCGCAACCGCTTCGACTGTATCCTCTTCCCCAACCTTGCCGACCTCTTCAGCCAGGGCCATTTTCCAGTCAAAGTCAGCATAAGCTGCAGAATCGACTTTGCGCAGGCTCAACCCAATCCGCCGTCGTTCGGGGTCTATCTTGATCACCCGCAGTGTAACCACATCGCCCTCGCGCACGACTTCCTTGGGATGTGTGACGCGTTGCTCGCTCAACTCAGAGATGTGGATCAAGCCTTCCATCTCTTCGTCTAGCTTGGCGAATGCACCAAATTTGGTAAGGTGGGTGATCGTGCCCTCGATCAACATCCCTTCTTTCAGATGTTCAACCCGCATCAGCCACGGATCGCGCAGCAGCTGGCGGATGGAAAGCCCAATCCGCTTGCGTTCCTGATCGACACTGATCACCTTGACATTAACTTCTTGTCCTACGCTCAGAACTTCGTTGGGGTGCTGGATGCGATCCCAGGAAATCTCTGAAAGATGGACCAGCCCATCCGCACCGTCAATGTTCACGAAGGCGCCAAACTCAGCCAGGCTGGTGACTCGCCCAGAGCGGATATCACCTTCTGCGAGTTGGTCCAGCAAACGCTCCTTGAGGGTCTCGCGGGTTTCCTGCAGCGCCTGTCGCTCAGAAAGGATCAACCGGCGACGCTCGCGATCCACCTCAATGACTCGGATGTCTACGGCTTCTCCCACCATTTTGCCCCAACGCTGCTCCGGGGTTTCGCCTGTGGCGCCAGAGCGCCGCACCAGGCTCACCTGCGAGGCAGGCACAAAGCCGCGCAGACCACCAACGGGAACGATCAGGCCGCCCTTGTTGTAGCCCACAACCTTGCTGTGATAGATCTCTTCTGAGGCTTTGAGCTTTTCGACCTTCTCCCAATCCCGCTCTTCGCGTGCGCGGGTATAAGAGAGCACAACATTACCGTTCGCGTCTTCAGAGGCGACCACGTAGACAACAATCTCCTGCCCAACGTGAAAAGTAGCTCGTTCCTGATCAGGAATCTGCTCCAATTCACGGCCTGAGATCACGCCTTCTGATTTGGTACCAACGCTGACGAGAACTTCGTTCTCGCGGATGGTGGCGATAATTCCTTCACGAATTTCGCCAGGGGTGGGGAAATCCAGGTTTAACCCTTGCTCCTCAAGTAGGGACTCCATCGAAAATGTCTCTTGATTTGTAGATTCGGTGGGGGTTTCCGTATTCTGAGGAATTTCAGGTTCAACCTCTTGCCCGAGTGGGGCGTTATTCTGGTCCATAAGCTTACGTACTCCGGTTTGGTTAAGATGTACTGTTTATTATAAAGGTGAAAAGGGAACTTGGCAACCTTTGTGATAATATGTAGAATGCACAGCAAATCAATTGTACAGAGGTTTTTGAATGCCGCCGATTTATCCATTCACTGCCATTGTCGGTCAAGAGCGCATGAAACGCTCGCTCATCCTAAATGCGGTAGACCCCCGCATTGGGGGTGTGTTGATTCGCGGTGAGCGGGGTACAGGCAAGTCCACCGCCGCACGCGCCATGGCCGCCCTTTTACCCCAGATTGAAGTATTCACTGATTCACCCTTCAATGATGACCCTCAATCACCCAATACCTGGTCCGATTGGGTAAAAGAACAGAGAGCCGCTGGCAAAGATCTGCAGATCGCCAGGCGCCAGATCCGCTTTGTGGATTTGCCGGTAAGCGCCACCGAGGACCGGGTGGTTGGCACGCTGGATATTGAAAAAGCCATTCAAATGGGCGAGCGCCACTTCGAGCCAGGGGTATTAGCCGCTGCAAACCGCGGTCTGCTTTATATTGATGAAGTCAACCTGTTGGACGACCACGTGGTCGACCTGCTGCTGGATTCAGCCGCTATGGGGGTGAATATTGTCGAACGCGAAGGCATTTCATTCTCTCACCCGGCTCGTTTTATCCTGGTAGGCACCATGAATCCCGAAGAGGGGGATCTGCGCCCACAGCTGTTAGATCGCTTTGCCCTTTCCGTTGAGATTCGTGGTATTCGTGATGCCCGCGAGCGCGTCCTAATCATGGAACGCAACCTGGCCTACGAGTCGGACCCCGAAGCTTTCCGCGAAAATTGGCTGCCGCGCGAGCTAGATCTATCCCAGCAAATTGAGCGTGCCCGCAAAGTCCTTGAGCTTGTCACGCACACCAGCCGTGACTTGCTGGCCATCGCCGCTTTGACCTCCTCGTTGAATGTGGATGGACACCGGGCAGACCTGGTGATCCTTAAAACCGCCCGCGCCCATGCTGCGTTTGAAAACCGTCGCAGCATCGCTGAGCGCGATATTGCCCTGGCAGCCGAGTTAGCATTGCCCCACCGCATTAAGCGCGGACCTTTCAATCAGGTGGAAATATCCATGGAGCAGCTCCAGGAGCGCATTGAGCAGTTGGAAGGCGCCATCGATCAATCTCAGGAGTCCGAGACACAACCCACCCAGGAACCTGTCGACGAAAAAAAAAAGGCCTGAATCGCGACATACAGGTCGAGGAATCTGACGAAAGCCGCCAGCAACCATCCGAACCTGCTTCCCAGAATGTCTTCGACACCGGCAGCGCCAATTGGTGGGATGGCGGAGAAAAGGTAAAAGTTGGTACGCCTTTTGTCCCGCGCCGCTTAGCCAATCCCCTGGATAGAATCACCCGCCGGCATGGTGGGCGCCGCTCACAGACCCGCACCGACCGCAAGCGCGGCCGCTATATCCAGGCGCGTCCAGCCATGGGGAAAACCAACGACCTGGCATTTGATGCCACCTTGCGCGCCGCTGCCCCCTATCAGCAAGACCGCCAGGAACAGCGCAAACTGGTCGCCTTTGCTGTTCAGAAAAGCGATTTTCAGCGCAAAGTGCGTGTCAAGAAAGCCGCCAACCTGGTCCTGTTTGTGGTGGATGCGTCCTGGTCCATGGCTGTGGCCGAGCGCATGCAAGCCACCAAAGGCGCCATTTTATCCTTGCTCACCGACGCCTATCAGCGCCGGGACCGGGTAGGGCTGGTAGTCTTCCAAAAAGACCGCGCTACCCTGATTCTCTCTCCCACTAACTCCATCCAGCTTGCCCAGCGCGCCCTGGGCGATATCCCCGTCGGCGGCAAAACCCCGCTTTCTGCCGGTCTGTTTATGGCCCACCAGGTCATCCAGCGCGAGCGCTATATGCACCCGGACGTCATGCCGCTCATCATCTTACTCACCGATGGCGCCGGGAATGTCTCCTTGAGCAGCCTGCCTCCCCAGGAAGAATCGCACCATCTTGCCGATCGCATTTCCGAAGACGAGATCCGCTGTGTGGTGATCAATATGGAGCACGCTGCCTTTGACCAGGGCTTGGCCCAGGCTTTGGCAGATCATCTGAAATCCCCCTGCTATACGCTTAACGAGTTGAAAGCCGAAACGCTCTACCAGGCAGTGCGGGATGAAATGCTGAGCGTTTGAACCAACCGCCATGAAAGCTCTGTATCCTGGATACTTTCTGCGTACTCACTTGCCAGTAATTCTGGCTGGGATGCTGTTAGCCATTTTTGCGAGCAGCTGCGCCACAATTGCTCAACCGTCTGAGCGCAATAATCTCCTCTCTACCGAAACTGGAACCGTGCAGGCTTTCCCCACCAACACAATTATACCGATCTCAAGCCTTACCCCAACACCCACCAACACCCCGCCGGCGTCCGATCCCAGCACGCCACCAACACCTGTCGTATCCGCCTCGCTTTCGCTCCCGCGTTACACGATTACCGCCACACTGAATTACGCCGGACATCTTCTCCAGGTTGACGAACGCATTGATTATGTAAATTCATCCGCCGACACGCTGACCGAGTTGGTCATGATGGTTGATACGATCTATTTCCCCGGTGTGTTCAGTTTGAATAGCCTTGCCTGGATCGATTCTGAAGCGCCGCCTGTTTACACCTGGGAGAATGCCATCCTGCGCCTGTCGCTTCCCCTGCCCTTGGCCCCAGGCGAGCAGGTTAGCCTGCGCCTGGGTTACACCCTCAACCTGCCATCTCCTGTCCCTTCACAACAGGTACGCCCCATACCCTTTGGCTACACAGCTCGCCAGACCAACCTGGTGGATTGGTACCCATTGATCGCTCCTTATCAATCAGGCGTAGGCTGGTTGGCGCATCCCGCCGGTTTTTTTGGCGAACATCAAGTCTATGCGGTTGCAGACTTTGACATCGCCATCCGCCTGGAAGATGCTCGCCCAGATTTGATCGTTGCCGCCAGTGGTCCTGCCGAGGAAATGGATGGCTGGCGACATTATCGGATGGATAAGGCGCGTAATTTTGTTTTCTCGGTCAGCCCACATTACATCGTTGAATCCACCCAGGTTGGGCAGGTCACTGTAACCAGCTATACTTTTGCTGTGCATGCCAGCGCCGGCAAGACCGTGCTAAAAACAACTGCTGATGCCTTGGCGTTATATTCCGAGTTATTCAGCCCCTACCCCAGGTCCAGCTTGAGTGTGGTCGAAGCAGACTTTTTGGATGGGATGGAATACGATGGGCTCTATTTCCTGAGCAACGGCTTTTACAATCTCTACCAGGGCGCCCCTGGCGAATACCTGCTAGCCATTGCCGCGCATGAGACCGCCCATATGTGGTGGTATGCCTTGGTGGGCAATGACCAGGCACTCGAGCCCTGGCTGGACGAAGCTCTGTGCACTTACAGCGAGCTCCTGTTCTATGAGCGCTATTATCCTGAAGCAATCGACTGGTGGTGGGCATATCGCATCCATTATTATGAACCGCACGGTTGGGTAGACGGCAGTATTTATAACCCTGCAGGTTACCGCGCATATCGTGATGCCGTATATCTCAATGGCGCCGTATTTTTACACGAATTACGCCAGACGATTGGTCCTGATGTATTCATTCAATTTTTACACGCATATAATAATCGTTATGCTTATCAAATAGCCTCAGCCAACGACTTCTTCAAGATCTTGTCTGAGCATAGTAATACGGACTTTACAACCTTACTGAGCGCCTATTTCTCTGCTCACAGATAAAAGAATTTATTCCATCTTTATAGGTTTAATATAGTTATAGTAATCTTAGTAGAGCCTGTGGATATGTGGATAAGTGACATGTGGGTGTATTCAGTCCCCATAGGTGGGGGGTGCCCCCTGGAAGCCAGAAGAAATAGGGGGATTCAGCTTCAGATTTATACAAGCTCTCTTGGGGAAAGTATTGCAGAAAAATAACAATAATTTTCAACCAACATGCACGAAAGAAGATATGGAGGGTGACTTAATTACATCCCCATATATAGGGGTATTCCGTTTTATGCTATTTGGGTAGAAATGGGTAGTTTTCCCCAGAAAAGGCGGTTTATCCACAGAAAATCGCGAGTTATCCACAGTCTCGAGAGAGCGATGGCCCTTTTGGGAAAAATTGATACCCCTAGATATGGGTGCTTCCATAGCCGGAATTTCATTCTGCTTTTTGCTTGCCTGGCGGCAAATTTTCATGACATTATCAGTGCAGAGTATGGGCTGGGTTCGTTGTATAATCAAGCATAAAGTTGTTTTGTGAGAGGGTATATGAGCACTTTGCCACCCACGAGCACGATTGACGCATCTCCTGTCCAGCTTCACTGGAGTAGCGGGACAGCCTATGACCTGTTCGTCAGCCTGATGGTCTTGCATGATCCGGACCGGTTTGGCTTGCGCCCTTCTTGGGCGGCGGGAGTCCGTTCACGCCTTTCCTTGTCGCAACGTCAGGTATTGGATACTTGTAATGATGTGGTCGGAACACCAGCCCATTGGATCCATTCCTTGCCGCAGCCAGCCGAGTGCCAGGTTGTGTTTCAGGCATTGCACCAGCTCCCGGCAGCAAAACGCCTGCCCCTTTTAGGCAGCAATCCCAGGTATTCTTCTGAACAGATCGAATTTTTATATTCTGTCAGCCAGCGCAAGGTTTGGGATAGGTCTGATCTCGAGTGCCTGAAAGAGTTTTACCACAAATCCCGTATAGACGTTCCTCGCGCCGCGGCCCTGGAGAATATACTCAGTGTGTGGTCGGGCGCCGATGAATTTGGTGAGACCTATCTGGAAGCTCTGCAAGCCTATTACCAGGTCTTTTTTGTGGATGAAGAACAACGTATCCAACCTGCTTTGCAGGCAGGTCTCGCACATGCCCAACAACTGGCGCGCGAAAAGCCCCTGCTGGAGTTGTTAGAAAGCCTATCTCAAGGCGTTCGTTTTCAGGGAATGGAAGAATTAACTGAATTAACCCTCGCTCCGTCCTTCTGGTTATCTCCCCTGATTGTTGTTTCCCCGCTCAAACCGGAGCATCGGGTGCTGGTTTTTGGCGCTCGTCCCCCGGAATTATCTGTTGTCCCCGGCGAGATCGTGCCAGAGATGTTATTGCGCGGGCTAAAGACGATTGCCGACCCCACTCGTCTGCGCATTCTGCGCTATCTGGTGGAGCAGCCCCGCACCCCAACCGAGCTGGCTTCTTTGCTGCGTTTACGGGCGCCCACTGTTACCCATCACCTGAGCGCGCTGCGCCTGGCAGGTTTGGTCCGCTTAATTCTGGGTGGGCAGGATGATCGCCGTTATGCTGCTCGCCAGGAGGCCATTGCCCAACTGTCTGGTAATCTGGATCGCTTCCTGAATAGTAACAGCCAGGAAACATAAAAAATTTCCAAATTTCTGCTCTTCTGTAACCTTTGCCTCCTGTGTGCATCTAATTCCTTAGTCACGAAATTAAAAATATGGAGGCTCTAAAATATTATGGAAATGGTAATTGATTTCCCTGGTGGCGCCCGCGTAGACGCTCACTTTGGCCCTTACACTGTACAGACTGACCAGCCATCTTCTGGTGGTGGCGCCGGTTCTGCTCCTACCCCATTCGGTGTATTCCTGGCTTCGATTGGCACATGCGCCGGCATTTATGTGCTCGGCTTCTGCCAATCGCGTGGCCTGCCTGTAGATGGCATTCGCATCGTTCAGCGTATGCACAGCGATGCTTTCAGCGGCATGATTGGTAAGATCGACCTGGAGATCCAGGTACCGCCCACTTTCCCGGAAAAGTACCTACCTTCGCTGGTACGCTCAGCAGAAATGTGCGCTGTCAAGAAGCATTTTGAGCGCCCGCCCCAGTTTGATGTTTACACCAAAATGGTTGAGGCTGTAGTCTAGAAATTTCCCCTCTACAATGGATCAAAAAGGGCTGCCCGCAAGCAGCCCTTTTTTTCAGTCTTTTTCCGGACCAATATAGGTTCCGGCGTGCAGTACAGTGCTCTTGGGTATGACCACGATGCCATCCTGGACAACCCAATTGTCATCTAGGATATCAGTGCCGCGCGGGAAGGGTTTGATCACCACCCCCTCCCCCATACGCACATTTTTATCGATAATCGCTCCCTCAATATCACAATTGCGACCCACACCAATCGGCACCCCCCCCTTGGGAGGCACGCCAGTCTGGTCGTAGTAGTCTGCACCCATCAAGATCGTCTGGCACATCCGTACCCCGTCGGCGATTTGGCTGCGTAGCCCAATCACACAGTCCTCGATTTCCGCGTGGTGGATCTGGCAGCCTTCTGCCAGCAGTACGTTGTGCAAGGTTGCCCCATCAATTACCGACCCGGGCAGGAAGCGCGGGTGAGTATAAATAGGCCCTATTGGATCATAGAAATTAAATGGAGATTCCGGACGCGCCAGCATCAGATTGACTTCATAAAAAGACCGGATTGTCCCGATGTCTTCCCAATAGCCATCAAAGTCATAACCATACACGGTGTAGCTGCTCAATGCATTCGGGATGATTTGGCTGCCAAAGTCTTGCTCGGTGGTGTCATTCAATAGGTCATATAGAATCCGGGTGCTGAACATGTAAATGCCCATTGACCCCAGATAGGGACGCGCGGGATCATCTCGGCTGACAAACTGAGCCAAAACGTCTGGCTCGCGCGGTTTTTCGACAAAGGCAGTGATTTGCCCGCTTGGATCGCGTTTCAAGAGCCCAAACCGAAAGGCCTCACCGGCGACAACCGGTTGTACAGCTACCGTGATATCCGCCCCTTTTTCCC
>Ga0105107_10001720_pt1 | contig 14239 bp, 8 predicted proteins | sample PPLLaktember2015_6_FD_79335 | JGI IMG/M metagenome (GOLD analysis project Ga0105107, IMG submission 79335) | Freshwater sediment microbial communities from Prairie Pothole Lake near Jamestown, North Dakota, USA - PPLs Lake P8 Core (1) Depth... | ecosystem: Environmental > Aquatic > Freshwater >...
AGGCCGAGCCCGCTCAGGATACGAAGAGCAGCACGACCACGACCGCACCACCCGCGGTCCGCACGGCCGAGGTCGGCGTGCCACTGCAGGACTCACCCCCACCGCGCGCGGCCGTGTCCGCCTCGTGCGCGTGTTCGAACAGCGACCGATTCGACCTACCGGGCTTCATGGCACTGCTGCTGCTCGCCCTTCATCGGTTCCGTCGGCGCGTCTGACATCGACGTCACGGTTGCGTCCACCGGACCGCGGGCGTATGCCAGGACCATGGCATGGCCTTCGGTTCGCTGGTGGATGGTCGGGTGCTTGGCAGTGGCCGCGTGCGGTGACGAGCAGAGCTCGGACGACGCGACCGAGAGCACGCAGACGCAGAGTGCCTCCGATTCGGAGTCAGCGTCGCAGTCCGCCTCCGAGACCGATGCGAGTGATACGAGCGCGACGCAGTCGAGCACCTCGCCGAGCGAAGGCGACACGTCGGGCGAGTCCTCGGGCGCGGAGACGGATCCCACGGTGGCCGATACGAGTGGCGACGGCACCGACTCGACCACCGGCGAGCCGCAGTACTGCGGGCTCGCGGATCTCGAGGGCGGCGCGTGGTTCGAGCTGTCGCACCACGGCGAGCCGTTCGTCGCCGACAGCGCACTCGCGATGGAGCGCGGCGGGCAGGGATCGCTGATGTTCCTGATCTCCACCGTGCAGGGCGGCTTCACGCCGCCCGACACCACGATCTACTACTCGGTCACGATCGACGTGGACGGCTTCGCAGGACCCACCGGCCACTTCTTCCAGAACACGATGTACGGCCTGTACGTCGGCTGCGACCAGGTCGACGGCGGCTTCTTGCCCAGCGGCATCGCCGTGTTCCCACCCGACGGTGTCGACATCCACCTGCTCGACGGGCTGCCGGCGACGGTGCACATCGAGCTGCTCGCCGACGACAATCCGACGTGGGACGGCGAGATCGTGCTCGAGGTGCCGGACGACGGCAGTCTCGATCAGTGCGGCGAGTTCGGCTGATCAAGGGCGGCGGGCGATCGCGTGCCAGACCAGGCCGATGGCGACGAGGCCGAGCCCGACCGCCCAGATCGCCGGCTCGACCCACACCGCGAGACCCAGGCAGCCGAGCAGGCCCACGACCGGCACGAGCTGCGGCACGCGTCGATCCGCGGGCGGCAGCCGCATCGCCGCGACGTTCGTGATCGCGTAGTAGACGAGCACCGTGAACGCGCTGAACGACCACGTCGTCTCGATGCGGCCGATCACCACGAGTGCAGCGATACACGCCCCGGCCAGCAGCACGGCACGCCGCGGCGACTGGCCGGCGCCGTGGATGTGTCCGAGCGCGCGCGGCATGTCGCCACGGCGGGCCATCGCCAGCCACACGCGTGACAGCCCGAGCAGCAGGTTGAGCACGACGCCGAGCATGGCCGCAGCCGCGCCGACGGCGATCACGATCGCCAAGCCGGGACGGCCGAGCTCCCGCGCGATCGTCTCGAGCGGCGCACCGCCCGTGCGGGTCGCTTCGGCGAGCCGATCGGCACCGAACGATCCCACTGCGACGAAGGCCACGGCGAGATAGACCACGAACGAGACGAGCAGCGTGAGCACGACCGCCCGCGGGATCGTCCGCCGCGGCTCGTGCACCTCCTCACCGAGCGTCGCGATACGGGCATAGCCGGTGTACGCGACGAACATCAGCGCCGTCGCGTGCAGCAGGTCCGGCACGCCGCCGCGCCCCGGATCCACGATCGCGAGCGTCGATGCGTTCGCCATCGCGGTGGGCCAGCCGGCGACGACGAACGCCCCGAGGGCGAAGAGCGTGATCGCGACGAGCACCGCGTTCGTCCGGTTCGACCGCGTGAGCCCGCCCGCTGCCACCGCGGTGAGCAGCACGCACGCCCCCAGACCGATGGCGACGGTCGGCCACGCGCCCGTGCGACCGAACAGGCCGAGGAGATAGCCGGCGAAGCCGAGCGCCGCGGTGGCAGCGGAGGCCGTCTTCGCGCACAGGAACATCCAGCCCGCGACGAACCCGGCGGCGGGATGCAGCACGCGATAGCCGTACTCGTACGTGCCACCGCTGATCGGATGGGCTGCCGCGAGCTGGGCGCTCGCCAGTCCGTTGCAGATCGCGAGCACGGCCGCGAGCGCGAGCGCGAGCAGGATGCCCGAGCCCGCGACGCCGGCCGCGAGCCCGATCGCGACGAACACACCGGTGCCGAGGATCGAGCCCAGGCCGAGCAGCACCGCACCGGGCAGTCCGACGACGCGCTTCAGTCGGGTGGGCTCGGATCCTGCGATGGCCCCAGTGTGCCAGCAGGGCGGCTCAGCCGGAATGCGTGCTCGCGTCGACGACCGCATCGGCGTCGTAACCGCAGATGCTGCCGTGGAACTCGGCGTCGACATCCGCCGACTCGCCGTCGGTCTCGACCGCGACCTTCGCGGTCATGTCGATCTCGCAGGTCCCGCTCGCCTCGCCCGACCAGCTCAGCTCGCCCGCGTAGCTCATCGAGGTGCGCGTGCCGTTCTCGTCGACGTCGACCTCGGCATGCAACGCGAGCGAGCCGTCGACGACGACACCATCGGCGCGGCACGCATCGAACTCGACGGTCAGGTCGAACGTCATCGTGTCGTCGTACGTACCGACGGCGTGATAGCTGCCGCCGTCGGGGCAGTCGAACCGAACATCGAGCGAGCCGTCGATGTCGACGTCGGCCTGCCACTGCGACGCGTCGTCGGCGTAGGCGAGCTGCGTGGCGCGCCAGCCCCTCGAGACGTCGTCGCTGACCGGCTCGTCGGCCGCACAGGCGAGGCAGAGGAGGACGGGAACCGAAAGGGTGGTGATCAGCGTGCGCATCATGCCCGGGATTGGCACTCGCCATGCCGATCCGTGAAGCGTTCGACAGCGCCGGAATTCCGCGATCTTGGTCGCGGATCGCCGCGAGGGTGTCGCAATCCGCCACGTGCAAAACGCCGGTTGTGGCGATTCGCCGCGTCGAACTCCCGTGGAACTCGGGCTAGGATTCGGTCATGCAATCGCTTGACCGTTCTCGACTCCGCATCGCGACGATCGTGCTCGGGATCACAGCCTGCGGCGACGACGGGGCGGTGACCGAGGGATCCGCCGACGGCAGCACCACCGGCACGGACGGCGAGTCCACCGGCCCCACCAGCGCGACGCAGGGCGAGTCGTCCGACTCCGTGGATCCTGACACGAGCTCGTCGGGGGTCGTCGACGAGTCGAGCACGACGGTCGTGGACGAGTCGTCGACGACCGGCGAGCCCAATACGCCGCCGGATGCGATCGACGACGACTACTTCGTGACGATGGATGCGACGCCGCTCGTGGTCGATGCCGCGATGGGCGTGCTCGCGAACGACATCGATGCCGACGGCGATGCATTGAGCGTCGCCGCTTCCGACGCCCTGTCGGCGCGCGGGGGTGCGGTCACGATCGCGGTCGACGGCGCGATCGACTACGGACCGCTCGCCGGCATGTGGGGCATGGACGAGTTCGGCTACACGGCGTCGGATGGCCAGGGCGGTGCCGACGATGCGGTCGTGCGCGTGATGGTGGCGCCGACGACCGTGAGCCTCGGCGACCTCGACGGCGATCCGGTCGGCTTCTCGATCCTCGGCGTGGCGGATCTCGACGACACGGGCTGGCAGGTCGCAGGCGGCAGCGACGTGAACGGCGACGGGTTCGCGGACGTCGTCGTGGGCGCGCCGCTGGCCGATGCGGCGGGAAGCGGCGAGGGCCGGGCGTGGGTCGTGTTCGGCAAGGCCGACGGCGCTGCGGTGGATCTCGCCGATCTCGCGGCGCCGGGCTTCGCGATCGACGGCATCGCGACGGGCGACGACACCGGATTCGCGGTCGCGATGGCCGGCGACGTGAACGGCGACGGGCTCGCGGACGTCGTCGTCGGGGCCCCGGGGGCCGACCCGCTCGGCAACGACGAGGGCATGGCGTGGATCGTGTTCGGCAAGTCGGACATGGATCCCGTCGTGCTCGCGACGCTCGTCGCCGACGGGGCCGGCATCGCGATCGCCGGGCTCGCGGCCGACGACGAGCTCGGCAGCGCGGTCGCCGGAGGCGGTGACATCGACGGCGACGGGCTCGACGACGTCCTCGTGGCCGCACCGCTCGCGGAGGTCGGCATCAACGCGAACGCCGGGCGCGTGTGGGTCGTCCGCGGTCGCACCGACGCGGCCACGGTGGATCTCGCCGAGGTCGCAACCGGCACGGGCGGCTTCGTGATCAGCGGAGCCGGCAGCGAGCACCATGCCGGCGACGCGATCGACATCGTCGGTGACGTGAACGGCGACGGCCTCGACGACGTGATCGTCGGCGCGCCACTGGCCGATCCGAACGGTGGCAACTCGGGCGAGGCCTACGTCGTGCTCGGCAAGGCCGACGGTGCCGCGGTCGCGCTGGCGAGCGTCGTGTCGGGCATCGGCGGATTCCGCATCAGCGGGGAGGCAGGCCTGGATCAATCCGGAGACTCCGTCGCGCGCGCAGGCGACGTCGACGGCGACGGGCTGGCCGACGTGATCGTCGGCGCGCCCGGGGCCGAGGACGACATCAACCTCCAAGGACGCAGCTACGTGGTGCTCGGCAAGACGGACACCGATGCGGTCGATCTGATCGACGTCGCCGCCGGCGTGGGCGGCTTCGCGATCGACGGCGAGCTCGAGAGCGATCTGTCGGGCTGGTCCGTGGGTGGAGGCGGCGACGTCGACGGCGACGGTCTGTCCGACGTGATCGTCGGCGCGCAGGGAGTCGACGCCGCAGGCTTCGGGTCCGGGCGCACGTACGTGGTGTATGGACGCACGGAAACGACGCAGGTGTCGCTCGTCGACGTCGCGGGTGGGCTCGGCGGCTTCGCGATCGACGGTGAGGCGGCGGGCGACGTCTCGGGCTGGGCGGTCGCGGGGGCAGCCGACGCGAGCGGCGACGGGCTCGCCGACGTGCTGATCGGCGCGATCCAGGCGCCCGACGGGACGGGCAGCGGCCGGGCGTATGTCGTGTTCGGCGGTGACTTCCGCGACCAGGTGACCGCGGCGGGCACGGCGGGTGTCGATCGGATCGAGGGCACGGCGGACGACGACACGCTGCTCGGCGGCCTCGGTGCCGACCTCGTGCGCACGAACGGCGGCTACGACGTCGTGTACACCGGCCCCGGCGACGACACGATCGCGCTCACGACGACGGAGCTGTTCCGCATCGATGGCGGGACCGGGATGGACACGCTCGCACTCGACGGCGCGGGACTGCAGCTCGAGCTCGGGTCGTTCTTCGACGCGGCCATCGTCGGGATCGAGACCGTCGATCTCACCGGCGCCGGCGACAACGCGCTGTTCCTCTCGGCGCGCGATCTCCGGGCGCTATCGGACACCTCGAACACCCTCTTCGTACTCGGCGACGCCGGCGACCAGGTCGTCGCCGATTTCACCGGGGCCGGATTCGTCGACCAGGGCCTCGTGAACGGCTTCCGGGTGTGGAGCACCGGCGTGCTCGCGCTGTTCGTGCAGGAGCAGATCGAGGCGTTCGTGCAGACCTGATGCACCAAGCCATGGGGCGCACGGCAACTCAGCGCAGTTCCTTCTCGAGCCGCTCGCAGATCGTCCGCAGCACCTTGATTCGCGCGAAGTGCTTGTCGTTCGCCTCGACGAGCGTCCACGGCGCGACCTCGGTGCTGGTGCGGTCGATCATGTCGGTGACGGCCTGTTCGTAGTGCGACCACTTCTCGCGGTTGCGCCAGTCGTCCTCGGTGATCTTCCAGCGCTTGTGCCCGTGCTGCTTGCGCTCGTCGAACCGACGCAGCTGTTCGCCCTGGTCGATCTGCAGCCACAGCTTGACCAGCACGACCCCGTGCTCGACGAGCTGCTCCTCGAAGTCGTTGATCTCGCCGTAGGCGCGCAGCCAGTCGCTCGACGTGCAGAAATTCTCGACGCGCTCGACCAGCACGCGGCCGTACCACGAGCGGTCGAACAGCAGCACGCGCCCGTGCGGCGGCAGGTGGCGCCAGAACCTCCACAGGTAGGGCCGCGCCCGCTCCTCGTCGGTGGGTGCCGCGATGGGGATCACGTCGTACGTGCGCGGATCGAGGGCCGCCGTGACCCGCCGGATCGCCCCACCCTTGCCCGCCGCGTCGACGCCCTCGAAGACCGCGAGCAGCGTGCGTTTCGCGAACTTCTTGCGCCGCACGAGCGTCGCCAGCCGACCCTGCCACTGCTCGAGCTCGCGATCGTAGCTCGGCTTCTCCAGGCGCCTCGAAAGATCCAGCGTCTGCAGCACGTGCAGACCGTCGATCGGTGGAACGGGGTGCACCGCGGGCTCGGCCGACGGCGCGGTGACCTCCTCGTTGCGCATCGCATCGAGCAGCGCCTGCCCGACCACCAGCGAGCGATAGCGTTCGTTCTTGCCGGGCACGATGATCCACGGCGCGAAATCCGTGCTCGTCGTCCGCAACGCCCGCGTGGCGACCTCGACGAGCTGCTCGTGCTGGTCGTGGTGCTGCCAGTCCTCGTCGCGCACGCGCCACCGGGTGAGCTTGTTCTTCTCGAGCGCGCGCAGCCGGTCGTGCTGATCGCGCTTGGACAGGTGGAACCACAGCTTGAGCAGCACGAATTGCTCGCCGCTGAGCATCTGCTCGAAGCGGCGGATGTCGTCCATCGCGCGGTCGAACTTCGCCGAGCGCAGCCCGCCGAACGCCCGGTCCTCGATCGGCTGCTGGTACCACGAGTGGAACACCACGCCGATGAGGCCGCGCGCCGGCAGCTCGCGCCAGTACCGCCAGAACGGCGGCCGGCCGTGATCCTGCTCGTCGTCGACGAACGCGCGCGTTCGGATGTGGCGTGGATCGAGCCAGCCGTGCAAGAGCTGGATCGTCTCGCTCTTGCCGCCCGCATCGACCCCCGCCGTGACGACGAGCACCGCCTGCTTGCCGCGCTCGCGCATGTCGAACTGCGCGTCGAGCAAGCGCTCGCGCAACTCGGCGGAGCGGGTCTCGTACTCGTCCTTGGCGATCTCGTGGTCCAGCTCGGCGATCTCGAACATCGGGCCCTCCGGTCACACGGCAGCGTCGGCATCGCGCAGCCGCTTCACCAGGATGCGGATGACGCCCTCGGCGATCTCCGCCTGTTCGTGCAGGATTTCGTAGAAGTCTTCGCTCGCGATCGCGAGGACCTCGGTCTGCTCGATCGCGGTGACAGTCGCCGTGCGCGGCCCCTCGTCGAGCACCGAGATCTCGCCGAACGACTCGCCCGGGCCCAGGCTCGCGAGCCGGTGCCCGCCCTTCGACACCGCGACCCGTCCGTACACGATGAGGTACAGCTCGTCGCCGAGCTCGCCCTCGGACACGATGCGCTCGCCGGGCGCGACGATGCGCGACTCGGCCATGCGAGCCAGGGGCGCCAGATCCTCGGCCGGCACGCGGCTGAACAGCGGAGCGCTCTTGAGCACGAGGACCTTCTCGAGGGTGGACGGCATGTGCAGCTCCATGGGCCAGCCACGGCCGGCAGCGATGATCGAGGCGAGGTTCGAGACGATCGGATCCGGATCGTGGGCGAGATCGGCAGCGCGGACGCGGGCGCTCTCCGGCTCGACGCGGACCAGGGTGCGCAGCGCCTGCTCGCGCACGAGCGGATCGCGGTGCTCGAGCGCCGCCTCGGCGGTCTCGCCCACGGGCGAGTCCTTCAGCGACGGCAGTGCATCGAGCGCCAGCGCGGCGACGAACGGATTGGGGTGGTGGGCCTGCTCGGTGAGGAACTCGACGGGCGTCGGTACCTTGGGCAGCAGGTTGCCCGCACGCCCGAGCTTCTCGGCGTCGGGGAGATCTTCGAGGAACGGCACCACCATCGCGCGCAATCCCGGCTCGAGCAGCGCGTCGAGCATCTCCAGCGCTTGTGCGCGGCGCTGGCCCTTGTCGAGCGCCGCACGCACCAGCTTGAGCGCGTTACGATCGTAGCGCAGCTCGAGGATCCGCAGGATGCGACGCACGGCCCGGGTCTGCCGGAAGTCGAATTCCTCGTCGAGCAGGAGGTTGCCGACGATCGGACGCGCGCGCCGCCACGCGGCGAGGTTGCGATAGGCCGCGCGGATCTCGAATCGCAGCAGCTCGCGCACGTGCGACGTGGACTCGCGCAGGCCGATCTTCGCGCGGATCGTCGCGAGCGCCCCCAATACGCGCAGGCGCAGATGCCCGTCCGCCGGCGACGTCGCGAGCGGACGCAGCATCGTGTACGTACGCCGCGACGGGATCTCGCGCAGAATCCTCGGGAGAACGAGCTGGATCTCGCGCGGCGTGCTCGGATCGCGCAGCACGTCCGCGAGCGCGTCGACGGCGGGTTGTCCCACCGCGATGATCGCCTGGCTCGCGCGCGCCCGGGTGCTGCGCACCTTCAGCGCCTCGATGAGCTCGGGCACGAGCCGCGGATCCGCGACGGCGCCGGCGGCCCGCAGCGCCGCGCGCCGGACCTCGGGCACCGGATCGACGAGGAGTCGGCGGACCGGCCGGAATGCCGCGGGCCCGAGACGGCGCAGCACCCGGCAGGCCTCGATGCGATCGTCGTCGACCTCGCTCGCGAGCAGCCGCGCGAGCTCCCGGCCGCCCTCGATCGCCCCCTCGACACCGCCGTACACGAGCATGCCGGCGACGGCGGCCACGCGGACGTCGGCGGACGGGTCCGTGCGCAGGCCCATCATGGATTCGAGCGCGTTGTCGCCGAGCCGCTGCGCGACCGTCCATGCCGCGGCCGCCCGCACGTCGGGGTGCTCGTCGGCGAGACCGATCATCGCGAGCTGCGGGTCGCTCGTGGGCAGGGTCGCGAGCCGCTCGTACGCGGCCGCGCGGACCTCGACGGACGACCAGCGCGCGAGCTTCTCGACGGCACGCACGAACGGCGCACTGCTCTCGTTCTCGAGCTGCTCGAGCACCGCGAGCACCTGCTCCGGCCGCCCGTGCTCGAGTACACCGATGAGCGACTCGCTCGCGCGCGCGTCGACGACCCGTTCACCGTCGTCCTCGAACGCGCCCGCGGTGCCGAGCACGTTCTCGAGCGCACGGGTGTAGCGCTTGCGCACGGCGGGGATGACCGCGAGCCACGCGATCACGAGGACGATCGTGACGAGGGACAGCCAGCGGACGGAGAAGAGCGGCACCAGCAGCACGAGCGCGACACCGCCGACGCCGTACGCGATCGGCTTGGCCACGGCGTCGAGCAGCGCCCGCGTGCGCGCCTTCACCTCGGGGCGGAACGGGGCGTACAGCGCCTGCAGGGTGGTGTCGTGCACCGTGTACTGCAGACCGTTGTCCGAGAACTTCATCAACGTCGCGACCGGCAGCCGCGGGACGAGCAGCAGTGCCGCGGTGGCGACGCCGAACACCGCCGGCATCGCGGCCATGCCCCAGCCGACGCCGAACCGGCGGAGCAGTCGCGGGGTGACGACGAGCTGGATGACCACCGCGAACAAGCCGGTCGCCGCGTAGAACAGCGAGAAGAACCGGGCGAGGTCGTCCTCCTGGTAGGTCTGGCGGGCGATGACCTTGAACTGGTAGTCGCCGATCGTGAGCGCCGTGAACGCGAGCAGGATGAAGAGCGCGAGCGCCCGGACGTACGGGTCGGTGAGGATTCGCGGCTTCGGGCCGCGCGTTCGCTCGAGCTCGTGATCCGCCCGCGGCTCGCTGCGCAACAGGATCGCGATGCCGCCGATGGCCAGCATCATCGCGACGATGACGAGCAGGAGCGCCGGCGTGCCGATCGCCCGCACGAGCTCGCTCGTCATCACACCGATGAGCACGGTGCCGACCACGCGCGCCGAACCGATCGCGGGGAACAGCCTGCGTGCCGACCGTGGATCGTGCACGTCGTTCGCGATCGTCCAGAACTGGACGATGAGCAGGTTGGCAGCGACCTCGGACCAGACGTAGAAGACCGGGTAGATCCACGGTATGTCACGGCCGACGAGCACCCAGGTCGCGACGTACGTGACGCTCGCGATCGCGACCGAGATCACGACGAGCTTCGCCCGCGAGATGCGATCCGCGATGCGGGCGTACAGCACGACCGTGAGCGCCGACGCCACGCCGTAGAGCACGAACATCCACGGCAGCGCGGCGAGCGAGTAGCGGCTGAGGAACAGGGTGTCGCGCACGGTGCGACCGAGCACGAACACCGCCGAGGCGAGCAGCAGGTAGACGAACAGGAGGAGGGTGCGGCGGACTTCGCCGGGGCGCACGCCGAGCACCGCCGCGGTGCCGGCGAGCACGTTGGGGATCCGCGGCATCGCCTAGCCGGTCGACCCCGTGCTCGTGCTCGTGCCCTCGTCCGTGGAGGACTCGCTCCCGGTGGACGTGTCGGAGGTCGAGGCGCCGTCGGTCGACCCGGTCGTCTCGGTGCTCGCCGTCGTCGTCTCCGGTCCGCTCGACTCGGTGCCCGACTCGGTCGTCGTTCCCGACGAGTCGGTCGTACCGCTCGCGGACGTCGTCGGATCCGGCGGAGGCGCGGTGCCGAGGCTCCCGCGATCCTCGTCACCGCATCCGACGAGCCCGATCCACGCGACGACGACGAGCAGGTGCGTGCGTCGGCGCGCGCGCATCACATGACCAGTCCGCCGTCGACGTCGATCGTGCGACCGTTGAAGTAGTCGCACTCGAGGACGAACTTGACGGCGAGCCAGAGATCCTCGGGCACGCCGATGCGACCGACCGGGATCGCGGCGACCAGCGCGTCGCGGGCCTTCTGGTTCATGCCCTGCGTCATCGGCGTCTCGACCATGCCGGGCGCGATCGAGCCGACGCGGATGCCGTACTTCGCGAACTCGCGCGCCCACGTGACCGTGTTCGCCGCGATGGCCGCCTTGGTGGCGACGTAGTTCGACTGGCCGCGGTTGCCGTGGCGCGCGACGCTGGACATGTTCACGATCACGCCTGGCTTGATCTTGTGCTTCGCCAGCGTGTACGCGAATTCGCGCACCATGAAGAAGGCGCCGGTCAGGTTGACGTCGAGCACCGACATCCACGCCTTCGTATCGAACTTCACGAGCTCGCCGGTCTCGCGGTTCTCCTTGATGACCAGGCCGTCGCGGATGATGCCCGCGTTGTTGACCAGGCCGTTGAGACCGCCCATCTGGCCGTGCGCCCACTGCACGAGCTCGACCGCCTCGGACTCGACCGCGACGTTGCACTTCCGCCGCAGGATCGCCGGCGGCAGCTGCTCGAGCCCCGCCTCGTCGACGTCCGCCGCGACCACCTTGGCGCCGGCCTCGGCCAACCGCGTGGCGAAATGCGCTCCCATCCCGCGGGCTGCGCCCGTCACGATCACCTTCGCTTGCGACAATTCCATGCTTGGCTCCACCGTCGGGGCGAGGCGTGATTCGTGCCGAGCGGCCCCGTTCGCGGCGGGATGATACCCCCCAGCGGCCGCGTGTGGGTGTGACGCGACATCGAGACCGCGCGAGCGGTCGCGACGTCGCCTCGGGGTCCGTGGGGCGCGGCGCCGCGCCGGCAGGCTACAATCCGAGGGCAGTGGGCGGCACGGTCATGGGGGCGCCGGCCTCGGACCCGACGCGAGCCTTTCGCGAGCGGGCGCGCCTCGAGGCCGATCGGTACGGCCCCGATCCGTGGATCTTCGTCCGCGAGCTCCTGCAGAACTCGCGCGACGCGGGCGCGAACCATGTCCGGTTCGTGGTCGAGCAGGACGGCGCCGTCGAGCGCGTGACCTGTCTCGACGACGGCGACGGCATGACGTTCGATCACGCGCGCCGCTACCTGTTCTCGCTGTACGCCTCGAGCAAGGAGGGCGCGAAGAACCAGGCCGGCAAGTTCGGCGTCGGGTTCTGGTCGGTGCTCCGGTTCGAGCCGTCCACGATCACGATCCGGTCGTCGCCCGGCAGCGGTGCCGCGTGGGGCGTGCGGCTCGACGGCTCGCTCGCCCACGCCGCGCACATCGAGCCGCCCGACCGGCACGGTACGGCGATCACGCTCGAGCGTCCGCGCGGCGACGGGCGGCTCGAGCACCGGGTGTTCGACGCGGTCTGGCAGAGCGCGCGCTATCTGCATCACCGCGACGGCATCGACAAGCCGGTCGTGGTCGAGGTGAACGGCCGCATCGCGAATGCGGAGTTCGGGCTGCCGGCGCCGAGCGCCTCGTTCCGCAAGCCGCAGGTGCGCGGCGTCGTCGGTCTCGGACCCGCACCGCGCGTCGAGCTGTTCTGTCGCGGGCTGCGCGTGCGCTCGGCGGCGTGTCTCGAGGATCTCGTCGCGCCGGCGGGTCGTCACACGTCGCGCATGCGCGTGCTGTTCCCGGAGCTGCCCGGCGGGCTCGCTCCGCAGGCGCTGCTCGAGAGCGACAAGCTCGAGCTGTTGCTCTCGCGCTCCGATGCGCGCGACAACCGGGCGCTGCAGAAGCTCGTCCGGCTCGCGCAGCGCGAGCTCGAACGCCTCGTCGAGCGCCAGCTCGCGCACGCGCGACCGCAACCCTGGTGGCGCGTGGGCTTCGACGGCGTGCGCGCGCTGTTCGGACGATCGGTCTTGTGGCGCAGCGTCGCGGGAGCCGTCGTGGGCGCCGCCCTGGCACTCGGCATCTCATGGGCGCTTTGGGGCCGTCAGGAGCCCGCGGTCGAACCGAGCGAGACGCTCGTCGCGATCGGCGACAGCGGATCGAGCGAGGCGGTGGCTGCGGGGCCGCGGCCCTATCGCGACCTCGGCAGCCCCTATCGCGGGCCGAAGGTCGACGTCCTCTCGCCTGCCTCGGCGGAGCCGATCGAGCTCGCGTACAGCCCACCCGATCCCCGGCTGCACCTCGCGGCGCTCACGTTCGCCCGACTCGCGGCCGACGGCGCACCGGTCCACGACACCGTCGTGCAGGGCACGCAGCAGTACGTCGGCACGGTCTGCGACGAGGGTTGCGTCGAGATCTCGCTGCCGCTGCAGACGGACGGCAGCGCGGTGCGCATCCCGGTGCCCACCGGGCATCGCGTCGTCGTCGCCAGCGCGCGCGTGGAGGATCGGCCGGCGTCGATCATGGCGTCGGCCGACGGCGAGGCGGTGCTCGTCGTCGACGCTCCGCTGACCGGAACGCTGCGCTATCGCACCGCCCCGGCGCCCGATCCGACGCTCGCCGCACCGCCACGCCAGCGCGTGCAGCTGCCCGCCGATCTGCAGCGGCTCAGCGCGCGACTGTCCGCGCTGCCCGTCGCCGAGCGCGTCGAGATGCTCGTCGCCGCGGTCCGCCGGGCCGTCCGTTACGATCGCAGCCCCGAGCTCGCCGAGCGCCACACGTCGGCGGCCGCCAGCGGCATCGGGTTCATCGATCGCACGCTCGCGATCGGAGCGGGCGACTGCGACGTGCAGAACGGACTGCTCGTCGCGCTCATGCGCGCATCCGGAGTGCCGGCCCGGCTCGCGGTCGGGTTCATCGGCACCGACGGGCGCGCGATGCCGTGGCTGCACGCGTGGGTCGAGTACCAGACGGAGGACGGCACGTGGCGCATCGCGGATGCGAGCGATCGCGCCGCCGTGCCGAGCATGCCCCGCGACCCCGCGCCGACCGTCGCCGTCGCCGCGGGCGATGGTGGAGCGAGCGAGCCCGGCCCCGCCGGCGAGCCGCCGACCGCACCGACGCCAGCGGCCGCGACGGCCACGCCCGATGCCGGCGCACCGGCGGCCGCAGTGACGACGAGCCCGACCGCACCGACGGCGACGGAGGCCACCGACGCGGCCCCGTCGGCGTCGCGCGCCCCCGCATGGATCGCGTGGGTCGGAGAGCTCGATCGTCGCTGGCCGTGGCTCGTGCGGGCACTGCCGCTGTTGCTGCTCGTGTTCGCCGGCTGGACGCTCCTCGGCGGACGGATGCGCCGCGCGATCAAGCTGGACGACAGCGCCGATCTGTCGCGCCTGTTGCAGGGCGTACTACAGCAGCCCGGTGCATTCGGCCACGTCGCGGCGCTGTTCCACCGACCGCTCGTGCCCCTGTGCGACGGCGCCTCGATCTCGCTGCACCGCGCGCGCGAGCTCGCGGCGCGCGGCAGGCTGTACCGCACACGCGATCGCTCGGCGCTGGCCCATCGCGCGATCCGATCCGGGGCCGCGGTCCTCGACGACGGCACGCCGGAAGGACGCACGGTCGCCGATGCGCTGGGCGCGGTGGATCTCGATCGCTGGAGCGCGCTGGTCGAGCGCTCGCATGCGGACGCGATCATCGCGGGAGCGAACGCCGCCCTGCGCGAGCGCGGGGCCGA
>Ga0105107_10001722_pt1 | contig 14234 bp, 10 predicted proteins | sample PPLLaktember2015_6_FD_79335 | JGI IMG/M metagenome (GOLD analysis project Ga0105107, IMG submission 79335) | Freshwater sediment microbial communities from Prairie Pothole Lake near Jamestown, North Dakota, USA - PPLs Lake P8 Core (1) Depth... | ecosystem: Environmental > Aquatic > Freshwater >...
CTCCACCTCGGCCACGAAGCGGTAGCCTCTGCCGTGGACCGTCTGGATCACGCGCTGGCGGCCGCGGTCGTCGCCGACCGCGCGGCGGGCGTGGGCGATGCAGCGGGGGAGGACGGAGTCGCTCGCCGCCTCGCCGGGCCAGAGGGCCCGCAGCAGCTCGGCCTTCGAGACCACGCGGTCGCGGTGCCGCAGCAGGTGCAGGAGGACGTCGAAGACCCGGGGCTCGAGGGGCACGGCGCGGCCGCCCCGGCGGAGCTGGAAGAGGTCCTGGTCGACCTCGCACTCGGCGAACGCGAGGACCATGACCCGAGGGTACCCCGGCGACACGCCTCCGGACGGCGTCCTCAGGAAATCCTCAAGAGTCCGTCGGGACCCGGGACGGCGGCGGGCCCATGCTGACGCTCGCCCGATCCGAGGGCGCCCGAAGGAGGTCCCGATGTCGCAGCGAACCGTCCCGCGTCCCATCCCGGCGCCCCGCTCTTCCGGCGCGCCCTCCGCGCCGGCGCCTCCGCCCCCGCCCCGTCCCGTGCAGTGGAGGCGGGCCCTCGGCCTCGTGCGCGCGCTGATGGCCGAGCCCGAGCGCACGGATCTCGCCTTCCAGCTCTTCGAAGCCGTGGGCGGCCGCGGCGAGGAGGCGGGCTTCCAGTGTTTCGCCGGGAGCCGGGAGGGGCGTGCGCTCCTCGCCGAGCGGCCCTCGCTCCGGGACGCGATCTCGGATCGCGCGCGCCTCGCGGCGCTGCCCGAGGGCTCCCTGGGCCGCGCCTACCTGGCCTTCGCGGAGCAGCGCGGCTTCACGCCCGAGGGGCTTCTCGAGGCGAACGAGCGCGTCTTCGGCGAGGCGAACGCGCTCCTCGACGCCGACCGCCTCTACTTCTACGAGCGCGCCAACGTGATGCACGATCTCTGGCACGTCGTGGCGGGCTACGACACCGACGAGGCCGGCGAGCTGGCGCTCCTCGCCTTCAGCCACGCCCAGGGCCTCTCGGGCCGCGCGGTGAAGCTCCTCGTCGCGACGGCGCTGCTGCTCGGTCCGAAGCGCGGCGGCCTCGCCTTCCAGCGCTTCGCCCTCCAGGCGTGGCGGCGCGGGCGGCGCGCGGGGCGGCTCCTCCACGCGCCCTGGGAGTCGCTCCTGCCGCAGACGCTCGCGGAGGTGCGGCGCGCCCTCGGCGTGGCGCCGCTCTCCGAGGCGCACCCGGGCGGCTCGTTCTCGGGCGCGCTCTTCGCGGGGCGCGCCCATGGCTGACGCGCGTCTCGCCTCCGCCGCGGTCTGGCCGATCTTCGTCTCCGCCGTCGCGCTCTCCTACGCCGCGTGCTTCGCGCGGGGCGAGGGGATGCTCGCCCTGGCGGGGGTCCCGGCGGCGTTCTCCCTGCTCCTCGTCGTGCTGGAGCGCCTGCTTCCCGACCGCCCGGATCCGCCCCTCTGGCGCGATCCGCAGCTCGCGAACGACGTCGGGCACACCGCCCTGGGCCAGGGCCTCGCGATCCCCCTCGGCGACGCCGTGACGGTCGCCGCGGCTCTCCTCGCGGCGAAGCTCGCCGGCCCCTCGCCCTTCGCGCTCTGGCCGCTGCACTGGCCGCTGCCGCTCCAGGTGCTGCTCCTCGTGCTCGCGGCCGACGGGCTCGAGTACGCCCGTCACCGGGCGCTCCACACCGTTCCGTGTCTGTGGCGCGTCCACGTCCTCCACCACGCGGTGGACCGGCTCCACGTGGCCAAGGCGAGCCGGACGCACCTCTTCGACATGCTGCTGCGGAGCGCCGCCGTCTACGCGCCCCTCGTGATCCTCGGCGTGCCCGCGGAGGTCCTCGTCTGGTACGCGGCCGCCGTCACGGTCTTCGGGCCCATCGCCCACGCGAACGTCGCAGTGCGACTCCCCGCCTGGCTGCACCGCGTGGTGCTGACGCCCCAGGTGCACCGGCTCCACCACGCGCGCCCCCTCGCCCTCTCGCGCAGCAACTTCGCCAACGTGTTCCCGCTCTGGGACCTGCTCTTCGGCACCTTCAGCGCGCCGGCGGACCATCCGCGCGTCGAGTACGGGATCGAGCCGGACGCCCACCCGCGCTCCTTCGGCGCGCAGCTCCTCTGGCCGCTGCGGCCGTCGGCGGCCGCGGCGGCTTCCCCGCGTCGTACTCCGCGACCCTCTTCTTCTTCGCCTTGGCGCGGAAGGCCGCCTCGAACAGGGCCGCCAGCTCCGCGCGGGGCAGCCGCTCGAGGCGCGCGAGCACGTACGGGTAGCTCCGGTAGTGGTCCGTCGTGAAGTAGGTGCCCGCTTTGCCCGCGAGGAGGGCGTCGCGCAGGGCCTCCTCGGCGTACACGACGAGCCCCTGCTCCTTCGCGTTGAAGCGCGAGAAGAACTTGCCGTCCAGCAGGAAGGCGTGCTCTCCGTAGGACGTCCCTTCGGTCATCCCCGGAAACGAGAGCGCCAGCTTCCGCACCGCCGCGAAGCGGACGCCGCGCTTCGAAGGGCTCCCGCCGCTCTTCCTCGCCGTCAGGGCTCCCCTCCACGCGCGTCGCCGCGCCCGCCCCGGCAGCCTACGCGGCGCCGGCCCCGAGAGCCACGCCGCGGACACCGGGGGCACCGGCTAGCCTCTCCCGGGTGCCCGGCTCCGCGTCTACGCGCTCGTGGGGAGAGCCGCCCTGGTCGGCGGGCGCCCCGGTGCCGCGGGCCCCGCTTCCCGAGCGGGTCGACGCGGTCGTGGTGGGCGCGGGCTTCACCGGCCTCTCCGCGGCGGTCGCGCTCGCGCGGGCGGGCACTTCGGTGCACGTGCTCGAGGCCAGCTCCCTCGGCGACGGGGCGAGCGGGCGGTCCGGCGGGCTCGCCCTCGAGGGCACGGCCTTCGGGCCGCTTCCCGGGGTGGAGCGCTGTCTCGACGTCCTGCGCGCCTCGGTGCGCGCCCACGCGATCGAGTGTCACCTCGACCTCGGCGGGTGCTGGGAGGTGCGCCACGAGCCCGCCGGCGAGGGACCAGGCTGGCCCGACGAAGGGGCGGGGCGCCTGGTCGTCGGCGCGACGGTTCCCGGCGGGTCCCTCGATCCCGGCGCCCTCGTGGCCGGCCTCGCGGCGGCCGCGCTGCGCGCGGGCGCCGTCCTCCACGAGGGCGCCCGCGCCCTGCGCTTCGAGCCGGGCAGCCCGAGCCGCCTCTACACGGCGGGGCGTCGGGTCGAAGCCGGCCGGGTCTTGCTCGCGGTCGACGCCCTGCCTCCGGCGCTGGCGCCGATCCCCGGCGTGCGTCCGGCGCTGACCCTCGCCCTCGCGACGGAGCCCCTTCCCGGCGGGCTCGCCGCTGAGGTCGGCCTCGGTCGCACGCCCTTCTACACCACGGACCTCCCGTACCTCTGGGGCCGCGAGGCCCCCGACGGCCGGCTGGTGGTCGGCGCTGGCCTCGCCTTCGACGCGGAGGGAGACCTGGAGCGCGTCTCGCTGGCGCAGGGCGACGTGCGCGAGACCTTCGTTCGCCTCGAAGCGCGGGTGCGCGGTCTGCACCCGGCCCTCGCCGGCGTCCGGATCACCCACCGCTGGGGCGGCCCCATCTCCTTTCGCGCCCGCGCTCCCGTGCTCGCCGAGCTCGCGCCGGGCGTCGTCGCGGCGGGCGCCTACGCCGGCCACGGGGTGGCGCTCTCGCTCCGCGTCGCCGAGCTCGCCGCCGCGCGGCTCCTCGGCGGCGACGCGCTTCCGGCGTGGGGCGCGATCTAGCCCCGCGCGTCCGGCCGGCGCCCGGCGGGGTCAAGGAAGGCGGGAGGACCGCCGATCTCCGGCTGGATGGTCCCCCGGCATCGTCCCTACGTCGCGGTGATCCTCCTCACCCTCCTCGCGGCGCCGCTGCGCGCGGCGGACTACTACGTGCAGGAGGGCGGAAGCGACGCCGCCGACGGCCTCGCGCCGGGCAGCGCCTGGGCCACGCTCGTCCACGCGGCCGAGGAGGTCGCTCCCGGCGACACGGTGCACGTCGCCGACGGCGACTACCAGGGCTTCTACCTGACCACCTCCGGCGCCCCGGGGAGCCCTATTCATTTCCTCGCCGAGGGCAGCGCGGTGCGGATCACCGAGGACAACCCGACGACGCCCGACGGCATCAACCTCGAGGGCGCCTCCCACGTGATCGTCGAGGGCTTCGTCGTGGACGGCCGCACCCGCGCGGGGATCCGCGCGGTGCTGGCCTCCCACGTCACCTTGCGGGGCAACCGCCTCGGCTACAACGGCCGCTGGGGGATCCTCACGGGCTTCGTCGACGACCTCCTCGCCGAGGGCAACGAGGCGCACCACTCGGAGATCGAGCACGGCATCTACGTCTCGAACTCGGCGGACCGCCCGGTGGTGCGCGGCAACCACCTCCACGACAACCACGCCAACGGCCTGCACATGAACGGCGACGCCTCCCTCGGCGGCGACGGCCTGATCGAGGACGCCCTCGTCGAGGGCAACGTGATCCACGGCAACGGCGCGGGCGGCGGCTCGGGAATCAACGTGGACGGCGGCGTGGGGGCGGTGATCCGCAACAACCTGCTCTACGACAACCACGCGAGCGGCATCAGCCTCTACCGGATCGACGGCGGCGCCCCGTCCACCGGGAACCTGGTGATGAACAACACCGTGGTGAACGCCGCGGACGGACGCTGGTGCATCAACATCCGCGACGGCAGCACCGGCAACACGCTGCGCAACAACGTCCTCTACCACCAGGGCGACTTCCGGGGCGCGATCTCCGCCGACGCCGACAGCCTCGCGGGCATGGTCTCCGACTACAACGCCCTGATGGACCGCTTCACCACCGACGACGGCGACAGCGTCCTCGACCTCGCCGAGTGGCAGGCCCTCGGCTTCGACGCCCACTCGCTGCTCGCGACGCCCGCGGAGCTGTTCCTGATCCCGGGCAGCGACTTCCATTTGCTGCCGGGCGGCCCGGCCGTCGACGCCGGCGTCCCGACCTCGGCGCCCGCCGAGGACCTCGAGGGCGCCCCGCGGCCCGTCGGCGGCGGGTTCGACCTCGGCGCCTACGAGCTCCAGCTCCCGGACTGCGGCGACGGCGACCTCGACCCGGGGGAGGCCTGCGAGGGCGACGGCGAGTGCGCCGAGGGCGAGAGCTGTCTCGGCTGCACCTGCATCGCGCCGTCCCTCTGCAGCAGCGGCGCCGCCCTCGAGAAGGCGCGCTTCAAGCTGGACGCCGACGGCAGCTTCCGCCTCGATGCGCGCGCGGTGCTGCCCGGCGCGCCGGCCCTCGATCCGCCCGTCGACGGCCTGCGCCTGGTCGTCGCCGACGCCTTCGGCGAAGCGGTGCTCGACGTCGCGCTGCCCGCCGGGGCCGCCTGGACCTCGAAGGGGAGCACGCGCTGGAGCTACGCCGGCGAGGCGCTCCCGATCCGCAAGGCGACGCTCCGCGACCAGGGCGCGAAGATGCCGGGCCTCGTGAAGCTCTCGCTGCGCGGCGAGGCCGGGGAGCTAGCGCTCCCCGACGCCGCCGACGGCCTCGAGACGATCCTCGTGCTCGCGCCGGGCGCGGGCTGCGCCTCCCGGGTCTGGAACCCGCCCGCGGCGCCGCGCCCGCGCTGCCTCGCGAAGGGCGAGCGGCTCGTTTGCCGCTAGCCGCGTCCCCCGTTCAGCGCGCCTCGACGGTCGCGAAGATCTCGAAGGGCGGCGCCGTCGAGCGGTTCATCATGACGGCGCGCACGCTCTTGCGGAGCTTCGCGTCGCTGCCCGCCGCGGTGACGCGGCAGAACCCGGAGTCGTTGGCAAAGGCCTGGCACGAGTTCGCGACGTCGTTGGGCTGCAGGGTACAGGTCTCGGCCGTGTCGGTGCCGTTGAAGTTCACCACCTCGACCGTCACCTCGATGGGCTTCGTCCCCACGTTGACCACCTGGCAGACGTTCTGATCGACGCCTTGGAAGAGGGCGGGGCTCGTCAGCGTGCCCGCCTGGAGCGGAGCCGCGAGGCCGAGGGCGAACGCGAAGGCGGCGAGAGCGAGAAGGCGCTGCATGGGATCCCCCTGTGTGGAGCGCGGTGGGGGGACCGGCGCCGGTGTCGCGAGTATGCCGAAGGGCGGTTCCCGCGCCAGAGCCGGGGGGCTGGCCGCCCGGTACCTCCGCGGGCGGGCCGCATCGCGCCCCGCGCCGTCCCGGCTTACGCTACCCGGGCCCGAAGGAGGAGCCTCCGATGTCCGACGCCGTCCAGCCGTTCCGGATCGCCGCGAGCGACGACGCCCTCGAGGACCTGCGCCGCCGCTTGCGCGCCACGCGCTGGCCCGAGAAGGAGGCCGTCGACGACTGGTCCCAGGGAATCCCCCTCGCCTATGTCCAGGACGTCTGCGCCTACTGGGCCGAGAAGTACGACTGGCGCGCGCGCGAGGCGCGGCTGAACCGCTTCCCCCAGTTCCGCACCGAGCTCGACGGGCTCGGCATCCACTTCGTCCACGTGCGCTCGAAGCACCCCGAAGCGCTGCCGCTCGTGGTCACCCACGGCTGGCCCGGCTCGATCGCCGAGTTCCAGAAGGTGATCGAGCCCCTCGCGGACCCGACGGCCCACGGCGGCGACGCCCGAGACGCCTTCCACGTGGTCTGCCCTTCGCTCCCGGGCTACGGCTACTCGGACAAGCCGGCGCGGGCGGGCTGGAACGTCGACCGCATCGGCCGCGCCTGGGCGTCGCTGATGGCTCGGCTCGGCTACGGGCGCTACGTGGCCCAGGGCGGCGACTGGGGCGCCATGGTGACGACGGCGGTCGGCCTCCAGGATACGGAGCACTGCGCCGGCATCCACCTCAACATGCCGATCGCCCCGCCGGACCCCGCCACCATGGGCAGCCTCAGCGAGCGCGAGCAGGGCGCGCTCGCCTCCATGCAGCACTACCAGGAGTGGGACTCGGGCTACTCGAAGCAGCAGAGCACGCGCCCCCAGACCGTCGGCTACGGCCTCGTCGACTCGCCGGCGGGGCAGGCCGCCTGGATCCTCGAGAAGTTCTGGGCCTGGACCGACTGCAACGGCCATCCCGAGAACGTGCTCACCCGCGACGAGCTGCTCGACAACGTCATGCTGTACTGGCTGCCGGCGACGGCGGCCTCCTCGGCGCGCCTCTACTGGGAGAGCTTCCGCGCACCGAACCTCGCGCCGGTTCCGGTCCCGACGGGCTGCAGCATCTTCCCGAAGGAGATCTTCCGCTGCTCCCGGCGCTGGGCGGAGAAGCGCTACACGAACCTGCGTTACTGGAACGAGCTCGAGCGCGGCGGGCACTTCGCGGCCTTCGAGCAGCCCGAGCTCTACGTGCGCGAGGTGCGCGACTGCTTCCGCGGCCTGCGCTGACGCCGGCGAGCTAGCCGCGGGTGCGCGGTCCTCGCGGCGCGCGGGTCTTCGCGCCCGGCCATTCCCTCGCGAGGTGGTCGCGCAGGCTGCGCGGGCGGTCCGCTCGGGCCGCGCGGACCTGCGCCAGGGAAGCGCCGGAGCGCTTCCCTTCGCCGACGGCGCCTTCGACGCGGCGTACTCCGTCAACTCGGCCTTCTTCTGGCCCGACCTCGAGGCCGGCATGGCGCGTGCTCCGCGAAGGAGGCCGCGCCCTGCGCCCGAGCACCGCCGTGGCGGCTCTCGGCACGCGCTGACCGGCGCGGGGTCTCAGCGAGCCGGCGCGCCCGCGAGCCAGCGGAGGTAGGCGGCGGGCGGGAAGAACGCCAGGGACACGATCGCCGCGATCACCACGAAGAGCAGCGCCTGGAGCACGACCAGCGCGGCGGCGAGGGACGAGTCCCGGGGCGCTACGGCGGCCGCCGCGGCCGCGAAGCCGATCGAGGCGAAGCAGGCGCTCGCGAGGCTCCAGAGCAGGAAGCGGTTGCTGGTGACCGCGTCGGTCAGCCCGAGGGCGAGCTGGCGCCGGGAGCGGCCGAAGGCGAGGCGGGTCTCGAGGGCCGACCACGCGAAGGGGAGGGCGAGCACGAGCTGGTTCTCGAAGCGCTGCAGCGGGGGCGTCGGCTCGGGCCAGCTCTGGTGGAGCAGCCCGCGCACCCAGTTGACCGCCATCGCCGCGAAGAGCGCGCCGAGCAGCGCCCGGCGCCCGCCGCTCCCGGAGCCGAAGACGCGCCACACGAACACCGCGAGGGCCGCGGTCACGACCCGACCTAGGCCGTCGCCGACGACCATCACGGCGCGCGCGAGGTCCGGGGCGGTCTTCGCGAGGGTGGGTCCGATCCCGAAGCCGAGCAGGCCGAAGCCCCCCGCGAACACCATCGCGCAGCCCCAGGCGTGGAGCGGCACGCCTCCTTCGCGGCGCGCGATCTGGGCGAGGCGCACCCCGGCGCCGCAGCCCGCGGCGGCGAAGAGCGCTTTCGAGAGGAGGAGCAGGGCCTCCGGCATGGCCGGACCTGGATCGACCGGCGCCAGCGCTCCCTTGAGCGGGCCCGGCCGCAGGCGGTCACCGCCGGTGTCGGGCCACGAGCCCCCGCGGGTAGCGTATACTCGCATCCCGGCGGGAACCCCTTTGATCTATCGCTTCGGCGAGTTCGAGCTGGATGCCGATCGTTTCGAGCTGAGCCGCGGCGGCGCGCTCCTCGAGGTCCAGCCCCGCGTGCTGGAGGTCCTGCTCCACCTCGTCGAGCACCGGGACCGGCTGGTGCCGCGCACGGAGCTGCTGGCGGCGGTTTGGGCCGGAGTGCGCGTCGAGGAGGCGTCCCTCTACCGCGCGATCGCCATCGCCCGGCGGCTCCTCGGCGAGGCGGCCGGCGCGCCGGATCCGATCCGCACGCTCCAGGGCAAGGGCTACCGCTTCGCCGCGCCGGTGGCGGCCCTCGAGCCCGGCGCTGGGCAGGGGGCGGGGGCGCTTCCCGGCCGCGCCGACGCCCTTGCGACCCTCAGCCAGCTCCTGGAGCGCGCGCGGGCGGGAGCGCGCCAGCTCGTCGTGGTGAGCGGCGAGGCGGGGATCGGGAAGACGAGCCTGCTGGCGAGCTTCGGCTCCAGCCTCGGACCGCCGGAGGAGATCGCGTTCACCGCCGGCCAGTGCCTCGAGCCCCTCGAGAGCGAGCCCTACTCGCCGCTCCTCGAGGCGGTGGGGAGGCTCTGCCGCCGGGCCGGCTCCGACGCCCTCGAGACCCTGCGCTGCCGGGCCCCCTCCTGGCTCGCCCAGCTCCCCGCCTTCGGCGCCGAGGCGAGCGGGTCGAGCTCGGGCGGCGCGCGCAGGGGGCGACGCGGGAGCGGCTCGTCGAGGAGCTGGCCGACGCCCTCGAAGACCTGGCCGCCCGGCGGCCCCTCGTGCTCGTGCTCGAGGACCTCCACTGGTGCGACCGGGCGACCCTCGGCCTGCTCGCCGCGCTGGCCCAGCGGCCGGAGCCGGCGCGGATCCTCGTCGTCGGCAGCGTGCGCACCGGCGAGCCCGCCGCCGGGGCCGGCCCCTTGTGGAAGCTGCTCGCCGAGCTGAAGGCGAAGCGGCGCTGCCAGGAGCTCGTGCTGCGGCCCCTCGGCGAAGCCGAGGTCGCCGAGGTGCTCGGCGCCCGGGTCGGGCCCGCGGCACCGCCCGCGGGAGCCGTGCGCTGGCTGGCCGACCGCAGCGCCGGGAACCCCCTGTTCCTCCAGCACCTGATCGACTTCGCCCTCGAGCAGGGGCTGCTCGGCCCAGGCGCCGGGAGCGCCGGAGGAGCCGCGACGGGCTTCGCGGACGACGCCGTGCCCGGCACCCTCCGCGAGCTGATCGAGCGCCAGCTCGAGGCCCTCGGTCCCCCGGCCCTGGCCCTCCTCGAGGCGGCGAGCGCGGCGGGCGCCGAGTTCTCCGCCGCCGAGGTCGCCGCCGCCGCGGAGGCGGAGGACGGCGCCGTCGAGGACGCCTGCGACGAGCTGGCGCGGCGCACGCTCTTCCTCGCGCGGGCCGGCGTCTCCGAGTGGCGCGACGGCACGCTGACCGCGCGCTTCCGCTTCCGCCACGTGCTCCATCGCGACGTGCTCTACGCGAGGCTGGCTCCCGCGCGGCGGCGGGCGATGCACCTGCGGATCGGCCGCTGCCTCGAGGCCGGCTGTGCCGAGGCCTCTTCCGAGGTCCGGCAGCAGCTCGCCCGCCACTTCGACCTCGGCGGCGACGCGGCGGCGGCGATCCGACACTACGTAGTGTCGATCGAGGCCGCGGCCCGCCGCCACGCCGGCCACGAGGCGAAGGAGCTCGCCGAGCGCGCCCTCGCGCTGGTGCCGCGGCTCGCCGAGGCGGAGCGCGACGCCGCCGAGCTGGACGTCCGCTTCGCCCTCGCCCCCGCGCTGCCCGAGGCGCTCGGGCTCACGGACCCGGCGCTGGACGAGAACCTCGCCCGGGCGGAGCAGCTGTGCGAGCGCACCGGCGACCGGGCGCGCCGCCTCGCGGTGCTCTGGAGCCGCTGCCACGCGCGCTACCAGGCGGGCGAGGCGGAGCAGGCGCTCGCCTTCGCGGAGCGGCTCCTCGACGCGTCCCGGGAGCTCGGGCACCCGGACTTCGAGGTGCTCGCCCGCGACGCGCTGTCCCTCAGCCATCACAAGCTGTGCCGCTTCGCCGAGTCGGAGGAGCACGCCGCGTGCGTGCTCGCGCTCTACGACCCGGCGCGCCACGGCGAGCTCGTCGGCTGGATCGGCCAGGACGTGGGCGTCGACGCCGCGGTCACGAGCGCCTTCAACCTCTGGTACCTCGGCCGGCCCGGCGCGGCGGGGGTCCGCATCGACGAGGCCGTCGAGCGCGCGCGCCGCTCGGGCCACCCCTTCAGCCGGGTGCTCGCCCTCTGCTACGCGGCGGCCTTCCACGCGATGAGCGAGGAGTGGCCGCGGGCCCGCGAGGAGGCGGAGGAGGCGCTGGAGGGCGCCCGGGCGGAGCGCCTGCCGGCGTTCCGGGCCTTCGCCGAGCTGATGCGCGGGGCCGCGCTGCCCGAGGGCGAGGACCGCCTCGGGGCGATGGTGAGGGCGCTCCAGGGCATGCCCACGGGCGGCGAGGACGCCGCGCGGGCGACCGGCACCACCGGAGTGCGCGCGCTCTTCGTCGGAGCCCTCGCCGAGCGCGGCCTCCGGGACCTCGCCCTCGGGGAGCTCGCCAACGCCTTCGAGGCCGCAGTGCGCTCGGGCGAGCCCCACCACGTGCCCGGGCTCCACGTGCTGCGCGCGGGCCTGCTGAGCGACGACACCGAGGCCGGCCGCGAGCTCGAGACGGCGCTCGCCGCGGCGCAGGACCTCGGCCTGCAGATGGCGGAGCTCCAGGCGGCGACGGAGCTCGCGCGCTGGCGCTCGCGCTGCGGCCGCTGCGGCGAAGCGCGCGCCCTCCTCGAGCCCCGCGTGCGCGCCCTCGCCGGCGAGCCCGACGTGCCGCTGCTCGCGCGAGCGCGCACGCTGCTGGCGGAGCTCGCGCGCGCCTGATCCCGGGCCGCGCGAGAGCCGGTCGAGTACGCTCCGCTTCCGCCATCGGAGGGCTTCTGCGTGCGCTTCCCCGAGCTCGGCATCTACCTGCTCCCCGGACACACCGAGAGCCCCGCCGACCTGCTGCGGGAGGTGCGCGAGGCCGAGGCCCTGGGCCTCGGCTCCGCCTGGGTCTCGGAGCGCTTCGACGTGAAGGAGGTGGGCGCCTGCTGCGGCGCGGCCGCTGCGGTGACGAAGGAGATCTGGATCGGGAGCGGCGCCACCAACGCCGACACGCGCCACCCGCTGCTCACGGCGAGCCTCGCGACGACGCTGTTCCGCCTCTCCGGCGGCCGCTTCGCCCTCGGCCTCGGGCGCGGGATCGCGATCCGCGCGGGAATGATGGGGCTCGCGCCGGTGAAGAACGCCCAGCTTGCCGAGCTCGCGGCGCTGCTGCGCCGGCTCTGGCGCGGCGAGCGTGTCGTCGGCCACGACTCGGCGCTCGGGAAGTTCCCCTACCTCCACCAGGCCGCCTGGCTGAACGAGCCCATCCCGCTGCTGATGACGGCCTTCGGGCCGCGGAGCCTGGAATTCGCCGGGAGCGTCTTCGACGGCGTGATCCTCCACACCTTCATGTCCGACGAGGCGGTCCGGCGCGCGGTCGCCCTGGTGCGCCGCGGCGCGGAGCGGGCGGGGCGCGATCCGGCGGCGGTGAAGGTCTGGGCGGTGCTGGCCGTGGCCTGCGACGCGTCCGAGGAGCGCCGCCTGAAGCTGCTCACCGCGCGCATGGCCACCTACCTCCAGGCGCCGGGCTACGGCGAGCTGCTGTTCGAGATCAACGGCTGGGACCGCGCGGGCCTCGCGGCGTTTCGCGGCCACGAAGCCGTCCGCTCGGTGCCCGGCGCCATCGACGCGATCGCCTCGCCCGAGCAGCTCCGCGCCATCCGCGAGCTCATGCCGGCCGCCTGGCTGCCCGCGGCGGCGGGGAGCCCGGCGGAGTGCGCGCGCCGCATCGCCGACCAGCTCGAGGCCGGCGCCGACGGCGTGATCCTCCACGCGAGCCTCCCCCACGAGGCGGCCCCGGCCGTCGAGGCGTACGCGGCGCTCCGGCCCGCCGCGCGTCTCGCGGGCCGGAGCGGCCGGCCGGCCTGACCGGGCGGGTGCGGGGTGTGCCGGAGGGGCGCAGGGCTCGTGCGAGTAGCCGCTGCGCTCCTGGCGCTGCTCGCGATCGGGGGCCCGCCGCGCCCGGCGCGCGCCCAGGACGACTCCAAAGAGGAGGAAGAAGAGGAGGATCTTCGCGAGCGGTTGACCGAGCGCGAGGACAAGCGGCGTCCGCTGGAGCCTCTCCACGTCCACGTCGGCGGGAGGATGCTGACCCTCGGCGGCGAGTGGGAGGTCGGCCTCGCCTTCCTCCACGGCCGCCTGGAGGAGGACGAGGAGGACGAGAACCAGCTCCTGCTGGAGTCGCAGCTCGAGATCGAGACCTTCTACAGCTTCGGCAAGCTCCTCTCCCTCTTCGCCCAGCTCCGGGGAGAGCTGGCGGAGGACCTGCTCCCGAACCGCTCCGACGAGCTCTCCGAGGCCTTCCTCGAGCGAGGCGAGATGTGGCTCTACAGCGAGGACATCGGCGGCTCGGGCGTGAGCGTGGACCTCGGCCGCCTGAACTTCGAGGACGACCGCCGCTGGTGGTGGGACGACGAGCTCGACGCCGTGCGCGTCGCGTGGGAGACCGAGCGCACCGAGGTCGCGCTGGCCCTGGCGCGGGAGCTCGGCCCGACGCGCTCCGACCGCTCCTTCGTGGACCCGGAAGACGAAGGCGTGCTGCGCGTGATCGGCGAGGCGTCGTGGGATTGGCGCCCGAACCACGCTCTCGAGCTGTTCCTGCTGTACCAGGACGACCGCTCCTCGCGCGAGCGTCCCGGCGAGGTGCTGCGCCGGGAGCGCGAGGACGAGTCCGACGCGCGGCTCACCTGGCTCGGGGCGCGGCTGATCGGCGTCCACGACGCCGGCCGCGCGGGCCTCCTCGGCTACTGGCTCGACACCGGCTTCGTGCACGGGGAAGAGCGCTTCGCCGAGCTCGAGGAGCTCTCGCCGCGCCGCAGCGTCGTCGACGAGACGGGGCGGCGCGACGTCGGCGGCTGGGGCCTCGACCTCGGGGCGACCTGGATCTTCGCGCGGCCCTTCGAGCCGCGGATCTTCGCGGGCTACGCGATCGGATCCGGGGACTCGAGCCCCGAGGAAGGCAGCGACCGCTCGTACCGGCAGACCCACCTCGAGGAGAACGAGGCGGGCTTCGGCGGCGTGGAGCGCTTCGACAGCTACGGAGTGCTCCTCGACCCCGAGCTGTCGAACCTCCAGGTGTGGACCCTCGGCGCCGGCCTCTCGCTGCTGCGCTCGAGCTCCCTCGACCTCGTCTACCACTACTACCGCCAGGTCGAGCCGGCCACCTTCCTGCGGAATGCGCGCATCGATCTGCCGCTCACCGGGCGCCACCGGGACCTCGGTTACGAGCTCGACCTCGTGGTGGCGCTCGAAGAGTGGGAGCGCTTCGAGCTCGACCTCGTGGGCTCCGCCTTCCGAGCCGGGCAAGCCTTCGGCGCCGAGCGCGGCGAGTGGAGCTACGGCGCCTTCTTCGTGGTGCGCCTGGCGTTCTAGGCCGTCGAGCTCAGCCGCGCTCGGGCGGCAGCAGCAGGTCCTCGAGGAAGAACGCCGAGAGCGCGGCGCGCCCGCTGAGGTTGGCCTTGGCGTACACGGCGCGAGCCTGCTGGCGGGCGGTCATCTCGCTGCCGCCGCGCACGACGGCGATCTCCTTGTGGGAGAGCCCCTTGAGGAGCAGCATGGCCACCTCGCGCTCGGCGGCGGTGAGTCCCCAGCGGTCGAACTGGGCGTCGATCGCCGCGCCGAGGCCCTTCAGCAGCTCGCGCATGTCGC
>Ga0105107_10001723_pt1 | contig 14230 bp, 10 predicted proteins | sample PPLLaktember2015_6_FD_79335 | JGI IMG/M metagenome (GOLD analysis project Ga0105107, IMG submission 79335) | Freshwater sediment microbial communities from Prairie Pothole Lake near Jamestown, North Dakota, USA - PPLs Lake P8 Core (1) Depth... | ecosystem: Environmental > Aquatic > Freshwater >...
AAATCGTCGCCAGGCGCGAAGCGAACCGCAGCCAGGTTGGACACCTGGCGAGGATTCGCGACAAAGGATGGCGACGATTGTCGACATCTTTTGCGCCGTTATTTCCGACGCCCTACACTAGTGTGCTTCATCGGCGCAGCGCAGCGGGAGTGCTCGGTGGCGGGACGTTCGCGATGATCCTTGCATTGCGCGCGGCAGGCACGAAATTGGCGATCTGCTATAGTTTGCACTGAGGAAGCGATGGGCAGCCTCATGCTTCGCCTGCCCGGGTGGCATCGGGCAGGCATGACTACTGGCCCGGATACCTGCGTTAATCAATCTACGAATGGGAGTTCGCATGACTCACCGCTTGCGCGCTGTATTGATGCTGTTGTCGTGTGGTTTCGTTGCGGAGGCAACGGCCCAGTTGCCGCCAGGGTATCCGTCGCGCCCGGTCCGGTTCCTCGTCGGTTTTCCGCCCGGCGGAGCGAACGACATCCTTGCTCGGAAGATCGCGCAGCCGCTCTCGGAGAATCTCGGGCAGTCGGTCGTGGTCGAGAATCGAGCAGGCGCCAACACGGCGATCGCATCGGAAGTGTTCGTCAACGCTGCACCGGACGGCTACACCATCATGCAGGTGGCACCCGGCCATGCGACCAATCCGGCGATGATGAAGCTCAAATTCGATCCGATCAAGGATTTCCAGTTCATCACCGTTGCCGCCGAGTCGCAGAACCTGTTGGTCGTGCACCCGACCTTCCCGCCAAAGAACGTCAAAGAGCTGATCGCGATTTCCAAACAGCGCCCGGGCGATATCAATTACGGTTCCTCCGGCATCGGCACCACGGTGCATTTGTCGGCCGAGTTGTTTCAGTACATGACCGGGGTCAAGTGGGTCCACATCCCGTACAAAGGGGCGGGCCCGGCCATGACCGAGTTTCTGAGCGGGACCTTCGCGCTTTATTTCGGCAACGTGCCGAGCATGATTCCGTACGTGCGGGCAGGCAAGTTCAGACCGCTTGCCGTAACGAGCTTGAAGCGTTCCACGGCTGCGCCGGACATACCGACCGTAGCGGAGAGCGGCGTGCCGGGATTCGAGGTCACGACATGGTACGGCTTTGCCGCGCAGGCAAAAGTCCCGCGCGCGATAGTCGACAAGCTCAATGCCGAGATCGTGCGGGTGCTAAACGCACCTGCGATGCGCGACTGGCTCAACCTGCAAGGCGCCATCGTGATTGGCAATTCGCCCGAGCAGGCGACTGCGCAGGTCGAGCGCGAGATCGCGAAATGGACCAAAGTGATTCGGGCAGCGGGAATCAAGGCGCAGTGAGCGTTTGACCGATAGCAGCCGGTTCTCGCAACGCCCCGGCGGAAATTCGTCCGAAATGCAAGCCCAATCCGGCCCTCGCCAGTTACGACGAGGGCCGGCGGCTTATGGGTTTCGAAGCTCGGAGTGCACTGTGCGGCTTCGCGCCCCGCTCACTGCGGTGGAATGCCGGCGATCTGCGCCGCTTTCTTGTAACGCTCGATCTCGCGCACGAGCAGACCATCGAGCTGTTTCACGTCCAGGGGCCAGGCTTGGGCGCCCTCGTTGGCCATGAACTTCTGCATCTGCGGGGTTGCGAGCGCCTTGTTGACTTCGGCATTGATGAACGCCAAGCGCTCTGCGGGAAGCCCCGCGGGTGCGAACAGCCCCCACCACAGCTCGTACTGATAGCCCGGCGCGCCGGCCTTGGCGATCGCAGGCAGGTCGGGGTACAGCGGCGAGGGCTCGGCGCTGGTCACGCCGAGCACGCGGACCCGGTTCGCTTTCATCTGCGGGCCGAGTGCGGCAGCACTCGCGATCACGATTTCGACTTCACCCGAGGCGAGCGCGGCGACGGCAGGTGCAATCCCCTTGTAGGGAACATGGGTCATCTTGACCCCTGCAGCGGCCGCGAACAGCGCGCCCGAGAAGTGATTGTTCCCGCCGGCGCCGGACGAGCCATAGTTGAATTCGGTTTTCTTCGCGAGCGCGATCAGCTCGCGCACGTTCTTGGCGGGGACCGAGGGGTGGATCGCGAACAGCATCGGGGCGCGTCCGAACATTGCGACCGGTACGATGGCGCGCGCCGGATCGAACGGCAGTTTCGCGCGCACCGACGCCGTCGCCGGGTACGACGAGGTATGGCCGAGCAGCATGTAGCCGTCCGCGGGCGCCTTGGCGACGATCTCGGTGCCGATCATGCCGCTTGCGCCGGGGCGATTGTCGACGATGACGTTCTTGCCCCAGGCCTCGCCGAGCTGTCGGGCGACCGTGCGCGTCATCAGGTCGATCGATCCGCCTGCCGAGTACGGGACGATCACGGTGACGTTGCGGGCGGGGTATTGCTGGGCCGATGCCGATCCGGCGAAGGTGGCACCGATCGCCAAGGCGAGTGCCACGCGATGATAATGGGGCCTGCATATTGTCGAGCTCATCGTTGCTCCTGTAACGAAAGAAAAAGGGGGCGACCGGCACACAGGCGAGGGCCGGCGCGACGGTGCTTGTGGGACAATCAAAACGGCGATTTGCCTCGCCGTGAGACCTTCGATGCGAACCGACCACCCGGGCGGCCTCGCTTCGTCGCAACGGACTCGGGCCGCGATGCGAGCACACCTGGCTGATTGCGCAAGCATTTTACCTGGATTTCGGCGGATGCTGGCAGGCCCGATCGGCGCCGCCCGTTTACCGACCTGAGCAAGGAGCAACATGATGAAACGCCATGCAGGCGCCTGCCTCGCGCCTTTTTTTCTGATCGCCACGGCAGGCGCACAGACCTGGCCGTCGAAGCCGCTGCGCATCGTGACGCCCTTCCCGGCGGGCGGAGGGACGGATTTCGTGGCGCGCATCGCGGCGCAAAAACTCGGCGAGCAGCTGGGACAGAATGTGCTCGTGGATAACCGCGCGGGCGCGGGCGGCATCATCGGTACTGAGCTGGCGGCGAGGGCACCCGGGGACGGCTACACGCTGCTCATGGGCAGCAACGGTCCGCTCGCGATCCTGCCCAATCTGCGAACGAAGCTTCCGTACGACGTCAATCGGGATCTCGCCCCGATCGGGCTGGTCTGCGTGATGCCCTACGTCTTCGTGGTGCACCCGGTCCTGCCGGTGAAAAATGTCAAGGAGCTCGTGGCGCTTGCCAAGAGCCGACCAGGGCAGCTCAACTACGGCTCGCCCGGCATCGGGGCGACCAACCACTTGTCGGTCGAGTTGCTCAAGACCTTAGCGGGAATCGATCTGGTGCATGTGCCCTACAAGGGAGTGCCTCCGGCGCTTGCCGACCTCGTGGCGGGGCAGGTGCAATTCATGTCCGGCGACTTGAGCACGGTGCTGCCGCAAGTCAAGGCAGGGCGATTGCGCGCATTGGCAACGACCGGACTCAAGCGCTCGTCGCTGGTGCCGGAGCTTCCGACGGTTGCCGAAAACGGTGTGCCCGGCTACGAGGCGACCGGCTGGTTCGGTCTCCTGGCGCCCGCGGGGCTCGACAAGGAGCTCGTCAATCGGCTGAACGCGAGCCTCGTGCGCGGAGTCGCCGACAAAGATGCCCGCTCACGCTTGACCGCGCTCGGCGGGGACGTGATGACCGGCACCCCTGATCAGTTCGCCGCGCACATCCGTGCGGAATCGGCGAAATGGGCCAAGATCATCACCGTCGCACGCGTGAAATCAAGTCCGACAGGCTCCTAGGGCGGCCCGCCGGAACGAAACCGGGAGGAGCTGGGCGGTCCGTCCGTGTCGCCGTCCAGCCCCTTGCGCGACGCCGCGGCTCAGCCGGCCTCGCGCATCTGGAAGTCGCGCTTGGAGGTCGCGCAGTCCGGGCAGATCCAGTCCTCGGGAATGTCCTCCCAGCGCGTGCCGGGCGCGATGCCTTCCTCGGGCATGCCCTTCGCCTCGTCGTAGGAAAACGCGCACAGCTCGCACTGCCACACCCGATAGCGTGGCGAGTCGGCTTTGGGCGCCATCGCCTGCGCAGGGATGTCCCGGCGCGGGAAATTGAGTATCAGCGCCTCGGCGCCGTCGGGCCCTGCCTGCAGCTTGAAGGCTTCCTCGTGCGGCTTGACGAAGATGATGGTGAGCGCCGCGTGCGGCTTGCCCTGGTGAACCACGCTGCCCTTGGTGACGATGATGTACTGGCCGTTGGTGCCGGAGACATCCGGGGCAGTCGTTGCCATATTGGGTTGCAGCGTGAGCGCGAAGGCGCCCAGCCCTCGCTTGTCTTTCACCTGCTCGAACGGCTGCAGGCTGATCGGGGCGGACGGGTCGAACTTCGGCGCTTCGGTGGTCTGCCAGGGCTTTCGGTTCGGCACGCTCTGGAGCTTCTCGCGCTGATCCGGAATGTACTGCGCGCCCGGATCCCAGTGCGCGCGCAAGGTGAGGAAGCCTAAGCCTTCGTCATTGAACAGGATCGGTCCGTAGGGCGTGTGCGCGCGGGTGAAGTGCACCGCGTGCAACGCGAGGGGATGGCGGCCGAGTGTTCCGCCGCCGCTCACGACGACCTGGAACTGATCGACCTGATGATAATGCGGCCGGATCACCCGCTCCTTGGTGCCCTCCACGAGAAACGCGACCGGCGAATCGACCACCCCTTCGGGCGGCGTGATGAATCGCGTGCGCCAGCCCCGTCCCCCGTTCGGGAGCTGGCGCTCCATCCGATTCACTTTCACGTCGTCGTACGCTGCGATGTAGGCCATGGCGTGTCTCCCGGGGGTGAGTGTGTGCATCGTTTTCATTCTAGCGCTTCGGCATGACGAAGCTGAAGTCGGGCGTGCGCGCTGCACGGACGCTCTTTTCGCGGAGACTCGCGCGCCCGGCGCCTGATCGGTGGCGGCGCGGGCTGTTAGCATATGCGTCGATTTGCGCGGGGCACCGACGATCCGAGCGCGATGTGCGATTGCCAGGATGCTTGAGAAAATGACTACCGATTACGGGCGTCGCTGCCATTGGCGCTGCGTCGAGTTGTTGGGCGTATGAGCACGAAGATGGTCCGGCGCCTGGCTCTGGTCGCCGCGGGTGTGGCCGTCGTCGCGGCGGGCCTCTACGCCTGGCAGCGCAATCGGGCCGAGCCCCTTCCGCCGGGCTTCGCGGCCGGCAATGGGCGCCTGGAAGGCACGGAGATCGACATCGCCACCAAGATGGCCGGGCGCGTCAAGGATGTGCTCGTGCGCGAGGGCGATTTCGTCGAAAGCGGCCAGATCGTTGCGGTGATGGATACCGATTCCATCGCCGCGGAGCTGCGGCAAACGCAGGCGAGGATCCGGCAGGCCGAGAGTGCGACGACGACCGCGGCGGCGCTCGCCGCACAGCGGCGCGAATCGAAGGTGAGCGCCCAGGCGCTCATTGTGCAGCGGCGGCAGGCCAAGGCGAGCGCTGCTCAGCTCGTGGCACAACGGGAGAGCGAGCTCGCCTTCGCGCAGAGCGAAATGAGGCGCTCGGAGGAGCTGGCCGCGAAAGGGTTCATCTCCGCGCAGCGCCTCGATTCCGACCGCACCCGCGTGCGTACGGCGGAGGCTGCGCTGGCCGCGGCGCGTGCCCAGGTCGCCGAGGCCCAGGCGGCGATCGAGGCCGCGCAGTCGCAGGCCGCGGAAGCAGCGGCGGCGATCGACGCTGCCGAGTCGCAGGTGGCCGAATCGAAGTTCTCGGTCGATGCGGCGGCGGCCGCCACCGAGAAGATCAGGGCCGACATCGCCGACGCCACCTTGCGCACTCCGCGCGCAGGACGCGTGCTGTTCCGCACCGCGGAGCCGAGCGAGGTGCTGCCCGCGGGGGGTAGGGTGCTCACCGTGCTCGACCTCGCCGATGTCTACATGACGTTCTTCCTGCCGGAGACGGTCGCGGGCAAGGTGGCGCTCGGTGCAGAGGCGCGTCTGGTGCTCGACGCCGCGCGCCAGTACGTCGTTCCGGCGAGGATTTCCTTCGTCGCCAGCGCAGCGCAGTTCACGCCGAAAACCGTGGAAACCGCGAGCGAACGCGAGAAGCTCGTGTTCCGGGTGAAGGCGCAGATCGACCCCGATCTGCTCATGCGGCATCGTGCCCAGGTCAAGACCGGACTACCCGGTGTGGCCTACGTCAAGCTCGATCCGAACGCCGAGTGGCCGGGCTGGCTCGAGGTGAAGCTGCCGCAATGACCGCCGAGCACGGCAGCGTCGCGAAGCTCACGGGAGTCACGCATCGCTACGGCAGCACGATCGCCGTGGATCGACTCGACCTCGACATACCCGCGGGTCGCATGGTCGGCTTCATCGGCCCCGACGGGGTCGGCAAGTCCACGCTGCTCGCCCTCATCGGGGGGGCGCGCAGGATCCAGCAGGGGCGCGTCGAGGTCCTCGGCGGAGACATGGCGAGCGTGCTCCACCGCAGCGCTGCCTGCCCCCGCATCGCCTACATGCCGCAGGGGCTCGGCACCAACCTCTACTCCACGCTCTCGGTAGAGGAAAACGTGGACTTCTTTGCCCGCCTTTTCGGTCACGACGAACGCGAGCGGGCTTGGCGCATCCGGGATCTGCTCGCGAGCACCGGGCTCGCGCCGTTCGCGGATCGGCCGGCCGGTAAGCTCTCGGGCGGCATGAAGCAGAAGCTCGGTCTGTGCTGCGCTTTGGTCCATGATCCCGAGCTGCTGATCCTCGACGAGCCGACCACCGGCGTCGATCCGCTCGCACGCCGGCAGTTCTGGGAGCTGATCGGTCGCATCCGCGCGCGCCATCCCGCCATGAGCGTGATCGTGGCGACGGCGTACATGGAGGAGGCCGAGGCCTTCGACACGCTGGTGGCGATGGACGCCGGCAGGGTGCTGGCCGTCGCCACGCCCGCCGCGCTCAAGGAGCAAACCCGCAGCACGACGCTCGAGCAGGCGTTCATCGCGCTGCTCCCCGAAGAGAAGCGGCGCGGCCACGAGGCCCTCGCCATCACCCCGAGGCGCGCACACGACGGCGTGCCTGCCATCGAGGCGCATGGGCTCACCCGTCGTTTCGGCGATTTCACCGCGGTCGACCACGTGAGCTTTCGCATCGAGCGCGGCGAGATCTTCGGTTTTCTCGGCTCCAACGGCTGCGGCAAGACGACGACGATGAAGATGCTCACCGGCCTGCTGCCGGCCTCGGAGGGGCAGGCAGCCCTCTTCGGCGTGCCGGTTGCGGCCAAAGGTCATGCGATGCGCAAGCGCGTCGGTTACATGTCGCAGGGCTTTTCGCTCTATTCGGAGCTGACGGTGCGGCAGAACCTCGATCTGCACGCGCGGCTGTTCCACCTGCCGCGCGAGCGCATCGGCGCACGGATCGGCGAGATGGTCGAGCGCTTCGGTCTCGAGGACTATGTTGACCAGCGGGCTGAAAGCCTGCCGCTCGGCATACGGCAGCGCCTGTCGCTCGCGGTCGCGCTGATCCACGCGCCCGAGATACTCATCCTCGACGAGCCGACCTCGGGCGTCGATCCGATCGCGCGCGATGCCTTCTGGCGCCTGCTGGTCGACCTTTCGCGCAACGACGGGGTGACGATATTCGTCTCCACGCACTTCATGAACGAAGCGCAGCGCTGCGACCGGATCTCGCTCATGCACGCCGGCAAGGTGCTTGCCCAGGGCACGCCCGATGAGCTCATTCGGCGCAACGGCGCCGAGACCCTCGAGCAGGCGTTCATCGCACAGCTCGAGCAGGCCGAAGCGTTCGCGCCGCCCGAAATGCGCAGCGCACGGCGGCAACCGACGCCGGCACACGAGCCCCCGGCCCAGGGCGAGTCCCGGTACTTCAGCGTGCATCGCAGCTGGGCGTATGCGCGTCGGGAGGCGATGGAGATCCTGCGTGACCCGATCCGGCTCGCCTTTGCCCTGATCGGGCCGATGCTGCTCATGACCGCCTTCGGTTTCGGCATTTCGTTCGACGTCGAGGATTTGACCTACGCGGCGCTCGATCGGGACCGCTCGCCCGAGAGCCGTGCCTATCTGGAGCACTTCGCCGGTTCGCGCTACTTCATCACCCTGCCCGAGATCACCGATCACGTGGAGCTGGAGCGGCGGCTGCGCGGCGGAAAGCTCAAGGCGGCAATCGAAATTCCGCCGGATTTCGGCAGGCGGGTGAAAAGCGGGCAGCCGGTGGAGGTGGCGGTGTGGCTCGACGGGGCGGTGCCGTTTCGCGCTGAGACGTGCCGCGGGTACGTGGAGGGCGTGCACCAGGCCTATCTGCGGGATCTCGCGCAGCGCGATCCGTCGCGTGCGGTTCCCGTCTCGCAAGTCAATGTCGAGACGCGCTTTCGCTACAACCAGGATTTCCGCAGCGTCTACGCGATGGTGCCGGGCGTCATCATGCTGATGTTGGGACTGATTCCCGGGATCATGACCGCGGTCGGGGTGGTGCGGGAGAAAGAGCGCGGGTCGATCGTCAATTTGTACGCAACGCCCGTGACCGGGCTCGAGTTTCTGCTCGGCAAACAGTTGCCGTACATCGGGATCGCCTTCGCGAGCTACCTGAGCCTGCTTGCGCTCGCGCTCGTCATGTTCGAGGTGCCGGTGAAGGGCAGCCTCGTCGCGTTGAGCGCCGGTGCGGCGCTCTATGCCGTGGCGACGACGGGTTTCGGGTTGCTCGTGTCCGGGTTCATGAAGACCCAGGTGGCGGCGCTCTTCGGCACCGCCGTGCTCACGGTCATCCCGGTGATCCAGTTCTCGGGGATGTTCACACCGGTGTCGTCGCTTTCGGGCGGGCCGCGGGTCATGGGCCTGATATTCCCCAGCACCTATTTCATGCAGATCAGCCTGGGCACGTTCACCAAGGCCTTGGGTTTCGCCGACCTCGCGCCGCATTTCTGGGCGCTGGCGGCGATCGTGCTCGTCTACCTCGCGCTGAGTCGAGCGCTGCTCCGGACGCAGGAGCGCTGAGCGTGCGAACGAGCCTGGAGAACATCTACCGCCTGGGATTGAAGGAGCTGATCAGCCTGCGCCACGACATCGTGCTGGTCGTGCTGATCGTGTACTTCTTCAGCTATGCCGTCTATGCGCCGACGAAGGGCACGCAGATGGAGCTCGTCAACGCCTCGGTGGCAGTGGTCGACGAGGACGGCTCGATGTTGTCGCGTCGCATCGCCGACGCGCTGTTGCCGCCGTTCTTTCTGCCGCCGGCGCGAATCGGCGTGCACGAGATCGATGCCGTCATGGATTCCGGACGCTATACCTTCGTGATCGACATTCCGCCGGATTTCCAGGCCGATGTCGTGCGCGGGCGGCGCCCGAGCATCCAGCTCAACGTGGACGCGACGGCAATCGTCCAGGCGGGGCACGGCGCACAGCACATCCAGAGCGTCATCGCGCAGGAGGTCGCGGCGTTCACCAGAGCAGGCGCCTCGGAGGCGGTGAAGCTCGTCGTGCGCTCCGCGTTCAATCCCAACCGCGATCCAAGCTGGTTCTCGGCCGTGATGCAGGTGGTCAACAACATCACGCTGCTGGCGATTTTCCTGAGCGGCGCGGCCCTCATCCGCGAGCGCGAACAGGGCACCATCGAGCATCTTTTGGCGATGCCGCTCGGCCCCGCGGAGATCATGCTCGCCAAGATCTGGGCCAACGGCCTGGTGGTGGCCGTCGCCGCAGGGCTTTCGCTGCGTTTCATGGTGCAGGGAGTGCTGCAGGTACCGATCGTCGGCTCGCTGCCGCTTTTCGTCCTGGGCGAGGTCGTCTACCTCTTCGCGGTCACTTCGCTCGGCATCTTTCTCGCCACGCTCGCTCGCTCGATGCCGCAGTTCGCGCTGCTCGCGATGCCAGTGTTCGTTCTGATGAACCTGCTATCGGGCAGCAATACGCCGTTCGACGCGATGCCGGCGTGGGTCCAGCAGATCATGCGGTTCTCTCCCTCGACCCACTTCGTCGCCTATGCGCAGTCGGTGCTCTACCGCGATGCGGGACTCGATGTGGTATGGCCCGAGCTCGCCCGAACCGCCGTGATCGGGATCGTGTTCTTCGGCGGGGCGCTGCTTCGTTTTCGCAAGACGGTGAGCGAGATTCGGGTCTAGCTAGGGGATAGGGACTAGGGGATAGGGACTAGGGGATAGGGACTAGGGACTAGGGATAGGGACTAGGGGATAGGGACTAGCTAGGGGATAGGGACTAGGGGATAGGGACTAGGGAGTGGGTGTGTATAGTGCCCACGCGGTGGCCGCCGGGCGCTTGCAGCGGCACAGCGAGAGCGTGCATAGTGCATTCTTCGGGCTCGCGCCGGCGACGAATCGCAGGTCGACCCGACCCATGGAGGCGTTATGCGTTACGGGCGAATGAGGGTGTTCTTGCGGTCGATTGCGGGCATCGCGGTGCTTTTCCTGCCTTGGTGCTCGCTGGCGGCCGATGGCGGCGCTGCGGAAGCCGACCATGTGAAGGTGGAAAGCGTCGAGGTTGCGATCAGCTCGGTCGGCCCGATCGTGCTGCTCAAGGCATTGGGCAAGGCCGTTCCGGTGTTCGTCGACCAGACCGTGGCGGAGTCGATCCACGCCGCGCTCACCCGCCAGCGCCTGCCTCGGCCGTTGTCGCACGACCTGATGCGCACGATCCTCGCCTCGTATGGGGGCAAGGTGACGCAGGTCGTGGTGACGCTCCAGGGCTCCACGTATTACGGGGCGCTGACTGTCGAGCTGAACAGCGAGAGCAAGGTGTTCGACAGCCGCTCGTCGGACGCGATAGCGCTAGCCATTCACTTCTCGGCACCGATCCTGATCGGCAGGGATCTGCTCGAAAAGGCCGGTCAGGCGATTGTCGCGCCGCCCGGATCGCAGCGCCTTTGAGCCTTGTCGCGTTGATGGCCCAATGTGATCGCGAGCCTTAGCGTCGATGGGCTGCGAGGGCATGGTCTGTCGATTGCGGATGGGCTGGAGCACGACGGGCCGCGAGGGAAGCGGCCGGGACGACGACGCTGTGCGCTGTCCGATCTCGAATTGCTGTCGGTTCCTTCTGCGCCAAGAGGTCACTGCTCGCGCGATTGCAGGTCATGACGTAGGAGATCGCGACCGGTAAGCGCGCATCATGGGGCCAGCGCTGTAGCCGGCACGGGCCGGCCAGCCTGCTGGCTTTTCCGATGAGTGGCCCCGGCCTGAGGAAACGACGCTCAGGTGGTCCGGGGAAACCCGATACTTTCCTCGCCGAGATTGAAGCGCAAACCCGGTTGGGGCGCGCGCTGCTTGGATTACCGATTTGTGCTCGGTGCGCCGTGCTCGGTGCGCCGATAAGCCGCGTCAAGCACCAGGGCATGTAGAAAAACCGCACGCCGTTCCCGCAGTCACCATGCCTGGCCCGGTGCTTATCGCAGGCACGTGCATTGCGGCACCGGCATGAAGTCGGACCAAACCAAGCAAATGACAGGAGAATCCATGGCCAGGCTCATCACCGGTCGCTTCGACGACGTGCATCAGGTCAAGCACGCGCTCAGCGCAATGGCCGACGCAGGCTTCGAACGCCAGCAATACGGCGTGTTCTACGTGGCGCCTCCAGGTCAGCACGGCCACTATCCAATCGGCGGCGACGCTTATCGCGATGCCGGCACCGCCGATAGCGCGCCAGGGGCGGCAGCGGGCGCGGCGATGGGTGGCGGCGCGGGGCTCGCGATGGGAGCGATCGCCGCGCTCGCCTTCCCGGTCGCGGGCCTGGCCGCGGTATTGGCCGGCACGGGGGTGGGGGCCTACGTCGGCTCACTCATGGGAGCTCTGTCGCAAGCCGAACATGCCGAGCCGCGGGAAGGGACCAAGGAGCATCCGGTCGAACAGCCCGGCGGCGTGCGTATGGCCGTAAACGTCGAGGCAGGCGGTGAAGAGCGTGCGATTCGAGCGCTGGAGGTCGCCGGGGCGAAGGACATCGCCCATGCGGAAGGGCAGTGGCACGATGGCCAATGGAAAGATTACGACCCTAGAGTGCCTCCCACCGATTCGCCGGATGCCTCGTAAACGGGCACTCCGCTCCACTATGCTTCTGGGCTTGCCTGCGCACGCCACCGCGCTCCGCGGCGCGGCCGCTGGCGCTCATCGTTGTCGAGCCCTACCAACTTACCGTGGCGACTGCGACGAGCACGTGGCGTGATGTCCTGCACACAGCGACAACTGGACCGGTGGCACGTCGATTGCGGCACTCTCGGCGATCCGTCGGGCGGCCTGCTCGGCGCTTCTGCACCGATCGAGAGTTACCCGATGAGTCCACCGCACGAGCGCCAGGCGAGCACCACCAATGTATGCGCCTTTTTCTGCCTATTGGGTGCCGGTTTGCCGCAGATAGGGCGACTCGCGCAGCCCATGGAAGTCGCGCCAGCCTACGTACTTCTGGCCTCGGACGCCGACTCGTCCTGCATCATCGTCATCGTGCTGCAGATCATGGGTGGAGAAACCACCGGTGGATAGCAACCCGCTTAGCGTTCAATTGTGCGTCAACGGCGAGGTTCGCTCGCTCGCGCTCGACCCTGCCCGGTCATTGCTGGATGTCCTGCGCGACGACCTTCGACTTACCGGCACCAAGAAAGCCTGCGACATGGGCAACTGCGGCGCCTGCACGGTCCTGGTGGACGGGCGGCCCATGTATGCGTGCCTGATGCTCGCCGTCGACTGGAGCGATAACGTCATCCAGACGATCGAAGGTCTCGCGCGAAACGGCCGCCTCGATCCGGTCCAAGATGCGTTCCTCGCTGCGGATGCCTTTCAGTGCGGGTTCTGCACGCCCGGGCAGATAATGAGCCTGAAGGGTCTGCTGAACGAGGTCGCCTCTCCATCCGATGAAGACATCGTGCGTGCGCTGAGCGGCAACCTCTGCCGTTGCGGTGCCTATGCGAACCTTTTGCGCGCGGGCCGCATCGCGGCCGGACGCGAGACCATCGATAGCCCGCACCCGGGTGCGGCGCGAGCGACCGGTGAGCGCATGGCGAGCCTGCCCGAAGAACCGGAAGCACTGATCGAAAACGGCGGCGAGCCCGCGACGGGGGCGCTCGCGCCGCGAACCGGACGCGCCCCTCGTCTCGAGGGCGTGGCCAAGGTCTGCGGTCGTGCGCGCTACAGCGCCGATGTCCGGCTGGCGGGCATGCTTTGGGCGAATATACTGCGCGCCCCGCTGCCGCACGCGCGCATACGCGCTATCCGGACATCGGCCGCCCGGGTCCTGCCGGGCGTGCACGCTATCCTTTGTTGTGACAATGCGCCCGACATCGTCTGGTACGACAAGGGTCGTCTGTTCGATCGCACGGTGCGATACGTCGGCGATGAGGTCGCCGCGGTCGCGGCCGACAGCGAGCAGATCGCTGCGCACGCGCTATCGCTGATCGAAGTCGACTATGAGCCGTTGCCGTTCGTGCTCGATCTCGCCGCGGCGCTCGCAGCGAACGCGCCATCGATCCACGGCAGCGAGCGCAACATGGTGGATGCGCCCGCCATCGCTCGGCGGGGGAACGTCCGCCAAGGCATGCGCGCGGCGGAATTGATCATCGACCGTGTCTATTCGACGCAGATCGCGCTCCACAACTGCCTCGAGCCGCATGGCTGCGTCGCCGCCTGGGAGGGAGAGCGCCTCACGCTCCATGCCTCGACGCAGGGCATCGATGCCCTGCGCTGCGAAGTTGCCGAAAAGTTGGGGTTGGAGCAGTGCAACGTCCGCGTCATCACCGAGCACATGGGCGGGGGCTTCGGTTCCAAGCAGGTGGCATGGAAGCAGGATGTCATTGCAGCGCTGCTCGCACGCGAGGCGCGCCGACCCGTTCATCTCCTGCTCGACCGGGAAGCAGAGAATGTCGCGGCAGGCAATCGCAATGCCACCCGCCAGCACGTTCGCATCGGCGCCAAGCGGGATGGAACGCTCACGGCCATCACCGCGGAAATCGACATCCAGATAGGCGCCTATCGCGCCGGCGGCGAAGGCAGCATGGTCGACGGAGTCTACCACTCGATGTATGCGTGCCGAAACGTGCGGACCCAGCAGACCGTGGTGTATACGAACACCGGCCCTGCCATTGCATTCCGGGCGCCGGGCTATGTCGAAGGCGCATTCGCGCTCGAATCCGCAATGGACGAGTTGGCGCGAGCGCTGAATTTCGATCCGATCGAATTGCGGCTTCGAAACCACACCGAGATCGACCAGCGCAAGAAGAAGCCCTATACATTGCCCGAGGGCTTGCGGGCGTGTTATGCCAACGTGAGCAAAGCATTCGACTGGAACGGCTACGACCGATCGGTCGCAACCGGGTCGAAACGCCGCGGTATCGGATTCGCCGCGCATGATACAACAACCACACCAAACCA